>Ga0207701_10004684_pt1 | contig 13843 bp, 8 predicted proteins | sample KBSSwiSSwithPhiX_FD_184294 | JGI IMG/M metagenome (GOLD analysis project Ga0207701, IMG submission 184294) | Switchgrass rhizosphere bulk soil microbial communities from Kellogg Biological Station, Michigan, USA, with PhiX - S5 (SPAdes) (version 2) | ecosystem: Environmental > Terrestrial > Soil... | reverse complement strand
CCGCCAGTATTTCCGAACTCAGCTCTCAGCTGAACAAATCGGTAGGGAAATTCGACGATTTCGCGCTGCGATTCGTCTCGCGATCAGACAAGTAAATAAACTCGGTGCTCGAAGCGTCGACGCGTCCGCCGACAATGCGGCTGGCATCCTGGAATTTCATCGGATGCTGCTTTCTGATCCAATACTTTTAAAGGAAATCGAAGATAAGATCATTTCTGATCAGGTGAACGCAGAATGGGCTGTAAAGCAAGTGACCGATGGACACCTTGCACAGTACAAAGCAATCACAGACGAGAAATTGCGTGAACGCCATATCGACCTTGAAGATGTTACTGAACGTATACTGGCAGCACTCGGCGGCGGGCATAAGTACCCAAGCGGACTCGAACAAGGATCGGTAGTGATTTCGCGAGAGCTAAACCCTTCTACACTCATTGAATTATCAGGAAGCGGCGTCGCTGCTATCGTTACTGAGCACGGCGGCTGGACGTCTCACACGTTCATACTAGCTCGCGAACTCGGAATTCCGGCGGTAACTGGTGTCCAGCGTGCCCTCCATCGTATACAGACAGGCGACCAGGTGATAGTGGATGGCTATCGGGGCGAAATAATAATTCGCCCGACGAGCAGGTCGATCGAGCAAATTTCTTCCATCGACTCTACAGAAAGTGCCGCTAAACGTGACTCGACGAGAACTCCAGCATCGACGATCGACGGACACAAGATCATTATCCGCGCCAATGCTGATATCTCGGGCGGTTTCGAACGGGCCCAAGCCGCCGGAGCACTGGGCGTGGGCCTTTTCCGTTCAGAATATATTTTCAACCGATTCAAAGGTGTTCCTTCTGAAGAGGAGCAATTCGAAGCTTATCAAAAGATCGCTATCGCTACAGGGGAGCATGGAGTTAGGATCCGTACATTCGATTTCGGTGCCGAAGAACTTGCCGAACAGGCTCCGGCGAAGTGTAAGAATCCTTCACTGGGCTTAAGGGCCATCCGATTAAGTCTGGAACACGAAATACAGTTTCGACATCAATTGAGCGCACTCCTGCGAGCGTCATATCAAACTAAACTGGACATCATCCTGCCCATGATATCCGATGTCGAAGAGATCTATCGGGTCAAAATACTTTTGGCGCAGGAACGAGATCGCCTGAAATCAGGTGGTATTTTGATCGGTGAACCACAGCTGGGCGTGATGGTAGAAGTCCCGTCAACTGTTTTCATGATAGATGCGATCCTGGATGAAGTTGACCTGATCTGCCTCGGAACTAATGACCTCGTTCAATATCTGCTCGCGGTGGACAGGGACAATGAGGCTGTGGCTGATTGGTTCCGAACTTTGAACCCGGCTGTTGTCAAGGCTGTGCACTCTGTCATCGATGCATGCGCAAAGCGAAATTCATCCTGCATCGTCTGCGGCGAAATGGCGGGTTCACCTTATTACGTTCCACTACTGATAGGACTCGGTGCGACCGAATTGAGTATGAATCCAAATTCCATTCCCCGGATTGGCCGTTTAATAGCCGGTATTGCCTACGAAGAGACGCTCGAATTGGTCAGAGCAGTGCAAGCCTGCAAAACCGCCAATGACGCTGAAAAGGCAAACCGCGATTTTCTTGCAAAACACTGGTCCCACCTTTTCGATTCGCCAGTTACTTCATAGAGAAACCGAGTGTTTAAATGTTTAACGATTTTTGTTAAAATATGTGGGCCGTGTAATGAGGCGGGCTAGGCGATCGCTTTCGCATTTGCGAAAGAGGAAAGTCCGAACACCATAGGGCAGCGAGCCGGATAACATCCGGGCGTCAGGCATCTGCCTGTGCGACGACAAGTGCAACAGAAAATATACCAACCGGAACTCCGGTGATGGGTGAAATGGTGAGGTAAGAGCTCACCGGCGTGTCTGGTAACAGGCGCGGCCAGGTAAACTCCTCGTGGTGCAAGATCAAATAGGGAAATGTTCTCCGGCTGCCCGCCGGGTGCATCGCATGCGTTGCGACATTTCCGGGTAGATCGCTTGAGCCGTTCGCGGTAACGCGTGGCCTAGATGAATGATCGCCGTCGTCCTTTTGGACGGAACAGGATTCGGCTTACAACTCGTCTCATTACATCAACGGCAGATTTCCGTATAGATCTAATAAAGAGGAGATCAGTCCACGATATGGCAAATCGAAAAGGTGTTTTTATCGGAGCATATGTTCCGAATGAATTGAAAGAGTCGCTTCGCCGGCGCGCTGCCGGTGAGCATCGTACACTGTCGCAAGAGATCACGCGAATTTTGATCGAGGCCGTTCATGGCAGAGGCCTGCCCACGGGAAGCGTGGACAGGCGCGGAAATGTGACCATTCCTCGCCGCAGATCGACTGATCCGCCGATCCGAAGGCGCTCGGAAGACCTTCCTTATATACCGGATAATAAAAAGAAATGATCTGGTACTCACGCCTTTGAAATGCGCCGCTTATTGAACGGCGCTTTTTTTCTTTTGATCGCCGACCTCTGCTAAGATTTTGTCAATGCAGTCAAAATCGATCTTGCTTTCGTTAGCAGGGCTGGGTATCGGCTTTCTTCTCGGCTTTCTGGTTGCGAACTCGATCAATCGCGTGGAGATCGAAAAACTGCGAGCGGATCGTGTATCGTCAAACGTCGCCGATGAGTCGGTCGCAGCGAGCGCGGACCTTACCTCAGATGAAATACATTCAAAAATAGCCGAGGCCGACGCAAATCCGGCGAATTCTTCCTATCAAAAGAACCTGGGCCTGGCGCTATATAAATATGGCTCCTTAAAAAACGACTCGGAAATAATTTCCGAAGCCGCCCGTTTATTAGAACGAGCTGCCAGATTATCACCCTCAGATCAGGATATTAGGATCGGTCTTGGAAATGCCTGGTTCGATATTGGATATCTTAATAAGGACAACGAGTCCCTCGAAAAGGCACGCGGACAATATGAAAGGGCGTTGGCTCAGTCACCCAACGACGCTGGGTTGCTCACCGATCTCGGGATGACCTACTTTCTCGAGGAGCCGCCGAATGACGTCAAAGCTATTTATTCTTTCAAGCAGGCCTTGGCCAAGGACCCAAAGAATGAAAAAGCTCTGCAGTTCATTATACAGTCTCTGACCCGTACCCGTAATAAAACAGAAGCGTTGAATTATTTACAGAAACTCCGCTCGGAATACCCCTCCGACAAATCGATCGATGGACTCGAAGTTCAGATCAATTCAATAAAGGAACAGGGTGTGAAATGAAAGAGCTGCTTTTCATACTGGCCATCATGGCGGTTCTTTTCGGAATTACTGCTATTCGATATCGCAGACAGATCGTCGCGGCGATCGAGTTTTACAAACTGATTCGACATGCAAAGGAAAGCATGAGCCCTTTAGAAAAAGATCGTCTAAGCAAAGATAATGGCCAAGGGATCCAACTGATCAAATGTAGCCGCTGCGGCAAGTGGATCCCGCAGACTGCAGCGTCAGGCGATGTAAGAAATCCATTTTGTGCGGACGCCTGCATTAAGCTTTGATCGATGGGTCAATAAACAAAAGTAGATAGATACCATGTAATGATTCGGTCGCCAAAAAGGAGAGCAATAACTGATCCCGCCCCAAGGAATATTCCAAACGGTATTTGAGTTTGCATATCCCGATCCTTTTGTTTTGAGATAAGGATGACACCGATCACTGCTCCGACAAACGCTGCTAAAAACGTCGACAGTAAAGTCAATCGCCAACCCAGAAGGGCACCGACGGCTGCCATCATTTTTACATCGCCGAGGCCCATGGCTTCAACACCACGCAGGCGTTTCCAAACCGCACCTACCAGCCATAAAAATCCGCCGCCCACAACTGCACCCAACAAAGCTCCTGCTAGTGAGGCGAGTATGGACGTTTGGCCATCTGAAAAGATTAGCGGCCACCAGCCAATATCGTTTATATATCTTCCCGCAAAAATGTTCGGGAAAACGATCCGCACCAATATCGAAAAAACGAGAAGCGGATACGTTATCACGTTTGGCAAAATCATGTGTTCTGCGTCGATGAAGATCAAAGCTATCATTGACGCAACAAAAGCGAGAGCCACGATGAGGAACGCGTCAAACCCGACTTGCCAGTAAACGACCACAAACAACAGAGCTGTTAAAAGCTCAACCGCTATGTAACGCGCCGAGATCGGTGCTTTGCAGTTTCGACATTTTCCTCGTAAAGCGGCCCAGCTCAAAAGCGGAATGTTGTCGTACGGCTTGATCGCCAGCCCGCAATTTGGGCACGCTGAATTTGGAAAAACGATGGATTCTCCGATCGGAACGCGGTGGATAACGACATTTAAGAAACTGCCGATCGCCGCACCGAATATGAATGCAAAGAGGTAGCCAACCGCATCCGGTACGCCAGCTACGGATTCAAGCGAGTCCCTATATAGCAACATTGTTTTGATCAAAAGTACGGGCGAAGGAAGGTCAAATCTGTTTGTTTTACAGCCGCAATTATCATATATGGTTCAAATCAAAAACGAAAGACTAATCTCTAGCCATAAGCTGCTGATTGAAAGAGTCCTGATTATCTTAAATGTGTATGGCCTCGATACATTTACGGCTTGACAGTCAAAAATTACTAATATTTATCGGCATTGGCATTCTTTTTGCGGAAGCGATCATGTAAGTTCAAACAATTATATTTTTACTAGGAGGGATATTTAAACATGGCAGATGAAGGCAACAGTGCAGCTAGCAGCGCAATTTGGGCGATCGCATTGATCATAATCGTGGGATTGTTGGCATTGGTGGTTTGGAAAGGCGGGATCTTGAATGCTCCGACCGAAAAAAAGGTCGACATCAACGTGTCAGCGCCCGCTTCACACTAATGCAATAGACCGAGAATTTTATTTCACAGGACGATCGAGCATAGCCGACGAGTCTCGATGGTTCTGCGTAGAAAGGGCAGCGAAGAGCTGCCCTTTCAATTTTTTCGGTTAGAAAAAAAGGGAAGCGTAAAAATTCACGCTTCCCAAACGGAGGGCCGGATGACGCTCGGCATCATCCGGCTGCTGAAATGCATTTGACTAATAGTTCATCAGCATGTCGCCGTTTGAACCAAATTCAAATGAAACGTATCCGCCGCCCGCTGCCGATTGGCTGGACTTAAGGATCCACCACGTGTTAGACGATGGACGGAAAATGGCGGCATCTGTTCTGCCATCACCATCATAATCCGCCGGTACCGGAACGTCACCGGACATACCCCAGGTTGGGCCGCTTGCGCTGCCGTCCGCTGCTCGGATATACCACTGACCGTTACGATATACAGAAGCGTCAGCTTTTCCATCACCATTGTAATCGGCTGGTACCGGGATATCAGACGCAATACCGAATTGGAATGCGCCGAAGCCCGAGGTACTGCCAAGGAGATACCACGTACCGGCTCGGTAAACCGCCTGATCCATCCTGCCGTCGCCGTCATAGTCGGCTGCCTCAGGAAGGTCGGTCGGAAGACCAAATCGTACGGCTGAGAAGCCATTCTGGCTGCCCATCATATACCACGTACTGTCGGACGGACGGTATACAGCAAGGTCTGCCTTACCATCACCATCGTAATCGCCAGGCTGTGGAATATCACCGGACAATCCGAACTGCTCGATCCGTATATTACCTGCACTACCCATGATGTACCAGGTGCCGCCGCGATAGATCGCGAAATCGGATCTCCTGTCACCATCGTAGTCAGCCGAGACGGGCTTGTCGGATGAAATGCCCCACTGAACGGCTCGGAATTGATTGTTAGCGCCGCTAGCTGCATACCACCACGTGCCTGCCGACGGACGATAAATAACCGGATCTGACGATCCATCACCATCGAAGTCGTAACGGGCCGCAAATGATGCAGGCGGTGTCACTACCGTTGCCGAGTTTGTGAACACGATCTCATTGAAGAGCCCAGACGTTGCTAGCTGGTTAAATGTGATCGTACCGGTTCTCGCTCCCAAATTGAACGAAACCGGGCTTGTCGGCGACGAAACCGTCGTCACACTAACCCCTGCTGTCGCAGCCTCGGTTACAATCAACTGCGTGCTGATATTAAACGTTCCAATACCCGGGAACGCCTCAAGTGCTGGGAATGGTCCGCTTGCGAATGCGCAGGAACCTGCCGGCACGGGTATCGTTGCAGTGCTTACTGGCAAACTGGTTAACGGGTCAACCAGTGACAGATTGAAGTTAAAGATGGTCCCGTTCGTCACGCCCGTGCCTGCGACCTTACAGATCTTGAGGATCGCCGGACGGAAAATGAAGTTCGTGAACTCAACCTCAGCAGTGTTATTTGCTGCCGGGAAAACCGCTGTCCTTGTTGTCAGATTTGCACTGAGCGGACTCGTTGTTGCACGAATTCGCGATACTCGTGTATCCGCAAATGTAAAGCCGAACGGCAAGGAAGCTCCTGGAGCCAAACCTGTTTCTACGACCGTTACAGCCGAATCAACGATGAATGTGCCTGGTACGAATTGGCAGAAGCCACCCTGTGCAGCCGGACCCGCAGCGACGTCAACGTTAACTGTCGTCACAACGCCAGGTAACGTCTGTGTTGGGCTAGTTGGATTAGTTCCAGTAACCGCAAACCTAAACATCGTTCCTACCGGAATATTCACGGGATCTGCAGTGATCTTACAAACTTTGACCCTGCCTGGAAGCGACCTGTTAAAGAAGTTAACCGTTGTCTGCTGGTTGACTCCACCGCCGACAGTCAGGATTACGTTTGCCGTTCCACCGCCATCAGGATTGGGCGTGAAAGGTGCTGTAAGTCGTCCAGCTGGGAAGGTGGTCACGTCCTCTAACCTTAAGTTGGGCCGTCCGATTTCAGTTACGTTTACGGTAAACGTTGGTGTCGTGCTAGTAACAACGGTTGTTGTGATCGCACCAGAACAGAAACCTGTCGGGACAGCAAATGTACCGGCCGCTCCCTGAACTGTGTAATTAAATATACCCGTAACACCCGTGTCTAGTGCACGCTTACAGATCTCAAGCGTTCCCGTCCGGGTTGTCTGGTTCGTGTACGTTACGACGGTCTGGTCGGCAACTCCGCCTTCCGGAACATTGATCACTTGCTGACGCAGAGGCAGGCTTTGCGAAACAGCTCGAGATGCCGGGTTAACCGAGATTGCCGTGACAGCTGTGTTTGCAACTGTCAACTCAGTGATCGTAGCATTGCCCGCTGGCACATCGAATGGAGCTGAACAGCCGCCGGCCGGAGCCTGGATCATTCCTGCAACACCCGAGATAGTAAAGTTAAAGATCGTTCCCTGTCCGATCGGATCGCCTTGAGGAACGGTTTTACAAATTTCAACGCTGCCAGTACCAGCGCCCAAGACGCTGTTCGTAACGTTGACATCGCCGTCGACCGAAAGGACTTTACCCGTAACTGTTGACGCGTCGCCTACATTGATCTCGCCTTTCGAGATCAGATTTGCGCTGATATCGCTCGAATCGCCGATCGAAATGCTGTCATTGGAAACGAAATAAACATCCGTTCCTTTTGCACCGTTTGACAATGCGATCGTTGAATTATCTCCTGCGGAGATACCGCCCGAAACGCGGAATATGAAGACCCCGTTTGGATCACCCTCAGCGCTCATTGTCATCGTGCCGGCCAAACTTGCCGAGCTGAGACAATACACGCCCGGGGTAAATGTCGTACCCGTGAGATCCGTCTGGTTGACATCTTCGCAAGGAAGTTGATTGAAGATCTTGACGGCATCTGAAAGGTCCTGTCGCCCCTGTCCGTGACCGTTACGAACTTCGCTGACAGTCGCTACGCCCGAAACCGAACCGGTTGACGCGACCTGGCCGCGGAAGGTGGAATTACCGTGATTGCGAACTCCATGTCCGCCGAAAACAGCATATGCGTTGCCCGATTTGAGATCTAGGGCATATGCAAGCATCTCAGGTGAGGCTCCGCCACGGAAGCCCTGTCCGGCGGCCTGCACCTTTGGTGCTACCGGTGACGAACTGTTCTGAAACGCAGTCATTAAAAACAAAAGGCCGACGACAAGTGTCGCGGCGATGACCAAGAAACGTTTTCCGAATCTAAAAGCGAAATTTGTCCTATCGACAAATCGAAATCTATTCATCTTGTCCTCCTCGTCCGTAATCCTAAATTTAGTAATCGGGCTGCCGGCCAGAAAAAATAAGGAACTTCTGACGGTAGCTTCGAGTTCACGCTACACCGCTCGGAACACCCGACGTTATAGCAAAATCGGTTAACTGAATGTGACGAGTATAGTTAGGGCAACTTGGCAAGTATGTAAGCCGGAATACACAAGAAAAAAAATAAGCGTTAAATCGTTATAAACGCTGGAAAGCATGACTTTTAGTGAAAATCAACGAATGAGGTGGTACCACCAGAATCTCGGAGGCGTCAGGGGTACAGGGTGAAGGGGAAGCAAGCATCGGCCTTTTGCAGCAGTTAACCGATTTTGCCGCGTCCAAGCCTAAGGCTTGCTCCCGCTACACCCTGCAACTGGTAAGATCGTGTACTTCTATTTAGTGTTAATTCGCGCGTCATTCCTAAAAACCTCCACAAAATCATCCGTTTTCTCGCTTGTTTGGGAGAAAGTTTAGGCATTACTTCAATAACCAATCGTAAGGCATTGGCATGTTTGGTTTTTGGAGAGAGAGCGAACGCCACCAATATAATCCAACCCTTGGAAATCTACAACGGTAAATGAGACTGAAAATCGACTTTTTTAATAGGGAAAAGTCATTTGGGAACTTATGTCAGGAAAAAGCGTGCTTAAGTTAATTGTTCTCGTCGATCCTAATGCCGCAATTCAATATTGCGGCTTTTTTTTGCATTTTGTAGGAAATTTCTGACAGACATCCGCCCATCGCCATGCTATTACTATCATCAGTAGTTGCATCTCCTTCCTCCCGCATCGACCTCAAATGTGGAATATCCTCCTTATCAGTGGCGACCCTGACGTTGATCGTCAGCTATTGGTATTCAGAGAACAAGGTGGCGGCTTTTATAAAGTTGACCGGACGGACGACTTTGCGCACGCCGTAACTATTGCCGCCGCCCGCCAATATGACGCCTATATCATCGACGGTACGAAACAAACACTCGCTGGGAATAGTCTTTGCAGTCTGGTCCGCAGCTGGGACGAAGATGGAATAATCGTATTTTTATCGAATGAAAATGAGGATGAGACAAACGCCCTTAATGCCGGAGCCGATATTTTCCTACTAAAACCCCGAGATATGTATAAGATCACCTTGGTGATCGATGACCTTCTGGATCAGGAACGTGGTGCGTTACTAACCGCCAAACTCTAAACCCTCAGCAATCCCTCAAAGTCCTTTTTAGACAAACTCAAGTTATGATTGTCCCGGCAGCCAGGTTTTGCTAGGGCGGAGCTTAATTACAACTCGGTTTTGATCAGAATCCGGGTAAAGCAAGACTTTCAGTTAGGCTTTGATGGTTGGCGGAACTAATATATCTTTAAGATAGGATTTGATTGATTGAAACGCCCGTTGCCGGCAGATACTATTTCCTTATCACCTGATAATTAATAACTGTCATTAGGTAACAAATAACGTGAAACCTACAGACGTTCAGGACCCTGAATATTTCCACCGTGTGGTGGACTGTCAATATGCCTGTCCGGCGCATACTCCGGTGCCGGAATATATCCGTCTTATTGCCGAGGGCAAATACACCGAGGCATACATGATCAACTGGGATTCAAATGTGTTTCCCGGAATTCTCGGCCGCACGTGTGACCGCCCTTGCGAACCCGCCTGCCGACGCGGACGCATTGACGAAGAGCCTGTCGCCATCTGCCGTCTTAAGCGTGTCGCTGCTGACAACAAAGATGATGTAAAACACTTGATGCCGCGCGCTCCGTTCCAATCGAACGGGAAAAAAGTCGCGCTCATCGGAGCCGGTCCCGCATCGCTGACGGTTGCGCGGGACCTCGCGCCCCTGGGGTACGAGGTCCATCTCTTTGACGAGCAGTTCAAGGGCGGCGGATTTATGCTTTCGCAAATACCAGCGTTTCGACTTCCAGTGACTGTACTCGACGAAGAGGTCAATTACATCCTTGATCTCGGTATCCACACGCATTTCAAGCAATATGTCTCATCACTCAAGGATGTGTTGGAGCAGGATTATGATGCGGTGTTCGTGGGTACGGGAGCGCCCCGCGGACGCGATCTGCCTGATTTACAAGGCAGGCAAGAAGGAGCCGGCAACATTCATATAGGGATCAATTGGCTAGCGAGTGTCGCATTCGAACACATCCACAAAATCGGCAAAAAGGTCATTGTTGTAGGCGGTGGGAACACAGCGATGGATTGTTGCAGAACATCGCGACGACTTGGCGGCGAAGACGTAAAGGTCATCGTACGTTCTCCGTTTTCAACAATGAAAGCGTCGCCATGGGAAAAGGAAGATGCGATGCACGAGGACATTCCCATAATTGATAACCATGTACCTAAATCTTTTGTTATCGAAAATGGAAAACTTGTTGGAATGACCTTTGAAAAAGTCGAGGCTGTTTACGATGAAAACGGTAAACGATCTCTTGTTCCTACCGGCGAGCCCGACGCATTCTATCCAGCCGACGACGTATTAATTGCCGTTGGCCAGGAAAACTCGTTCCCTTGGATCGAAAGAGACATTGGTGTCGAATTCGATAAGTGGGAGATGCCAATTGTCGATAAGATCTCTTTTCAAACGACTCATCCTAAAGTGTTCATTGGCGGCGACGCCGCTTTCGGCCCTGAGAATGTCATCACGGCGGTTGCTCACGGACATCAGGCGGCAATTTCCATTGACCTATTGTGTAACGGAAAAGATCTGCAGGCAGATCGGCTGCCTCCCTACGTCAATCTTATTTCGCAAAAGATGGGCATTCACGAATGGGCATATGACAGCGAGATCGATGAATACGATCGTCTGAAAGTTCCGCAGGCACCCAAATCAAAAACTCTGATTAACCGCAGGCAAGAAGTGGAAATGGGATTTGACCGGCTTGCTGGATATAAAGAGGCGCAGCGATGTCTCAACTGTGACGTGCAGACACTCTTTTTTGCGCCTAAATGTATTGAGTGCGATGCATGCGTGGATATCTGCCCAACGAGCTGCATAACATTTACAGCAGACGGTGAGGAACCTGACATTCGCTCACGTACCAAGGTCCAGGCTCTGAATCTGACACAGCCGCTTTACATTCAGGATGGGCTCAAAACAGGACGTGTAATGGTCAAGGACGAAGACGTGTGCCTGCATTGCGGCCTCTGCGCCGAACGTTGCCCAACCGCTGCGTGGGACATGCAGGCATTCTGGTATAACGTGACCAAGGCTGGGTCAGTGAAATACGGTCCAACGGTTGTCGGAAACATGATCCAGATCACAAGAAATGGTAATGGGAAAGGTCCGGCCAGTTAAGATGAAAGCTAGTACCAAACGTCTGATCCTTCGCTTTGTTCATCTCATCGTCGGCATTCCGGTAATCGGTTACATCTATCAACCTTCGATTGAAGCAGAACAGTACGCCGGAGTAACGCGATATGGATTTGTTCCGGTCATCATGTTTTCCGGATATTGGATGTACGCAGGGTTGGTATTTGCGATTCTGGGGGTGGCGGCATGGATCGCAGCGAACTACTTTTTCGGATTCGGTGTTGCGCTTCTCAGCCAGATCGCCCTATTTGTTGCCCGAAAGATCTGGGTCGTTTCTAGGAGGCGCCGAGAACCCGTTGTCGTCTAGAATTTGACTACTTTGGCCCCGGTCCAAAGTATTTGGATACTGCGGCGGAGATGGAGCGAGTTATCCAACAGACGGATTTGGAGCTTCGCATTTGGTTTGAGATTAACTTATCGGAATGTCAGCTAAGATCAACGATTTTGTAGTTCGCTTTGCTAATGTCAACGGCACTGGTTCGGCGTCGGCAAACGCATTGTTTACAAAAGCCGTGTTTCGGATGGGCGTACCCGTCACACCTAAAAATATTTTTCCGTCTAACATCCAAGGCTTGCCGACCTGGTACGAAGTTCGGGTTTCAGAAAAGGGACATCTTGGCCGACGTGAAGGCGTCGATCTAATGGTTTCGGTCAATCCGCAGTCGATGAAAAAGGATTATGCGGAAGTTCGCCAAGACGGATATTTTTTATACGACTCGTCGAAGCCATTGCATCCCAGCTACGACCGCGTCGACATAACGCATATCGGAATTCCTCTGATGGAGCTTTGTAACGCCGAGTTTACGGACGCACGCCAACGCCAGCTTTTTAAGAACATTGTCTATATAGGAGCTCTTGTTAGCCTTTTCCGTATCGAGTTCAGCGTGATCGAAGGGCTTATCGGCCAGCAGTTCAAAGGAAAAGAAAAGCTGATCGAGCCAAACATAAAAGCTCTTAAGATCGGCGAAAATTGGATACTCGAAAACTTTGACATCGACAGTTTTGCTTTACGGATCGAGCGACGTGACTTGCTCGGTGACAAGATCCTCTATGGTGGAAACTCGGCCTGCGCACTAGGTGCGATCTACGCCGGTTCGACGGTCGCTGCCTGGTATCCGATCACGCCTTCAACCTCAGTGGTCGATGCTTTTGCAAAATACGCTGCTAAATATCGGGTTGACCCTGAGACCGGCAAGAACAACTATGCAATTGTTCAGGCCGAAGATGAGCTCGCAGCAATCGGAATGGTGATGGGCGCGTGCTGGAATGGCGCTCGAGCTTTTACAGCAACAAGCGGCCCCGGCGTATCGCTGATGAATGAATTTCTCGGCCTCGGATATTTTGCCGAGGTACCAACGGTCCTTATCGATGTCCAACGTACCGGGCCGTCGACAGGAATGCCAACACGAACACAGCAGTCAGACATTCTGCTCGCCGCTTATGCTTCGCATGGCGACACCAAACACCCGCTGCTGTTTCCTGCATCACCAAAGGAATGTTTTGAACTGACAGCAGAAGCGTTTGATCTCACCGAAGAGCTTCAGACGCCGGTGATCATTATGACCGACCTTGATCTCGGGATGAATGACCATATTACTGAGCCGCTTGTTTGGGATGACAACACGCGATATAACCGGGGCAAAGTATTGACTGCTGAACAGCTCGACCGCATTGCTAATGCCTCCTCTGCCGAAGCTCGAGCCACGAGCCTGACAATTGAAAATGGCAGTGGTTCTAATGGGCTTCAGTCTTCAAACGGTAAGAAGCATGCCGACCTGCCAGGACATGACGGAAGCAATGAGACAGCCGGTGAACCGCTGCAACAGTTTCGTGGAAAATTTGGACGATATCTGGATATTGATGATGACGGCATTCCATATCGGACGATTCCGGGTACACATTTGACGCGAGGAGCATTTACCACTCGCGGCTCGTCTCGAGATGAGTATGCCGTATATACCGAAGACGGCGATGCTTACCGTCGCAACGTTGATCGGCTCGCTCGAAAATGGGATACCGCAAAAGAGCTGGTACCAAAGCCTGAGTTTTATTCTGTCGATGCCATCCCGCTGCTGGCTGATGAGGAATGGTCGAAGCGATCTAATGACGGCGTGATCTTTTTCGGAACATCCACGTATTCCGCGATCGAGGCACTCGAGCTATTGACAGCTGATGGAATAAAGCTCGATGCTATGCGTCCGAAAGCGTTTCCGTTCGGCAAAGCGTTTCGCAATTTTATCGATTTGCATGAACGCATCTTTGTCATTGAACAAAACCGTGACGCCCAGTTTCGGAGCCTGATGATGATCGAGCTTGGTATCAATCCGGCAAAACTGATTTCAGTATTGAATTACGACGGCATGCCGATCACGGCGGATAACATCTTTAGA
>Ga0207701_10004683_pt1 | contig 13846 bp, 11 predicted proteins | sample KBSSwiSSwithPhiX_FD_184294 | JGI IMG/M metagenome (GOLD analysis project Ga0207701, IMG submission 184294) | Switchgrass rhizosphere bulk soil microbial communities from Kellogg Biological Station, Michigan, USA, with PhiX - S5 (SPAdes) (version 2) | ecosystem: Environmental > Terrestrial >... | reverse complement strand
GCGCAATCGCAAGGCGGTCGTCCGGGAAAACGCGGACATCGATGGATGAGCCTCGCGTCACTAAGGCGTGCAGCCTTCCGTAATCAACCAGTGTCGGGTCGGTAGCGAGAATCGCTGATTTAATCGGCGCACGATCTGCGTAGGCAAAGCGGCGATAAAGGGCCACGGTAAAGACATATTCATAGTTGATATCAACTGCGCTGACTCCGGCTGTATCGGTGAAGCGATTAAAAGGCTCGCTAAATTGCGCCTCAAGTTGGCCGAGAGCAGCTACAACATCGATAACTACCTTTTCATCCAGTAAGCCTCGCGGTCGGCAGACAAAAAGCCGCTGCTCTGCATGAAACTGCACTCCAAACGGGAGAATCATCGCTGTACCGCTTAATTTATAGGCGAAAACAGAATCGTCACATTTTCTGTGAGCCATCAAAAAAGTGACGCAACATGTGCAACGCCGAAAACTCGCGGACGTAACAATTGCATGCTTTCTCACGGCCAGAATTTCGCCCCGGCGCGATACGACGATATGAGTTTGCTGACCCGGACTCTTTACACTGAGGAAGGGTAGATTAGGGCTCTTCTATTGCACTTATGCACTATTCGATTAATTTGTCTGAGGAATCTGATCATTTCCTTCGCCAGTTGTGCGATCCGGGCCGCAATTCGCACAGCGAGGCAATTTCTGTTGAGGATTTTTTGTCCGCATTTGTCGAAGAACAACTCGACGAGCTGTTCGTACGGCGTGAACGGCGCAACACTCTAAAAGACAAGAAGCTTGACGATGCCGTTCGGTCGGCCAAAGAACGCGGCAAAGCGTGGAGTGAAGCTGTTATTGCCACGCATACCGCTCTTGAGGCCATGCGTAAACTCGTCACAGACGGAGCGACGAATCCAAAGGCCGATCGTCAGCGTAGCTCCGACGGATAGCAATCCCCTTCGCTAAAAGACGTTCGGTCCGAACAAGTCCCTATGGGCGTGCAACTCGCCCTGCGCAGGAGCGACCCGTGTAAGCTTTTATCAATATTATTGTCTATTCTTCTGGATTCGGCTAGTCTGGAAATACGTATCTAGGAAGGCAGGCTTGCCAGGACGAATGAGTTCAGATGAGTATGAACGGTGCCAGTCTGATGACGCTTAACGAGGAGTGGGCCGAATTATTCGATAAAGCTTTGCCGGATTATTCGGCCTAATCCGCTTGCTTCCCTCGGTGGGTCTTTGTAAAGGCCGAATCATGCTACCGTTCTACCCCAAACCGCCGGTGTGGGAAAAGGAGAAAAAGCCTAGGCATCGCCTACAACCATCCTTTGCGCTTAAACCAGAAGTATGGGAGCACCGCGGAGATTATCATCAACGCAATTGCGAAGGGATAACCTCCGGTCCATTTCAGCTCCGGTATTAGTTCAAAGTTCATTCCATAGATACTTGCGACTAATGTGGGGGGCAGGAAAACGACAGCCGCAATCGAGACGATCTTGACAATCCGGTTCTGCTCGTTGTTGATCATGCCAAGCGTCGCATCGAGCACGAAGCTGACCTTCGTCGCCAGGAATGTAGCGTGCTCGCTCAAGGAGCTCAAATCTACCGCCACCGTTTTCGTGTGTGTTAACGCCTCACGTGCGGTGACAGTGTCTTTTTGGGCTTCGCGAAAGAACGCGACCAGTCGGCTAAAACTAACAAGGCTTTCCCGGGTACGCGAGACAAGGTCGCTGTTCATACCGATTCGTCGCAGAACTTCGAGGAAATCGCGCTGAGCTACTTTGCTAGGGCGAACAGCCACTGAAGATCCAATCGTGCGCTGATTGTGGCCTGCATTGAAAACCTCCCCCGAAATGTGGTCGAGATTAACGCCTACCGCTTCTAAGATATCCGCAATGCGTTCAATGATCGCATCTATTATGCCAGCGAGGATGTCGTAACTCGTCCGATAACTTTTAGGGTTTGCCTCACGGCGCATGCGAAACGCCTGAAATGCCAGCGGCGTCTCATACCGCAGCGTGACGAGCTGCTCCGGCATAAGAATAAATGTCACTGCTGAACTGGCCGGCCGCTCAATATGTACGTTAGTGAGAACGGTGCCGGTCATGTAAAGCACGTCGCCTTCTCTGTAGAGACGGCTCGACAATTCGATCGCCTGCATCTCATCGCGTGTCGGTACATCCACCCCGAGCGCCGCCTCGAGCACCCTTTCCTCTTCAGCAGTCGGTTCGCACACATCAATCCAAACGGCGCGACGCGTAAGCTCGAGACATTGAGCTGAATCGGGGAGTTCAATGGCGGGTTGACCAGGGCAATAGAACGTAATCACCCTGAGAACTTGCTGCGATCATCGTCCCGCGGCAACAAGCGATCCCCCGAAGAGGGGTGCTAATTAGGCAAATATTCCTCGAATTGCCGCGCGAACACCCATAACGCCAAAGAGATTGGTCATGACCAACACACCTATGCTGTAGCGCCTAGATGACATGTAAAAAGTGCGGGCAAGTTGGTAAGCTCACCCGCACTTAAGCAAAGTAGCAACCATACTGAGTTGCGCCACTTGAGGAAACCCGCTCTGAGTTTAATCGGAGCAGAGGCCATCATCAAGTTTGTTATTGATGTGAAATTAAAACCGCAATGCGAGTGATTGGGCATAAGCTGGATGTGTAGTCTAGCTGGGTGTGTAGTCGTAGCAGGGTCCATCGGTGGGCAAGGCGAGATTTAAGGAACTGAATGGCGACCCGCAGCCGATACCTAGTTGTCAGCGAAACCCATCAAACTATCCAATGTTATGATTAAACCAAGCAGCAGCATACCGTCCGAGCGCACAACGGCGCGCACCGCCACCACTTATCCTGTTTATGATCGACCGTTCGCGCGCATCTCGTGGGGAGCGGTGTTCGCTGGCGCCATCATCGCGCTCGCCACCCAAATCGTTCTCGCCCTCATTGGCATGGCGATCGGCCTCGCCACCCTTAATCCCGCCACAGGTGATAGCCCGAGCGGCACGGCCCTGGGGACTGGCGCAGCTATCTGGCTCGTCATCAGCAGTCTTGTTTCTCTCTTTATAGGCGGTTACATCGCCGCGCGGCTGGCCGGCAGATTTAACGGATGGCTGCACGGTCTCGTCACCTGGGGCACGCTTACCCTTCTGACGCTTATGTTGTTAACTACTGCGGCTGGTCAACTCATCGGGGCGGCTTCCGGCTTGACCAACTTCGCCGTCAGTAATAGCGACAAGACCTCGCAGCTGCCGGCTGCTTTGCAGCAGCCGATCGACCAATTGAAGAGTCAGGCTAGTCAAACCGCGGATCAGGCCGCCGCACAAGCGCAGAGTACCGACCCTCAAACGCGTGAGGCTCAGGCGCGCGATGCCGGACAGAAAGCCGCCAAGGGAGGCGCAGTCGGCACCGGAGCAGCAGCTTTCGCGATGATTCTCGGCGCAATCGCCGCTGCCCTGGGTGGTAGAACAGGTGAACGCCACCCTCGACACGACGTCTACGATGTCGCCGCCGAGGAGCGGATTGTCTCGGAGCGCATCGAGCGTTAGTCGATTGGCTCAGCGTGGCCCGAGGTCGGCGGAGGAGCGCTTGGATTGAAGAGGCTAGAATCAGGGAGGAAATTATGAACGCGCGAGTCATTCAACTCCGCCCGTCGCGTAACCCGCGATGGCAAAAACAAGGTGGCTGGGACGTTTTCGAGGCTGAAGGTGTGTGCCCGGTTTACTGCGGTGAGAGCGGTCATGAGCCGGCCCTCAGTTACGCACAACAACGCGCTGGGTATGTCGCTGCGATATCTCATGCTCGACGAAAATTGGAGCGTTGTCGAGACGATCACAAATGAGGATTAAAGCCGGTTGTGTAGCGGCTGACGACTACATGACCTTCGCCACGCGAGGTTGCAGTTTGAGTGTCCGAGTCTGTCCGAAAGCTGATCTGGCGCGTGATCCTGCATGGTATGTTGCTATATGAAATTAGAGCCCGTCCGTTTATCCGAATTGAGATTGGGGGCCATAATCAACACCTCAAGCGGAGGCTGCGATTTGGAATCTGAGCAAAAAATGCTCAATATCTTCAAGGCTGCGGGAATTGTTGAGCCCAAGATGTGGTGCGGCGGGGCAGACCAAATGGAGCGGGCGTTTGCAGAAGCGTTCGGGCAGAAGCTGGGGGTCCTTGTTGTGTTGGGTGGCGACGGCACCATTCGAACAGCCGCAGAAAGATGCGCTGACGAAGGCCGGTATATCATCCCGCTTCCCGGAGGAACGATGAATATGCTCCCTCGGGCATTATATGGAGACGTATCGTGGGATGACGCGCTCAAAAATACGCTCGCGGCTCCCTCAGCAAAAGTGATTTCCGGAGGCCGGGTCGCGGACAAGCAGTTTTTTGTTGCCGCCGTTGTGGGGGCGCCGGTCCTGTGGACAGAAGCCCGAGAATCTGTACGCGAAGGAGATATTGTTGATGCTATCGAAAAGGGGGGTGTCGCTTTCCAGAACATGTTTGAAACCAAGGTGCAGTATCTAATTTCAGGGGAATCAAAGGGTGAAGCTGAAGCGCTAGCTCTCATCTGCCCCCTCATTGCGGAAGAAATGTCCGATTCGGAGCACGCGCTTGAAGCCGCTGTCATTGATGTGAATAACGCGGCTGAAGTGATCGGGCTCGCCACTGCCGCCGCTTTTGGCAAATGGCGCGACAACAAAGATATACTCCTCACCAAGACAAAGCGGGTCGATATACGATCAGGTAGCGATATGCCTGCAATACTCGATGGAGAAAGAGTAGATCTAGGCTGCAGCACCGAGATTAATTTTGTGTCGAAGGCGGTCACGGTTCTCGTGCCGGCCAGTGGTTAGCTGCGTCGATTCGTCAGGCGGATTTTCGCCGCAAATGAAACGCCGCGTGGTGGCTGGCAAGTTTGCGTAAATGTTGACCATCACACACGCGGTCTGGTATTAGTCGCCGCCATGAGCAGAAACATCTTTTACATAATTGGAGTGATTGTCGTTATCGTGATCGTCCTCAAGGTCCTCGGGCTATTTTAAGAGTCGGTCTTGTTAATGGTTGTCCACGAGGAGCCGCCACGAGAATCGCAAAGACCTTTATTCGGATGCACGCCGTCCCCAGTTGATCGCGAGGATCAACGCTGTGGCCAACGAGGCTCGATCGTTATTAACAGCATTTCAAGGTTTGACCGATACGCATTTGATTGCGCAGGGTATGGATCGCGCCACGATGCAAGCACGTGCCGATGAAATTTACCGCGAGTGGACCGCTGGGGTGTAAGGCAATGTAGCCGACAGCTTAGCCCGATCCCGATGATCATTGCCAGCAAGCTCTTATTCGGCTCGGCCGCTTTTTGCGCGATGTTTTGCACAACCTCGACTGCGCTTTTATCGAGAAAATAGCTCATCTGCTCGGTGATTTTGTTCCATGCGCCGCCGGGATCGCTGCGAAAGATCAGGCCGACTATTGCGAGCAACACGAGAATGAGCAGCGCCAGCGAGAAGACAGTGTAGTAAGCGAGAGCAGCGCCAAGTTGCGGCGCTTTGTCCTCCAGCCACTCCGAAAAGGTTTGCTTAAACAAACCGAATGAATCGCTAAAAAATGATCCACGTTTAGCCATCGATATTCTCCTTGTGTTTCATTCGCTTCATCGAAGCCGCCGGGATGGATAGCAGACGCGGCTCTATAAAACGCCCGCGACTTGGCTAAAGACGGCCGGTTTGAAGAAAAAATGCTGAAACGAGCGGCAACCCGAATGACGGGGGCGGCTGCCAGCGGTGAAATAACGCAGAGCTACCCATCTCGCTAAGCAACATCAGCGCCTCGCGAAAAATGTGTTCCTCGTCGTTCCTTCAAGGACATTAGGACTTTGTCCTATTACGAAATCAGGGTGTAGCCCGATTGTGGGCGGCCTCAACTGCGTTTACGGAAAGAGATTCCTGCGCGGCTTGTGCTGCGAAAGGGTTTCCTGCAAATCAAAACCGAGAGGGCAAAAATGGCTAACGAAAATATTGGGAGCAGTGTGGGTGAAAGCAGTCCGCAGAATAAATCGGCGCACAGCGAAAGAAAGGAGTGGCGCCCCGCGCCCGAAGATTTGAAATCGACCCTGACGGCAGTGGCGCAGGATTATACTGGCAAAGCCAGCGAGGCGTTGGACGAAGCGAAACAGCGCGTGCGCACGCTTCGAGAAGACGGCGAGGATTATGTGCGCAAAAATCCAATGAAGGCGGTTTTCACTGCGCTCGGAGTCGGTTTCACCCTGGGTCTCATTTTCAGGCACTGAACTCCACGGCGTACCTGATATTCTATGAAACAAATCACTCTATCTTTACTTTGCGTTTGTGTATTCACCTTGTCTGCGCTCGCGCAGGACACACCAGCGGCAGACAACACCAGCAAGAACCAGCGCGACCGTTCCGGCGGGACAAGGCTTCCGGCGATCAATCAAATAGTCCCGAGGATGTAAAAATCACCGCGACTATTCGTCGCGCCATCGTCAAGGATCATTCACTCTCCGCCACCGCGAAGAACGTGTGTCCGCGCCGTCCAAGGATTCTTTGATTAGTGTCTTCAGTGCTGCTTTTCCTCGCAAAGTTTTTGGAAACGCGGATTGAGGGAGCAGCCGGACGGTCAAAATAATTCAAAAAAAAACCGAAAGATTTCCGGCCGCTTTCAAGGTCAGAAACGATTTGCTCACGCAGGGTTATGGAATTGATCGCGCGAAATCGTCCACCCTACTATCCAAATCGACCGAAGCGGAATCCTCCGCCGATAAGTCGCCTAACAAAAAGCTTACGTCTGTTCATTCGCAGAACAGCGCAACCACAGAACAATTATGAACAAGCAAAACCCGCATTGTCTTGACTTCGACCACACTATCACGCGCCGAAAATTTCTTGGCACAACCGCGCTGAGCAGTGCAGCGCTTCTAAGCGGCGGGATTACTGCGCTCTTGCGACAGTCTGCTTCAGCGAGCCACGGGGGTTTTGATTTCGTGGAAAAAAGCATTCTCGAACTTCAGGCTGCGATGGCGGCCGGTCAGCTGGACAGCCGACAACTGACGCACGGTTACATTCGTCGCATACAATCGCTAAATCCGCTTATCCATTCAGTGATCGAGTTGAATCCGAATGCGATTGCGATCGCCACTCAGCTCGATGCCGAACGTCGCCGAGGACAAGTCCGCGGTCCGCTTCATGGCATCCCGCTTCTCGTCAAGGACAACATTGCGACTGACGACCAAATGCAAACGACGGCAGGATCACTCGCGATCTATGGCAACCACGTGCCTGGCGATGCTGTGATTATTCAACAATTGCGCGCAGCCGGCGCCATCATTCTTGGCAAATCGAATCTGGGCGAATGGGCAAATTTCCGGGACGATGAGGCTGAGACCTATCCTCTAGCAGTCGGTTGGAGCGCGCGCGGTGGCGACACTAAGAATGCTTACGATCTAAGCTACACATCGTGGGGCTCAAGCTCTGGTTCCGCTAATGGTGCTGCAGCAAATCTCTGCGCGGCGGCGATCGGTACGGAGACGGATGGATCAATCACTGGACCGTCGGCCGTTGAAAACATCGTCGGTCTGAAGCCGACACTCGGCCTTGTATCGCAAGACGGAATCATTCCGATCGCTCACGAGCAGGACACGGCTGGACCGATGGCGCGCAGCGTCACTGATGTCGCGATCCTGCTTGGAGTGTTGCAGTCGCCGTTTGGTGAAGTGCTTGGACATCAGTTGCCCAGCGATTACACGCAATTTCTCGATCCGAACGCACTCGATGGCGCGGTGATCGGACGCGATGTGCGCTTTTTCGATTACAGCTACTTCGGCAGCGGCATTCCGGGTGATGAGCTGACCGTCGCGTTTGCGGAAAATGCGCTGAGCGTGATGGAAAGTCTCGGTGCGACTGTCGTTAACGTTGATACTGGGGACGTGTTCACTTACAGCGGCGACGAGTTCACAGCGTTGCTGTATGAATTTAGAGCGCAAATCGCGGACTACCTCGCGACGCTTACGCATACGAAAATGCGCACGTTGGCCGACCTGATTGCGTTCAACGACGCGCATTGTGTGCAAGAGATGCCCTACTACGACCAGGACGTATTCTTAATGGCGGAACAGTTACCAGGTTATCCAAACGACCCCGCCTACATCGCCGCGCGAACGCATGCCCGCACTGCTGCGCGCTCTGGCATTGATAGTGTCATCAACTCGGGTGTCGATGCGATCGTTGCTCCGCATTTGACGAACTCGACCGGACCTGCAGTGGCGGGTTATCCAAATTTATCAATACCGGTGGGCATTCGCGATAGCGGCCGGCCGGCGGGAATGCTCATGTACAGTACTTTCCTGCATGAACCGCAGCTAATTGGCTTCGGCTACGCGTTGGAGCAGGCGTTAAATGTGCGACAGCAGCCGCAGTTCCTAGGCTCAGTGATCCCGATCCCGAATGGCGGATTTTGCACCGGTCATCAGCCGCAAGGCAAAGCACACCTGCCGCACGGCCGCATCTTCTAAGATTGCGAAGCTTTAGTCTTGAGCACGCGAGCACCTGCCTAGAGAGCAGGATGTGACCAGCATCGCAATCCCATCAGTGCTTTTCCTCGCAGAGTTTTTGGAAGCGTGGATCATTCCGAAGCGGATCGAACATTGGATCGAGCCGGAGCAGCGCAGGAGTGAGCGTCAGGTTTCCTGTAACTAGTGCGCTGCTAGACGGTATTGATAGCAGCTTCTGTAAAGCGGCGATGGCGCGGTCGGGCTCTCCCATCTGCGCCGCCACCCTGGCGAGTGTCTCGATCGGAGTAGGGCCCAGCATGGCATCTCTCTCGATCGGCACCGTGGCCATGGCCTGCTCCGATAGACGCAGGGCGGCGGCTTTGTCGCCGAGACCCATGTTGGTCAGCGCGAGATCGGCAATGAGGAAAAAATTTTCCGGCTGTTCTTTGAGGAAAGATTCAAGTTCGCTGCGCGCCTGCCGCCAACTTTCCTGGGCGGCGGCATGATCGCCCGCGACTTCTTGCGCCCAGCCTAACCAAAAGCGCAGTTCGCCATTGAAATAACCCAACGCCGGATCAGGTTTGGCCAGTATTTCCTTTAGCCGAGGGATGATTTGTCCAGGGTGGCGCTCCAAAATCGCTTGGTAAACTTGTGCTTCCAACGCGCCGGGGGCGTCGGCCGCTGGGTGGAGTGAAGCCAGGAGCGCGGCAGCCTCCGGGAGGTCGCCCTCGGCTTGTGCAATATTCGCCTTTAGGGCGAGAGTATCGACGTCGTCCGGGGTGATATTGAGAACCTGATCAAGCTTTCGCACCGCTTCAGGAAAACGGCGAAGGCACAAATAGGAAAGCGCGTGCTGGGTGAGGAGGCGAACGTTGCGCGGATCGAGCCGCTCGGCTTCGTTGAAGTAATTCTCGCTCTGGCCCCACTGGCCTCGCCGCCGCTCGAGATAGGCTAGCGATTCGGGAATCCGGCTGCTATTCGGCAAGAGCTGACGTGCTTGCTCAAAGTAACGCACCGCGGTGTCGTAATCTTTTAGGCAGGCGTAGTGATAAAAGCCCTTGGCCCATACTGCCTCACCGAGATTAGGCTGAAGAGTGAGTGCGGTCTCGGCTGCCTGCCGTGCCTCTTCACGGAGGGCGACTGTCGGCTGAAGATTCGTTGAGATGTAACCGTACGAATCAACATTTGACAGGAGCGCCCAGGCAAGAGCGAACTTCGGGTCCAAGCGCACCGCTTCTCTGAGATACTTCTGCGCGCCAAGGATGTCGGCGGGTGAACCGGGTTTCAGTGTATAAGCCAGCCCACGCAAGTAGGCATCATAAGCTTCAGGATTGTCCGTCGGTTTGGCGGCGATGACTTGCTCTTCCTGACCGGTGAGTTTCGCTTGCAACGACTCTGCGATCCCTTTGGCGATCTCGCTCTCCACACCGAAGACGTCGGTCAATTTGCGGTCAAAAGTATCGGCCCAAAGATGGGAATCGTTGGCCGCTTTGATTAGCTGGACATTCACGCGCACCGCGTCACCGCTCTTCTGCACACTTCCTTCCAGGATGTGGGCGACGCCAAGCTGCCTGGCGATCTCCGGCAGGTTTTCAGGCGCGCTTTTATAATGCTGAGTGGATGTGCGTGAGATCACCTTCAAATCGGCGATTTTGGATAAGCGCGTCAGAATCTCATCTTGGATGCCGTCGGCAAAGTAGGCATTGTCAGGGTCGCGACTCCGGTTTTCGAACGGAAGCACCGCAATGCTTTTTTCGGGCGCAGCCAGTGTTGATCGCGCGCGATAACGGGAAAACATTGCGATCCCAGCGATCATTGCCGCGAGCGCGAGCAACACTGCCGCCGTCGCCGCCCAGCGCATTCGCGCGCTGTGCTTCTTCAGGGCCTGGAACTTTTTTGGCAGTTGCGGATTGCCGACTTCGTCCCCATAAAGGTTCGCGATCGCGACCCGCATCCCGTGTTTTACTTCGCATGTCCCAAGATCGTGCAGGAGCGGTCGCCACTGGTCGTATTCCTCTAAATCTTCGGCGACGTGCTTGGAGACAAGAATGTGTCCGGCGTCCCCGCAAGCCATTACCCGTTGGGCCATGTTGAGGCCGGCACCGGCGAGATTGGGGCGACCATTCACGTCAACCACACCGCTGACGGGTCCGCTGTGAATTCCCATGCGCACTTGCAGGCGCGGATGGTCCTTGAGCGCGCGGCTGATCTCCAGCGCGCAGTGCGCAGGCGCTTCGGGACTGGCATAAAAGACCAAAGCCATTCCATCACCAGTCGCGATCTTGAGCAAGCGGCTCGCGGCTTCGGCGCGTTGAAGTTGGTCGGAGACGCGGACGACCTGGTTTAATTCTTCAACCGCCGCGTGCTGGTCATTAATCGAGAGCTTGGAGTAGCCAACAATGTCGATGAACAAGACGTGCGCGATCTCCAGCGCGATCTCTTTCTTGATCTCTGTGGGCATGGGCGGCGAATGCCCCCTTGAATTGTGTCGCTCGAATATCTCACTTTTATCAGCCACGTCGAGACGAAAGCCGGATGGTTTCATTCTGCTTGATTGGCGCTTCTTTCTTGATCGGTAATAGACGGTGGGCCAGGCCTCCGGGTCTGGGAGATTTTTAGCAGCGGAACGACCCATTGACGGCGTCAATGCAAAGATGGGATAATCTTCGCGCAACGTTGATAAAATAGGTTAGTCCGCTAGGCGGCCGGGCGGGGGGCGCAATCCGCCCGGCCATTCACGTTTCCTCGTGTTATTTCTGCCCCGATTTTGGCGCTTCCGCGGCGACGAGTTGAAAACGCGGATCATTCCGTAGCGGATCGAACATCGGATCGAGCCGGAGCGGCCTGGAGTGAGGGGCACGTTTGAAGCCAGTGAGCTGCTATACGGGATCGAGAGTATTTTCTGTAAAGCGGCAATGGCGCGGTCGGTTTCTCCCATGCGCGCGGCTCACGGCAGAACGAGCGAGGGAGCGTTCCGCCTATGTCGTTGGGAAAAAGACGGGGGAGGAGGCAGCGCCGGGTGGAAAGTTGCGCACCGCCGCCGCCTTGAACACGATCGCTCAGCAGTACTTCGCGAGACAGGGGTCGGGAGAGCCGATGGCTTGGAAACTCGCCTTTGAACACGGTTACGAAAATGGATTCAAGAAGGTCTCCCTGCGCCCTGAGCGACCGATTGTCTTTGAATGTTAATGCCCAATCTTCGACGAGGCAGATGTCTCGGAACTAACCCCTCCAAGCGTGCACAAAGACCTGACCCCATGCTTCCAATCACGGTGGCCAAGGCAGGCCGACTTTCTTGCAAAATGCAACAAAACGCGGGTCCGACCGCAGCTCGCGCGTAAACGGATTGTCGCTGATCGCCATGACCCCAGGGTCGCGTTTCTCGTAGGCGCGATCAAGCCACACGAAGGTCTTGTCGGCATCGCCGCGGAATGCATACACTGTCGCTATTTGAAAAGACATATCGTCGCTGTGGCCGGCGATCAGTGCGTCCAAGGCCGCATCCGCGGCCACACCGTCACCTCTAGCCTGCTGGGCCAGGGCGATTGCGTAGGCGCGCCAATCCGCATCCGTTTCCTGCGCGGCGGCCCTCAGAGCCGCCTCGCCGTCGCCGCGTTTCGCTTCGACCAGGGCCAGCATTTCCCACGTACCCGCTCCGCCCGGCTGGAGGTCGATTGCCTTGCGCGCCGATTGCACTGCTTCATCGTAGCGGCCAAGGGTGGTAAGCAGTCTGGCGAGGTCGAAGTGAGCGTTGGCGGTCAACGGCTCAAGCCGAACAGCTTGCTGCAAAAGCTCGACCGCTTCCTCGATCCTGCCGAAATCCGCGAGCACCGAGGAAAGGCCGATCTTCGGCTCCGCGGAAGCCGGAGCGAGTTCAGCGGCTCGTCGATATTCAGCCTCGGCCCCTGTCGCATTCCAATCGACGCTGATGAGTATTTGACCAAGCGCGGCATGCCCGTCTGCGAGATTCGGATCTTCGGCCACGGCGCGCTCTGCGGCAGCTCGCGCTTTGCGATTGGCCTCGACCACATCCTCGCCCGTAATATCGCCCAGAGCCCACCAGCTTTTCGACAAAGCAGCGTAGGCCAGGGCATAGTGCGGGTCGCTGCGGATCGCCGCCTCGTAGAAACCAATCGCCTTGCGCAAATCGGCGGCTGAATAGTGTTGCTCATAATAGCGACCTTGCAGGTAGGCATCGTAAGCCTCAAGATTGTCTGTCGGTTTAGCGGCGATGAGTTGCTCTTCCTGTCCGGTGAGCTTTGCTCGCAACTGATCGGCAATGGCTCTGGCCACTTCCGTCTCGACGGAAAAAATGTCGGTCAGTTTGCGATCAAAGGTATCCGCCCAAAGATGGGAATCATTTGCTGCCTTGATCAGTTGAACGTTGACGCGCACGGCGTCGCCGACCTTCTGCACGCTTCCTTCCACGATGTTTGCGACGCCAAGTTGCCGGGCGATCTCCGGCAAATTTTCCGGCGCGCTTTTGTAATGCTGCGTTGATGTGCGCGAGATGACCTTTAAATCTGCAATCTTGGATAAGCGCGTCAGAATTTCATCCTGGATGCCGTCGGCAAAGTATGCGTTGGCTTTTTCCTCGCTCCGGTTTTCGAAGGGAAGCACCGCGATGCTTTTTTCCGGCGCAGCCAGTGTTGATGGCGCGCGATAACGGGAAAACATTGCGATGCCAGCAACGATTGCCGCGAGCGCGAGCAACACTGCCGTCATCGCCGCCCAGCGCATTCGCGCTCTGCGCTTCTTCAGGGCTTGGAACTTTTTTGGCAGTTGCGGATTGCCAACTTCGCCCCCGTAAAGGTTCACAATGGACAAGCGCATCCCATGCTTCACTTCGCACTCGCCGAGATCATGCAGAAGCGGCCGCCAATGTTCGTATTCTCCTAAATCTTCGGCGGCGTGCTTGGAGACAAGAATATGTCCGGCGTCACCGCAAGCCATTACCCGTTGGGCCATGTTGAGGCCGGCCCCGGCAAGATTCGGACGATTATTTACATCGACCACACCGCTGACCGGCCCGCTGTGAATGCCCATCCGCAGTTGCAGGCGTGATCGTTCCTTGAGCGCGCGGCTAATCTCCAGCGCGCAGTGCGCAGGCGCTTCGGGACTGGCATAAAAGACCAACGCCATGCCATCGCCGGTCGCGATCTTCAGTAAGCGGCCCGCGGCTTCGGCGCGTTGGAATTGTTCTGAGGCGCGAACGACCTGGTTTAATTCCTCAACCGCCGCGTGCTGTTCGTTAATCGAGAGCTTGGAGTAGCCAACAATGTCGATGAACAAGACATGCGCGATCTCAAGCTGAATTTCTTTCTTAACTTCGGCGGCCATGCCCACCCAGCTTAGGCGCTTGGCACAA
>Ga0207701_10004682_pt1 | contig 13848 bp, 10 predicted proteins | sample KBSSwiSSwithPhiX_FD_184294 | JGI IMG/M metagenome (GOLD analysis project Ga0207701, IMG submission 184294) | Switchgrass rhizosphere bulk soil microbial communities from Kellogg Biological Station, Michigan, USA, with PhiX - S5 (SPAdes) (version 2) | ecosystem: Environmental > Terrestrial >... | reverse complement strand
CGCGATGGTCGCCGCCGACGTTGCCGCGCTGGCGGCGCTGGTCGAGGGGCAGGGACGGCTGGACGACGCAGCCGAGCTGTACCAGCGGGCCCTCGGCATTTTTCGCCGCCGACTGGGAAGCGCCAGCAGCGAGGTGGCCTTCACCCTGGCGGCGCTGGGCGGGGTTCGTCAGGCGCAGGGGCGCCTGGCGCTCGCCGAGCGACTGATGCGCCGGGCGCTGGTGATGCAGCAGGCGCGCTATGGCCTCCGTCATCCCGAGGTCGCGCTGACCGTCCACAATCTCGCGGTTCTCATCGCGCTACGCGGGCGCGCCACCGAGGCGCGCGCGCTTGGCCGCCGCGCGCTGGCGGTCTTCGCGCGCGTGCTGGGCCCGAGACACCCCCATACCCGCCGCTGCCGGGAGACCCTGCAGCGGATCGAGGCACTGCGCACGCCCACCCCTCAGGGCCGCCGGGCCACCGTACGCGGCCGGGGCGCCACGGCCGCGGCAGACCCCGACTCCGGATGACCGGCGAGCCAGCGCTCGATGATGGCGACCTTCTGACCCCACCAGGGCTTGTCGCCGTAGCCGGTGCGGGCCGCCCGCGCCAGCTCGCGCGCCCGCGCGTGGTCACGGCCGCCCTCCCACAGCGCCCGTGCCAGTAGAAACTGGGTTTCCGAAATTAGCGCTGGCTCGGCGTGGTTCTTGTCCCGGATGGCCAGGCCCCGCTCCAGCGACGGCACCGCCCGCTCCGGCGTCCCCTCGCCCAGGTAACTCTGGCCGATCCCGGTCAGCGAATCGGCGACGTAGGGGTGGTCGGCAGGCAGCTCCTTGGCCCACGAGGCCAGCGCGGTGGTGAATAGCTCGCGAGCCTCCCGGTAGCGGCCCAGGGCGTTCAGGATCTCGCCGCGGTTGCTCATGTGCATCACCACCTCGGGGTGTCCGGGGCCCAGGGCCTTGCGCAGGATGGCCACCGCGCGTTCGTTGTAGCCCAGCCCCTCGGCGGGCCGGCCGGCCGCGCTCAGCGCCATGGCCAGGTTGCCCAGCGGCCGGCCCACGTCGGGATCGTCGGGCGGCAGGGTCGCCTCGGACAGCTGGTAGGCGCGCCGGTAGGCGGCCACCGCCTCCGGGTAGCGCCCCTGCATGTGGTAGAGGATCGCCGCGTTGTTCTCGACCCACTCTTGTAGCCGCTCGTGTCCCCCGATCCGGTGCAAGGTGGCCTGCGACTGGCGGATCCAGCGCTCGGCGTCCTGGTAGCGCCCCTGGTGGTAGCCGACCGCCTCGATGAGGTAGGTCGAGGTCTCGGCCTTCAGGTCGTCGTCGTGCGCCGCCTCGGCCACGTAGAACGCCTGCTCCAGCATCGCCTCGGCGCGCTTGGGGTCGCCCGCCACCGTCTCCAGCTCGCCCTGCATGGCCTGGGCTTCGGCCTGCACGGGCGGGTAGTCGATGCGCTGGGTGTCGGCGACCAGCGCCGCCGCCATGGTCATGGCCAGCTTCAGCCGCCCGGCGTCCCGCGTGGCCTTGATCTCCGCCAGCCGCTGCCGGGTGAGATCGACGCGCGCGCGCAGCCGCGCATCATCGGGCGGCTGCACCAGCGAGCGCAGCAGCTTGACGTTGCCGCAGCGGGCGAGCGGCGCCAGCGAGCCCGCGGCGCTGACTGCGTTGCCCACCACCTCGCTGTCGGCCTTGACGAAGATCTCGCTCAGCGCCTTGACCCCGCTCAGGCGCTCCTGCAGGCAGGACATGCGCAGGTCCAGCACCTCCGACGATTGCTCTCCCCGCGCGTGGGTCGCCTCGCAGGCCTCGGTGTACATGCCGACCCAGGACTCTAGATATTTTTCGATCGCACGGTTCACGCTCCAGAACGCGTCGACGGCGTAGGGGCGCCGGGTGGTGACGAAGGCCTTGCGCACCAGCGCCTTGCTGCGCGGGTCCCAGATCCCCGCCACCCGCTCGGCGCCGCCCCGGCACAGCGACGGCTGTCCGACCATCTGCACGGCGCGGGTCGCCGCCACCGCCACGATGGCCGCGGTCAGCACCAGGCGCAGGCGCCGGTGGCGGCGATAGGCCCCGCGCGCCCGTACCCACACGCGCGCCGACCAGGAGCGCGGGCGCGCCGTCTCCGCCGCCGCCAGGCGCCCGACCACCGCGACCGCGGTCGAGGGCCGGTGCTCCGGGTCGTGAGCCAGGCATTCGCTGCACAGGCGGGCCAGCTCCTCCTCCACCGGCGTGGCCTCGGCGCCCAGCGGCCAGTGCATGGCCAGCTGGCCCTCCTCGCGGGTCCAGGCTGGCCGCCGTCCGAACAGCAGCTCGTGCAGGATCGCGCCCAGCTGCCAGACGTCCGAGCGCAGATCGGACCGCCCGCCCAGCGCCGCCTCGGGCGGCATGTAGGCCGGCGTGCCGCCATGAACCGTGGTGTTGTCGTCGCTCTCGATCGCCAGGCCAAAGTCCGAGATCACCAGCCGCCCGTCCGCCATGCGCAGCACGTTCTGCGGCGTCACGTCCCGGTGCACGATGCCGACCGCGTGGATGGCCGCCAGGCCGGCGCACAGCGCGTGGGCATCGACCAGCCGCTCGGCCAGCGGGCGCAGGGTGCTTTCCTGCTGCGTCTCGGTGGACTCGCCGGCGCCGGGCCCTTCGCGCAGCTGGGCGCGCAGGCTGCCCCCGGTGGCCAGCTCCATGGTGACGAACCAGTGCCCGTCGGCATGACCCAGCTCGAACACCCGGCACACGTTGGGGTGGCGAATCGCCCGGGCGACCTTGACCTCGCGCGCCAGGCGCTTGATCCAGCTCTTCTCCGCGGCCCGCGCGGGGTGCAGGATCTTGACCGCCACCGGCTCGCCCAGCACCCGGTCCCAGGCGCGAAAGACGGTCCCGCTGCCGCCCTCGCCCAGCACCGCCTCGATCTGGTAGCGCGAGTCCAGGACCACCCCGGGCTCGATGGCGACCACCCCCGCCGGCTTCAACCGGGCGGCGCCCGTGGTGATGGTGCGTTCGTCCCCTGGGGGCGAGTCGTCGGGCGATTGGTCGGAACCGCCACCGGGGCCGCGCGGGTGAAGAGGGTCGTCCGCCATGCTCGCCGCTTTCCCTCGCGATGACTCCGCCCGGACTGTTATACCTCTACACCTGACCCCGACGGTGGGTCAGTATGGCAACGGACACTATTTGGTCCGCCGGAAGGTTTCTGGGACATGTCGAACATTTCTGACGAGGTGAGTCGCACGATTCCCCGTCGGGGATTGTCCCGAGAACCGGCCCGGGTTGCGGTCCTCTTGCTAGCGGGTACCGGCGCGGTGCGCGCGCCGACGGGCGCTCCCGGACAATCCCGTGTAGTCCCGGTTGGTTCCGGTCTGGATCTGGGCCGGCGCCCACCGCCGGCCGCCGAGGGGCGGGGGACCCTGGTGCTCGCGGACCGCAGCGTCTCCAGCCTGCACGCCCGCATCACCCACTGCGTGGGCGGCTCCCCCGACCGGCCAGATAGCTACGAAATCCAGGATCTGGGCAGTACCAACGGCACCTCGGTCGACGGGCGGGCCCTGACCGCGCCGGTGGCGCTCCGGTCGGGCTCGCTGATCTTCGTGGGGGGCCAGGTGCTGGTGTTCCGGTTCGCCACGCCGGCCGAGCTGGCCGCCATCGAAGAGGACGCCGCCGACCCCTTCGCCCCGGTGCCGACCCTGTCGCCCGGGCTGGCGGCGGTGTGCAGCCGCCTGCGCCGCCTGGCCCCCGCGGCCGGCGAGATCTTCCTGCTGGGGGAGACCGGGGTCGGCAAGGAGGTCTTCGCCCGCGCGATCCACGAGCGCAGCGGCCGGTCCGGCCAGCTGGTGGCCATCAACTGCGCGGCGATCCCGCGCGAGCTGGTCGAGAGCGAGCTGTTTGGCTACGAGAAGGGCGCCCACTCGACCGCGCAGGGGCGCAAGGCGGGGTTCATCGAGGCGGCCCAGGGCGGCACCCTGTTCCTGGACGAGCTGGCGGAGATGCCGCTCGAGCTGCAGTCCAAGCTGCTGCGCTTCATCCAGGACCGGAAGTTCACCGCGCTCGGCTCGACCCGGGTGCAGGAGGCCGACGTGCGCATCATCGCCGCCAGCAGCCGCACGGCCATGACGGTGAAGTCGGGCAGCGGCAGCATTCAGGCGGCGCTGCTCGGGCGCCTGGGCGCGCAGCCGATCCAGCTGCCGGCCTTGCGCGACCGCATCGAGGACCTGGGCCGGCTGGCCGGCTTCTTCCTGCGCGGCGCCGACCGCACCTTCGACACCGAGGCCTTCCACGCGCTGTGCTTGCACCAGTGGCCCCACAACGTGCGCGAGCTGCAGAAGGTGGTCGCCGAGGCCGAGATCCTGAGCGCGGGGTCGCCCTCGATCGCCTTCGAGCACCTGCCCGAGAGCATCACCGCGCTGGTCGAACAGGCCGGTGACCCGGATGGGGAGCGCGACGACGGTCTGGCCCACGAGGCGCCGGGGTCCGCGGGATCCGGCGATGGGGCGGTGCGCGACCCGCTGGATCCGGCGGTCAAGACCGCGCGCACCCGCCGGCCCGCGCCCTCGGCCGAGGAGCTGATCCGGTTGCTGGAGCAGCACCAGGGCAACGTGGCCCATGTGGCGCGCGACCTGAAACGGCAGTACGCGGTGGTCTGGCGCATCATTCAGCGCTATGGGATCGCCGCCGACGACTTCCGCCCCGGTGGCGGCGGTGCGGCTGCCGCCACGGCCGCCGTGGCTGCCGCCGGCCCACCACGCGATCCCGCGGGCGACGCGCACAACGACGAACAGAACGACGAAGAGAACGATGAAGACCAACAGGACCCGTGAGGCGATCGTGAACGTGACCCCCTCTGGACGAAGATCTCACCGTCGCGGCGACCGGCCGCGTGCGGCGACCGCGCGCACCCTCCCATCGGTGGGCGAAGGAGGCCGGGACTCGGCAGCCCGGGTGTTCCTGCGCCAGGGGCGTTCGCGTCCGCTGTGGTTCGGGCATCCCTGGGTGTACGAGAACGCCATCGACCGGGTCGAGGGCGAAGCCGGGCCGGGCGACGTGGTGTCGCTGACCGACCACGACGGGCGGCTGATCGGGCGTGGCTTCTACAACCCGCGCTCGCAGATCCCGGTGCGGCTGTGCACGCGCGGCGACGCCCCGGTCGACGCCGCCTTCTTCCGCGCGCGAATCGCCGCGGCGCGCGCGCTGCGGGTGCGACTGGGGCTGCCCAGCGCCGCGACCACGATCTACCGGCTGATCAACAGCGAGGGCGACGATCTGCCCGGCCTGATCGTCGACGTGTTCGGCGACGCGGCGGTGGCGCAGATCACCACGCTGGGCATCGCGCAGCGCAAGGCGGAGATCTACGACGCCCTGGAGGCTGAGCTGGGCGTGCGCGCCATCTTCGAGAGCTCGCCGGCGGGTTACGCCGAGCTCGAGGGCTTCGTGGCCGCGTCGCGGGTGGCGCGCGGGGAGTCGCGGCCCACGGTCGGCGGCGTCGAGGACGGCATCCGCCTGGAGGTCGAGCCGCTGTCGGGCCAGAAGACCGGGATGTTCATCGATCAGCGCGAGACCCGGGTGCGCGTGGGACAGCTGGCGCGCGGCGCGCGCGTGCTGGACTGCTACGCCTACGCCGGCGGCTTTGGATTGCAGGCCGCGCGCGGCGGCGCCGCGTCGGTGGTGGCGGTCGACAGCTCGGCGCGCGCCATCGCGCGCATCGAGAGCCACGCCACCGCCAACGGGGTCACCATCGAGGCGGTCGAGGCCGACGCCTTTCGCTTCCTGGAGACCACCACGCCGCGCTCGTTCGATCTGCTGGTGATCGACCCGCCCAAGTTCGCGCGCGCCATGAAGGACCTCGAGGCCGCCCGCAAGGGGTACGAGCGCCTCAACGCCCTGGCGCTGGGCGCCGCGGCGCCGGGCGCGGTGCTGGTCACCTGCTCCTGTTCGCAGAACGTCGACGCCGAGAGCTTCGAGCGCATCGTCGCCGCCGCCGCCAAGCAGGCGGGCCGCCGCGTGCGGGTGTTCGAGCGCCGCGGCCCGGCCGTCGACCACCCCCTGCCCCCCGGCTTCACCGAGGGCCAGTACCTGAAGGTCCTCCTGCTCTACGTGGACTGAACGGGGGTGGGGGACCCTCTCAGGGTCCCACACCTCATGGCGCCACCTTCACGCCGGCGGGCGACGCGTGCTGGAGCGCGATGTAGTAGATCAGCATGGCGACGATCATCGCCAGCGAGACCCACTCGAAGGGGATGCGTCCGAACAGCTTCCAGCGCCGGCCGAAGAAGCGCCCGCGCGAGCGGGTGAAGATCTGGTTCTGGATCGACGGCAGGAAGCTGGCGGGCGCCGACTTTTTGAGCTTGCCCAGCGACCCGACCGCGCGGCGAAAACCCTCGAGCTCGGTGCGGCACTGAATGCACACCGACAGGTGCTGCTCGAGCTCGCTCTTGGGCGCGCCGGCGAGCGAGCCGTCCAGGTAGTCGCTGAAGAGGTCGGAGGCCTTCTGGTGGTCCATGGCAGGTGCGGGGTCAGCGGGTGTGCTTGTCCAGGTGTTCTTTTATCGCCATTCGCGCCCGATGCAGCCGCGATTTGATGGTCCCCTCGGCCAGGCCGGTGATCTCGCCGATCTCCTGATAGGACAGCTCCTCCACGTCGCGCAGGACCACCAGCAGGCGGTGCTCCTCCTCGAGCGCGGCGATCGCCACTTGCATCAGGCCTTCGATCTCGGCCGCCTCGAGCATGACGTCGGGCGCGGCGATGTGCGCCTGCAGCGGCGAGCCGCCGCGGGTCAGCACCGCGCCTTCCCGTTCGTCGTCCAGCTCGCCGCCGTCGGTGTGGCGGCGCGACAGATACTTGATCCGGTTCTTGCAGTGGTTGGCGGCGATGCGCAGCAGCCAGGTCGAGAACTTGGACTCGCCGCGAAATCCGTCCACCGTCTTGAACACGGTGACGAACACCTCCTGGGCGATGTCCTCGGCCTCTGACCGGTTGCCGATCATGCGGTAGACCAAGCTGAACACCTTGTCGCCGTACAGGCGGACGATGTCGTTGAAGGCTTGCTCGTCGCGTTCCTTGAGGCGACCGATGAGCAGCCGCTCGGCGACGCTCATGACGTAGGGGGCCCGCTGGGGCCGGGAGCGGGCCAAACGGAGCGTCGCCTCCACGTCCTGTTGGACAGCCCCGGTTGGAGAAAGTTCCCTGAGCCGCGCATTCGAGCCCCCGGCAGTCTAACGCGCCGGCGCCATGGACGGGGAAATGGCACCCGGAGCGCCAATCAGGGCTGGGGTACGAACAGTCGGAAGCTGGCCGCGAACACCGTCTCGCGCGCCGCGCTGCCGTTCTGGAAGGCGTCCTGGCGCAGGCCCAGATCCAGCGTCCCGGCCTCGGAGATCGCCGCCACCCCGGCAGTGAAGAAGCCGTTCTGGGTGACCCCGTCGTAGCCGCCGCCTCCGCGCAGCGCCACCTTCTTGGCCAGCGTCGCCTCGATCCCCGCCGACAGCCGGGTCCCCTTGCGCAAGGGCGTCTGCCCCTCGGCGGTCAGGTTGGTGATCCCATCGGCAACGATCTGCAGCTCCGGGCCCATGGTCAGCGCCACGCCGTACCCGATGGCCATCGGCGCCGAGCTGAGGCCCAGCTTGCGCAGGTTGTTGCCCACCACCCCGACCGTGAGCCCGGTCAGCAGCCGCACGGTCACCCCGGCGTCGAAGGTGACCCCACCGGTGCCGCCGTCCGGCGCCGCCTCGAAGCCGGTCAGGTGCAGGTACTTGACCGTTCCGCCGACCGCCACGTGCTCGCCGAAGGGCATCGACAGGGCCAGGCCCGCCTCGTGCCCGCGGCTGGACGGCGGCGTGGGCGGGTCGTCGAAATGGTAGGTGTAGTAGAGCCCGCCCGACAGCTTGAACGCCGAGGTCGAATCGACGATCGAGGCGTGAAAGAGGTGACCGGAGCGCAGGCGCGCGAAGAGGTAGTCGGCCTCCAGGTTGTAGGACTGCACCAGCGACATTCCGGATGGGTTCTGCAGCGGCCCGGTCCCCCCGGTGGCGGCGCCGCGCAGCCCGCCCCCCATCCCCAGCGCCCGCGTTCCCCCGAACGCCTCGGTCACCGGTTCCGACGCCCAGGCCGTCGCACCGAGAAGAACCATCCCCACCGCCCCGAGCAGAGGAACGCGTCGCCGGAAGAGCATGTTTCGTGGATTCTAGGTTCTCGTCCCACTCCGTCCAGTATTCCCGGAGGCTTTGGTGCTAGCGCCAGTTTCGCTCCGCCAAACTGGCAAACCCTTCCCAGCCCACCACCACGTGATCCAGCACCGTGATCCCGCACAGCTCGCCGACCTCGCGCAGCCGGGTGGTGAGCTCGACGTCCTGGCGCGACGGCGTCGGATCTCCCGAGGGATGGTTGTGACAGAAGATCACCGCCGCGGCCGCGGCACGGATCAGCGGACGGAAGACATCGCGCGGATGAACCTCGACGCCGGTCAGCGAGCCGCGCGCCAGGCATCGCTCGGACTGGATGCGATGTCTCACGTCCAGCGCCAGCGCCCAGAACTCCTCGACCTCGGACATCGCCAGGCGGGCGCGCAGGTGCGACCAGACGTCGCTGGCGGAGGTCAGCCGGCGTCCCGGCTTGGGACGCTCCCCGACCGCCCGCCGGCCGAGCTCCATCGCGGCCTGGATCAGGGAGGCGCGCGCGACGCCAATTCCGCGCTGCGCGCGCAGCTCTTCCAGCGACGCCTGCGCGATGCCCGCCAGATCACCGCTGGCGGCCAGCAGGGCGCTGGCGACGTCGATCGCGCTGCGACCGGAGGTGCCCGACCCCAGCACCAGCGCCAGCAGTTCTTGATCGGAAAGCTGCGCCGCGCCACATGCCACCAACCTCTCGCGAGGACGAGCGTCCGGATTCAAGGCCGCGATCGTGGTCATACCCGATGACATCGCAACCCACATGCCACCAGGCTGCGACGGTTGGGTGACGACAGGTGACCTGCGGCGCTGGGCTGCGGACACAACCAGAGCAGCGCGCACCTCGTGCGCGCCCGATCCGCGCTTCGTCTGGCAATCTGGCGGCAATCTGCCGGCAATCGGGAGGCGATCCGATGAGAAGCCGCGCGAAAATAGGAAAAAACTCGGTTGGCTTGCAGAGAAAGATCGTGCTAGCGTTCTATCAACGCTCGTGCTTGGCGGTTGATTCCGCACCGGCGCTGACGGATTGATGAGTTCCTCGTCGATCCCCGATATCCCGACGGTTTATTCAAAGCAGATTTTCGACAGGGTGCAGCAGGGTTGGGTTGGCGCGCACGGCGTTGCGCCCTCGTTCTGACAGGAGTTCAGCCTGAGTTCCGAAGACGATTCAAGGCTTGCACTGGCCGCCGCCAGTGCACAAGCCGCACTAGACGTTACCCATAATTCCCCGAGCGCAGCTCCCGAATCCGAGAGTGTGAACGCCGGGAGCGCCGACGACGGCGTTCCCACGATCGTGATCCATCGGGTCGACGACGACACACCCACGCCGGAGCAGGAGCCGAGGCCGGTCCCGGTGGTTCCGGCGCAGCAGACATTTGTCTCGGGCGCCGCCGCCGATCCGCCTCCATCGGAGGCTCTGCAGCGCGCGTTGCAAAAGATGCGGGAGATTTTCCGCATTCGCGAGCTGCGACCCGGCCAGGCCGAGATCATCGAGTCGGTACTCGCTGGCCAGGACACGTTGGCCATCATGCCGACCGGCAGCGGGAAGTCGCTGACCTACCAGCTGCCGGCGCTGATCATGGAGGGACCGACCCTGGTGGTCTCCCCCCTGCTGGCGTTGATCGAGGATCAGGTCAACAAGCTCAAGGCGCTGGGTATTCCGGTCGCGCGCATCGACTCCACCCGCACCGCCAAGGAGCGGGCCGCTGACCTGGAGCTGGTGCGCCAGGGCCACGTCAAGCTGGTGCTGATCACCCCCGAGTCGGTGGGCAGCCCCACGGTCCAGGAAGCCCTGGCGGGCGTGAAGTTCTCCCTGTTCTGCGTGGACGAGGCGCACTGTGTGTCGCAGTGGGGCCACGACTTCCGCCCGTCCTATCTGGGCTTGCGCCGGGCGGCGCAGGTGCTGGGCCGTCCCCCGATCCTGGGGCTGACCGCGACCGCCACGCCGGCGATCGCCGACGACGTGCTGGTGCAGATGGGGATGAAGGACGCGCGCGTGTGCCGCGTGTCGTTCCATCGCCCCAACCTGGCGTTCGACGTGCGCAAGGTCGCCGGCGAAGCCGACAAGCTGCGCCAGCTGGGCAAGCTGATCCAGCGCCTGCGGCGGCCCGGCATCGTCTACTGCTCGACGGTGCGCGCGGTCGACGATCTCTACGTCGCCCTCCGCCACGGCAAGATCCCGGTCGAGCGTTACAACGGCAAGATGACCACCGACGAGCGCGAGGCCGCGCAGGCGTCGTTCATGCAGCCCGGACGCAAGGTCGTGATGCTGGCCACGAACGCCTTCGGTCTGGGCATCGACAAGCCCGACATCCGCTACATCATCCACTACCAGATGCCGGGCTCGCCCGAGGCCTACGTGCAGGAGGCCGGGCGCGCCGGCCGCGACGGAAAACCGGCGCGCTGCGTGCTGCTGTTCCAGCCCGACGACATCGCGATCCAGGAACACTTTCTCAAGGAAGCGCACCCGACCAAGGCGCAGGCGCGCATGGTCGCCGACGGGCTCTACGCCTGGAGCGACGAGGGCAAGGAAGTCTCGGTGCGCGACCTGGCGCTGTCGATGGCCCTGCCCGAGCGGCGCGTGCGGGTGATCCTGTCCGTGCTCGAAGCCATGGGCGTGGCCCAGGAGGTCAAGGCCGCGCGCTGGGAAGGCGTCGAGCCGCGCCCCTCGCGCGAGCAGATCGACAAGGCCGCGTCGGTGTTCGAGGCGCGCCGGATCTCCGATCGACGGCGGCTGGCTTCGTTGCTGGCCTACATGAACACCCAGCGCTGCCGCGTGCAGATGATGCGGGTGTACTTCGGCGAGCCCGAGGGCGAAAAGTGCGGCCTGTGCGATTCGTGCGCGGGCCTGGACAGTGAGGTCTTCGATCCAGGATCGGCCGACGAGCGCCATGGCCTGCACGCCGCCACCGATTTCCACGCGCGGCCGCGACGACGCCGGCGCGGGCGGGGTGGCGCCGAGGTGCGCGTCGAGGCGCGCCAGCTCGAGGGCGGCCGGCCCGAAGGACAGATGCCGGTCGGGCGTCCGGTGGCGCCCGCGATCGTGTTCGAGACCAGCATCCCTACCGACGTGCTGCCGCCCCTGGCGGCGATCGAGGTCGCGCCGCCGCCCGAGAGCGAGGCGACCTTCGACGAGGCGGTGTGGGGCGAGCTGCCCGACGCCGGGAGGTCACTGGACGGCGATCCGGTGATCGATCCCGACGACGCCTGGTATCACCCGCACCAACCGGATCTGGCCGGTGCCGCCGAACCTGCCGCCGAGGCCGTGACCATGGCCGACGGGTCGGCTCCGGCGCCGGACGCGCCGCCCAACTTCGAGGGCGACTGGGCCGCCGTGCGCGACGCCAACATTCGTCCCTACGTCGAATGGCGCCCGTCAGTGGCGGTGGCCTTGCCGGTCGCCGGCACCAGCCACGGTGGCGGCAGCGGCGCGCGCCCGCCGCATCCGCAGGCCCACGCCCACCACGGGCACAACAACGGCAGCAACCGCGGCCCCAGCAATAGTGGCGGCGGCGGTGGTGGGCTGAACGGTGGTGGGGGACGGCGCCGGCGGCGGCGCCGCCCGGGCGGCGGCGGTGGTCCCAACGGCGGCGGTGGCGGCGGCGGCGGTCGTCACCAGCGCTTCGGGCGCGAGGGCGGCGATCGCGAACGCAACCGCGACCGCGGGCCTCGGCTGCCGGGCTTCTACAACCCCGGCGGCGACTGACCGCCTACTGGCCCTAGTCGTAGCCTCGCCGCCGGTCAGGCGAGCGAGCGCCACCACTTCACGAAGCGCGCGATGCCGTCCTCGATGGCGACGCGCGGCGCGTACTCCAGCGCCGAGGCCACCAGGGTCAGGTCGGCCAGGGTACGCCGCATGTCACCTGGCTGTTCGGGGCGCCAGTCGATGACCGGCTTCTTGCCCAGGGCATCCGAGATCAGCTCGACCAGCCGCAGCAGCGACGTGGTCCGCGACCCACCCAGGTTGTACAGCCGGTAGCCGGGGACCCGCGCGCGCGCCTGCTCGTCGATGGCTGCCACCGTGCCGTCGATGATGTCGTCGACCCAGGTGTAGTCCCGCGAGGTGCTGCCGTCGCCGAACAGCTCGATCGTCTGGCCTCCGTCGATGAGGCGGGTGAATTTGTGAATCGCCAGGTCGGGCCGCTGGCGCGGGCCGTAGACCGTGAAGAAGCGCAGGCAGGTCACGTCCAGGGACTGCAGGTGATGCGCCACGAACGCCGACAGCTCGCCCGCTCGCTTGGTCGCCGCGTAGGGCGAGGCCGGCTTGCCGCAGGGGTCGGACTCGCGGAAGGGAACCGCGCTGTCGACCCCGTAGACCGACGACGAGGAGGCGAACACCAGGTGCCCGACCCCGGCGCGCGCGCAGGCCTCCAGCACCCGCAGCGTGCCGGTCACGTTGACCTCGCCGTAGCGCAGCGGATCGGCGATCGACGGCCGCACCCCCGCCAGCGCCGCCAGATGAACCACCAGGTCGGGCCGCCCCTGCTCGAACCCGCGCGCCAGGTCGGCAGCCGAAGTGATGTCGCCCTCGACCAGGCTGAAGTTGTCGCGTGACCCGAGCGCGGCCAGGTTCCGCTGCTTCACCGAGCGCGGATAGAAGGCGTCGAAGTTGTCGAACCCGATCACCTGATCCCCGCGCGCCGTGAGCCGCTCCGCGAGGTGAGACCCGATGAACCCTGCCGCGCCCGTCAAAAGAATCCGCATGCGCGGCGAAGAATAACGGCGCCGAGGAGGTTTGTCGCTTACCGCCTAGGGTGAGGGGGTGGCCCGCAAATGTGGAGCGCCCAACCCCATCACCCCGGCGTCCGTAAATGCAGCAAGAACTCCACGTTCCCCTTCCCCCCGGTGATCGGCGAGGTCGTCCTCCCCACCACCGCGTACCCCAGCCCAGCCGCCGCCGCCGCGACCTCGTCCAGCGCCCGCGCGCGCGCCTCCTCGTCGCGCACGATGCCGCCCTTGCCGACCAGGCCGCGCCCGACCTCGAACTGGGGCTTCACCAGCGCCACCACGTCCGCGCCCGGCCGGCCCAGCGCCAGCAGCGCCGGCAGGACCAGCCGCAGCGAGATGAAGGAGACGTCTGCCACGATCAGGTCGACCGGTTCCGGCAACAGATCCGGCGGCGCCAGCCGGATATTGGTCCGGTCGAAGACCTTGACCCGGCGATCCGAGGCGATCTTCCAGTCGAGCTGCCCGTGCCCCACGTCGACGCAGTACACCCGCGCCGCCCCCGCCTGCAGCAAGCAGTCAGTGAACCCCCCGGTCGAGGCCCCCACGTCCAGCGCGACCTTGCCCGCTGCCACGACCCCGAACGTCGCCAGCCCATGCGCCAGCTTGAGCCCGCCCCGCGAGACATAAGGCATCGGCGCGCTGCGCAACCGCAGCTCGGCCCCGATGTCGACCAGCTCCCCCGCCTTGTCGATGGGCCGGTCCCCGGCCAGCACCTCGCCGGCCAGAATCAAGGCCCGCGCCCGCTCGCGCGAGGACGCCAGCCCCTGGTCGACGACCGCCAGATCGGCCCGTATCCGCCCCGCCGGCGGGCGACTTTCCTTGCCTGACACCCCTGCGATTCTTACCACCTCCGGTTGCAAACTCGATCGCCCTGCGTAGAATGTCGCCGCGGTCGAACAACCCGGACGACCGCGATGGGGCTGTAGCTCAGCTGGGAGAGCGCCTGAATCGCACTCAGGAGGCCGACGGTTCGATCCCGTTCAGCTCCACAAC
>Ga0207701_10004681_pt1 | contig 13851 bp, 9 predicted proteins | sample KBSSwiSSwithPhiX_FD_184294 | JGI IMG/M metagenome (GOLD analysis project Ga0207701, IMG submission 184294) | Switchgrass rhizosphere bulk soil microbial communities from Kellogg Biological Station, Michigan, USA, with PhiX - S5 (SPAdes) (version 2) | ecosystem: Environmental > Terrestrial > Soil... | reverse complement strand
TACGAAGAGTTGGCGACGCGAACCTTGGAGGGCGGATCGGATGAAGAAGTGCTCGACTGGTGCTTCAGGACCGGGCGACGACCAAGTGAAGAGGAAATCGAAATATGGAACGCTTTCATCGCGAAGCGAGGATGGCGGGATGCCGGAAATGCCGACCTGCAAGCGGCCAAGGAGCGCAACGGCTGGGCGGATCGGACAGATATCCAGACCTGGGTTGATTTGCACGACGCCGAGGAAGGCAGGGCGCCACGAAGATAATTCGAACGTGTTAGGGCGTAAATCCCGCCTAAAGCGTACGACAAGGCGCTTTACAATCGCGCTGGGCATTGTGTAAATCGAAGGCAGTGCACTCCCAGCCTAACGACGATCGTGCCCAGCGCGCACACTGGATGAATGAAGCGGTTTTGCTGGGTCGCAAGGGGATGAGAGAAGACGGCGGTGGCCCCTTTGGGGCCGTCATCGTTTGCGACGGGAAGATTGTCGGACGCGGTCATAACCAAGTGACCAGCCTGCTCGATCCGACGGCTCACGCTGAGGTAATAGCGCTTCGTGCCGCCTGCCAGTTGTTAGGCAAATTCGATCTGAATGGTTGTGAGCTTTACACGAGCTGCGAACCCTGCCCGATGTGTCTGGCCGCCATCTATTGGGCGCGACTCGATCGTGTCTACTATGCCTGTACCCGGCATGATGCGGCCGAAATCGGATTCGACGATCAGTTTATCTACGAACAATTGCCGCTCGAGATCGCAGCCCGCTCCCTCCCGATGGAGCAAATCGAGCGCGAACATTCCCTCGAGCTTTTCAAAGAGTGGGTGGCAAAACCGGACAAGATTCCTTATTAGCAAGGCTTCGAGGGTGGCTGCATTTCCCTCGCTGGGATCACCGATCTCAGCCACCACCGCAGCGCTTCGTCGATCCAGCAAGAACGCCGGAAAGGATGCCAATGTCGGATTCGCTAGGCCGGGATCGCGTGTTCCCCGCGCAACGTCTCTTCCAGGGTACTGAGCAACTTTTCGCGTGAATGCGGTTTCGTCAGGCAAGCGTTCAAGCCTAACGAACGAATCTGCGGCGAATCCAAATCCTCATTTCTTCCAGTGGAGAGGATGATCTTTTGTTCCGGGTTTAACTTCCGCAGCGCGCGGGTGAGCATGAAGCCGTCCATTACCGGCATAACGAGATCGGTCAGGACGAGATCGATTTCGTTCGGATGTTGAGCAAAAAGCGCAAGCGCCGAGACTCCGTCCTCAGCTAAAATAGGCTTGTAACCCCACCGTTCGAGAAGCGTCTCGGCCGCCTCGCGAATATAGGGCTCGTCGTCCACCACCAGAATTTTCTCGCCGTGACCATTTGGGACAGCAGCCAAGTCGGCCGCAACCGCCTCTGCCGATTCCGCAGTCGCATTGCGGGCAGGAAGGAAGACCTTGAAGCTCGTGTGACCCGGCTCGCTGTAAACGTTAATGAATCCGCCGTAACTCTGAACGATCCCGATCACTGTCGAGAGACCAAGTCCGGTTCCCTTCCCGATTTCCTTTGTCGTAAAAAATGGATCAAAGATCTTGTCGATTACATGCCGGGGAATGCCTTTCCCGTTGTCAGTTACCTGAATTAAAACGTGCGGACCGGGATGGGCGCCGGCCATCATACTCGCATAGTGTTCATCGACGCTGAAATTCTCGCTCGTTAGGCGAAGCAGCCCCCCTTCGGGCATGGCGTCGCGGGCATTGACACAAAGATTGAGCAAGACCTGCTGCAATTCGGTCGCGTCGGCTTCGATCATCCAGAGATCCTTCGGATATTTTAGCCGCAAGGTGATTGACTTGGGAAAAGTTTGGCCGGCGATTTTCGCCACTTCCTCGATCAGATGAGACGGTTGCACAAGAATGCGTTCCCCATCCGCGCCGCGCGCGAACGTGACCATCTGTTTGACAAGGTTGGCCCCGCGTTCCGCGCTTGCCTGGACGAGCGACAGAAGAGCGTCCTTCTCCTCCGCGGGGAGGTCGGTTTGCAACAGAGGAGAAACGAGAAGAATGGGCGCAAGAATGTTGTTCAAATCGTGCGCCACGCCAGACGCCAACGTCCCAATACTCTCGAGCCGTTGCGAACGAAGGGCCTGCGCTTCGAGTTTCTTTTGCTCGGTGATGTCGGTGTGAATGATCAGGACGGATTCCGGTTCGCCGCGGTCATCGCGCACGAGCGTCCAACGGGCGCTGACAATGATCTTGCTTCCATCTTTGCAGAGGTGGGGCAATTCCCCCCGCCATTCACCTTTTTCCAGTAACGCCTGATTGGCGTCGTCGTAAGCGGCCGGATCTTCGTAAAGGGTTTCGCGCACGTACTGGCCGCACATCTCAGTCGCGGTCCAACCGTAAAGGCGCTCCGCACTTTGGTTCCACATCCGGATAGTTCCATCGAGATTGCGGACCGAGATGGCGTCGGACGCGAGGTTAATCAAACGGGCTTGTTGATGGAGCAACCGTTCGCGCCGTCGCAGCTCCGTCAGGTCTTGTACCGTGCCCGCGATCTTAACAATCCGACCCGCTTCATCGTGCACGACGTCTGATTGCACGTGGACGATCCTTTCGGAGCCGTCGGGCCGAATGATGCGATGATCGATTCGAAACGGCCCGCCAGTGCGCAGCTGCTCGACATAAGTTTCGCGAGCCACGGAACGTTCATCGGGATGGAGCAGGTTGAGAAAAGTGTCGTGCCCGATTTTTGTCGTCGGATCTAACCCGAAAATGCGGAACGTCTCCTCAGACCAACGAGGCGGATGACTCGCCCTCTCCTCACGGTTCGTCAGATCGAATTCCCAGCTGCCCATGTGCGCGAGGCGCTGAGCGAGGGCGAGGTTGGCTTCGCTGCGACGAACCTGCTCGTCGGCCTCATGCTGTTCGGTCACGTCGGTCGCGACCACCATGCGCGCCGCGTGGCCGTTAAAAATGAGCGGACTGGAGTACAACGAGACGAAAATTGTCGAACCGTCTTTGCGCAAATGCCGCCAGCGGCCGCGGAAACCGGCACCGTCGGCCTGCAGGAGCAAACCCTGGAACTTTTCCAAGTTGTCGACCGCGCGAATTTCGCGGGCGGTCCGCACAAGGAATTCCTCGCGCGAATATCCATACTGCGCGATGGCGGCTTCATTCACTTCGAGAAAACGCAGCGTGGCCGTGTCATAGACCCACATGGGCGTGGGATTGGCGTCGAAAAGCTTCCGATACTCGCCTTCCGAAAGGGCGGGGCTGGTCGGCGCCGTTTTCTCCGAGGAATTCGATTTCTGTTTGGCCCGTTTAAGCTCGGGAAGACGCGCGCGCTTCCGGATATTTGTCCGGCGACGAATCCCCGCGACGGAGCTATTGTTTTTCATTAGGGGAGAGGCCCACGCTTTCCTTTACCTGTCCCGTTAGCGCAAAGCAGGAATTCGGCCAGTGACCGCGCCAAGCCGCTGGTTTGCGCCCCTTTGCTTCGCTGGCGCAAAGTAATTTTTTGCGCCCTTGCTTGCACTCGACCTTTCGGTTCTGACAGGCTCGGCCCGTGCTCGCCCGAATTTACTCTGCCGCGGTTTATGGAGTCGACGCTTACGAGGTCGAAATCGAGGTTAACGGCGGCCGCGGAGACCCAAAGATCATCATAGTCGGTTTGCCCGATACCGCGGTAAAGGAGAGTCAGGACCGTGTCACAACCGCAATCGGCAATAGTGGTTATTATTGGCCGCGCGGGCGGACGACCATCAATCTCGCGCCAGCGGATATCAAAAAGGAAGGACCGAGCTTCGATCTGCCGATTGCACTCGGGATGATCGCCGTTGCTCAGGAAATCGACGAAGACCTCTTCCCGGATTTTTGTTTCGTTGGTGAACTTGCTCTTAGTGGGGCGGTCCGCGCAGTCAAAGGAGTCTTGCCCGTTGCCCTCGAAGCGCGGCGCCGCGGAAAGCGCGCAATTATTGTCCCGGAGGCCAATGCACGCGAAGCGGCCATGGTCGAGGGCATCCAGATATACGGAGTGCAGAACCTGCGGCAGGCCTTTCAGTTCGTTAGGGGAGAAACGCAGTTGGAGCCGGTGCGCGGCGATCTGAGCCAGTTTTTCGCCAACCACCAAAACTACGAGCTCGATTTCGCGGACGTCAAAGGCCAGGGGCACGTCAAACGCGGGGTCGAGGTCGCGGTCGCTGGCGGGCACAACATTTTGATGATCGGACCGCCGGGCTCGGGCAAATCGATGCTCTCAAAACGCATCGCTACGATCATCCCGCCGATGGTGCTGGAGGAAGCGATCGAGACGACGAAAATCCACAGCATCGCCGGTTTGCTAACCCCAGAGCTTTCGTTTGTCGCGACGCGGCCATTCCGCTCGCCGCATCACACCATCTCAGATGTGGGATTGCTAGGCGGCTCGGCTATTCCAGCGCCGGGCGAGGTGAGCCTGGCTCATCACGGCGTGCTCTTTCTCGACGAACTGCCGGAGTTCAAACGCTCCACGCTGGAAGTCATGCGCCAGCCGTTGGAAGACGGTCGCGTTACAATCTCGCGCGCGGCGGGCACGATCACGTTTCCATCCGAGTTCATGCTGGTCGCCGCCATGAACCCCTGCCCTTGCGGATATTTCGGCGATTTGAAGCGCGAGTGCCGCTGCAGTCCCGTGCAGGTGCAGCGTTATCGCCAGCGTATTTCAGGTCCCCTTCTCGATCGGATCGATCTCCATATCGAAGTGCCAGCGGTAGAATATCGCGACATCTCGAGCGAGCGTGCGGAAGAACATTCGAACACCATTCGCGGCCGCGTCGGAGAAGCGCGCGAGCGGCAGCGAGCGCGCTTCCGTTCCGACAAGAAAATTACCTGCAACGCCCGCATGACGACGCGCGCGATCAAGGCACATTGCAAGCTGGATGATGAATCGCAGGAACTCATTCGAATCGCGATGAACGAACTCAACCTGAGCGCTCGTGCCTACGATCGCATCCTTAAAGTGTCCCGCACGGTCGCCGATCTATCGGGAACGGAATTGATCACGCCCGAGCACGTGAGCGAAGCGATTCAGTATCGCACTTTCGATCGAACCCTTTGGGTCTAATTTTCCGTCGAGCTCCTCGAGCAATCTGGATTTCTAACGTACTGGTGAAAACGTTGCGGGCGCCGGCTCAATAAATCCGCAGGGTGTTGGCCCGCACATCAACGTCAGTCGTGGCGCGATAGACCTTTAACGTCACGTAATAAATGTAGTTGTTAAAATCGAAAGTACCTTGGCCGAAATTGCACGTAATACAGGTACCTTGCGGTGCATCTATGCTCGTCACATCGCAAATCGAGAAAATCGCGCTGGTGCAAATCTCGACGCCAAAGAGCTCGGCTTCAACGTAGCCCTCTGCTTTATCAAGATAACCCAGTTCCAAGGTGGTCCAGGGCGGCGTCGGAGTATTAGGAAACGACGTGTTCACGACGTTGTAGCGTGCTCTAACAATTCCTGTTTTTTCCTGCTTGTGCATGAGCGATGGCCCAGAGAATCGATAGTTACTCAACGACACTTCTTCGATGGACGCACTGGCCGAACAGGCTGTGGACCAGCCCTGTTGCCCGAAGCTGACGGCTGGGCTGCCGAATAGCCCGAAGAACATTAATCCGAGAAGGACAAACCTGGTATCGAATAACACTTTCGTTTGCATGGGTGACGTTAGGGTTGTTTGCACCGAAAAGTCAATTTCAACCACGCGACTCGCTCGGTCAGTTGTCGAATCAGTCGTTAGGCATTCGGAATCACCCTTCGCGATTACTGCGTCAGAACTTGTATCCTACAGAAACAGCCACGAACCGGCCGGGCTCCGGAATGCGTGCGCCCACGGCCACATCGCTATCAAAGACTTGGTTGATCCCGGCGAGATGCTGGACATAGCGCCGGTCGAAAAGATTTTCCACCACCACACTGACATCGAAGTGTTCCGCAAACGTGTAACCTGCGCGGAAGTTGAGCACTGCGTAACCGGAGCTGGTTGGCTCATCATTGAAGGCGGCGACGTCGTGCTGCGGGGCCGCCCAGGCCAGTTCGAAGGCGCTCCGCCAGTCCTGCCAATGTTGTTCCAAAGCGACGGTCCCATGCAAAGGAGCAATGCGATAGAGATTGTCATTGTTGTCGCGATTAATTCCGCGCACGAAGCTGAGCTGCCCGCGCAGCGTCAGGAACTTGTTGAAGTCGAAATGAGCTTCGCCATCGACCCCGTAAAGATCCGCGCGATCGACATTTTGATATTCGAGAACGACCGTGTCGAAAAAGACCCGGTTAATCGGTGTGCCCTGGATGTAATCGCTCACGAAGTTGTAGAAGGGCGTGACCTTCAATCCCCAACCGTCGCCATGCCAGTCGCCGGTAAAGGCAATCTGATGTGATACCTCAGGGTCTAGGTCGAGATTGCCGAGATAGAAACGGCCATCGGAGTTACCGGAGGCAAACGCGAACGGTGTAAAGAGATAGCGTTCGAGGATGCTGGGCGAGCGCGTCTTGCGAGCAAAGGCCAAGTCGTAGCTCTGGTGGTCATCCGGCGTGTAGCGCACCGAAACCATCGCGTCGAAGTTGACGTCAGTCTTGTCGCGCGAGCTAGAGTTAAAAGCCATCGCATCGTCCATCGAATCCATGTAAAACCGCTCGATCGGGTCGGCATCGCTCCAGACGTTATCGTTGCGCACTCCAGCAATTGTCGCCCAGTGGTCGTCCCAATCTTTCTGCCACTCGAAGTAAACGCCCACCCGTGAGCGAGTAGCATTGTTGATGTCCTCCTGACTCATCCCGCCTTCGATATCCCTTTCCGAGGCGTCGAAGCGGTTCCAATGGAAATCCACTCCAGTGCGAAAGGTGTCACTTTCGCGTGGGATAGTGAGACCTATTGCGCCACTCAGGTCGTCGCTCTGGCTCGGTGCGTCGAACGGCATCGCCATCATCATCATGTCATCCGGCATTTCCATTCCCATGCTCGTCAGAGGCCGCAGCGAAAAGTTGTCCATCAGGTGGTAAGTGCTGTTGAACGCGATCCGACTGTCGAGTTGGCCAAAGGAATAGTCGCCCGTCTGCCGGATACCTGCAGACCAACTGTCTTCCTGAACCATATCCATCGGCTGACCCGGGGCGCCGGCATCGCGCACGCGAGTGATCCCACCGAAGGCTTGAAAGACGCCACCAAAAAGATGCCCGGCGATTGTACCTTCGTGTTGTTGGTATTCTCCAAATCCGCTGTCACGCACCCGACCGTCGGGGAAATGTAGATCGTCGCCCCGCGCCCAGTAACCGTCGTAAGAAGCGCTCCAGTCTTGCCCAGCAACAGTCAGGTTGCCGTTTACCCCGGTGCCGTCATCACTGCTGCGATAGAAAGAGCCAAGCTCACCAGACCAAAGCCTTTGCGCATCGGAAGAAAAAATTGGCGGCTTGCGGTCCGCCAGCACGATGCCGCCGATGTTATCGCCACCGAGACTGACCGGGGTAATTCCCGGTATCACGGTTAGAGATTTGAGCGAGGAAGGTGCGATGTTGAGCAAGGGCGGATCCATGTGGTTCGGGCATGCCGGCGTAATCTCGCGCCCGTTGATCAACACGTTGACGTGATCGTCGCTGAGACCGCGCAATTGCACGATTCCGCTGAGCGGCCCATTCCGCACTACGGCGGCGCCGGGAGCTTCGTCGAGCAGCGCCGCGGTATCTGTTGCGGTCGCCTCTAGTTCAGGTGTCGGATTGATCACCGTCCCTCCTGCAATTGGTTGCCCGGTTATGATGATCGTTGGAACTTTGGTTGGAGTCGCGGTTGGAGAGGCATCAGGGGCTTGCGCCCAAGCCAGTAACGTTGGAACCGCGAGGGCCAACGCGGGCAGAGTAGTATTCTTGTAATTGGTAAGATACGATTTCATTGAACTGCAAAGTGGGTCTGGTCGTTCCCTGATCACTCCGAGTCAGCCAGCGCGTGTAGCGCTGCCGCACGGAAGCTCCAGGATTACTAAGTCTCCAGGCGCTCACGGACCTCGCTTTGAGTTCAGTTCATGACGCAGCCAGGAGGGTCGGCTTGAGAGAATTAAGCGGCCCTCGGCGGCGGTTTTGGCGGGGCGTTTGAAAAATCGACGTAGCGCGTTGGAACGACTGCTACTTCGCCAAACACCACAGGTGTGAAGAGAATCCAATCATTCGAGTCCAGCAGAAACTCCGGCTGATACATCTCGCTAAGCGTTGATGGCTCCTTCTGCTCCTTGTTGAAGCCGTCACGGATTTTCGGGCAAAGCGAGCAGGCGTAACGTTCGTCGAATGCTTTCTTCACCGCCGTCCCCAACGAGTCTTGCTCGGCGAACTCCACCAGCATTCGCGTATAGGCAAAGGATTGAAGCACCGCCCAGTGGGCCCCGGCAGAAATGAAGATCGCGAGCAAGCAGGTTATCGACCCCGCAAGATGGAGCAGCGGCTTCCGGTGACGAACTGGGCGTCCATACAGACGAGCCGGCAGTCGAGATAAATAGCGGGAAGCGCTCATCGGGATTGGTTATGCCGTTATCAATTTCGCGAATGTTTAGAAATTCGTGATTCCACCGCAAGAGAAAAATTACACGACGCTCAAACCCTCATGTGCTGTTTGGCGCGAATGCCCCGAAGCGAATAGCCCGGGTTTGTGACGGATCGGTCAAACGTTGCGGTGTCCGCTAAAGAGCACGACCTTGCCGCGTGAAGCTGAATCGATGCTCGCCCCATCGTGTCGTGCGGCGTCGGACGAAAGATTGGAAGATGCCGCCCAACACGGTCTACGTCGGGCGACCAACGGTCTGGGGCAATCCGTTTCAGGTCGGATCAGAAATGATCGGCGGCGAAAAGCTCACGAGAGAGAAGTCGATTGCGCTCTACCGGCAGTACGCACGTGACGCCTTTAATGAGCGCGACCTACGCGCGTGCCTGCGCGGAAAGAACCTCGCCTGCTGGTGTCCGCTCGATCAGCCCTGTCACGCGGATGTGCTGCTCGAAATGGCAAATTCTGCCTAACGAGTGCGGTTGATCGAAATTTTGGAATAACCGCCTAACGATGTTGCGTCCGCTGTCTCGCCGGACCGGCGGAAGATGCGCTGAGGAGAGCGCACACTACAACTCTCGGTTGGCGGCGGTTCGAGCCTCGCTCAGCATCCGGTCCAGATCTTCGCGGCTATAAAATTTTCCCCTAACGACGACGGCCGCGATTTTTCTCGTGTTGGCAATGTTAGCCAGTGGGTCAGCCTCGAGAAGGACGAGGTCGGCCGACGCACCGGGGCGGAGAGCGCCGAAGTCCGGGATATTCAGGAACCTGGCGGGTTGTGAGGTCGCCGCCTGGAGCGCTTCGAGCGGGGTGAAGCCAACCTCCGTCAGCAACTGCAATTCGTCATGCAGACTCGGTCCCGGAAAGTTGAACGGATCGAGCGAATCGGAACCGGCCATCATCTGCACACCGGCATCATGCATGCTGCGCGCGATCTTGAGATCATTTTGAAACTGCGCGGAATACCAGGAGGCCACTTTCGCCGAAACTTGTTTCTCAATTTCGCCAGGTGCCCAATTCTTGCGCAAGGCTGAGGGCAAATAGCACAATTCGCTCGGATCTTTCCGCGCCAGCTCGCGCTGTTGGCCGATCGTGCGCATCGCGACCAAAGTCGGCACCACCCAGGTGTTGTTACGAACCAATGTCTGCCAGAGCGTGTTGGCTTTGTCCGGGCTGAAGCTGGCGTTGGCTGCATCACGCGCCGCTCCAGCCGCGACGCTATCGCCCTTCGCCCGCGCCTCAGACGACTTTTGACGCAGTTCTGTTTCGTGCACGGAACAGTCGAAGGTCAGATTGCTGTAGAAAATGTGCTCAATGCTTTTTTGGCCGGCCACGGAAGCTTCGCTGGCACGGATCGAGTTCGGCACATGACCAACAAATGCCATTCCCTGCTTTTTCGCTTCCTCCGCGATTGCAAAATAGTTTTCGCGATCAAGTCGCGACAATACCTTGATAAAGTCCGCACCCTTCGCTTTCATGTCGCGCACCGCTGCTCGCCCTTCGTCAGGGGTGGAGATCGCCCGCAATGACGGCGGCTCTGATTTTCCACCATCCAACATCGGACCCGCACAATAAATCCGCGGCCCAACCAACCGGCCGGCCTCGATTTCTTTTCGCCAGCTCTGCAGCGCATCGAGATCGCCACCCATGTCGCGGATCGTCGTGACACCATGGGCGATCAAGAGAGGAAGGAGTGTTTGCCGACTCCATTTCGCATCGGCCGTCACTCCGGCGATGTGCACGTGCATGTCGCACAAACCAGGAACAAGAAACTTACCGCGACCGTCAATGACCCGAGCATCGGATGGCGGCGGTGCTTGCGAGATGCTGATAATGCGATCACCCGAGATGACGACTGTTTGATCCGGCCGCGATGAACCCGCTTCTGGATCAATCGCGGTCGTGTGGACGAGAGCAATCGATTGAGCGGCCCAAACGGACGCCACGGTGCCAAGGGACAAGGCGATGGTTATCAGCCAAATACCTGATTCCAGCCTAACGAATATAGGTCGTTGTCGAATGCGGAGTAATTTCATGGAAGCAGGTAACGACGTAAGAATTAGCCGAGAGAATGCCCGCCGAGGCAAGACATAAAACCGACAATAACGGCTGAGGCCAAATCCGAACATCAGGCAGCAAATGGCCGCCATCAGAGCACTCCTTAGCTGCCGCAAGAATGCAGATGACAGGCGTGGATGGGCGTGGAAGTAGTCCCGTTCCGCTTTTCAATTCCGCTAAGCTTCTAAACCGATTATGCCGCTCTCACGCCTCGCCCTGCTTCTTCTTTCGACACCGCTGCTTGCCATCTCACTGCCGGCTGCGGAAGAGTCTCCTTCGCCAGCCGCCGCGCCAATGACCGACAACCCGTTGCTCAAAGAGAGCTCGCTCGATTTTCATTATCCTCCGTTCGACAAGATCAAGAACGAGCATTTTGCCCCGGCCTACGAGCAAGGAATGGCTCAACATCTCAAGGAGATCCAGGCCATCGCTTCGAACCCCGAGCCGCCAACGTTCGAGAACACAATCGTCGCGATGGAGAAAACGGGCGAACTCCTGGACCGCGTTGATCACATTTTTTCAAATCTTTCCAGCGCCAACACCAATCCGGCGATACAAAAGATCGAGACAGAAATGGCGCCCAAGCAATCCGCGCATCAGGACGCGATTTTCTTGAACGCCCCGCTCTTCAAGCGGGTCGAGACCATCTATAACGACCGCGCCAAACTCAGCCTCGATGAAGAATCGCAATGGCTGATTGAGCGGTATTACAAGGATTTCGTGCGCGCCGGCGCGAAGCTTTCCGACGCCGACAAAAGCAAACTCAAAAAGCTCAACGCCGAACTCGCCGAGTTGTCGACAAAGTTTGCCCAGAACGTTTTGAAGGAAAAAAATGCTGACATCATCGTGGCCGACAAACGCGAGGACTTGGATGGGCTTTCCTCGAGCGATTTGGCGGCAGCCTCCGCTGCGGCCAAGGAAGCGAAGAAAGAAGGCAAGTTTGTCCTGCAACTTCAGAACACGACGGATCAGCCGCCCCTCACGAATCTGAAAAATCGTGCTCTCCGCGAAAAAATCATGAAAGTTTCGCTCGCCCGGAACAGTCACGGCGGTGAATGGGATACCCGGAAGGTCGTGCTGCAAATGGCAAAACTACGCGCGGAACGTGCGACGCTCCTTGGTTACGCAAACCACGCCGCTTACCAACTCGAGGACCAGACAGCGCACGACGTCAGCACGGTTAACAACTTGCTCGCGCAACTCGCGCCACCCGCGGTCGCCAACGCCCGGAAGGAAGCGACCGACATGCAAAAGCTGGTCGACGAGGAAAAAGGCGGCTTTCAACTGGCGTCGTGGGACTGGGCTTACTATTCCGAAAAACTTCGGCGGTCGCGTTACGCATTCGACGAAGCGCAAATCAAACCGTATTTTGAACTGAATCACGTCCTGGTCGACGGTGTCTTCTACGCCGCGACCCAACTCTACGGCATCACATTTAAGGAGCGCCACGACCTGCCGGTTTATCAGCCGGATGTCCGCGTCTTCGATGTGACCGACAAGGATGGCAAACAGCTCGCAATTTTCATGGCTGACTATTACGCGCGACCCTCCAAACGCGGTGGCGCCTGGATGAATGAATATGTCGACCAAAGTCAATTGTTGGGCATGAAGCCGGTGGTGGCCAATCACCTCAACATTCCGAAACCTGAAGCAGGTCAGCCTACCCTTCTGACTTACGACGAAGTGCGCACCATGTTCCATGAGTTCGGGCATGCGCTCCATGGTATGTTCTCGAATGTGAAATATCCGCGCTTTAGTGGGACGAGCGTGCCGCGCGATTTCGTCGAGTATCCTTCGCAGGTCAACGAAATGTGGGCGCTCTGGCCGGAAATCCTTCAGCACTACGCGAAGCACTATGAGACTGGTGCGCCGATGCCGCAGGAGCTGGTCGGCAAGGTCTTGGACGCCGAGAAGTTTAACCAAGGCTTCAAGACAACGGAATATCTCGCTGCGACCCTGCTCGACCAGGCCTGGCACCAATTAAAGCCCTCCGAAATGCCTAACGACGCGCTGGCCTTCGAAGCAAAAGCACTGAAGACGGCGGGAGTCGATTTCCCGCTGGTTCCACCGCGTTATCGTTCCACTTACTTTTCACACGCTTTCGCGGGCGGCTACAGTGCCGGCTATTACAGTTATATTTGGAGTGAAGAACTCGACGCCGATAGTGTCGAATGGTTCAAGGAGCACGGTGGCCTGAAGCGCGAAAATGGCGACCACTTCCGCGACACCCTGCTCTCCCGCGGTGGCAGTCAGGATGCGATGAAGCTGTTTCATAACTTCACCGGCCGCGATCCCTACCTCGAGCCCCTCCTGAAACGCCGCGGACTTGATCAGGTGCCGGCGGACAAAGCGCACACAGAAGCACCTCCACCCGCGAAATAAAATGCCTCGGCGCAACCCTGACGCACGGCGAAGCATCAGGGACTTGGAGCATCGATGTCACGTGGCTGCGTCGGCGTAAAAAATTCTGCCGTCGACGCATCGAGACCGGTGTCGGAACTACCGCCAGCGACGAACAACCGAATGCCTATCACGGCCGCGGCGGCGTTGGAACGCGCCGTTGGCTCCGCTGCCGCAGGCCACCACCTGTCGGTGATCGGATCGTAGACCACTACCGAAGGGTCATGACTGCCATCGGCAATATTCCCGCTGGCGACGCATAACTTGCCATTGATTATACCAACGACCATGTTGGCCCGCGCCGTTGGCATCCGAGTGCCCAGACTCCATGTGTTCAAAACAGGATCGTAGATTTCAACGGATGCCGTGATTGTGTTGTCGTAGGCACTAGGACCAGTATAACCCCCAACCACGTAAAATTTACCGCCTAACGCAGCTCCGCCGGCCGAAGTGAGTTGTTTCGGAAGGGGCGCCCCCATCGACCAACTGTTAGTTAGCGGGTCGTAAATTTCTAAATCGGCAAAATTTGCATAGCCAGCCGCCGTCCCGCCCGCTATGTAAAGCTTTCCGCCAATTACCGCCGTTGCAGATAAACCTCGCGCAATCAGGCTTGATGCTCCTGTCGCCCACGAGTCCGTGGCTGGGTCGTATACCCTAACAGCTGTTGTTGGGGCATTAGAGTCAGATCCAAACTGACCATCCCACCCTTCCGCCACGTAGATCTTGTTGTTGATGACGCCCACTGCTGTCTGTCCGCGCAGCACAGGATCCGCGGCTTTGAGAGACCAGCAGTCAGTGGCAGGATTGTAGACCTTCAGGGGCAACGGAACTCCGTAGCCAGAGCCAGAGTCGATGACATAAAACTTTCCACGAAG
>Ga0207701_10004680_pt1 | contig 13854 bp, 9 predicted proteins | sample KBSSwiSSwithPhiX_FD_184294 | JGI IMG/M metagenome (GOLD analysis project Ga0207701, IMG submission 184294) | Switchgrass rhizosphere bulk soil microbial communities from Kellogg Biological Station, Michigan, USA, with PhiX - S5 (SPAdes) (version 2) | ecosystem: Environmental > Terrestrial > Soil... | reverse complement strand
GTAAAGATTACCCGCGGCATCAAAGATCATGCCGTGCGGCGAATGTACCCCGGCGCTGGCAAATACTCCGAGATCGACGCCGTTTGGGGAAAACTTTTCGATGGTACTGCTGTTGTAGTTCGACACGTACACATAGCCTGCCCGATCCATTGCCAGACCATAGGCGAGATGAAACCCGCTATCCGCGAAGACGGAAACGACGCCAGTCGGCGAAACTTTCAAGACCGAACCTGTATGGGTCGGACCTCCGAACGCGTTTGAAACGTAGAGATTGCCCGCACCATCGAAAACCAAATCGATCGGGCCCTTCAATCCGTCGGTTGCATCTGCGAAAACCGTCCCGACTCCCGCCGGAGTAAACTTTCGAACCGTATTAGCATCGACATTGGCGACGTAAAGGTTGCTGTTCTTATCGAAGGCGAGGGCGTGCGGACCGCTCAAGCCAGTGTCCGCGAAGACAGTAACGGTGCCGTTCGGGGCAATTTTTTGAATCGAATAGTCACCCGGAACGTCGCTCGAGACATAAAGGTTGCCGACCTTGTCGAAGGTCAGTCCGGTTGGGAAACTTAACCTGCCAACCGCTCCGAGATCCTTTCCGCGCGCGGAATAAAGCTCGACCGCGCCGGTTTGGTAATTCGTCTCGTAGATCGTGTCCGTTCGCAGGGCCGTCGGTTCGGCGGTTTGGGCGACGGCGGGAGTTGAAATCGTGCAGGCCAACGCAATGACAGGCGCTGCGCATAAAACGTTACCAATCCAGATAGGAAACCTCTTCATAGATACCCGTTACTCGGAGCCAGCTATTCTCGCACTATCTTCCCGCCCCAAGATAGGATTTTCGCCTTTGTGCCGGCCGCTTCCGCTTCCTTGATCTGGCCGTTGCGATTGTAGAAGAGTGAAAGACTCGTCCACGCGATTTGATCGTTAGGCTTAAGTTTGACCGTTGTTTCGCCGGCCGCGATCGCCTCGGGAAATCGTCCCAGCTTCATTAAAGCCATCCCGAGCGCATGCCAGCCGTCGAAAAATTGCGGGTCAAGCTCAACGCAACGCCGGTATTTTTCGACCGCGCTCTCGAGTTCGCCGATCGCAAGATCGCCGTTGGCGTCATCGAAAATTTCTTCAACTGAGTCCATTGTTTACGAATGCGCTGCCAATATTTAGCGTCCGCTGTCTCAGCGGATTCGGGAAAGATACACGGACGCCACGGAGGTAGTCCCTCCACCTGCGCTGAGAGCGCACGCTACAAATCCTTAGGTCGGCTTTACTGCTGTCTCCGGCGCTTTCTCCGGCACGCCGGCGGCCTTACGCCGTTCGCGCAACCATTCGTAAAACACGACTTCGCCCTTGTTTGTTAATTCCTGGGTCTCGAGGAAAGAACGGGCTTTCTCGTATTGCGCCGGCTCGATCGTCTCGCGCTTTTCCAACACCACGAGCAATCCTCCGGTCGGCGTCGTAACGAAATCGCTTACACTACCGGGGCTCAAGCTGCTTGCCGTCGATTTGATGTACGGCATATCCGGGCTTTCGTCTTTTTTCTCCGGCTTCGGCGCTGGAGTTTCCCCGGGCGGAGTATCGACCATCGCGAACGCCGGAATCGTTTCCAACTTCACACCGGCCTGACCGGCAGCGTCGTCCAATGATTTTCCGGCTTTCAGCTCATCTTTCAGCTTTTGCCCAACTCCGGCTGCTTTCGCCGAAACCATTTGCTGCACACTTTGTTTTTTCAACGCCTCGACAATCTTTGGCTTCGCTTCCTCCAGGGTGAGGGGACGGGCGGGCTCGATCTTAACGAGATGCGCCAGGTCAAAACCATCTGAGGTCTGAATCGCGTCGGTATTCGGCGATTCCTTCGTTAACGCGAAAGCCGGCTGAACCAACGCCTGTTGTCCAGCCAACTGCGGATCGGGCGCAGCCTGGGTAAACTCGCCGGTCTCCTTCGCGTTGAGATGGAACTTGGTCACCACTTGGTCGAAGTCGGCGCCCTTAGCCTGAAGCGCTTCGGTGAACTCATTCGCCTGATCGGCTAACTTTTGCAGGACGTCGATCCGCTGTTTGCCCGTCAGCTTCTTCTGCTCATCCGTCAGGCTGAATTGAACCCACTTGATCTGGCGCTTCTCTTCCGTGTTCAACTGGGCCTTATGGCTTTCGAAATATTTCGAGATCTGGTCATCGGTCACTTGCACGTCCTTGGTGAAATCCTCTGAGCTAAAGCGAACTACCCTTACGTCCATTTTTGCGTAGGCCTGCTCATAGTCGCGCTTCATTTCGGACTCGGGCACAGTCACGCCGGCGCTCAGGATTTTTTTCAACTTCTCGAGCGCGATCTGGTCAGCCACCAATTCTTCGATCTGCGCTTCACTGAAGCCCATCGGGGCGAGCGCGTTATCGGCGAACTCCGTGTAACGCGGGAGGTCAAACCCATCTTTGCCTTGGAAAGCGACGAGCCCTTTCACCCCGTTGGCGATCTCGCTTGTGCTTGCGGTGAGACCCATTTCCTCCGCCTCGTGGCGCAAGATCAGTAGATTCCAGGAAAAGGCTTCGTATGCGTCGTTTTCGCTTTGAGCGCCGGCGGTGAGGCCTTGGACGAGGTCGCGCATCCCGAGTTGGCTGCCGAGCCGAAGGAGTCGCATGTTCCGCTGCATCTCAGCATGGGAAATACTGCGATCGTAGATCTTTCCCACGAAGCCGTCTCCCATCTGGGCGAAGTCGGTCTTGTTCCAGTACCAGGAGAATGAAATACAGACGAGGATCGTGATGAAGATCATCAGGATCTTGTGGTGCTTTCGCATTACGGTGATCATGGGATTTGAGCAGGTTTGGAGTGGCGGAATCTAGGGATTCGCTCCGGGGCGGCAACTAATTTCGGGTAACAAATCCGAATGTCGAGCGCCTTAGGCGCGACATGTCTGTAGGCGCGGCGACAAAAAGAATAAGGCAGCTCCGTAGGAGCGGCATGGGGCAGAAGAGTGGTGTTGGAAATTATGCCGCTCCTCCGGAGTTAAACACGTTTTTTGAAATTTTCGCCTATAGATATGTCGCGCCTACGACGCTATTGGTCGCCATCTCCGGGCCACAATTCTTCGAACACTCGGCGCAAAGACGATTCTTCAACTGTGTGCTAGGCGGAGGGCGGTTCGTTGTCGCGGCTGGCCTGGATGAACTGTTCGACCTCGGCCACGTAAGTTTTGAAAGGATCGCCCATCACCAGAAAATCGTGGCTTTCGCACGCGATGGAGTCCCAGTTAATCACATAGGGGCGCTTCTCCCTCCGGAAAACTGCAACCGCATAGGCGCGCCCGTTCGCGCGTGTATCCGCAGGCGGGGTAAAAGTAGCGTCTTTTTGCCGGACGCGATTGTTCCATTCCCCGATGCGTTTGGCGGGCTGCAGCCCAAAGAAAAGCCCGCGCGCTGGATCGATGTTGTGATATTCGAGGTCGAGACTTTGCAGCCAGGGATCGGCCCAGGAAAGCTTCTCCTCTGCCATGAACGATTCGAGCAGCCATTTCTTGCTGATCCAGTCGACCCCGCCGATCAGCGACTCGGGCTTATGACCCAATGCATCAAGTGTGTAACGCCAGCTTTCGAGCAACCAATCGGTCTCCTCGTCTGTGCCGCCGAGATATTGCTGGGCGAGCGTGTGCAGCCGCCATTGGATATCGAGCGCTCCAATCGTTTGGCCGTTTTCCAGCTTCACGAGCCAGCGCAAAGTTGCGTCGCGGGAAATCTCCCTGGTCGCCTGGACCGCGTCGAGGAGTTCGAGGTCGTTAGGCAAAAGGCCATTCTCGAGCAGGGTGAGCATGCAGGCAGTCGTGCCAATTTTCAGGGCATTGGCAAACGGACTCATGTTGGAGTCGCCGATGAGAAGATGCAGTCGCCGATATTTTCGATAATCGGCCAACGGCTCATCACGCGCGTTGATGATGGCGCGGTTGAACTGCACCCATTGGTAAATGTCGTTCACGATATGATCGGCCCGTTGGCTCAGCTGAAAATCGATCGACTCTTCCGCGGCCGGCACCTCGAAGTCGAAGGCGAGGGGATTGGCCTGGCCGACCCGACCCGCTCCGGTAAAAATCTGGCGGGTGGCGAGGAAAGCGAGAAGTGCGCCCAGCGCCGCTGGGGTGAACTGCGCCTCGCGTTTCATCAGATAATTCTCATGACAACCAAACGTCGCGCCGGTGTGGTGATCGATGTTGTTCTTGATGAAGGCAACGTTGCCGTTCGCGCCTAACGAATCGAGCGCGGACTGGAGAAGTTGGTCGCCAGCCAGATCGTAAGCGACGACGTCGCGCAGTTGCCGGCATTCCGGCGAGGCGTACTCGATGTGGCCCATATCGAGATAAATCCGGCCGCCGTTGCGGAGAAAACCGCCGTTACCGGGAGGCTCTTCGTAATCCCGATAATGCAGGTCGATCGCGCCGGCCTGCATCTTGCGAAAGAGATGATTCTTCACCCGCACCGGCCAGGCGTCGCCGTTGCCATGCGCCGCGTCGCTGCCGACGAGGCAGCCATATTCGGTCTCGATCCCTGCGATACGATCCATCCTTCTCGATTTTCCAACAGCGTTGGGCCGTGGACAAGCGACAAAGAGAGGCGCAGCTTGCGGGATGCCAACGAAACCTTTTCCTGCGCGCAGCCCCGCCGAAAAGGTGGGTGGGCTGGTCTACTTCGGCCGAATGCTGGATAAGATCCGCGCTCACGCCAAAGGCGAGCTGCCTGCGGAGTATCTCGAAAAGCTCGGAAGCGGCTTTGATGGAAGGTGCTGCCGCTTCCTCGGGCTAAAATACGAAGACGTGGTGGCGCGGGTGAAAGAGGGCGGCTCAGATGAGGAGATTTGGCAATGGGCGTGGGAGCACAGCCGCAAACCCACTGATGAGGACATTCAGAACTTTAACGAGTTCCTGCGAAAGTGCGGCTGGAAAGACGCGCTGACGCCGACCCTCGAGCGGCGCAAACGAGAAAGCGGTCTCGAAAATCGACCGGATGTCGAAACGATGTTCCACTACATCGACGCCGACGAACAACGCGAGCTCATGTAGGCCGCGTCTCCCGACGTGGCGCCGTGCGGCTAGCGAGCGTACTCGCCCACCTTGTTCGGCGGTGGCGGAGGTTTCTGCCGGTACTCGATCACTGCCCAGACGGCGATCACGACGAGCACGACAACAATCGCAGCGACGATTTGCCGCGCCCGGGATGGAGCAGCGCCCTCACCGGCTGGCTCTGTCATCTGACTTATTCCGAAAGGGTGTCGATCCGCTCGGCCAGGCCGAAATCGAGATCGGTAAGGCCATCTTTGCTGTGCGTGGAAAGGACGAGCCGCACTTTGTTGAACCGAATATCAATATCAGGATGGTGCTCCTCTTCTTCCGCCACTTCAGCGACGCTGTTGACGAAATCGATCGCTTCGGAGAATTCGTCGAACTCAAAAGTCCGCTCGATATGCTTCTTCTCCAGCTCCCATTCCGGGATCTTTTTCAGGCGATTTTTCAGCTCCTCCTTTTTGATCAGCTCGGCCATAACGGCAACACGAGTAACATCGCGTTTTGCTTTTGCAACGGGGAATCCAAGCAGCTTTTGCGCCTCGTTTGGACGGCTGGCGTTATCCGTCAAATTCCAAGGATCTTGCGCAAATTTTTCGCGGAATCGAAAATCTCGAGAGCGCATTCCCGGGCCTGGCCCGAAAGGGTTTTCCAATCGCCCAAGATGCGCTCGGCGGCTGCGGCTGCCTCCGCGGCATCTCGGACGAAAAACATACCGCTCGTTTTCGGCAGATATTTGGCCGCACCCGTGTCCTCCGTGATCACTGGGCGTCCGAGGGCCAGAAAAGCGGCTGCACGATCGCTAAGCCAGCCCGTTTGCCAGCTGACATCGACGCCCTTGATAGCGGTAAATTCGGCCCAGGCCGACGCAAGGTAATGCCGATACTTGGCGGGGGTGGACGCGATCTCGTGCGGCGCAACCAGATGCCAACCGCGCTGGGAAAGCCGGTCCATCTCCGGGTCGTCGGCATTGATGTTCACGGCCAGTTCCCATCTGGCGTTCGGCACGCGGGCTGGGAGATCGAGATATGGGGCAAAAGCGAACTTCTTGGAGAGGTCTGGATATTCGCCATCCACCTCCACCTGCCCGCCCCAATACCATTGTCCTATAGTGGTGAACTTTGCCTGGCGCGGCCTTGGTTTGGGGCCGAGCAGGCAGGTGTCCACGAGCGGATAAAAAGTCTGCCATCGAAGAGGTGATGCCGGCAGGCGACAATCGGCGCCGTGCACATTGAGGCCGACTGTCCAAAATTCATGATGGTGGCTCTGACCCATCTCGAGCTTCGTCATCCAATAAAAGATCTCGCTTGGATCGAGATCGCAGAAGAGGCGTCGCTCAAACTGAAGAAGGAGGGGCGGATGAAGCGAGTAGGAGAGATTGAGCAGGACGTTAGGCCCCGCCAGTCGATTCTTCAGCTCCTGTTGGGAAAGACCAACGCAGCGCAGCGCTCGGAGATCATGCTTATCTGAAGGCGTTTCCTGATAAAGCAGGCAATAGCGTCCGGCCAAACCATGCGCGCGGAGTTGCCTTTGAAAATTCGCGATGCAGGCGGCATCGCGCGCGGGCTCTTTCGAGGCCGGGAGAATTTCAAGCCAGATTGCGTCCTGCTCCAGTCGACGCAGCCCAAGCATCCACTGCAGCGGCACGGAGAAATTTCCGCCACCCTCCCGATATTTTGCCGCAAAGCCGCAGCCCAGGAAAACTGTCACGCCTTATTGTCGCACGTGAGAAGTTTGGAATCGAGTGACCTGGATGACGCTTACATCAAAGCAACTTCCATAAACAAAGCAGAAGCATAAATTAAATAATATGGCTTACATCAAATTGAACAATGACATGCCAGGAATAGTTGGCTTGTTATGGACAAAGCCCAACACCGGTAAGGCGTTATCGAAACTCGCCAATGCTCTAATGATGGATCCATCAAGTTTAAGCAGCGGCGAACGCGAAATGATCGCAGCACGGGTTTCTTATCTTAATAACTGCAACTATTGCTGCAATTCGCACAGTGCTGCAGCAAACTGCCATTTGCACAACACAGCACTGGTTGAGTCCGTAAAGCAAGATCCGCAAACCGCTGATGTAAGCTCGAAAATGAAATCATTATTAAGTATTGCGGAAAAGGTTCAGCAAAGCGGTAAATCGGTTACTGGAGAAGATTGTGATTCAGCACGAAAAGCGGGAGCAACAGATGAAGAAATACACGAAACTGTTCTGATCGCGGCGGCTTTCTGTATGTTTAACCGTTATGTGGATGGCCTGGGAGCATTAGAACCCGAGGACAAAGAAGAATACAAACAAATGGGGCTAAGGAGGTCTGTTAAAGGTTACGGTTTTCCTCCCTTTGCATGGCAGCGGAGTTATCTTAATAACAAACGCAATAATAGATTAGCACTAAAGAAACATTGAGTGTTCAACCGGTCGTTTCAGCAACTCTGGAGAGGGCTAGCTTTTGAATCACCGCGTCAAGCTTGTTGAGATCGACCGGTTTGACGAGGTGTTCGCTAAACCCAACGTCACGGCTCCTTCGAATGTCATCCTCCATCCCGAAGCCAGTTAGGGCAATACCCGTGAGAGAGTGCTCGGTCCCTAATCTTTCCATCAATTCAATCCCAGTCCCGTCGGGCAAGCCAATGTCACTGATAAGAAGATCAAATGAACCATTGGCCGCGCATTCTAGCGCGGAGCTTATGCTGTCGGCCGACTGCACCTGATAGCCGCGGCGGCGGAGCAGATTGGTCAGCGAGCGGTTCGTATCTTCATGGTCTTCCACCAACAAAATGCGCATCGATTTTCGGGCGCCGCCAGGAAGCGAAACGTTCCTGGTCGTTGCGGGGCTGGCTGGTTCGGCGAGCGGAAAACTGGCGGTAAATGTGGCTCCTCGACCTTCTCCAGCGCTTTCTGCGGTGATTTGTCCGCCATGTGTTTCAACCAGCGCCTTGGTTATCGCAAGACCGAGGCCGAGTCCGCCCGTGCCGGAGCGTTCGCCCTGCTCGAACGCATTGAAAACTTTTGGAAGCGTCTCCGAATCGATCCCAATCCCCGTATCGGTGATGCTCACGCGCAGCCGACCGTCGACTTCATCTGAGGTTCTGAGCGTCAGTTGCCCGCGTTTGGGCGTAAACTTGACCGCATTCTTGATCAGGTTCCAAAAAATCTGCTGCAAACGCGCGGGATCGGCGCGGAGGTTAACCTTGGTTGCGTCCAACTCCGTTTCTACCCTTAGCTTCTTGTTCTTGATCTCGGACTGACAGATATCAAGCGCGCTACGCAGCAAGACATGCGCGTCCACATATTCCAGGCTCAACTGCAGCTTGCCTTTACTTATTCTCGTTAGGTCGAGCAAGTCATCGATCAAACGCGCTTCGAGCTCCACGTTGCGTCGAATCACTTGCAAAGAGTCGCGCACCTCAGATGAGATTTGCTCGTCGCTTTCCACTTCAAAAATGGAAGTCAGAACCGGAGTCAGGGGTGTCCGCAATTCATGACTCAACATTGCCAAAAAGCGGTCCTTGGCATGATTCGCCCGTTCCGCTTCGCTCAGCGCTTTTTGCGCCGCCTTGTAAAGTTGCGCATTTTCTAACGCGAGCGCAGCGCGCTGGCCTAACTCTTCCGCAAGCGCGAGCTCATTTTCACCGCACGGGCGATCCTCGGTGAGATACATGAGAGTTATGACTCCGAGCACTCGGCCTCGGGCGGAAATCGGAACCACAATCAAGGCGGACAACCCGCTCTGTTCGATCGAATTTCGCTCAGCTTCCGCTGCAAAAAGCGCTTCCAGGATCCTCTCGTCTATTTCACAGAAGAGCAGTGACTTTCTGGTCTTGTATGTTTGTGCTCCGGCACATTGTCCGGCTTGAACCAGAAGAGAACTCGCGCCACGGTCCGAGTGCTCTGTTTTTTCCTGCGGAATCCGTTGCGCCACTGCGACCTGCTGAAGGGCGCCATCTTCATCGGCGATCTGAATTAGACAAAAATCAGCCAGTCGGGGGACAATCAAGAACGCCAGATTTTCGAAGGTCCTTTCGAAGTCGAGAGATGCCGCAAGCACGTTGCTCGCTTCGGCGAGAAAACCGAGCTGCTCCTGGCGCGCTTCCGCTTCGGCTCGCGCCGCTTGCTCGCGGAAAAAGACTGCCCGCTCCTCCGCTTGGCGTTTGATCTGTTCGGTCTTCTTATACAGGTCGACAAAAACCGCCAGCTTCGCGCGAAGAATCTCCGGCACAACCGGTGTCAGAATGTAGTCAACCGCCCCTAGCGAATAGCCGCGTGAGACATGAGTGTCTTTGTCATTCACCGCACTGATGAAAATGATTGGAGTCGTCGCGGATCGTGGCCTTTGCCGGATCATCGCGGCGGTTTCGAAGCCGTCCATTCCCGGCATGTTCACATCGAGGAGAATAACGGCGAAATCCTGCTTCAGAAGACAACGCAAAGCTTCGCGACCAGAAGTCGCGCGAACCAGATTCTGATTCAATTCCGCGAGGATCGTCTCGTGCGCGAGAAGCTTGTCGGGCCGATCGTCGACAATCAGGATATTAACCTTCCCGTCGGCAGTCGCGGCCCCGTTGTTCTGTGTCGAAAGCGCCATCAGCGATGAACCCAGTTGCGCAAGAGTGTGAGCAATCTTTCCGTCTCGACCGGTTTCGCGATGTAATCGCTCGCCCCCGCATCAATGCACTTTTCGCGATCGCCTTTCATCGCTTTCGCGGTCAAGGCGATGATCGGTAGTTGTTCGAATCCGTACATTTTTCGGATTCGTTGCATGGTTTGATAGCCGTCCATTTCAGGAAGCATGATGTCCATCAGGACGAGGTCCACGCCCTCGGTGTGCTGCAACATTTCGATCGCTGCCTGCCCGGTTTCGGCCGAGATCACCTCCATCTTGTAGCGCTCGAGCATGCTCGTCATGGCAAAGATGTTGCGGATATCGTCATCCACGATCAGGACTTTCTTCCCTGCCAACACTGCGTCTGGATCGTGCAGTTTGGTGAGGATAGTGCGTTTTTCCTCAGGCAATCTGTCAACCTCGCGGTGCAACCAGAGCGCCGTCTGGTCGTAGAGTCGCTCCGGACTGCGCACATCCTTTACGATCACCATCTGCGCGACCCGATTGAGCTTCTTTTCTTCGTCCGGAGTCAAATCCTTCGCGGTGTAAACGATGATAGGCAGCTTCTTGTTTTCCGTCCGAATCCTTTCGATCAGATCGAAGCCAGAGATGTCGGGCAACATCAGATCCAGCACGACGCAGTCGAATGATTGTCGGGAGACCGCTTCCAATGCTTCCTCACCAGTAGCGACGTCGATGATATGCGCCGTGTGGTTTCCAATCAGCTCTCGGATGCTGTTGCGTTGCGTTTCGTCGTCCTCGACGAGCAGCAATCTTTTCGCGGGGGTTTCCGCTATCTTCCGAACCCGGCGAAGAAGCTTCTCAACCGGCGCCCGGTCGACTGGTTTGGTGACAAAATCAATTGCACCGAGCTTGAGCGCATTCTGGGGCTCTTCAGCCACCGAAATAACGAAGACAGGGATGTGCCGGGTGCCCAGATCGGATTTTAGGCGCTCGAGAACCTTCCAGCCGTCTATGTCGGGCAGGCTGATATCGAGAGAAATCGCGGTCGGCACGAACTCGCGGGCGAGAGTCAATGCGGATTGACCACGCGATGTGACAACTGCCTTGAATTGCTGCGCGTGCGCCAAGTCGAGGAGCCATTGCGCGAAGGGAAGATCATCCTCAATGATCAGGATCGATTGTTCGCCTGGCAGAATAATGCCGCGATCATCCGGAATCGGAACCTCCGCTGGCAACTCGCCCGGCTCCGCGGAATCAGCGTCACCAACGGCAGGTGTTTCGAACAACGCCGGACTGGGTCTCTGCGGAATCGCCGGGGTATAGGTCTCTGGCAGGTAGAGAGTGAATCTACTGCCGCGGCCTTCTTCGCTCTCCAACTTGATTTCGCCGCCGAGAAGTCCGGCAAGCTCGCGACTAATCGCAAGCCCGAGGCCGGTGCCTCCATATTTTCGGCTCGTGCTTCCATCCGCCTGGTGGAACGCTTCGAAGATTGTTCCCTGCTTATCAGTCGGAATGCCGATGCCGCTGTCGCTCACCGAAAACGCGAGGACACTAGCAGCGTGATTCAATTGAGCGCGATCTTCGCTCCATCCTTCAGTCACGCGCGCGACGCGCAGATTGACATGGCCGCGTTCCGTAAACTTGAACGCATTCGACAACAGATTCTTCAAAATCTGATCGAGCCGTTGGGCATCTGTCTCGATGGAACGCGGTAAATCTGGAGCAATTTCGATGTCGAATTTGAGGCCTTTGTCGTCGGCCATGTGACGGAACGTTCGTTCGATCGCCTGGCGCATTTCATCGAAGCGCACTTCTCCGACGTCCACGCTGACGGTGCCGGATTCGATCTTCGAGAGATCGAGAATGTCATTGATCAACTTGAGAAGGTCGCGGCCTGATCCATGAATCGTACGGGCAAATTCCACTTGTTTGCCCGTTAAATTGCCCTCGGGATTTGAGGAAAGTTGATCAGCTAAAATGAGCAGGCTGTTGAGCGGCGTTCGCAGCTCGTGCGACATGTTGGCGAGGAATTCCGACTTGTAGCGTGAGGCGATGGAGAGTTGCTGCGCCTTGCCTTCGAGCGCTTGGCGAGCTTGTTCCACCTCGCGATTCTTGCGCTCGACTTCCTCGTTTTGTTCGAACAGCTGACGCGCTTTCTCTTCGAGTTCCTGGTTGGTCTGCTGCAACTCTTCCTGCCGGCTTTGCAGCTCGGCCGCGAGCGATTGGGATTGTTTGAGCAGATCTTCCGTGCGCGTGTTCGCTTCGATCGTGTTCAAAACGATCCCGATACTTTCTGTCAGTTGATCGAGAAACGCCTGGTGGGTCGGACTGAACTTCTCGAACGAGGAGAGTTCCATGACCGCTTTGACGTTGCCTTCAAAGAGAATCGGGAGAACGACGATGTTGACCGGCTTCGATTCACCGAGGCCCGAGCTGATCTGCACATAGTCTTCCGGCACGTTTGAAAGAAGGATCCGCTCCCTTTCCAGAGCGGCCTGTCCGACCAGGCCTTCGCCAAGACGAAACCGATTGTTAACGCCCTTGCGTTCGCGATAAGCATAACTCGCGAGCAACCTGAGCTCCGGCTCGGTCATGTTGCCATCCATCATGTAGAAAACGCCCTGCTGCGCAGACACAACCGGCGCAAGCTCGGAAAGAATAAGCCGGCCGACCGTGAGCAGATCTTTTTGTCCCTGAAGCATGCGGGTGAATTTGGCGAGGTTGGTTTTGAGCCAATCCTGTTCGTCGTTCCGCAACGTCGTGTCCTTAAGGTTGCGGATCATTTCATTGATGTTGTCTTTGACGAACGCGACTTCGCCAGCCGCATCCACTTGAATCGAGCGAGTGAGATCTCCTTTCGTCACCGCCGTCGCGACGTCGGCAATCGCGCGCAACTGTGTCGTTAGGTTGGCGGCGAGTTGATTCACATTGTCGGTCAGATCGCGCCATGTTCCTGCTGCGCCCGGGACGTGGGCCTGACCGCCGAGTTTCCCTTCTACGCCTACCTCGCGCGCAACAGTTGTGGTTTGATCGGCAAAGATCGCGAGCGTTTCCGTCATGCTGTTGATCGTGTCGGCGAGCTCCGCGATTTCGCCTTTCGTTTCAACGAGCAGCTTCTGTTTCAGATCGCCATTCGCGACTGAGGTCACGACCTTTGCGATGCCACGCACCTGGTTCGTTAGGTTGCCGGCCATGAAGTTCACCGAATCGGTAAGATCCTTCCATGTGCCACCCACGCCTTTGACGACCGCTTGTCCGCCCAGTCTTCCTTCCGTGCCCACTTCGCGCGCCACGCGTGTCACTTCCGAAGCGAACGAGTTCAGCTGGTCCACCATCGTGTTGACGGTGTTCTTCAACTCGAGAATTTCGCCTTTTACATCGACGGTGATTTTCTTCGAGAGATCACCCGTGGCGACTGCGGTCGTGACGGCCGCGATATTTCGCACCTGAGTCGTCAGGTTACTGGCCATGAAATTGACCGAATCAGTCAGATCTTTCCACGTGCCGGAAACGCCTTCCACGCGCGCCTGTCCTCCGAGCGCTCCTTCCGAACCGACTTCGCGCGCCACACGAGTCACTTCCGACGCGAACGATCGCAACTGATCGACCATCGTGTTGATCGTGTCCTTCAGCTCGAGAATCTCACCGCGCACATCGACCGTGATCTTTTTCGACAAGTCGCCGTTCGCGACCGCGGTCGTCACCTCGGCGATGTTGCGCACCTGTCCGGTCAGATTGCCGGCCATCAAATTTACCGAGTCGGTCAGATCCTTCCAGGTGCCTGCGACTCCTGCTACGTCCGCTTGACCGCCGAGTTTTCCTTCCGTGCCGACTTCGCGCGCCACACGCGTGACTTCAGCGGCGAACGAGCTGAGCTGATCGACCATCGTATTGATCGTGTCCTTCAGCTCAAGGATCTCACCCTTCACATCGACCGTGATCTTTTTGGAGAGGTCGCCCTTCGCGACTGCTGTCGTCACTTCGGCAATGTTGCGCACTTGGCCAGTCAGATTGCCGGCCATGAAATTCACGGAGTCGGTGAGATCCTTCCAAGTGCCGGCCACGCCGCGGACATCAGCCTGGCCGCCAAGCTCGCCCTCGGTACCGACCTCACGCGCGACACGCGTAACTTCAGCGGCGAATGAGCTGAGCTGATCGACCATCGTGTTGATCGTGTCTTTGAGTTCCAAAATCTCGCCCTTCACATCGACGGTGATTTTTTTGGAGAGATCGCCGCGCGCGACGGC
>Ga0207701_10004679_pt1 | contig 13854 bp, 12 predicted proteins | sample KBSSwiSSwithPhiX_FD_184294 | JGI IMG/M metagenome (GOLD analysis project Ga0207701, IMG submission 184294) | Switchgrass rhizosphere bulk soil microbial communities from Kellogg Biological Station, Michigan, USA, with PhiX - S5 (SPAdes) (version 2) | ecosystem: Environmental > Terrestrial >... | reverse complement strand
AATTGTAGTTCTATCAGAGCAATAGACTACCACCTCCAAAAAGCGTTTGCACTTGACCATCGCCTCTCTTTGGAGTGCGGCGGCCTGGCGCCGCTTTGTGATTAATCATCTGGAAGCGGTAACAAAGCGGCGCCAGGCCGCCGCACTCCAAAGAGAGGCAATTCCTCTCGAAATAATTCGCGGTGAATGGTATTGTACGCATCCGATCTCAGTAGCTCTCTCTTTCCTTCATGGACCAAACACCAGAACCGCGTACGCGAACACGAACAATCGTTGTGTTTTCTTTGTTGGCTCTGATATTCGGCGCCGTCATCGTGTTCGCCTATTTCTCAAGCTTCGCGCGACCAGTTACGACCGTAATCATCGTTCGCCATGCGGAGAAAAACATTGAACCCAACAATCCAGATCCCGACCTGAGTCCGGCAGGACAGGCGCGCGCGCAAGAGATCGCTCGTATGTTTGGTGACGCTGGTGTTCAAGCAATCTACGCGACGCAGTACAAGCGAACACAACAAACGGTCACACCATTAGCAAGTCGACTCGGCCTGCCAGTCGTTTCTGTAGACGCGAAACAATCCTCGGAACTAACGCGCCGTATTCTCTCTAACAATCGCGGTCAAACGGTTTTCGTTGCAGGTCATAACAACACAGCTCCCGAGATCGTGAACCTGTTAAGCGGCGAAAACTATCCCCAGATCCCGGAGAGCGAGTACGACAACATGTTTGTCGTCACGATCTACAGGTTTGGTAAGGCAAAGGTCTTGAAAGTGAAATACGGAGCTCTCAGCACCCAGGGAGTTGGAACCGGAACAATGATTAAGTGAAGCGGAGAGACGCTGATGAAGAACAAAGCAAATCGCCAACGCAAACAGAAACTCGATCGCCGAACTTTTGTTAAGACGCTTCCCGCCCTGGGCGTGGCAGGTCTCACGGCTTCATCATTTCCCTTGTCGTCTTTAGCGCAAACTCCAAGCCCTGCGCCAGCGCAGACCCCCACGCCATCACCTTCGCCGACACCCGCGCCACGCATCACCAAAGAGATGATGCACACGGCGGAAAAACTTTTCGGCATCGAACTCACCGACGCCCAGGAAGCGATGGCCGTTGGTGGTGTGAATCGCAATCTCGATTCATACGAAGCGAACCGAAAGATTGACGTGCCGCTGGACACAGAGCCCGCGGTAGTTTTTCATCCCGCGCGTGCGAAGAAGGAGCTGTATGCGCCAAAGACAAAGTTCCGCTTTGGCAAGACTGAAGTGCCTCAATTCAAAAGCGTCGAAGATCTGGCGTTCGCGACCGTGCCTCAACTGGCCGAGCTGATTCGCACCAGGAAAGTATCGTCAACTGAGCTCACGAAGATGTACCTGGGCAGGCTAAAACGCTTTGGTCCAAAGTTAATGTGCGTGGTGACGCTGACCGAAGAGTTGGCGTTGAAACAAGCGGCCGACGCTGATGCTGACTTGAAGCGCGGAAAATACAGAGGACCATTGCACGGCATTCCCTGGGGCGCGAAGGACCTCTTTGCTACGAAAGGAATCAAAACGACATGGGGCGCTGAGCCATATCGCGATCAGGTGATCGATTACGACGCAACCGTAACCGAACGCCTTCGCGATGCGGGTGCGGTGCTGGTCGCAAAGCTCTCGATGGGCGCGCTGGCACAGGGCCCACGCTGGTTTGGAGGCGTGACGCGAAATCCATGGGTGCCGAATGAAGCGCAACAGGGATCGAGCGGTTCATCCGCCGGACCGGCATCGGCGACTGCTGCCGGCCTTGTGGGGTTTTCAATCGGCACTGAAACCCTGGGCTCGATCGTTTCGCCATCTTCACGCTGTGGGGTCACAGGCTTACGACCGACGTATGGTCGCGTCAGCCGGTACGGAGCAATGGGTTTGAGTTGGACCATGGATAAGATTGGTCCGATCTGTCGCGGCGTGGAAGATTGCGCGGCTGCCTTGCATGCGATCTACGGACCCGACGGTCACGACATCACGGTCGGGGATGCGCCGTTCAATTGGAATCCCGACACTAACATCAGCACATTGCGCATCGGCTATTTGAAAGCGGAGTTTGAGCCAACACCTAACCCCGGGGCGACAGAACAACAGCGGCAACAACTCGAGCAACGCCGCGCAATCTATAAGACAGCGCTTGAGACACTTGAGAAAGCTGGCGCAAAATTAAATCCAATCGAGCTGCCCAAGATGGCGTCAGGGTCTTTGCGCTTCATTCTGTCAGCAGAAGCGGCAACCGCGTTCGACGACATCACGCGAGATGGCCGGGTGAATCAGTTGTCGGGACAAAGCCCGGGTGACTGGCCCAACACATTTCGGACTTCGCGGTTTATTCCGGCGGTCGAGTACCTGAGAGCACAACGATTACGCACACTGCTGATGATGGAGATGGAGAAGCTGATGTCGCAGTGGGACGTATTTGTGAGCCCGGCTCCGGGAAGCGCAAGTCTGCTGGTGACAAACCTCACCGGACATCCAGCTGTTGTACTGCCGTGTGGGTTCATCAAAGATCGCGGCGATGATCTACCACTCGCGATCATGTTTACGGGCGGAGTTTATGATGAGGTGTCGCCGTTACGCGTCGCGCTTGCGTATGAACGCGCGACGAATTGGCACACGATGCATCCGAAGATGGATTTCGCTTCCTGAAGGCTCGTGATAGACACCACCCGCTTTAGCGGCGTGGAGTTTTCAATTTTAACCTACCGACGCGATTGATGATTCGTTAGACACCACCCGCTTCAGCGGCGTGGAGCTTCAATTTCAGCCTAACCGGATTGGTTAACGGACCTTGCGTGTAGGCCGAAGTTGAAAACTCCACGCCGCTAAAGCGGGTGGTGTCTACTTTATCAATCGCGAGAGATCAAGTAACAACGCAACACTTCCGTCTCGCAACTCGGTAGCCCCTGCGACTCCGAACCACCTCGACGCGTGAGTGCCGAGACTTCTAATCACAACCTGTTCGCGCTCACCAACTTCATCCAGCAAAAGACAGATTCGGCGGGATGATGCTGATCCTTGACTAAGATCATTCTTGATGTCGCAAAGAATAATGGCATGCGACTGACGATCGTATCCTTCAGGCAACGGCTGGCCCAGCAGTTCAATCAAGCTCACCTGCTTAAACTCACGAAATTGATCGCTATCCAGAGTCTCTGGCGAAACAACACTGCTGGCATCGATGACATATCGCTGCTGACCAACGCGAACAGTTACAATTTCAAGTAACCCAAACGTAACCGGAAGTCGAATTTCAAAGACCGAGCCAACGCCCGGCTTACTTGCCACGCGAATCTGACCGCCAAGCCGTTCGATCTCAGTCTCTACAACATCCAACCCGACACCGCGACCTGATATTTCTGAGACGGATGTCGCGGTCGAAAAACCCGATCGAAAGATCATCCGCACACTCTCATCCAGTGCGAGCGGAAACTGATGATGCGTCAGTCCCATGCGCTGACATGCCGCCTCGATAGCCTTCGCATCAATTCCCCGGCCATCATCGCGAATGGCGATACGTGTCTGTCCATGCGATGAGGTTGCCTTGATGATTACCGTCCCAGATGCGTGCTTGCCACTTTTTGATCTCTCATTGGATGGCTCAATGCCGTGGTCAACAGCGTTCCGGACCAGGTGGATCAATGGATCTGCAATCGCATCACACAATGATTGGTCCAGCAACAGTTCCTGACCCGAAACGCGGAAGTTAACCTCTTTACCACACGCACGCGCCGCTGCACGGCCGGCGCGCTCCACGCGTTGCAGTAAACGTTCGATCGAAGTCAGCCCGAGGCGAACAACTGATGCCGCAAGCTCTAACGGAGGCTCGCGAACACTCTCCACTTTCTCCTTAAGTACCGAATCCGATGCCGGCAGATTTTCCGTTCTATGAACAAGGGAGTAAGCGGGGGATATAACTTGATCTAGATCCTCAACGCTAACGCGCACATATCGAGGGTCCCTATCAAGCTGCAGCCTTGATGAAGCGGCTGCATCTAAACTCGCCACTGGCGCAATTCCTTCTATCGCGCTCACCGAGACGCCTTCAAAAGAAGCAATGTCTGTTCGTATCGCTTCGACGTCCGCCTGCCTCGTGTACAAGATGCGAAAGTCGATCCTATCCGAGCGGTCCTGCTCAACTCTCGGCGCTGTCGAAATCAGCTCTCCAGTTTTACTTAGCCTGTCTTTCAACTCTTGAAATTGACGATCAAAATCGACGATGTCGAAGCTCGTCGAGATAAGAAACAGATTAGCGCTCTCAGAAATAGACTCTTGCAGTTTGTGCTTTTCTTCGTCGCTCAACGACTGCCGCAAGTCGGATGGTAAGGCGCTAAGAATGATTTCGATTTCTGCCTTGGGTCGTTGCCCGGCCGTAGTCGAGATCTTCGCCAGCTCCTTTATCAAAGCCGTCGTGTTCGCAGATTCTTTCGCTGAGACGAGTTCCAAAAAGGTCTCGGCAGTTTGATTGAGGATACTGAGAACCTGATCGTCCAGGCTGACTCGTCCGGTCCTGATCGCTTGCAACACGTCCTCGCTTGCGTGGGCAAGCCTGGAGAGATCCGTCAGTTCCTGAGTTTGGGCCGATGCTTTCAGACTGTGGACGTAACGGAAAATCTCGTCAATCAATTGTCGTTCGGCTTTGCCATCGCCGATTGCGACACGCAGCGCGTCGAAAGCGGCAAGGATCTGCTCGACTCTTTCCTGCGCCTGGGTTAACTGTTCGTTTTGGTCCACGACGAGCTTCCTTGGAGTGCAGCGACTTGTCGCCGCTTTTCTCGCTTGCAATGTGTGTCACCGGAAAACGAAAGCGGCGACAGGTCGCCGCACTCCAAAAAGTCATTCTGCACCAAGCGCAGTTTCGCTTCCCGTTGTGCTCTCGTCTAATTCAGGCTGGACATTCTGTTGAGGCTGTTCATCGTCTAGATCGCGTTTGATCGCGTCGAGAATACCGTTAATAAATTGTGTGGCTTCGTAAGTGGAGAACCGGCGAGCGATTTCCAAGGCTTCATTGATGGCGACCGTACGTGGCGTAGGTTCGTAAAGAAATTCGTAGACGGCGAGACGCAGTATGTTACGGTCGACGACGGCCATTCGTGAGATGCGCCAGTGTTCCGCACGTGAGCGAATGCGCTCGTCGAGTAATTCAAGATTTGCGAGTGTTCCCGAAGCGAGGCGCGTAGCAAATTCGCGGGCCGTATCGTCGAGTTCCGGCTCTCCCAATTCAGCCCAGTAACTGCGCACCACGTTCTCCGAGGTTGCTTCGGAAACATCAGCCGCAAAGAGCATTTGCAAGGCACATTCACGTGCCTTACGTCGCGAACCCATATCGTATTACCGCTGACGAGTACGCGAAGGTTCACTCATCAGTCTTTGAAAGTATCCTTGTAAAGATTTACCAACTCCACCGCGGTCATCGCGGCTTCAAAGCCCTTGTTACCTAACTTCACCCCGGCGCGGTCAATCGCCTGATCGACTGTATCAGCCGTTACGATTCCGAACACAACCGGTAACCCGGTTTGCATTGCTGCATCAGCTATGCCGCGCGCAACTTCATTCGCGATGTACTCGAAATGGGGCGTTTGTCCACGAATGATTGTGCCCAAACAAATCACCGCATCGAACTTTTCCGATTCAGCGAGACTTAGAGCCAGCAACGGAATCTCAAAGGCGCCGGGCACGCGATAAACCGAAACTCGTTCTTGAATCGCTCCGAGACGTTCGAGACCGTCGACCGCCCCTTCCACTAACCGGTTCGAGATGAACTCGTTCCAGCGACTGGCGACAATCGCGAAGGTAAACGGTTCGGCATTCAAACGCCCTTCATAAACCGTGGGTTGCAAATCGTCTTCAACTCCAACAGGTAATCACAAGGCATTTGCAGTATAGGAAAGAGACAAGTAAGCAGCAAGGGAATACCCCCGACGGCAGTCGGGGGATCGTTCAAGTCCGACCTACAACAGAGTTCACAATAGACTCGACGCGCCGCGCACACAGTTGAGTTTTGTTTTTCAAGTTCGTTCGCGGCGCGTCGGAATCATAGGATTGCAACTCAGTAGGCGGAGCTTGAACGATCCCCGAACTGCCGTTTGGGGGTATTTATCGGCCTTTAAAAACTGGAGTACGTTTTTCCAGGAACGCGCGCGTGCCTTCCTTGGCATCCTCGGTTGCGAACAACGAAGCAAACAGCTGCCGCTCAAGCGCGAGTCCTTCTTCAAACGGAAGTTTCAGCCCCTCCGTGACTGCCTTGAGACACGCACGAATCGCCAGTGGCGCAAGTCCGGCGATCCCACTAGCCAAGGCTCGTGCTTCGATCATCAACTCGTCAGGCTTGACCACACGGTTTAGTAGTCCAAGTTGGAGAGCGTTGGCAGCGTCGAGTTCGCCTCCGGCCAACATCATTTCAAGAGCACGCGCAACAGCGATATCGCGACTGAGACGCTGCGTTCCACCGTAAGCCGGAATCAAACCCAAACGAGTTTCGGGCAGACTAAACCTGACATCGCTTGAAGCGACACGCAGATGACACGCCAGCGCCAACTCGCAACCACCGCCTGCGGCAATACCATTCACAGCTGCAATAACCGGCACAGGAAAAGATTCGATTTGATCGCAGAGTTTTTGACCACGAGAAGAAACTTCGACGGCTTCAGCCTCTGCGAGATCGGTGAGTTCAGAGATGTCTGTGCCGGCACAGAATGCATTGCCGGCACCCGTCAGTATCAAAACACGTAGATCATCGTCGCTAGCGAGTCGCGCGAATGCTTGTGAGAGTTCGTGAAGGAGTTCAGCGGACAACGCGTTCCGTTTGGCGGCCCTGTTCAGCGTCAGAAGTGCGATCTCATCTTCGCGCTCATAGATAAGAGACGTCATCGATGTGGAGTAGACTATTCTGGTTTGAGCCAATCAATAGACCGAGCGGTCAACCGATCAGAACAGGAGCGAAGCGACTGCTCACAAACGAACGATGCGCGACTCAAGGATTTACAGTCGCTTCGCTCCTGTTCTGACATCAACTGTAACCACACACAAAGCTCTAAGCTCTTTGCTCTTTGTGCTCGCTGCGAGCTCTCTACACTAGATTCATTGGCGTCGGATTCTTTGGATCTTTCGTGTAATCGTAGAACCCTCGACCCGATTTGCGTCCGTACAAACCCGCCAGCACCATTCGTTTTAGTAACGGCGGCGGAGCAAATCGCTTTTCGCGAAACTCATTGAACATAATCTCAGCGATGTAATACGTCGTGTCGAGTCCGACGAAATCGCCGAGCGTCAATGGGCCCATCGGATATCCGCAGCCAAGTTTCATCGCGTTATCGATGTCGACGATCGATGCCACTCCTTCCTCCAACGCCCGAATCGAATCGAGCATGTAAGGGACCAGGAGACGATTGACTATGAACCCCGTTTTATCGCTGGCGCGAACAGGAACCTTGCCAAGCTTCTTGCCAAAATCGACCGCCTGCTCGTAAACAGACTCGTCTGTAAGGATCGTGCGAACTACCTCGACCAATTTCATTAACGGAACCGGGTTGAAAAAGTGCAGACCAACGAAGCGCGTCTGTCGTGCAGAGGAAGTAGCGGTCATCATTTCGGTGATCGAAAGCGACGAAGTGTTTGAAGCAAAGATCGTTTCCGGTTTACAGAGCGCATCCAACTGGCGATAGGTGTTTCGCTTCTCTTCCAGGTTCTCAATGATCGCTTCGATAATAATGTCGCAATCTGCAAGATCATCGAATTTCGTTATACCTGACAGTCGGCCTCGAATCTCGCGTTGTTGATCCGCAGTGATCGTTCCTTTCTCAGCAAAACGTGACAGCGATTTCTCAATGCCGGCAAAACCTTTATTGATAAATTCCTCCGACACCTCTTTAACGATCGTCTCGAATCCGGCAGTGGCGGCCACCTGCGCGATTCCTGAACCCATCAGTCCACATCCCAGAACTCCAACTTTCTTAATTTCCATCTTCTGCTCCTTAAACAAATTAAATATGATTGCGATTTACTCAAGGACTCGGATTTGTTGCCGGCACGAGACCCGCAGTTGTTTTCAACCATTCTCCGTATTCCCTGGACCACACGTTAAAGTCTTGGACCAAATGCAACTTGTCCTTCTGTGTCGCAGCGTCAGCCGGACGTGAAGCCTGAGTCTTCGCTCGAATTAGAAGCTCCTTTAATCGGAGCTTGAGTCCGTCAGCCTTAGGATCCACTGGTGGCGCTTCGTCGATAGCCTTGATCGATGCATCGATACCACCCAGCTCATTGTCATGAAGCACTTGACCCAACGTCTCCTGAGCTTGATTCATCGCGTTCGCATATATGAGAAACTGGGGATTTTCAATCTGGATCTGAACGTTTTGCATTTGAGCTGCGGGCGGTAGGCTCAAGTGCCTTGCGACCTGAAAGAAACAAATCGCGACTAATCCCAATGCCGCAACTTGTAAGACTCGCCAAATTACCGCGACACCCTTCCGCTCTCCCGGTCGTCGATACTGAACAACCAAGGCGAGCGCCGCGCCTGAAAGTAATCCTCCGACGTGCGCAGCATTGTCGATAACTCCGCGACCGATGTATCCGATGAACAGATTGATCAGAATGATTGGCAGCATGCCTGTGCCAAACGCGCGCTTAAATCCTTCGGGCAGCTCGTGGCGGAACTTGATGCCAAAAACGAATAGCACTCCAACTAATCCAAACAATGCTCCGGAAGCGCCCGCCGAAGGAACGTCGTGGACCTTGAAAAAGAATCTCCCAAAAAAATTATTGGGCATGTTTGGCCGAACCGTCAGGTAACTGCCCAGCACACCCGCGATTCCGGTCAACACCCAAAACACTACAAACCTCGCTGAACCATACAATCGTTCAACGTATGGTCCAACCACCCATAAGCTGTACATGTTGACCAGCAGGTGCGGAAGATTCACGTGGATAAACATCGGTGTGACAAAACGCCACCATTCCCCAGCTTGTATCAAAGCATTAACCTTGGCGCCGTAGGCATCCAACACCGGCTCTGAAAATCCCTGCCACAAGACCTGTGACGACAGGCCACTCGACTGCCACATCAACATAAACATGAACAGGTTGGCGATTAAGAGGATGATGGCAAACTTGTAGGGTCGACTAAGAACGGCGCGCGCAAATCGCATCGTCTCATGGTCCATTTGCGCGTGCGCTGGTCGCTGCTGTGGAGCGGTGGAAGCCCCACACATGCCACACTGCGATTCACCGGCGCCGACGATTGCGCCACATTGACGGCACATTGTCGGACGATCTTGTCGATCAGCAGTGGCTCGATTTTCAGGCAATGTGTGCTAACACTAACAAGCGTGATGCTTCATAGCAAAGCATCACGCTAATTCTGATGTCCGATACGCTCGCGCAGATTGATAAGCGAAAAGGGGAAAAGGGAAATAGGGAAAGCGGGAAGAGAAAGCCCCTTTTCTCCTCTTACCCTCTTTCCCTTTCCCCCTGTACGCTTCAGTTTATCTTGTCGAGAAGATTAACCAGATCGTCCGCGTGTTCCTCTTCGACTGCGAGAATCTCTTCCATTAACCTTCGCGAAGTTGGATCGTCGTTGCCAAAGTACGCGATCATCTCGCGATAGCTATCGATTGCGATTCGTTCGGCAACAAGATCTTCGCGGATCATATCGGTGAGAGTTTCACCCTCCACGTACTCGGCATGGCTACGCGTTAGAAGTCCCTGAGGGTCGAAGTCAGGTTCACCTTTTAGCTGGACGATGCGATGCGCGATCGAATCCGCGTGGCCCTGCTCGTCATTCGAATGTTGCAAAAACTCAGCAGCAACACTCTCTGCGTTTATACCTGACGCCATGAAATAGTGGCGCCTGTACCTGAGTACACAAACGATCTCTGTCGCCAGTGCATCGTTCAAAAGTTTGATCACAGTTTCACGATCTGCTGTGTAGCCCTGTGTCACAGCGCCGTCTTCGATATGCTTCCGAGCGCGGTCTCGCAAAGTTTTAATATCGCTGAGAAATGGTTTATTTGCAGGTTGATTTGCAGCCATCGTCCCTGACTCCTTGTGGTTTAGATTTTTGGGGAAGGACGATATTACTCGGCGGACTTCGGAACGGCAAGTAAGCAGATCCACCGATTTTCACAGATTACACAGATTAGGAGTTCTAACTGCTAACTTGATTCATCGTGCCTAAGCTTGAATAACTTATTAGTCAACTTAGCTGTTTAGGCTTGCAATCTGCGTAATCTGTGGAAATCGGTGGATCTGCTTATTGAATGTTTTTAATCGAGGGACAGTTTTGCGTTCAGCTTTAGCTCAGTGGTAGCCGCGGCATCATTCACAACTTCCACCGGAACATTCCAGACAAGCGTCTTGATTCGGCAAGTTCCTGTGTTGTCGTCGCGACAGTAGATTAACGTAGCTTGCGCGCGAACTTTTGCTGCGCCCATCTCAAGCGCTTGAATCGGAACCCTGATCGGTAGCGTCAGCTTCTTGTCACTTCGCTGCGCATTTTTTTCCGCGACGGCAATCACCTTCGCATTGTCGACTGTTACAGAATAGCGTTGTGGCGCCGCTGGATTGAGATGATGTCCCGCTGGCAGGTCAACATTTAATATCAACGTCGCTTCTGAGCGTGCGCGAACCTTCTGGGCCAACACCTTCTGTTCTTCCGCGTTCGGCGCAGAGTTGTTGCTGCTAACTTCTATAGCTTGCGGCGGCATGAGGCCATTGATGCGAAGTGTCATGGTCTCTCGCGTCTTCAAATCAATTACCCGAATCGCGTGATTGTTAGTGTCCGCGACATACAGTTTTCCGTTCGCGACACTGAGGCCGCCCGGCTCATAGAAAGACGCGGAAGTTCCATCAGCCTGGCCCGGCTTGCCGGTCCCAAATAGCGTTGTCACTTTCCGTTTCAGCGGATCGAGTTCCTTGATCTTGTGATTGTAAGTATCAGCAATCAGCACTTTATCGCCGACACTAATCACTCCCAATGGATGTTGCAGGCGGACGTCATCTCCGGTCGCGTCGACATCTCCGAACTCAAACAGATCGCCGCCGACGAGCGTATCAACCTGGCCTTTTGCGAGATCAATCTGCCGAATGATGTTCGATTCGCTGTCGGCAACATATAACGACTTCCCATCAGTAGTGATACCCGACGGCTGAGCAAACCCGGATTTCAGCAGCTCACCATCGATTCGCGCTTCGCGTCCGGAGCCTGCAAACGTTGAAACTTGATCCTTGTCTAAATCGAGCTTCCAGATCTGATGCGGACCCGCCATGGCGATGTAGAGCGTGCGACCGGCGAGTTGTAAATCCCAGGGCGAGTTCAAGCCGACGGATCTGCCCGGACCCTCTTTGAAATATTCGGTCGACTGTCGTCCTGTTCCCGCGATCGTCTCGACCGTTCGCGCCTTCAGATCCACTTTGCGAATAAGGTGATTTTCGGTGTCAGCGATGTAGAGCGTGTCGTCATCCAGCGCCATGCCCTGTGGCCTGTAGAATGTTGCTTTCTCGAATGGACCATCTACTGCAGCGCGTTCGCCTGTCCCGATAGTTTCGACGAGCGTGCCATCCAGTTTGGTAATGACGATGCGATTGTGATTTGAATCGGCGATGAAGAGACGATCGTTGTGCGCGTCAGCCAAAACTTTGCCGGGAAAAGCCAAAGGCAAATCACCAACCTTCGCCCGCTCAAGAACCAGCTTCAACGGTTGTTCATTGAGCTCGCCCCGCTTGCGAAAATCCGCGACGGTTTTTGCAATTGCCTCATCGATCACTTCGTAGTTGCCTTCGCCAGACACAGCGCCGATTGCGTAGCCCGCCGGATCGATCAAAACCTGCGTGGGCCACGCGCGGACTCCGTAGCTTTGCCACACACTGAATTCCGAGTCGTTGTAAACCGGATGCTCCAGTTCGTAGCGCAAAATGATGCGCCGGATGTTTTCAGTCTCCTTCTCATTCTTAAACTTTGCGGAGTGGACACCAATCACGACGAGCTCATTTGGATACTTCGCTTCAAGTCGCTTGAGATCGGGAATGATGTGCATGCAGTTGATGCACCCGTAAGTCCAGAAGTCGAGCAGAACAACTTTCCCTTTTAGTGCCGCGAGAGACAATGGGCGATCTGTATTCAGCCAACCGCTGCCGCCGGTAAGCTCCGGCGCGCGAATTCGAACCCGTTCCTGTTGAGACATGGCAAGACCTTTCAAGGGGTTGGACGACGATTTGGTCCACTCAAATGAGCCAACACCCGCGATGACAATTATTACGACCAGAATGCAGAGCAACTTGAAATGAGACATTGCAGACGCGCCTAGTTCGCGGAGATTACGCAAAGGGTTGTCGTGTCGTTTCATACTTAATTAAGTACGTCGGCTAACTTTGAACGGATTGCTACAGACTCCGGCGCTTAGTTCTTCGCTTCAAGCAACTGATCCACCCGTTCTATTGCGCGTCTCAAATGGGGGATCGTTATTGAACCACCAACGACTAACGCTACGTTGAAAGCGTCAAGGAATTGCTCACGGGTTATGCCAATCTCAGCGCACTGTTTGATGTGATACGTGATGCAGTCGTCGCAACGAAGAACGGTCGAAGCAGCGAGACCCATCAGCTCCTTCGTCCGCTTATCGAGTGCGCCGTCTTCGTACGCCTGCGTGTCGAGTGCGAAGAACCGTTTGATGCCAAGATGATCGCTGCCAACCAGTTTTTCATTCATCGCCGCACGATAACGGTCGAACTCATCCATGCCAGTTGTCCTTTCTGAGAACGCGCAGTGTCTTCTGTTGGTCTTGATTCTACTCGGCATCCTCGCAAAACCACCAACGTGAACTCTGACAGGATTTCAAGATTGCAAGATTAAAGAGAATAAGGGAGCAGTGGCTTCAGCTCTAGTCCGCTTGATCCGGTAATCCTGTAATCCTGTCAAAGATTCTGCGGGATCGTTTGTATCGCACTGTCCTAAGTTGTAACCTCTCGCAAACGGCCATGAACAATGATTCGCAGAACAAATTGACCTTACAGTTGTTTCGCGTCGGCAATGTAGACCTGGCGCTGCGTGACGAAGAGGTCTTGGCAGTCACTGACTGGCGCGAACCCGCTCGGCTTCCATTCGCTCCACAAACCGTGCTCGGCGTTGTGTCAATTCAAGGACGAGTGTTGACCGTGCTCGACACAGCCAAATTGTTGGACCTTAATGCGAGCACGCGAGAATCACTCGTGGCGCTTCGCGGACCAGAGCAATTGGCGCTCGCAGGTAATGCTCAAGGAACAATCGAGATCAATCCCACCGACATCCAGCCGGCCGCCAACTTCGGTTCGCTCAGTTCAGGGACAATCCACAAAGACAGTCGCACCATTCATTTGCTAGCGACGGATCAACTCTTTGGCTCAGCACTGCGCGGTCATGAGCGACGACGCAAAAGGTCCTGAGCTCAATGAACGACCAGGCTTTTACAACTCTCGAATTCCATCATTTGCGTGAGCTCATAAAGCGAGGAGCTCAGACCGAAAGTGGTCGCTCCAGGATCGAGCAAATTGCACCACTCGAAAATCTCCGCGAACTTCAACGTGAACTCACCGCTCTTGCCGAATGCGTCGGACTTCGAAATCGCGGTGTAGCATGGTCGTTCAGCGAGCTTACGGACCCGCGGGAGTCGATCAGCTTGCTGCGCGTTGAGGGTTCCGCGCTCGATCCGAATGCGATCCTTCAACTGGCGCGCTTGTGTGAACAAGCACTGTCGGCACGTGCGTCGATTCTCGCCGAGAGAGAGACCGCACCAACGTTGTGGGGGTTGGTCGATAATCTACCTCGTGACCTCAACAGTCTCGTAGCCAGAGTCACAACTAAAATTCT
>Ga0207701_10004677_pt1 | contig 13864 bp, 15 predicted proteins | sample KBSSwiSSwithPhiX_FD_184294 | JGI IMG/M metagenome (GOLD analysis project Ga0207701, IMG submission 184294) | Switchgrass rhizosphere bulk soil microbial communities from Kellogg Biological Station, Michigan, USA, with PhiX - S5 (SPAdes) (version 2) | ecosystem: Environmental > Terrestrial >... | reverse complement strand
TACGCGCGTTATCGCACCGTCGCCGATCTGTCCGAAGGGGCGGTGTACGAATACCTCATGGATGCGCGGGGTGCGTACGAGCTCGAATGGAGCTTTGGCATCGAACGAGTCTATGGCTGCAGCGAGGAGGAATACCGTCGCCGTGGCTGGATGAGCTTTGTCGAGGGTGACGAACTTCGCGAACAGAGTCTCAGGCGCGCCGAACGTTACTTGCGCGGCGAAACCGTGGAATTCACCACGCGGATCCGCCGCGTCGACGGCGCGCTGCGCTGGGTCGAAGTGAAGAATCGCCCGATCGCCGATCCTTCCACCGGCAAGTTCACACGTCTCGTGGGCGTCGCTATCGACATCACCGAACGCAAACAGGCCGCGGACGCGCTGCGACAGAGCGAATTCCGCTATCGCACGGTGGCCGAACTCACCTCGGGCTTCGTCTATGAATCCACGGTCGACGAACACGGAGAGGCGCAGGTTGTGTGGGCGAGCCCCGGCTGGGAACAATTCTTCGGCGGCACCTTCGAAGAGCTGAATCGCATTGGATGGCGCCATGTGTTCTTCCCGTCGGACTACGCTGCGGCCCTACACCGGCGCGAGCGAATACGCCGCGGTGAACGCACCGTCACGGAGCTGGCGCTGAAGACTCTGCGCGGCGAGACGCGTTGGGTCCACCTCGCCAACCAGCCGCTGTTCAACGCCGATGGCAAGGTCAACCGCTTCATCGGCGTCGTGCACGACATCACTGACCGCAAGGCCAACGAAGAAGTGTTGCGCAGCCAGGCGCTGGCGATCGAAGTCATGCACGAGGGCATCGTGCTGTCGGACAGCGGCGGCATCATCCGCATGACCAACCCGGCTTTCGATCGAATGTTTGGAATCGTCGCCGGCTCGCTGATCGGCAGACACCTCGATCAGGTCCCCTGCCATCCGCCGCTCGACCGGCGCATTGCCGAATCCGCCGATGAGATCGCCGTCCGTTCTGGCGCTCCGCTGGTAAGCGAGCTCACCGTACGCGGCGCGAATGATGGCAACGATGTGCTGTTCGTGGAGGCCGCCATCACCTCGCTGGTGCTGCGCGGAGATCGTTTCTGGCTGACGATGTTGCAGGACGCCACTGCGCGCCGGCAGCTGGAACGTGAAGTACTCGAAGTCAGTAACCGCGAGCAGCAGCGCATCGGCAACGATTTGCATGACGGGCTCGGGCAGGAGCTCACCGGCATCGCGTTACTGCTGCGCGGCCTCGAGAATCGTGCCGAGCGCGAAGCGCCGGCGCTGTCGCCTTCGATCGAAGAAGTCGCGCTGCTGGTCAACGACGCCATTTTCACCGCGCGCGCGCTGGCGCGCGGCCTGTCACCGGTCACTTTCGACCGTGGCGGCCTGTCGTTCGCACTCGAGGAACTCGCGCGTCGCCTCTCTGCCGTGTTCCGCATCGATGTGCGCTGCGTAGCGGATCACACGCTCGATCGCGGTCTCGAGTCCGTCAACGCGCTGCATCTGTACCGTATTGCCCAGGAAGCGGTGACCAACGCCGCCCAGCACGGGCACTCCGGCAACGTTCAGGTCGAATTGCGCAGCGACGGCGATCGGGGACTGTTGTGCATCGAGGACAATGGGAGCGGCTTCAACCCGGCCATGCATCACTCGAAAGGACTCGGCCTGCGCATCATGCATTACCGCGCCCAGATGATGGCCGGTTCGCTGCGCATCGAGAGCGCGAAGGCGCGCGGCACCGTGGTCCGCTGCTGGTTTCCTCGTCAGGCCTGACGGCCACGTCGGAAAACGCCGCCGAAGCGGCGGCGTCCATCCCTATCTGGCACGAATAGATAGGCCAGCAGCAATTCGCTGGCTCCACTCGGCGGGGCCGGTCTGGTGCACCGAGGTGCCGCTCGCATCGACCGCGACCGTCACCGGCATGTCTTCCACGGTGAACTCGTAGATAGCTTCCATCCCCAGCTCTTCGAACGCCACCACGCGAGAGGCCTTGATGGCCTTCGACACCAGGTAGGCGGCGCCACCGACCGCCATGAGATAGGCCGCGCGGTGTTTGCGAATGGCATCGATGCCGGCGGGCCCGCGTTCGGCTTTGCCGACCATCGCGATGAGGCCGGTCTTCTCCAGCATCATCTCGGTGAACTTGTCCATGCGAGTCGCAGTGGTGGGACCGGCGGGACCTACGACTTCGTCGCGCACCGGATCAACGGGACCGACGTAGTAGATGACGCGATTGCGGAAATCCACGCCGGGCGGCAGCGCTTCGCCCCTGGCGAACAAATCGGCGATGCGCTTGTGAGCGGCATCGCGCCCCGTGAGCATGCGACCATTGAGCAACAGCTGTTCGCCGGGCTTCCAGGTCGCCACTTCCGCTGGCGTCAGCGTGTCGAGATTGACTCGACGCGCGTCGGCCGCGGGCGCCCAGTCGATCTTCGGCCAGTCAGCGAGTTTCGGCGGTACGAGCTTCGCGGGGCCGCTGCCGTCGAGCGTGAAATGCACATGCCGCGTGGCGGCGCAATTTGGAATCATGGCGACAGGCTTCGAGGCCGCATGCGTGGGGTATTCGAAGATCTTCACATCGAGCACGGTGGACAGACCGCCCAGCCCCTGCGCCCCGATGCCGAGCGCATTCACTTTTTCGTACAGCTCGATGCGCAGCTCTTCGGTCTTGTTTGAGGGGCCACGCAACTTGAGCTCCGCCATGTCGATGGGCTCCATGAGCGCTTCCTTGGCGAGCAACATGGCTTTTTCGGCCGAGCCACCAATGCCGATGCCTAACATCCCTGGAGGACACCAGCCCGCACCCATGAGCGGCACAGTTTTCAGAACCCAGTCCTGGAGCGAGTCCGACGGGTTGAGCATCACGAACTTCGATTTGTTTTCCGAGCCGCCGCCCTTGGCCGCGACGATGATCTCGAGCCCATCGCCTGAAACCAGTTGCGTGTGGATCACCGCCGGCGTGTTGTCGCGTGTGTTCTTGCGCGAGAAGTTGGGATCCGCGACGATCGACGCGCGCAGCTTGTTGTCCGGATGTAGATAGGCGCGGCGCACGCCCTCGTTGATCATCTCCTCGAATCCGAGCTGCGCATCCCAGCGCACATTCATGCCGACCTTCGCGAACACCATGACGATGCCCGTGTCCTGGCAGATGGGCCGGCGGCCTTCGGCGCACATGCGTGAATTGGTCAGGATCTGCGCGATGGCGTCGCGCGCCGCGGGCGATTGTTCGAGCTCGTAAGCCTTGCCCAGCGCACGGATGTAGTCCGGTGGATGGAAGTACGAGATGTACTGCAAGGCGTCGGCGACGCTGTCGATGAGGTCCTGCTGTTTGATGGTTTTCATGATTTCGAATTCAAAGCTGAAAACATTTTAGCGCGGCGCATGCACTTCGTTTCGGTTAAGTTCTGCGCATATGACGGAAGCAAAGAAGGTCGTGGTCATCGGCGGCGGATTCGCGGGGCTTCGGGCAATCCGGGAGCTCAAGCGGGCTCCGGTTGAAATCACCCTCATCGATCGCTGCAACTATCACCTTTTCCAGCCCTTGCTCTACCAGGTGGCTACCGCCGGCCTGGCGGCACCGTCGATCGCCGCGCCTCTGCGACACATCCTGCGTGGCCAACGCAATGTCACCGTGCTCATGGGCGAAGTGCTTGGCATCGATACGTCCGCCCGCACTGTGTCGTTGCCCGATCGCCAGATTCCGTACGACTACCTGGTCGTCGCGAGTGGCGTAACACACGCCTACTTCGGACACGATGATTGGGAGCAGTTCGCGCCAGGTCTCAAGACACTCGACGACGCACTCCTGATCCGGCGCCGCGTCTACACCGCGTTCGAGCGGGCAGAGGCAGCCAACACTGCGGCAGAGCGCGATGCATGCCTCACGTTCGCGGTCATTGGCGCGGGACCCACTGGCGTGGAGTTGGCGGGAACGCTGGCGGAGATCGCACGACACACGCTCGCCAAGGATTTCCGGACCATCGACACGCGCAAGGCGCGCATCCTGCTCATCGAAGCCGGACCGCGCATTCTCTCGACATTCGCCGAAAGCCTGGCCGACAGCGCGCGGCGGAAACTTGCGCGCCTCGGTGTGGAAATCCTCACCAATACACCTGCGACCGAGATCGGCGCCGATTTCGTCAGTCTCGGCGAACGGCGCATCGCCGCCCGCACCCTCCTCTGGGCCGCGGGCGTAGCCGGGTCACCGCTCGGCAAACTACTTGGCACCGAACTCGACCGTGCGGGACGCGTGCGAGTGCGGCCCGATCTCAGCCTGGCCTCGCACCCCGAGTTGTTCGTCGCGGGAGATCTCGCGAGCATCGACCAGGACGGCGCGCCCGTGCCCGGAGTGGCACAGGCCGCCAAGCAGATGGGCTCGCGTGCGGCTAACAACATCCTGGCGCGCATCGATGGCCGCGAAACCAAGCCATTCCACTACACCGACCTTGGCGCACTCGCGACCATTGGCCGCCATTCCGCAATCGCGCAGCTGCCCGGGATCAAATTCTCAGGTCTGCTGGCATGGATATTCTGGGTGGCGCTGCATATCTATTTCCTGGTCGGGTTCCGCAGCCGGCTCATCGTGATCATCAACTGGGCCTGGGCCTATTTCACGCATTCGCGCGGAGCGCGCATTATTCTTGGCAACGAAACGGGGAAGCAAACGCATGGCCGCCAGGAAGAAAACACCGTCCAGGCCAACTAGTTCCAGGGGCAGGGCAAAAGGCAAACGCGCGACGAAGCTCGCGCCAAATGCCATCAAGCGCGGGCTCTCGGCCACCGAAGTGGCGTTGGCCCTCGATCACGCCGACATTGCCGCGGTGGTCGACCTGGTGAACAAGGCCGGTGGCGCGCCGCTCGGCGCCTATCGCGAGCCGCTCGGGGGCCGCCCGCTGCTGCTCGCCTCGCTGCCTTTCAGCGCGGTGCAACCGACTCCGTTTCAGCGCGACCTTTCACCGACTCACGCGAAGCGCCTGGCGGGGGCCATCGAAGCCACGGCCGCCTTCCTCGATCCGCTCATCGTGGTTCGTGGAGAAGATGGCCGGTTCTGGACGCCGAACGGACGCCATCGATTGGCCGCCGCCAAGATGCTGGGCCTGAAGCAGATCACCGTACTCATTTCACCCGACGAAACTCTTTCCTACCGCATTCTCGCGCTGAACACCGAGAAGGCGCACAACCTCAAGGACAAGAGCCTCGAAGTGGTGCGCATGGCGCGCAATCTCGCCAAGCGCGAGCCGACCCGCACCGAGGCATCACTCGCGGCCGAGTTCGAAGCCGCCGAGCTGCTGACGCTCGGGCTGGTCTACGAGCAAAACCTGCGCTTCGGTGGCGGCGCCTACAGCCCGGTGCTCAAGAAGGTAGATAGGCTCACCACCAGACCACTGCCCGCTGCGCTGCGGGAACGCGCAGGTTATGCCTCGCGCCTGCAGGAGATAGACACCGAGGTGAAGCGCATCGTCGAGCAGTTGCAGGCGCGCGGCATGAAGTCGCCCTATCTGCGCAGTTACGTGGTGGCACGTATAAACCCCGTACGTTTCCACAAGATCAAGGCGGGCGACAAGAAACCCGTCATGCCGATCGCGCAGGCGCTGCTGCGCATGGTGTCTTCGGCGAAGAAGTTCGATCTCGGCAAAGTGAACTTGAGCGACCTCGCATTCGTGGCTGCCGGCGCCGAATCTGCCGAATAGCTAGCCCACAGGGCGCGGCCCCAGGTGTCCGGTGCGGACACTCGAGCGGACACTTTTCTTTTCGGCGACGACTCTCAACGCCTCGCCGCAAGTCGCATTTTTCTTTGCAACCGTTTCGCTACCTCACGCGTCTATACCAGCGTTACTGATTGACACGTTTCGAACTCGCCTCTCACGCCGGCAAGCGATGAGTCGGCACGCGTCATCGCAGGTTTTCCGCTCAATTAACCGGAGGATTAGCCATGACTCGCCCCAATTCCGCCCTCGTGTTGCGCCGCGCATCCGAGCGTCTTTCCGCTGGCGCCGCTGCGGTCGCACTCACCCTTCTCACGCTGCTCACGGTCGATGTCCGTGCCGCAGAGCCCGAGGCCGCCCCGGCCAAGGTCATCGTGCACTACTCGGACACGGCGTTCGGCACCACCGAAGGCACTGCCCAGGTGTATCGAAAGCTCAAGACCGCTGCCCGCCGGGTATGTGGAATCAACGACGGTGGCCGGCTGACGCTCGACCAGGGTATCGCCGCCAGGAAGTGTTTTGATACGGCGCTCGCCGACGCGGTGCGCCGTATCGACCGGCCGATGCTGACGTCGGTGCACACCAAGTACACCCGCGACCTTGGTTAATCAGGGTCAGCGATACAGCAGGATGTCGTTGCGCTGTTCTTCCCAGGCGGATTCGTCCCGGGCGGCGATCTGGTCCAGATCGGCTGGAGTCGCCGCCGGGTCGTCCACCCACTGACGCAGCAGGTCGCTGCCGTTGATGAGATCGATGGCGAGGCGCGAGGTTTCGTACTCGTACGGGAAGTCGCGCCATAAAGGATATTCGCCGCGCAGGCGCCGGATGCATTTGAAGGCACCGGCGATCAGGCGCCAGGGACGGAATTCGCCGTGTGAGTAGGCCGCGTCTTCGACGTGGATCTGAAATCCGGCGCACAATTTGCCCGAGTGTTTCTGGAACGTGGGCTCGAACCAGCACGGCCGCAGGCGGCAGCCCTTCAGCCAGGCCGGCATGATGCGTTCCATCGCCGTGAGCAGCGATCTTGGCTCGAGGCCAGGCGCCCCTAACAACTCCAGGGGCCGCGTGGTGCCGCGCCCTTCCGAAAGAGTGGTGCCCTCCAGCATTACGGTGCCGGCATAGGCACGCGCCATCGAGAGATTCGCCGCATTCGGGCTCGGGTTCACCCAGGTGCGCTCGCCCATGGGCCAGCCGAATCCGGGTCCCTCTTCAGGCTTCCAGCCACGCATCGGAATCACGCGATAGTCCACCGCGAGGTGGAAGTGACTGACGAACCAGATTCCGAGTTCGCCCAGGGTGAGGCCATGGCGCATGGGCATGGGCCCTGCGCCCACGAAACTTTCCCATCCCTCGCGAAGGGCCATTCCCTCGACGGGGCGCCCCGCCGGATTGGGCCGGTCGAGCACCCAGACGGTCTTGCCATGCTGCGCTGCCGCTTCCAGCACATATAGAAGAGTGGTGATGAAGGTATAGATACGGCAACCGACGTCCTGCAGATCGACGAGCAGCACATCGAAGTGCGCCATCATGTCCTCGGTGGGGCGGCGCACTTCGCCGTACAGGCTGAAGACGGGGATGCCATGCACCGGGTCGCGGAAGTCCGGCGACTCGATCATGTTGTCCTGCTTGTCGCCGCGCAGCCCATGCTGCGGGCCGAATGCCGCCGTGATGTCGAGCCCGCGCACGCCGCGCAGCGCATCGAGCGAATGCTCGAAATCGGCGGTCATGGATGCCGGATGCGCCAGCAACGCCACGCGCCGGCCTTCGAGCTCGCGCAACAGTTTGATGTCGCCTATCAGGCGATCGATGCCGAACTGGATCACGTGGGATATCTCAAGTCACGATCAGTCGAGCTCGACCACAAAGCTGCCAGCATGGTGGAAATCGGGTTTCTCCGCGGGATGCTTGAGCGCCCAGTATGACAGCACCTGCGCTTTGTCTTCGATCACCGCCGCCAAACCGAGACGCAGTCCCCGCACCGGGAAGGCTGTCGTCAGCCACGACAGATCGAGAGATACCGCGAGTTCGAGGGTCTCACCACCCGTGTTGCGAACGATCTCGGGTGGTGCGCCCTTCAGCAACGGCGCCATACCTTCGCGATATCCGGAAAACTGATAGGCGCCCCAAGCGCCTGACGGTGAAAAATTGTATTCCCAGTAATTGCCGGTGCCGCTGTGGCCAATGAAGGCTTCGAAACACGTGTGACGCCAGAGTCCGTCCGTGCGCGCGGCGGCGCGCGGCTCGGGAAGCTTCAGTGCTTCGAGATCTCCGCAGAGGCGGTAAGTGAGCCTGAGGCGATCCGCGCTGAGGCGCGCAATGGCAACCGACAGGTCGTGCACCAGGTCCGCTTGAGCGCCGGGCTCCCAGATGGGGTGAGGCAGCAGCAGGTGGCGGCCAAAGGTGGTGTCCAGGTTCATGCTGGCGCGCAAGCATACGCCGGTTTCGCGAGCGCGTTGCCTGACTTAGGGATTTTCCGCGAGCGAAAGCAGGAATGCCTGCAATTGTTGCAATTCGACGGTAGTTAGTGGGGCGCGGCGCAGGCGAGCGTCCGCTTTCGGGTCGGTGGCCAGCCGCTCGTAGTGATCGAGCACGGCGTCCAGCGTGGCGAACCGGCCGTCATGCATGAAGGGCGCGGTCACGGGGAGGTTGCGCAGCGTGGGCACGCGCACCGCCACCCCGGTGCCCGTGTCGGCAAATATAGGCCTTGCCTCGGGATGTTCGCGGTCCACCCACTCGCCGTTGAAATTGATGCCGCTGTGACAGCCGGCGCAGCCGGTACGCTGCGAGAAGAACAGTTGCATGCCGGCCTTTTGCCGTTCGCTGAGCGCACCGTGATCGCCGGCGAAAACATAGCGGTCGAAGGGCGCGCCTCCGGACAGCAGGGTGCGTTCGTAGGCTGCAACGGCGCGAATCAGATTGTCCATGGTCACAGGCGCCGCGTCCCCGGGGAACGCCGCCGCGAAACTGCGCGCGAGCGCCGCATCGGCGGTGAGCGTTCCTTCGAGTTCGCGCTCTCGCCCTGCGAGCCCGAGCTCGCGTGGATGGTCGTTGAACAGCGGCCCGCGCATTTGCTGCTCGAGCGTGCGCAGGTTCGGATCGTGCCAGCCAAGCGATGCGTTGTAGGCGACGTTGAACAGCGTGGGTGCGTTGAGCGGCAGTGCCTCGCCCGTGGCGCCGCGCGAGCGCGGCAATCCATCCGTGAATGCGCGCTCCGGGGAATGACAGCTCTGGCAGGAGTATTTTCCGGTGATCGACAGCCGCGGATCGGAAAACAGCGCTTCACCCAGCGCAACCTTTGCGACGTTCATCGGGTTGTCTGCCGGGACTGCGGGCTCGGGAAAACCCGCGGGCAGCTTCCAGGTGAATTCGTCGACGCCGGCGCGCGCGAAAGACACCAGCGCCATCAACGTGGCGATGGGGGCTGCGCGGCGAATGGCGTTCCGGACCAAGCGCCGCCCCGGTTTACTTCCAGGCCGACGTGGCGCCTTCGCGCGTAAGTCCCACGGTCTGGCCGGCGATCTTGCTGCGCTCGCTCACCCAGGACGCGAACGAATCGAGCATGCCGACATCGACTCCCGCGGCGTCGGCGCGATGTGCGCCCACCCACTCCTGCATGGCCGTGAGCAGGCTGCCCGCCAGCTTTCGATTGCTGGCGTACAAGGCGAGGTACGACTCTTTGGCTTCGCTGAGCCGGTTGAGGCCGAGATACGCATGCCCGCGGTATTCGATGGCCTCGGCGTATCCGGGCTTGATCGACAGCGCGCGATCGTATGCGGTGAGCGCGTCCTGATAGTTGCCAAGCTTGCGCTGGGAATATCCGAGGTAGTTCCAGGCCTGGTACATGCCCGACTGCAGCTGGATGGCCTGCGCGAATTTGCGCAATGCGGTGCTGTAATTCTTCCGGGCGCTGTCGAGAGTTTTCTTCTGCTTGTGTGGGTCGGTCTGACGCGCCGCGTCAGCGTAGAGTTCGTCGGCCTTCTCGACCAGGCGCACGCCGCTGTTGTATGCGTTGATCGCCTGCGTTTCCGGCGACTTGCCGATTGGACGCTGGTCGGACGGCGTCGCCATGTCACCGCTTCCTGCCCCAAATGCGGTACAAGCCACGCTCAGCAGCAGACTGACGACAAGAATTCTGTTGAAAATGCGCATGGGAGCCCCCGAGAAATTGCGTTCGGTTCGCCAGGATGAGTACCCGGCGCGATAGATGAGGTTCCTAATGAGGATCGAGCTTTCGCATAATGCACCCAAGGAGAACACCATGAAAACAGTGCTGATTGCCGCCCTTCTGGCCCTCGCCGCACCCACGCTCGCCGCGGCTGCAACACCCATCGAGGCGGCCATCGCCGATCCCGCGCGCACCGACAAGGACCGCGAGCGCGACGTGCGCGAAAAACCCGCCGAGGTCATGGCGTTCGCGGGCGTCAAGCCCGGGATGACCGTCGTCGACATGTTCGCCGGTGGCGGCTATTACACCGAGTTGTTAGCCGGTGTGGTCGGCTCCACGGGCAAAGTGCTGTCAGTCAACAACGTGCCCTACGCCAACTATGCCAAGGATGATATCAAGGCGCGCTTCACCGAAGGACGCCTCACGAACGTGGAGCGGCGCCTGGTCGAGATGAGCTCCATCCACTTCCCGCCCAAGAGTGTCGACCTCATCTACATCTGCATGTCCTATCACGACGCCTTCTGGGTCGACGAGAAGGAGGGCTGGCCGGACATCGACACCGATGGCTTCATCGAATCGATGAAGCGCATGTTGAAGCCGGGCGGCAAACTACTGATCATCGATCACAACGCGCCCGCCGGCACCGGTGCCGAAATGGCCGGCAAGGCGCATCGACTCAACGAGGAGTTCGCGAAGAAGAGCCTGGCGTCCCACGGCTTCGTACTCGAGAAAACCTATGACGGCCTGCGCAACAAGGACGACCAGCTCGACAAGATGGTTTTCGATCCGGCCGTCAGGGGCAAGACTGACCGGTACGTGCACTTGTACCGCGTGAAGTAAACGATGGGGTCAGGGATCTGACCCCATTCTTTTTCAGTGCCCCGGTTTCGGCGGCCGCGGAATATCCGGCTTGCCGTGCTGCTTCTGTTCCGGGGTCATTTCGCGCCAGCGCTTCAGCAACTCTTCGCGCCGCTCGGGCGGGAGTTCCTTCACACGCTGCTGCGTGGATCTGACGCGCGCCTGCTCTTCGGGTGACAAGGCGCGGAACTGTTCGTAGCGCTGACGGATATCCGCGCGACGTTCCAGAGACAGCGACTGCCACAGCACGAACCGCTGGTGCACCTCGGCGCGCTGTTCATCGCTCAGCGACAACCAGCGGGTTGCGCCCTCGATGAGTTGCAGGCGGCGCTCGGCCGGCAGCGTCGGCCACTGCGATTCCAGGTTGCCGAGCAGCGCGCGTTGGTCGCTCGAAAGTGCCGACCATGAAGGCTCGGGGGAAGCCTCTTTCTGTTGTGCCGCGGCTTCGCCGGTCAGCAGCAGCACGGCAAACACGGCGAACAGGACTTTGCGAATCATGGCTTCGCCTCCTGCTGCTTGCCCTTGTCGGCGGGCGGAGATTTTTCCTTGGGCGCATCCTTGCTGGCTTTCTTGCGCAGCTTTTCATCCGCGACCACGGTCCAGTTGTCATCCTTGCTTTCACACGCAAGCAGATAGTCGAGGAATTCCGCATCCAGCGGTTCCGGCACTCCAGCGTCAGCGGAACTCGAGTGCACGAGGACCAAGAGGCCGGCCAGCATCACGAGCGCCGTGGTGGTTCGGGCGCCTTGGCGCCCGCGGCGTCCAGCACGCCGGGTTCCCGATCGAGCCATAAATAGAACTCCATCTGCTCGAGCAGATCCAGATTGTCGACATTCAGAAGCAGCGCGACGTCGTCCGCCGAGATCGGCGGCGGCGTTTCGATGGCGCCAGGCGCCTTGATCATTTGCACGACCACAACCACCAGCGCGAGCGCCGCTACGCCACCGAGAGGAACAAACGCCGCCCGAAGACGGCTTGCCGGTTGCGGCTGCTCACGTACCGCAGCGGCAGCCATCGCGGATATCCGTGCGCGCAACAATGGACTCGTGTCGGCCACTGCCTTTCGCAGATCATCCTTCACCCGTCGTTCGAACTCGTCATTCCCGGAGCTCATACGTCTCCCAGCTTTTCGCGTAAAGCATGCACTGCATGCGAGTAGTGAGTCTTCACGTCCTCTTCGGAGCAGCCCATGGCGATGGCGGCATCGCTCACGTCCATTTCCTCGATATTGAGCAGCATGAATGCCTCCTGCTGCTCCGCCGGCAGTTCCGCGATCAAACTCTGCAGTCTCGCGAGCCGCTCGTTGGACTCGATCCTGTGCAGATCGGACCTCAGCCTTCGTTCGAATTCGTCATCCCCGGGGCTCATACCGTTTCCAGCTTTTCGCGCAAGGCATGCACTGCGCGCGAGTAGTGAGTCTTCACGCTGCTTTCGGAGCAGCCCATGGCGATGGCGGAATCTCTCACGCTCAGTTCCTCGATATTCCGCAGCAGGAATGCCTCCTGCTGCCTCGCCGGCAGATCCGCGATGGCGTTCAGCACTTTTCGCAGCCGCTCCTCGGATTCGAGCTCCTGCAGGGGCTGGGGGACTGCGTCGACTACGGCCGGTTCGCCCGCCTCCCTTTCACCGAGGTTGGTCAGCCTTCCGAACCACCCCAGGATCGAACCGCGACTCTGCCGGCTGCGCTGCTGGTCGCGCACGCAGTTGCGCAGGATGGCGTAGAAAAGCGGGGCCCATTGTTCCTTCGATCGAGTTCCATAGCGGCGAACCAGTTTGATCATGCTGTCCTGCAAGGCGTCTAGCGCGTCCTGATCGTCGCGCAGCGCCAGCCGCGCGATCCTGAACGCCCGCGGGCCGACACTGCGCAGAAATGACTCGAGCTCGGGACTTGCTTCCACTGCGATCAGGAAGTGCCATGTCTTCGAATTCCCGTCAACGTGTCTGAGCAGTAACGGGTGCCGGTCGTGATCGGTTGACGTGTTTGTCGCCAATTGCCGAAAAAACGAATTGGGTCAACCAAATGCGCGCGGCGTCCGTTAACCCAGTCTCGAAGGCTCGGAGCACACCGTTATGCATACGTTTTCCGTCAAGTTCCCGCTGAGTTTCATCGCCGCATGCCTGCTGGCCGGGTGTGGGGGCGGGGGCGGCGGCGGCACGGAAACGCCCATGGGACGGATTTCCCTCGGCATCACTGACGCGCCGGTGGATGGAGCTACGGCGGTGGTGGTCAAGTTCATCGCGGTCGAGCTCAAACCCGAAGATGGCAGCGCTTTCACTATCAATCTCACGCCAGCGCAGTCGGTCGACCTCCTGGTACTGGCAGGTGGCGGTTCACGCGCTCTGCTCGAAGACTACAGCGTGCCGGCGGGACGCTACCAATCGATACGGCTGCTGATCGAGGCGCAGCAGAACCAGCCCAGCTCATACATCGACTTCGCAAGCGGCGCGCGCTTTCCCCTGTTCGTCCCGAGCGGCAGCGAGAGCGGGCTCAAGCTGATTCGCGGCTTCACCGTGGCGGCCGGCAGCAACAGCAACTTCACCATCGACTTCGATCTGCGCAAGTCCGTCATAGCGCCTCCCGGCCAGGCGCCGAACTATCTACTGAAACCGGTTTTGCGCATGGTCGACAACCTGCAGGTCGGCGCGATTGCCGGGAAGGTGGACGCTGCGCTTGTCACTACAGGTTGCTCGCCGCAGGTCTATATCTTCACGGGCGCGGGCGTGGTCCCTGACGACCTGGATCCCGCAGCACCTCCGGACGTGGATCCGCTCGTTTCCGTGCCCGTGAAGCTTGATACCGCCACCGGCGAATATCGCTTCCGCGCCGGCTTCATCGAAGTCGGCGAATACACCGCCAGTTTTACCTGCGATGGCGCAATCGATACGCCCGAGGGCGAGGAAGTCCTGGTGTTCACCGGCACCCGGAACCTCACCGTCAACACCAATCAAACGACCACGATCGATTTCGCTCCTTCGTCCTAAGTGAGCGTGCGATCGTCGGGAGCGCCGGGGCGACCTCGCCCCGGCGTCTCGACTTTGACGGTGTCTATAGTTCGGCGGTGACTCGCAACCCGAAGAAGGTGGTGTCTTCGATGACGTCGACGGCGGTGTACCCGAGCGAGAACTCGGTGCTCCACACACCACCATG
>Ga0207701_10004676_pt1 | contig 13866 bp, 11 predicted proteins | sample KBSSwiSSwithPhiX_FD_184294 | JGI IMG/M metagenome (GOLD analysis project Ga0207701, IMG submission 184294) | Switchgrass rhizosphere bulk soil microbial communities from Kellogg Biological Station, Michigan, USA, with PhiX - S5 (SPAdes) (version 2) | ecosystem: Environmental > Terrestrial >... | reverse complement strand
GAGCGCCAGTTGCCGGCGGGCTTGGCATCGTTCCGCAAGCAGAACAGCGGCACGGGCATCGTGCTCATCGCCTCGTCGCTCGATCCGCACATGATGCTCGAGGCGATGCGTGCCGGTGTCACCGAGTGTCTGCAGGAACCGATCACGCCACAGTCGCTCGATCAGGCAGTGCGGCGGGTGCTCGTTGACGCCGTCCCTGAACAGTTGGGCCGCGTTGTTGCTTTTATCGGCGCCAAAGGCGGGGTCGGGACGACGACGCTGGCGGTGAATACGGCTACCTCGCTTGCGCGCTCTGCCAGCGGCGACGTGCTGCTGGTCGATCTTCACACCGGATCGGGAGATGCTGCGCTGTTTGTCGGCGCCGAGCCTCGCTTCACCGTTGTCGACGTGCTCGAAAACGTGCACCGCCTGGACGATGCGTTCTTCCGCGGCATCGTCGAAAAAACCAAGGTGGGTGCCGAGTTCCTGGGATCGTCCGATCGCGTGTCACCGGTTGCTGCTGATCCGCAGCGGATTCGAGCCCTGCTCGATTTCACCATGCGCAAGTACCGCGTCACGGTACTCGACGTGTCAGGGTCTGACATGGCGGCACTCGACTCACTCGAGATCGCCTCGTCAATCGTCGTGGTGACCAGCCAGGAGCTTCCGTCACTACGCAGTACCGCGCGACTGACGCAGGCGTTGCGCACACGCTACGGTGGAACGCGGGTGAAGGTCGTCATCAATCGATTCGACCGCAGCGCGGAAATCGCGAAGGAAGACGTAGAGCGGTTGGTCCGCGGGACAGTCGAACACACCATTCCTAGCCACTATCGCGAAGCTGTGGAGGCGCTCAACGTCGGCCGCCCCGTCGTGCTGGGCAAGGGGCAACTCGCCGACTCGCTCCGCCGGCTGGCAAACGACATCGGCGGTGTGCCAAAGCAGGCGGCCGTGCAGCGTTCATCAGGTGTGCTCGGCCGCTTGGCATTCAGGCGAGCCTAACGGAGGAACGACATGAGTTTGAGTATGGTGCCAGCGGTTGCGAACCCTCCCCGGCCGGAGCCGACGGAAAACCGGTCCGCCCGCTTCCAGGAGTTGAAGGGGCGCGTCCATCACGAGCTGCTCAACCGGCTGAATCTCGATCGACTGACGAAGGTGTCCAGGATGGATGCCGAGCCCGAGATTCGCAGCGTCATCGGGACGATTCTCGATCGTGAAGGACAGACCACTCCGCTCAGCCTGTTCGAGCGCGAAACACTGACGTCGGATGTGTTCGACGAGCTCTTTGGCCTCGGTCCGCTGGAGCTGCTCCTCAAGGATCCCGAGATCTCCGACATCCTCGTCAACAAGGCCAGCCAGGTGTTCATCGAGAAGAACGGCCGGATCGAAGAGACCAACATCCTCTTCCGAGACGATAAACACCTGATGCAGATCATCGAGCGCATCGTCAGCGCGGTCGGTCGCCGCATCGACGAGTCGAGCCCTATGGTCGATGCCCGGCTGCTGGACGGTTCGCGCGTCAACGTCATCATTCCGCCGCTGGCGCTCGACGGTCCCTGCATGTCGATTCGCCGCTTTCGCACGGACAAGTTGGGCGCTGACGATCTTGTCAACCGCGCATCGCTCACCGCTCCCATGCTGGGGTTCCTCAAGGGTGCGATCGCCGCACGGCTCAACGCCATCGTGTCGGGTGGAACGGGCGCCGGCAAGACGACGATGCTGAACGTTCTGTCCAGCTTCATCGCCGGGCACGAGCGCGTCGTCACTATCGAAGACGCGGCGGAATTGACCCTGCGACAGCGGCACGTCGTCAGGCTCGAGACCCGACCGCCCAACATCGAGGGCAAGGGCGCCATCCGGCAGCGGCAGCTGGTGATCAATGCCCTGCGCATGCGCCCCGATCGCATCATCGTCGGTGAGGTCCGCGGCGAGGAAGCCCTCGACATGTTGCAGGCGATGAATACCGGCCACGACGGCAGTCTCACGACGATTCACGCCAACAGCGCACGAGATGCGCTGTATCGCCTGGACACGATGATCGCCATGGCCAATTTGAACATTCCGGACAAGGCGGTGCGGCAACAGGTCGCATCTGCGGTCAACCTCATCATCCAGGTGACGCGACTGGCTGACGGAACGCGCAGGGTGACCTCAATCTCCGAAATCACCGGCATGGAACAAGACGTCATCGCGATGCAGGAAATTTTCACCTTCCAGCAAACCGGCATCAACAGCGAGGGCAAGGTGGTGGGGGCGTTCCGTGCCACCGGCGTTCGACCCAAGTGCGCTGACAAGATTGCCGCCGCAGGCATGACGCTACCCATGGACATGTTCTCTCACGTGTATCCGGTCAACCAGCCGGCTGGGGAGCGGAGGTTCTAATGACTTTCGTTCTGATCACGTTCGTGGTCACGCTCCTGGTCGTCGTCGGAGCGTATTGGGTCTTCATCGTACGACCTGAGGAACAGGTTCAGAGCGTCATCTGGCGCCGGCTGAAATCCAAGGGAGCCACCAAGAAAACGACGACGGCGCTCCTGAAGAACGTGCAGCAGCTGAGCAACGTTCCTGCCTTCGATGCCGTCCTGAGCCGCAGCAGGTCGGGACTGCGCCCGCTCGAGGAACTGCTCGATCAATCGGGCACGAACATGCGGCTCGGCACGTTCCTGCTGATCTCGCTCGCGTGCGGAGCGGGAGTGGCCCTGGTGGTGCTGAACGTGACCGGGATGCTGTTGGCGGCGGCCCCGGCGGGCATGTTTGCCGCAACGCTGCCGTTCTCCGTGATGCGCATGAAGCGCAACGCACGGGTCCGAAAGTTCGAGGAACAGTTCCCTGAAGCGCTTGCGCTGATGTCCAGGGCCCTGAAGGCCGGGCACACATTCACGACCGGGTTGCAGATGGTGGCCGAGGAAATGCCCAAACCCATCGGCCCCGAATTCAAGCTCCTGTTCGACGAACAGAACTACGGACGGCCGCTTCCGGATGCCCTGAAAGAATTCGCAAAGCGAATCCCGCTGCTGGACGCACGGTTCTTTGTGACGGCGGTTCTGATTCAGCGCGAGGCAGGCGGCAATCTGGCCGAGATTCTCGACAACATCGCGACCGTGATTCGGGATCGGTTTCGCGTCAAGCGGCAGATTCAGGTGGTCTCGGCGCATGCGCGAATCAGCGGGTGGGTGCTCATCGGAGTGCCGCCCAGCCTCGCCGCCGTGCTGTTCACGATCAACCCGGAACACTTGAGCACGCTTACCCGATCGCAGCTGGGGATGCAATTGATCATGACTGGGATCGTGCTGCAAATCATCGGCTCGCTGATCGTCCGCAAGCTGGTCCAGATTGAGTACTGAGGGGGAGCATGTCTGAGATTTCCATTGCCTTGATCGTGTTGTTCGCGTCGGTGGCCCTCCTGACCGGCACGGCGACGTCCGCCATTCTTGGACGATCGGCGCCAGGCCGCCGGCGGCTCTTCGCCCTCGGCGGCAACGCGAAGGACGGATTGTTCGTCAACGACCCGCTCCTTGCCGATACGCAAAGTGAGGAGCAGAAGCGGCTCGCCGCCTACATCCCGAAATCGCCCAAGGAGATGAGCCGCCTGCAGCGCCGGCTCGCGATGGCGGGCTATCACGGTTTCAAGGCCGCCCTGGTGTATTCGGTTGCCGAAATCGCGCTGGCCGCACTGGGATTCGTGCTGGTCTTTTTCGTTGCAGGCCTGCGAACCGGATGGTTCTTCGGCATCGGCGGCGCGATTGTGGGCTTCCTCTTGCCAGGACTTGTCGTGTCTCGGAAGGTCGCGAATCGCAAAAAGCAGATTCAGAACGGCCTTCCCGATGCGCTCGACTTGTTGATCATCAGCCTCGAAGCGGGCCTGGCGCTGGATCAGGCCGTTCTCAAGTGCTCCGAGGAGCTGGCGGTGTCGTACCCAGCGCTCGCGCACGAATTCCAGATGATCAATATCGAGACGCGCGCAGGCAAGCCCCGGCTGGAAGCGTTGAAGAATTTCTCGAGACGCACTCAGGTTGACGATGCGCGCGCGCTCGTCACGATGCTTGTGCAGACCGATCGCTTCGGGACCAGCGTCGCGCAGGCATTGCGCACGCACGCCGAGGAATCGCGCATCAAGCGCCGGCAGCGGGCCGAAGAGAAGGCCGCAAAGCTGTCGGTCAAACTGATCTTCCCCCTCGTGTTCTTTCTTCTTCCGGCATTCTTCGTCGTCGTTGTCGGTCCGGCATTGATCAAGTTCGTCGAGTTCTTCTCGAACAACGATTTTGGAGGCATAGGCTAATGACTACGGCAATTCTCAGTGCGGTGATGGTAGGGCTGATCGTCTTGTACATCTTCCGGCGGCAGTCGCGACTCAAGTCAGAAGAGACCGACTACTAGTCGCACGCCTCAGGGCCGGTGCGAACCGGCCCTTGTTTTCTACAGCGACTTGTCCGGCTTCAGCCGGACCGTGTTTGAGGAGACATATGTTCAGGACAGCGATCTGCATCGCGGCAATCTGTGCGACGACCGGTTGTGCGTCACGAAGTGGCAGTGCGTCCGTCAAGCCGACGGGCCCGAAGGGACAGGCCCAGCGCACAGCGCCGGCAGATTCGCTCGAGGACTTCATGAGCAAGGTGCGGGCACGGTCGGCCATGGCTCACCCGCTCACCGGCCGAGCGTTGACCGTGGAGGCTCAGGACGCTGCGATCACGGCAGCGTTGATCACGGTGAAGGCCCATCCAACAGCCGCCAACCATCGGGCAGTCGCCGCACAGTATTTGCGGCACGGCATCAAGGACGTGGCGCACGAGCATTTCACCGCTGCCGTCAAGCTCGATGCCAAGGATGCGGCATCGTGGGACGGTCTCGCCCGTATCTGGCGCGATTGGGGATTCCCAAACCTGGCGCTACCCGACGCTTCACGTGCCGTGTACTACGCCCCGGATTCACCCGTCGTGCACAACACGCTCGGCACGATTCTGCAGACACTTGGCCGTCGCGCCGAGGCGCGCGCGCAGTACGAGAAGGCGCTGGCGCTTAACGCCACGGCCGCGTACGCGTTGACGAACCTGTGTTACGGCTGGGCGATCGAGGGGGATGCCGACAAAGCCGCGAGTGCCTGCCGTCAGGCGTTGCGCCTCGAGCCGGACATGGAAGCTGCCCGTAACAACCTGGCGGTCGCATACGAGGTGAGCGGCGATTCAACAGCAGCGCTCGATGTGCTGGCGGAATCGGGGAACGCCGCGCGCACCCAGTACAACGCGGGGATTCTTCATCTGGCCGCTCGCCGCTTTCCCGAGGCTCTGCAAGCGTTCGATAAGGCGCTGGCGCTTCGGCCGCCATTTGCGGCTGCCGAGCTCATGGCTCGTCAGACGCGCCAGCAACTACGAGAAGGGACTGCGCGATGACGACGCACGTGCTGACTGACGATATGCGAGAGACGGGTAATCGCACCGCGACGCTCCATCCGCGGGCGCCGATGACGCTCGAAGCGTCCGGGCTCACCCTTGATCTCGTCATTCAACTGCTGTTGAAGCTGCTGCACTACTCCGGTGAGCTGTCGGGGATCGAAATCGCGCAGCGCCTGGGCCTGGAGTTCCCGGTCGTGGAGCCGGCCATCGATTTCATCAAGCGCCTGCACCAGTGCGAGATCGTCGGTGGCGCCGGCATCGGTGGACCGTCGTATCGCTATCGCATCACGGATGCCGGCCGCCAGCGCGCCATGTTGTTCATGGAGAGCAGCCAGTACGTGGGTGTGGCCCCGGTCCCGCTCAAGCAATACGTCGCGTATCTGGAGGCCTACCGTGCGGCGATGCCGCGGGCAATCACACGCAGCCGCGTGCGCGAAGCGTTCTCCCACCTCGTGCTCAGCGAGCGCGTGCTCGATCAAGTGGGACCCGCCATCGGTGCGGCGCACTCGATGTTCGTCTATGGGCCCCCGGGCAACGGAAAGACGGTCATCGCCCAGGCCATCCGCAATTTGCTCGAAGGTGAACTAGCGGTTCCGCATGCCCTCGAAGTCGAGGGCAACATCATCCGGCTGTTCGATCCGGTCAATCACGAGCCGCTCGCGACCGAAGACAACAGTGGCAGTCTGTCGCTGTTCGATCGCCCGGACGCCCGCTGGGTCCGGTGTCGGCGACCGCTGGTGATGGTCGGTGGCGAGTTGACGCTGGAATCGCTGGAGCTCTCGTACTCCAAGACGACCGGCTTCTACAACGCACCGATCCAGGCGGTCGCGAACGGCGGCGTGCTGGTCATCGACGACTTCGGCCGGCAGCGATGCTCGGCGCGCGATCTCCTGAACCGCTGGATTGTGCCGCTCGAAAGCCGGGTGGACTTCCTGACACTGAACACCGGCCAGAAGTTCGAGCTGCCGTTCCTGCTGCTCGTGGTGTTCGCCACCAATATCCGGCCGCAGGAACTGGTCGACGAAGCATTTCTCCGGCGCATTCACTACAAGGTGTTCTGCGAGAGCCCGACGATCGCAGACTTCAAACATATTTTTCAGATGTGCTGCGCCGCTCGCGGCGTCACCTACGACGAGACCGTCGTCGATAACCTGCTGAACCACCATTACCGTCCCCGCAAGATTGCGCTGCGCGGCTGCCATCCGCGCGACCTCATCGAGCAAGCGCTGGCCCAGGCGGCGTATCTCGGGGGCGACCGACGGCTGACCGATGACCTGATGGAAGCGGCGTGCGCCAGCTACTTCGTCGACGACACGGAGCCGGCGCCGGTGTTTGCATGATCAGGCGCACGCTCGTCGCGGCAGCAGTGATGGCGTCGGCTCTTTCCGGCGCCACCCCTCGCGCCGACGGCCTCGAGCCCACCCTGCGGATCACGTCTCCGCTCGGTCGCACCGGGCTGCCCGGCACGATTCGCATCGTGGCGCGGCTCGATGGACTCGTTGAACCGAAACTGACAGAGCCCAAGCCGCCTCGTCTGCGCTTCTTTGTCGACAACGTGTTGCTGTCGAGCGACGAGGACGGCCCGCCGTATGACGCGTTATGGGTCGATGAAAACCCATTCGAGCCTCGTGAGCTGAGCGTAGAGGCGGAGTTGCCGGCGGGCGGATCGCTCAGAACCTCGATCACGCTGAATCCGCTCGAGATTACTGAGGCCGCAGACATCAGCAGTGTCGCAGTTGACGCGACCGTCGTCGATCCCAAAGGCCGATTCGTCAACAACCTCACCGCGCGCGATTTCGCACTACTCGAGGATGGCGATCCCCAGGCGCTCGACCTGGTGTCACAAAGCCGTGAACCGGCGCTGTTCACGCTGCTGGTCGACAGCAGTCAGAGCATGAAGATCCGCGCGTCGGCCGTTCGCGCTACCGCCGTGCGCCTCCTGACGGCGATTGCCGCTGATGACCAGGTCGTCGTGGCGCCGTTCTCGCGATCGGTCACAACAGTCACGGGGCCGACCACGGATCGTGCCACCGTGCTCGACGCCATTGCCGCCATTCGTCATCAGGGTGGAACGGCTATCCTCGATGCGGTCGGCGAAACTGCCACTCTGCTCGCAAACGGCACTCGTCGCCGCGCTCTCGTCCTCATCACTGACGGGTACGACGAGAACAGCGAGTCCAATTTCGATGTCGCCATCGAGAAATTGAAGGCGAGCGGCGTCACGCTGTATGTGATCGGCGTCGGCGGGATCGCGGGAGTCTCGTACAACGGAGAGACGCTGCTGAAGCGCCTGTGCGAGCAGACCGGCGGACGCGCATGGTTCCCGCGCGACGATCAACAGCTGGGGCGGGCGTACGATGCGATCGCTGGCGAGGTGCACCAGAAGTACCTGCTGACATATACCCCGCGGAATCAGCAACGGGACGGCAACTGGCGATCGATCGACGTCAAGATACCAGGCACTGAGTATCGAGTCCGTGCCCGCAAGGGCTATACGGCTCCAGTCGCGCCTCCAGTGCGCGCCTCGCTCGAGTTCTCGGGAGTGGGTTCCGGACAGGTGCCGCTGTCGCTCACCCGCGAGGATCTCACCATTCTCGAAGACGGTGTTCCACAGTCAGTCGACGTCTTCCAGGAGGCTGTGCTGCCCGTCACCTTCATGCTGGCACTCGACTCGAGCGGCAGCATGAAGCGCAGTGCCGAACAGGCGCGCGAGGCCGCCCGGGAATTCATCGCCGCGATGCGTCCAGAGGATCAAGTCGGGATGATTCTCTTCTCGGACAAGTCCAATCTCGTTCACGTGCCGACCGAGAAGCGGGAGTACTCGCTCAAGGCTATCGACGGGTATGTCGCCGCGGGTGGCACCGCCTTGTATGACGCGCTCTACGACTCGCTGGCACAACTGGCGACAGTACAGGGGCGGCGAGTGGTGGTCGTCGTGACCGATGGCCGCGATGAAAACGCCACATCAACCGGACCGGGCAGCTTGCAGAAGTGGGACGAGGTGCTTCAGAAGCTGGAGCAGACGGAAGCGACCGTGTATGCAGTTGGCGTCGGCAATCAGGTCGATCGCACGCGGCTGCAGCAACTCGCGCGCAAATCCGGCGGAGCCGCGTACTTCCCGACCACCGCCTCCAGCCTGGCGGCTGACTACCACAAGATTCTCGACGAGCTCCGACGCAGATACGTCATCGGTTACGAATCGACGAACCACACCCGTGATGGCCGGTGGCGAGCGGTGGAGATTCGCACACGTGAGAAGGGTGTCGAAATCAGGAGCCGTGGCGGGTATTACGCCCCGCCGCAGTAACAACCATGACTGATGATCAACTGAACCAGTTGTTCGCGCGGGAAGATCGCATGACGAGCGTGGGCTCACCGTTCTCTCTGCACGACGTCGGGGAGCGCGGCGTGTCTGTCCACTGGGACGAAGCGGTCGCCATCGTCGAGGAACTCTGCGAGGTGGCGATTGCCGCGTCCGGTGATGCGGCACCCGTGCCGGCGCCGGAAGACGTGCTCATAGGCAGCGATGGGAGCGTCATGCTTCGTCGCACCAAAGGCGACAAGAATCCCAGCGCGGCCGGCAGAGTCTTGCACACGCTGCTCGGGAACGGCGACGTACCGATGCCGCTGCGGTTGTTCGTCACGCAGTCAATTGTGCAGGGCACCCACAGCTCACTTCGCGAGTTTGCCCGAGGTCTTGGCTATTTCGGCAAATCGTCTCGCCAGCGGCTCATTCAGGACGTGTATGCCCGCTGTGCGCAATCAGGGCAGCGCGCCGCCAATGCGCCAGCGGTGCAGCCGCCCCCACCGCTCCCGAAGAGTGAGAGTGATCGTGCCGAGGAGCGCGGCGCCCCACACGCATCGACACGCAGGCGTGTGATGCGACTGGCACTGGCCGCCGCAGTACTTGGCCTCGCCATCAGTGCCGTATCGATCTGGAGGAGTGGACGCAGCGGTCAGGATGTCCAGGGAAGCGCCGAGCGCGTGCTCTCCGAGGCAGCGGCGGTTCTGACCGATCTCGGGAAGCAGGTTCGCGACACGATCAGCCCGACCGCGGCGCCGGCTCCATCCGTCGCCGAACCAGGAGCCAACAGTGGCAGCCCAGGGCGCAGAAAACGCGCGTCTTCGGCTTCCGTCGCGGACCGCCGACCAGAACCCGCACCTCTCCGCAGTCGACCGGTGTCGATGCCGAAGTCGGGCGGTGCTTTGCAGCTCGCCATGACCATTCCGAACGCCGTGGCCTCGGCGCCAGCCGCAGTCTACGAACAGCCCAAGGACCTCGGGGCGTCTCCCGTGTATTCGATCGCCGATAGCAGCGTCGATCCACCGGTCCTGTCGTTTCCGCAGTTGATCCCGCAAGTGGTCGGTCCTGGCGCATCCAGTTCCGTCCTCAATCGGATGGTGGTCGTCGTGTCTGCTGAAGGCACCGTTGAACGGGTCCAGCTTGTCGAGGGACCGGCCCGCATGCCCGACATGATGATGTTGAGTGGTGTGAAAACGTGGCGATTCACACCGGCCTTCAAGGACGGTGAACCGGTGCGCTATCGCACCGTCATCAGTTGGGCCGCGCTGCCATGACGGGACGCGATGTGGCGGTCGTTCCAGATCGAGTTCCCGGTTGCTCCAGACTTTCGCGCGGCGGATATGGCCTTTTGCTCAAGATTGCTGGTGCACGGTTCTTGCACCAGCAGGGAATCGCGTCAGCGCCACATGGTGTGGTGTTGATTCAAACGAACGATGTCGGAGTGCTCAATGAAGTTATCTAGCGCAATTCGGGCGATCGTGCTCACCGGCGTGGTCGCGTCAGTCGGATGCAATCAGGAGCGTCCGGTATCGCCGTCGGCCCCATCGCTGTTCATTCCGAATCTCGCGGGAGTGTGGAGCGGCCCGATGACATTGCAGTCGACGAGTGGCGGCGAATGCGCCGGCCAGGTCGTCGGCACGTTCCTCCCCGCCAACGATCGCGGGACGATCTCGATCACACAGACCGACGCCGACACGGCGGCGACGCTGACGATGGAGAGCTCCGGGTTGGCGTGTCGCTACACCGGAACCTCGTCGCTGACCAGCCTCGCGATGAACGCTGTCTCGTGCGATCGCACGGGCCTCATCGTGTCGTGTCTGAACGGACAGAACCGTGAGTTGAGGCTGGTGGGGTCGAGCATCACCGGCACGTGGGTGGGCGATCAGGTCACCGGGCAGATCTCGAGCACGTATAACGTGCTCACCACTGGGACCCAGCCGGTAGGCGTGGGCTCGCTGATTGCCACACATAACTTCTCTGCGACGCGTCGGTAGACGGCACGACGAGCCAAAGTGATAGGAGTCACGTTCATGAATGCGATCAAATCGTTCGGGCTGGTGCCGTGTCTCGTCGTTCTCAGCGCCACGGTGGCATTCGGCCAGGCGCAAGAGGACGCTCGGTTTCAGCACGGCTACATGACGGCAGTTGCCGGTACATCGTTCGGCGACCAACAGCAGGCGCTCTTTGGCGCCGAGGTCGGCGAAAACCTCACCACCCACGTTCAGGCGTACGCGAACTTCACCTACTTCGACAATCTCATCACCGATAGCGCCCAGAGCTACCTCGCGAATCTCTCTGCGACGCTGACCCGCCTGACCGCCTCGTCGTGGAACCTGACCGGCAACGACCGTGGCCTCTCGTTCAGCGGGGGGGCCAAATACTTGATGTTGCCCGGATCGGCGATACGGCCCTACGTGGGAGCGGGCCCCGGGCTGATCAATATCCGCCGGACCATTTACGAGACGGATCTGGGTGAGATCAGCAACGAGGTGCTGGCGGTCTTTGGCGCACCGGATGGTGGAATCAATCCGGAGAAGGAAGGCAGCTTCAAGCCGATGGTCGAATTCGCGGCTGGTGCGGGCATCGCCGCTGGCCGCACCTTTGTCGACGTCGGTTATCGCTTCAACAAGATCTACAAGACCGCCGAACCGCTATCGTTCTCGCAGTTCAAGGTTGGCGTTGGAATGCGCTTCTAACCGCCAGCTTCAGCCCGCCCGGTCTGAATCTAAGACCGCCATTATCCGCTCGGCTACGAGGGGCGCTACCTCTCCTCGTAGCTCGGCGGATATCACTTGCGTTCAACCAAGCTCTCTACTCCGGCGCTCACACTGCCTCCGCTCACGAACACTGTGTACTCCGGATCCGTGTACGCGACGCGCATCGACGAGTCGGTCAACATTCCGTCGTGCATCAAGGAGGTTGTAGCGACCAGCGCACAGTTGAAGTTGAACTCCCGGAACAGGCCTTGATAGTCGCCAAACAGGTCAGCTCTTCGACTGCGCGCAAGTAGATCCGTCGGGTACGCATCGATCCTGCTGTCGACAAAGATGCGACGGTCGGGCAGAGACCACATGAGAGGGCCGCCCGCTTCCATCGGATTGAAGATTGGGTCGCCGCATTTGCTCACCGCCTGGAGCACACCGGACGACAGTGGTTGCCAGCCGAGTTGCGCTCCTCCATCCCGCCACCGCCAATTGACCGCGAGTGTGGCGCCGGCAATCGCTGCGCAAACCATTGCGTATGCGGGCCAGGCCGCTGGACGCCGACGCTCCGACGTGCGGTCACCCTGCGGGAGCAGCGTGGCGAGCGCCGGCGCTGCGACAAGGGAAAAGAATGCGATGTTGCGGGCGGCGCCGAGGCAGGCCAGCGCCAAGGCGCCAGACGAGAGCAGCAGGATTCGATTGTTTCGAGACAGGGCATTCAGCGAGTGCCTGCGAAGAAATACCGCGACGCAGATGGCCACGACCATCACCCAGAACGGCAGATCGACCAGTTCGAACGGCGGTCGATACTCTTGCAGGTCGAGCTCCCGCGAAATTCCGACTGCACTGATGATTCGCGGCCAGTAGTGCAATCCGAGCGGTGACACCATTGGCGCCAGGACACAGCCCACCAGAACCGCTCCATCACGCGCCAGCTTTGCCCTGGACCACACCAACGCTTCCAGTACAACGACACCCACCACGATCAGGCCGAGCACCACAACCGCGTGAGCATTTGCCCAGACGAGACACACGACCGGGAGCCACGCCATTCGATCTCGAACGATGAGATGCAGCGTCACTGCGAAGAGAGCCAGGCTGATCACCTGCGGTCGGACCGCCCATTCGGACGCCGTAGCGATCATGAGAAAGAGCAGCAGGATGATTCGGGTCTCGAAGGTTCCGCGAACCAGACGCCACGCTCCACACACGGCCCCGAACGCAAATGATCCGCAGAGAACTGTCAGAAGGACGGGGCCCCCTGCCACGAAGGCGACGTAAAAGATGATCTGACTGAGCCACCAATGAATCTGGATCTCGGTCCCGAACGAGGAGTGCGAAAAACGCTCGGTGGTCAGGAAAGACCGGGTTTCGAGAATCTCTCGTCCAGACCGCAAATGCCACCAGGTGTCGTTCTGTGCAGGCGTCATCCAGACCAGAGCCGCCATGGCCACCAGAAGCAGGACGATTGGGAGACTGTCCTCGCTGAGACCAAAACGCGTTGTGCGCGGCGATGTCGACGGAATGAGGTGACGGTTCACACAATGGATATCGGAACAGCCTGCTTCGCATTGCAGGGCGCACCAGCATCACGACGGATGGCGGCAGAGCGGCGGTACTCGGCAGGAGCCAGAACGCGCACAGGGACGCAATGCTAAACAGGTCGCTGCTGCTCGTCCGGCGAGTCGCCGATAGCACTCGAAATAGACATGGCGACGAACCAGACGGTCGGCGGGCGCGATCCACTCACGACTCGGGTTGATGGTTCGCGTGTCCGTTCAGATCTTCAATCGGCGCTCCTTGGAGCCCGTAATCGCGATGGCGGTTGGGGCTATGCACCCGGGCGGCACAGCAGGATCGAGCCGACCTGCTGGGCCGAACTCGCGCTTGGACACTCGCAAGGGCGCCCTCCGGATGTTGATCCGATTCGCGCCTGGAAGCGGCAGGATGACTGGTTGGTGGATGTCCCCGGGGCGCCGCCGAACATGGCGTTCAACGCGCTCGCGGCGTTGACGTTCCTTCAAGAACGTTCCACGGCCCCACTTGCACAGCCACTCATCAGCCGCCTGATCCAGGCCAAGGGTCTTCGTTACTGGCAAAGCGCAGCACTCGGACAAGACAACAGCATCCAAGCCTGGCCATGGGTCGATGGGACAGCAAGCTGGGTCGAGCCCACGGCCTGGTGCCTGCTCCTTCTGAAGAAGGTTCGGTCCCAATCCCCCAGGCCGGAAGCGGCCGAACGGATTCGAGTCGGGGAGCAGTTCCTGTTCGACCGCGTCTGCCGCGACGGAGGATGGAACTATGGCAACCCGGAGGTCTACGGCCAGAAGTTGTGGCCATATGTGCCGACGACGGCCCTGGCACTCCTCGCCATGCAGGACCATCGCGGCCACCCGGTGGTCATACAGAGTCTGCGACAGTTGCAGAACGACGTAGCGAGCGAGCGCTCTGTCGTCGCCGTTGCGCTGACTGTCGTGTGCCTTCGTACGTA
>Ga0207701_10004666_pt1 | contig 13885 bp, 10 predicted proteins | sample KBSSwiSSwithPhiX_FD_184294 | JGI IMG/M metagenome (GOLD analysis project Ga0207701, IMG submission 184294) | Switchgrass rhizosphere bulk soil microbial communities from Kellogg Biological Station, Michigan, USA, with PhiX - S5 (SPAdes) (version 2) | ecosystem: Environmental > Terrestrial >... | reverse complement strand
CCGAGCTGATCGACCAGTGCGACACGGTCGTCCACCTGGCGGCCGCGGTGGGCGTGAAGTTGATCGTCGAAGCGCCGGTTCACACCATCGAAACCAACGTCCACGGAACCGAGGTCGTTCTCAAGCACGCCAACAAGAAGAAGAAACTCGTGGTGATTGCCTCGACGTCCGAGGTCTACGGGAAGAGCCTGAGCGTGCCGTTTTCGGAGGACACCGACCTGGTGCTCGGGCCGACCCAGAAGCATCGCTGGGCCTACGCCTGCAGCAAGCTGATCGATGAGTTCCTGGCACTGGCGTATTGGAAGGAACGGAAGCTGCCGGTGATCGTGATCCGGCTGTTCAATACGGTTGGGCCGCGTCAGACCGGCCGCTACGGCATGGTGATCCCGACCTTCGTGCGGCAAGGGCTGGCCGGTCAGCCGATTACCGTCTTCGGCGATGGGAGCCAGCGGCGCAGCTTCACCTACGTCGGGGACGTCGTGCGCGGGATGGTATCCTTGATCGACGAGCCGCGTGCAGTCGGCCAGGTCTTCAACATCGGGAACGGCGCCGAAATCTCGATCAACGATCTCGCCGAACGCATCAAGACGCTCACCGGCGGCCGCTCCGAGATCGTCCGGATTCCCTACGACGAGGCCTACGAAGCGGGATTTGAAGACATGCCGCGCCGGGTGCCCGATATCTCCCGTATCAACGCGCTGGTCGGCTACATGCCGACCGTGGATCTCGAGGAGATCCTGACGCGCGTCGTCGAGTTCTCCCGTCAGCAGTAAGCGATGCCACAGTCCCTGAAGATCAAGGCGCGGGCGCGCGGTGCGGTCGAGCACTTGCTGCGCCGCAACGCCAAGCCACTGCGCCGGCTGCTCATCGCGACCGGCCGGGACCGATCGCCGATCCTGCCCGAAATCGTCCAGATCGAGAGCACCAACCTCTGCAACGCGAAATGCGTGTTCTGCCCGCGTGACGAGATGCAGCGGCCACAGGGCGTGATGTCGTTCGACCTGTTCAAGAAGGTCGTGGACGAGTGCGCCGAGCTGGGCATCACGCACGTCCGGATGCACAACTACGGCGAGCCCTTCATGGATCGCCAGCTGACCGAGAAGGTTCGCTACGCCAAGCAGCGCGGCATCCGTGAAGTCGGAATGATCAGCAACGGCTCGCTGATCACGGACAAGGTCGCGCGGGCCATGGTCGAAGCCGGCCTCGACGCCATCAACATCAGCGTCGATGCGTCGGGCAAGGAAGTCTTCGACGCGACGCGTCTCGGGCTGAACTACGACAAGGTCATCGCGAACATCGAGCGGCTGGTCGAGATCCGCAAGGAGCTGGGCAAGACGCGCCCCAAGCTGATTCTCTCGTTCGTGCGCCAGAACAATTCGCTCGACGAGCAGGCCTTCATCGAGCACTGGCGCAAGGTCGCGGACAAGATCCATATCACCGACCTGCACAATTGGGCCGGCACGCTCAACAAAGAGTCGGACGTGAACTACCCGTGCTACCGGCCGTGGCTCACGTTCACGGTGCTGTGGGACGGACGGGTTTCCCTCTGCTGCGCGGATTTCGATGGCCGCACGATCTTGGGCAACCTGAACACCTCGAGCATCAAGGACATCTGGAACGCGGAGCCGTACCGGAACGTCCGTCGCGCCCACCTCGAAAGCGGTGGCCCCGACATCTGCCGATCGTGCGATCTGCCCCGCAAGGATTCGCCGCTCTGGGTGACGAAGCTCGTCTGATCGCGCCGTTCTCGAGGTCGATCCCGTCGGAGACGAGGCGTATACTGGGAAGATACTCCTCTGCTTTTGGAGCCTCAGCCATGAAGATGTTCCTGCGCTGCGCGCTGGCGACCGCTCTGGCAGCTTCCGTCTCCGCCCCTGCGGCGGCGGGTGAGCTGCGCCTGTCCATGTCGAACGGCCGCGTGACGCTCATCGCGCACGACGTCACGGTTCGCGAGATCCTCGCTGAGTGGGCCCGCGTCGGCCAGGCGAAAATCGTCAATGCCGAGAAGCTGACCGGTGGTCCTGTCACGATCGAGTTGACCGACGTGCCCGAAGCTCGCGCACTGGACACCGTCCTGCGCTCGGCTGCCGGTTACGTCATGGCGCCCCGGACCGCTGGTGCGCCCGGTCCGTCGCTCTACGACCGCATCCTGATCCTCGCGACCAGCCGCCCGCCGATGGCGCCGCCGCCGAATCCGGCGCCGTTCGCCAACCGGCCGATGCCGCAAACGCCGCAGGCTCAACCCAACCCCAACGGCGAGGACGAGGGGGACTTCAATCCACCGCCAGTGATCAATCCGCTCGCGCAGACACCCGGCGCGATTGCGCCGCAGGCGCAGCCCGGCATGCCGCCGGCCCAACCGGCGGGGCCGATGACCGCCCCACGCCCGGGCATGCTGCCCGCGCCGCCGGCCGCGCAGCCAACGATGAACCCGTATCTGGGCACCCCACCCGGACAGACGTCGCCGACCTTCAACCCGAATCCGGCGCCGGTTCCGACAACGCCGCGCCCGCCCGGCGGTCCGGGGGGAGCGGGGTCGCTTCTCTAGGGGATCGGGGACCAGGGACCAGGCGCCAAAAGGGCGGCCCTTGTCGGTACTGCGGCAGCACCATCCCCCAGGCTCAATCGCCAGAGGCAGAACCTAGAACCCCTGGTCCCTGGTCCCCTCGTCCTCCTGCACCGCGCGTATCGACGAAGCGCGCGGTAGTATCTGCTGATGCCCGAGAGCCGCGAGGCGGTGCGCGGCGGTGAGTACGCCGCGCGCGGCGACTATCACCGCACGCCCGACCCTGCCTGGGATTACTACCCCACCTACGTCGCGAAGCTCACTTCGGTGCGGCGCTGGCTCGAACGGCTGCCGACTGGCACCCGGGTGCTCGACGCGGGCTGTGGTGAGGGCATCCTCGTGGACGAGTTCGCGTCGCGGCTGGCGATCGAAGGTGTCGATCAGCACTATGCGTCCGACAAGGTCCGGGCCGGATCAGTGACCGCGTTGCCCTACCCGGACGGCAGCTTCGCGAGGGCACTCTGCCTCGACGTGCTGGAGCACCTGACCTTCGAGGAGCAGCCGCAGGCACTCGCCGAGCTCCATCGCGTGCTCGGGCCCGGCGGCGAGCTGCTGGTGTCGGTGCCGAACCTCGCGCACCTCCAGTCGCGGGTGCACTTCCTGCTCCAGGGACGCTTGATCCGCACCGCCTCCGAGTTGAAGCACCCCGGCGACAGGCCGATCGCCGAGTACCTCCAGCTCGCCGCGCGCGCCGGATTCGAGTTGATCGGCCGGGAGGGGATCTTTCCGACCGTTCCCTTCGTGACGCGGCTCATCCGGCGGCACCCCCGGCGCCTGCTGCCCCTGCACCGGTTCCTGACCCGTGCGCTGCCGGTGCCCGGCTGGTGCTTCCTGAACCTGCTCACGTTCAGGAAGCGCTGACCCCTTGCTGCAGAAGGTTCGCGAGCTTTCGAAGAACCTCGCGGTCTACGGCGTCGGCGACGTCGCCATCCAGATCGTCAGCTTCCTCCTCGTCCCGCTCTACGTCCGCTTCCTGTCGCCCGCCGACTACGGCGTGCTCGGCTTGCTCGGCGGCGTCGAAGCGGGGGCGAAGCTGTTCTTCCGCTGGGGCCTCGACGGCGCATTCATGCGCTTCTGGTACGACTGCGAGGATGCGCCGGCGCGGCAACGGCTGGCCAGCACGATTTTCTTCTTCCTGCTGGCGGTCAATGCGGCGCTCCTGATCGCGTCGATCGCCGCGGCGCCACTCGTGTCGATCCGGATGCTCGGCGTGCCCGGCTACACGCTGGCGCTGCAGCTGGTCCTGTTGAACACCTTCGCGATCGGGTTCACGTTCATTCCGTTTCACGTGATGCGCATCGAGCAGCGCACGCGCGCGTTCAGCGGGCTGACCTTCGCGCGCTCGGTGGCGACCCTGCTCCTCCGCATCCTCCTCGTCGTGGGGCTTCGCTACGGGATCTGGGGCGTGGTGCTGGCGGACGTCGTCGTCACCGCGGGAGTCATGCTGTGGATGCTGCGCTGGTTCGCGCCGCTGATCCGTCCGATGTTCTCCGTCGCCGTGCTGCGCGAGGCGCTCGCCTTCGGTCTGCCGCGGCTCCCGCACGCGCTCGCCCAGCAGGTGATGGCCGTCGGCGATCGCTTCATCCTGAGCGGCTTCGGCACGCTGACCGACATCGGCGTCTACTCGATGAGCGTCAGCTTCGGCCTCATCCCCAAGTTGTTCCTGAGCGCCTTCGAGAATGCCTGGGCGCCCTTCTACTACGCGACCGCGCGTGAGGCGGACGGGGCCAGGACGTTCGGCGCGGTGACCACGTATGTGTTCGCCGTGCTGGTGCTCCTGACCGCGGGGCTGGCCGCGATCGGGCGCGATCTCCTGGCTTTGGTGGTCGGTCCGGCGTATGCCGCCGGCGGCCCGGTGATCGCCTGGACCGCCGTCGGCGTGCTGCTCCAGGGCGTCTATCTCCTCACCTCGATCGGCCTCAACATCACCAAGCACACGCAGTACTATCCGGTCTCGACGATCGCCGGCGCGGCATGCAACATCGGCCTGAACCTGACGCTGATCCCACGGTTCGGCATTCTCGGCGCAGCGTGGGCGAACGCGGCCGCTTACGGCCTTCAGGCGGTGGTCGCCTACGCGTTCTCGCAACGCTTCTACCCGATCGTCTACGAGCGCGGACGGTTGGCCCGGGTCGCGGCCGCCGGCGCGATCGCCTACATCGTCGCCATGCTGCTGCCCCACACGCGGCCTCTGCTGGGAGTCGTCTCGCGTGGCACCACCGTGATCGTCGTCATGGGTGCGCTGCTCGGATTGACCGGCTTCCTGCGGTCCGACGAGTGGCGCGGCCTGCTGGCGATCCGGCGGCGGCGCCAGGCGCCAGTCGGCCCTGAGACGGTCGAAATGGCCGGAGAGCTCGTCACCACTGACATTCCAGCCGATGCAGACATCGTCGAGGAGACCAGGACTCCTGCGGCGGTCAGTCGATCCGAGGCGCGGCATTCGTGAATCGGCGGCTGCTCGGGCTCATCGCGATCCTGGCAGTGGGGCTGGTGCTCCGGATGATCGGGCTGCAGTTCGGGTTGCCGGCGGTCTACAACCCGGACGAAGTCGCGATCATGGCGCGTGCCCTGGGGTTCGCGAAGGGCTCGCTCAACCCGCACAATTTTCTGTATCCGACGCTGTACTTCTACGTCCTCTTTGCGTGGGTCGGCGTCTACCTCGCGAGCGTGTGGGTGACCGGCGGCGTATCGTCGCTGCGCGCACTCTCGGAGTTGTACTTCACCAATCCCACCGGGATCTTCACCGCGGGCCGGGCGCTCGGCGTCGCGGCGGGCACCCTGACGATCGGCCTCGTGCACCGCCTGGGCACGACCATCGGTGGCCGGCGTACCGCGGCCGCGGCAGCGATCTTCCTGGCGGTGGCGCCGCTGCACGTGCGCGACTCCCATTACGTCAAGCACGATGTTCCAGCCACTCTGGCCGTCGTCGCCGCCTACCTGGCCATGACGCGCATCTGGCCCGGACGGCGCGCCCAGCGGACTTCTGACAAGACAACGGTCACTCGGGAGTCGCTACTGGCTGGCGCGGTCACCGGCATCGCCTTCTCGACGCACTACTACTGCATCTTCCTCGCCCTGCCGCTCACCTGGGTGATCCTGATGCGGGCGCGGGAGCAGCAGGGCGATGTCCTCAAGCCGCTGGCGATCGCCGCGCTGGGCAGCGCCGTCACCTTCTTCGCGCTTTCCCCATTTCTGCTCGTCGAGCCGCTGACCGCCTTCCGCGACATCGTCGCCAACCGGCAGATTGTGGTCGATCGCGCGGTCGCGTCCGGCCCGTTCGGCCCGGCTGCGCACTACGCCGCCATGCTGTGGCGTGACGCGGTCGGTGTGCCGGTGATCGTGTGTGCGATTGGCGGAATCGTGTGGATGGCGGTCGTGGACTGGCGGCGTGCCGTGCTGCTGCTGGCGTTCCCGGTCCCGTTCCTGCTGTTCATTACGAACACGGCGCCCGCCAGCCGCTACCTGAATCCGGTGCTGCCATTCATCGCGTTGTTCGCGGCGTGGCTGCTGACCCGCGCCGCCGCGACGCTTCGGCTACGGTCGGCGGTGTTCTGGGTGGCGGTCATCGCCGCCGCTTTCCCGGCAGCCCTCGCGAGCGTGCGGACAGACTTCTTCTTCCGCCAGGACGACACGCGGACGCTGGCGCGCCGCTACATCGAGTCGCAGATTCCTGACGGTACGGGCATCCTGATTCAGCCGTATTCCGTGCCGCTCACGATGTCCCGGCCAGCGCTCGAGGAGGCTCTGACGTTACACCTTGGCAGTACCGCCGCCGCCTCAGAGCGCTTCCAGTTGCAACTGGGGCTGACGCCCTACCCGACTCCTGCGTATCGACTCGTGTATCTCGGATCGGGTGGATTGGATGTGGACAAGCGCTACGTCAGCATGCGGGACGTGAGCGCGCCGGACGGGCTGGATCGCCTCCGTCGCCTCGGCGTGGCGTTCATCGTCTTCAAACGATACAATGAGGCGGATCCGGACTCGTTGCCGTTCCTTACCGCTCTCGCTCGGGAAGGCCGGCTGGTGGCCGCATTCTCGCCGTATCGCCGCGGCGCGACCGAAGCGGAGCAGGCGCGCATCGCTCCCTTCCTGCACAACACCGACACGCCGATCGACGCCGCGCTCGAACGACCGGGGCCGCCGCTCGAGGTCTGGGAGCTCAACCGGCATTAGCGGACGGGCCGGACGGGCACAAACGCACATGATCCATGGAGCAGCAGACGGCGTGAGTTCGACTCGACAGACGAGAGGTCTCGTCATCGTCGAACCACGCGTGTTCGTCGCGGCGGCTGCGTCGCATGCCGAGGCGCTCGATGGCTGAAGCTGCCGCCGTGAGGCCGCCGATGGCGCGTCTGCGAGAATCGATTGCGACAAGGGCGCGCGCACTGCCGCTCGCGCGGCATGCCTGGGCGCGCTACCGCCGCTTCAAGTACGAGCGCCGAATCCATCGGTTCCTCGACGAAAAGAGCGGCCGTGCGGACCGTCTTCCGAGCGGTGCCGTCTACGAAGCGACCATGCGGTGCAACCTGCACTGCGAGTTCTGCTACGTCGGCGACCTGCTGAACATCGAAGGAGAGTGGCGGGAGGAGCTGACCCTCGACAAGCTCCGGACCGCGTTCCCGGATCAACCGGAGTTTCAGGTCAGCCTGACCGGCGGCGAGATCTTCATGCGCAAGGACATCATGTCCGTGCTCGATCTCTTCCGCGACAAGGGCTACGCCTGCGGGTACCTCACGACGAACGGCACGATCATCAGCGAGGAGCGCGCCGAGGCGCTCGCGGATCTCGCCGCGGCCGGCTTCCTGAAGCACATCAGCGTGTCGATCGACGGGCCCGGCGAGCTGCACGACATCGCCCGCGGCCTGAAGGGCACGTTCGAGCGGACCTGCGCCGGGCTGCGCCGGTTGCAAGCTGCGGCGCGACGCAAGCACGCGCCGCTCCGGGTGAGCATCAACACGACGGTGGCGCACGAGACCCTCGAGTCGCTCGACCAGATGGTCGACGTCGCGGAGGAGCTCGGGGTCGACGCGATCGGCCTCAACCACCTGATGTTCAGCACGCCCGAGGAGGTCGCCGAGACCGTCCGGTTGCTGGGCCTCGAGGACGGATCGAAGATCGCCACCTTCGTCACGCCGGATCCCGGGCTCGATATCAACCGGGTGCGGGCTCAGGTCGCGCGGCTCCAGGAGAAGTGCCGCGAGCGCAACATCCTGTTCGACTTCCGGCCGAAGGTCCACCCGCAGTTGATGGACAGCTACTACACGCCGGGCGCCGAGCTGGAAGGCCGCTGCCTGTACCCGTTCCTGCACGCGCGAGTGTCGTTCTCCGGCAAGGTCTACTTCTGCCCGTTCATCCGCGTCGAAGTCGGCGACCTGACGACGTCCTCGCTCGAAGAGGTGTGGAACAGCGAGAAGTACGTGTCGATGCGGAAGCAGCTGGTCGAGCACGGCATCTTCCCGGTCTGCCGCCGCTGCTGCAAGGTGGAGCTGTCGCCGGTACCGGTCGCGGTGCCCGCCGACGCGACGGCGGCGCGGCGCCGGGCCATTCCGTTGACGGTGGTGCGCTGACGTGGCGATGATCGGTCGACAGACGCTGCTCATCAATCCGCCGCTGATCAACGGCGTGGCGTTCACGCGTCAAGGCCGCTGTCAGGAGCGCGAGGACGTCCTCGGGACGACCAAGCCACCCTATACGCTCGCGCTGCTGGGGTCGATGCTCCGCAATGCCGGCCACCAGGTGCGGCTGATCGATGCGACGGCCGAGCGTCTCGACATCGAACAGGTCGCGGAACGCATCGACGCGGACGGTTTCAGGCCGACGTTGATCCTCTTCCCGACGACCACGCCGACGCTGGACGCCGACGTCGCGGCAATGACGATCCTGAAGACGCGCTATGGCGCGCCGCTCTTCTGCTTCGGTCCGCACGCCTCCACGACGCCGGCGGAATCGATGGCTCGCGCTGCCACCGTGGACGGGATGCTGGTCGGCGAGCCCGAGGACGGCATCATGCAGCTCGCCGGACTCGACGCGCTCGACCGGCTCGGCGAGATCCCGAACCTCACCTGGCGTAACGCGGACACGGTCGTGGCCCACCGTGCGCACGGGACGTTCGCCGGCTTTCTGGACGCCCCCTACCCGGCGTGGGATCTCCTGAAGCTCGATCGCTACTCCCTGCCGCTGGTGGACAAGCCTTACGTGCTCGTCGAAACCAGCCGCGGCTGTCCGTACTCGTGCGATTTCTGCGTCGCGCCGATCCACCAGAGCCACAAGTTCCGCGAGCGCAGCGCCAAGGCGTTGGTCGATCAGATAGAGCGCAGCTATCGCGAGCTCGGCATCGAGTTCTTCTATCTGTGGGGCGACACCGTCACGCTCAACGTGAAGTCGTTCACCGCGTTCTGCGACGAGCTGATCTCCCGCAACCTGCCGATCCAGTGGTTCGGTAACGCGCGCGCCGACAACCTGACCGATTTGTCATTCGTCCATCGCCTCAAGCGAGCCGGCTGCTGGATGCTCGCGCTCGGCATCGAGTCTGAGTCGGAGGACATCCGCAAGGACATGGTCAAGCGGCTCGAGCGCAAGAAGATCGAGATCGCGTTCGCCAACATGCGTGCGGCCGGGATCAAGTCGTTCGCGTTCTTCATCTACGGCTATCCGGGCGAGACGGCCCAGACGATGGACCAGACGACCCGGTACGCGATCGACCTGGATCCCGACTTCGCCAACTTCTATCCGGCCGTGCCGTATCCGGGCACCGCGCTTTACGAGAAGTGCGTACGCGACGGTCTGCTCCGTCCGGAAGAAGCGGACTGGTCGAAGATGGAGTACTCGTACTACCTGCTGCGCGGTCCGGAGTTGAACGACCGTCTCGTGATGGACGCGATCAACACGGCGAAGCGCCGCTTCTTCCTGCGTCCCCGCTACATCGCCCGGCACGCCGGCGACGTCGTCAAGCTGGCGCTGAGCAAGCAGGCGATCGTCCGGCAGGTGCTGTCGCGGACGGTGTTCGGCTCGAAAGTCGTGGACATCAAGCCAGCCGGCGCCCCGCTCCGTCCGGGAACGACGACTACGTGAGCTCGCCGGGCGCGATTCGGCGGTAGGTCTGGCGCAGCGGCGGCTGGGCGCGCTGGAAGCTCCACAGGTCACGCAACTGCGTGAAGTAGCCGAGCGCCTCGCGCGTGTTCATCTTGCTCTCACCCGCGGCGCGGTCCGAAAAGACGTACGGCACTTCCACCACCGACGCCGGTCTGGCGCGCACCAGCAGCTCGAGACAGATCTTGAACCCGCCGGCGGAAATCTTCACCGTGCGCGCGAGATCCCGCCGAATCAGGAACAGGCCGGAGGTCGCGTCGACCACGCGCGTGAGCGGGCGGGCGGCGAGGCAGGCGACCCGCGACATCAGCCGCCGCGAGAACGTCCAGTTGCGGGTGCCGCCGCCGGGGATGTACCGGCTGCCGATGACCAGATCGGCCGACGATCGGGTCATGACCGCGAGCATCCGTGGCAGCATCTCTGGCGGATGGCTCAAATCGGCGTCGATCACCCCCACCACTGGCGCGCTGGCCCGCTCGAAGCCCTCGACCACCGCGGTGCCGAGACCGAGCTTGCCGGCGCGGTGCACGACGATGATGCGATAGTGTTGCGCGAGGTCGTCGGCAATCGCTCCGGTCCCGTCCGGCGAGTTGTCGTCGACGATGATCAGCTCGCCGTCGACGCCGGCGTCTCCGTAGCTGCGGAAAATCGCGTGCACCAGGTCGGCCAGGCGCTCGCGCTCGTTGTAGGTAGGCACCACGATCGAGAGTGCTGCGGGAGATGCTTCGGGGGCGGGCAAGTATGAGTCTCGCAATCACTATAAACCAGCCGCCGGCGCCGTAATGCCGACGCGTCTCCTCCTCATCGTGGCCGCGGCGCTGCTGATGCTGCGCGTGCCGGCGATCGCGCAGCCGATGGGGGCCGATCAGGGACTGTACGCGTACGTCGGCGAACGCATTCTCGCTGGTGAGCTGCCGTATCGCGACGCCTGGGATCAGAAGCCGCCGGCCATTCACTACACCTATGCGCTGATACGCGCCGCGTGGTCGGGCGACGGGGCGGTCGGCGCCGCCGATCTGCTGGCGGCAGGCACGGTGGCCTGGCTGCTCTACCGTCTTGGCACGGTGACTGGGTCGTCCGCCGCGGGTGCCGTGAGCGCCCTGGTCTTCCTGCTGCTGTCGAATCCCTCACTGACGCGGCTCGGCGGCATCCGTCTGCGCGCCCAGTGCGAAACCTTCATCGCGGTGGTCGTCGCCGGCGGACTGCTGCTGCTCCTCCATCGCACCGCAGGCACCAGGCCAGTCAGGGTCCTCGCCGCCGGCATACTGTTCGGCCTCGCCTTCCTCTTCAAGTACAACGCCGGGATCTATCTCGTCTCGGGCGTGCTCGCGGCGTGGCTGTGGCGGCGGATCGCGTGGCGCGACTTGATGTGGCTTGGCGGCGGCTTCGCGCTACCCCTGATCGTCGCGCTGGCGATGTTCACGGCGGGCGGTGCGCTCGGCGATCTCTATGACGCAACCATCACCTATAACCTCCGCTACTCGGGCGAGACGTACGCCGGCCCGTTCGCGGTGGTGCGCTATCTCCTCACCTTCCCGATCGAGCGGGCCAGCGTCGATGCCCTCTGGATGGTCGGGGGCGCGGGCTGCCTGATTCTGATCCCGTTGTCGCTGGCGAAGCGTGAACGACTCGTCGCTCCGCTGTGGGTCGCCGCGGCCTGTCTCTCCATCGCGATCAACGGCAGCCGCGGGCTGCCGCAGTACTTCGTCCAGGCGAATCCGGCGCTGGCACTGGCCGCGGGCTGGGGCGCAATCGAGGCGTGGGCGCTCATCAAGGCTCGCGCCGCACGGCACGCCCCGGCCGTCGGCCTTGCCCTCATCGTCATCGTCGCCGTCGCGGTCTGGCGGGTGGATCAGTTCCCGAAACTGGTCGAGCAGACGCTGTTCGACGCGCGCTACGCGCTGGGCCGGATCGATCGCGAGACCTACCTGTCGCGTTACGGTGACGACCGCAAGTTCTCCGCGCTTTCGGCGGCGGCTTTGGCGGATACGATCCGGAGCCGCACGCACGAGGGCGAGACGGTGTACGTGTTCGGGTTCACCTGCGCGGCGTACGTCCAGGCGGACCGCGCCAGCGCATCGCGCTTCTTCTGGAGCCGTCCGGTGATTGCCGGCTTCGAAGCCGATCGGCCCGGATACGGCGTGGCAGGGTTGTTGGGCGAGTTGCAGCGGCACGCGCCGGCCCTCGTCGCGCTCCAGCGGAAGGACTGGGCCCCCGACGTCACCGACTCGGCAGAGTTCTTCATGCGCACCGCGCCGCTCGCCGGCTGGCTCGAAGCGAACTACATCCGAACCGGAGGCCCGGATGCCTTCGACGTGTGGGTCCGCAAGGACGGCCGCTCGTGATCGAGTCGATCGACGACCGCGTCCGGCGGCGCTACGTCGTGGCGTTCCTGGCCATCGCGATCATCGCCCTCGGTCTGCGGTTGATCTTCCCGGCGGCAGATCCCCCGTGGAACCCCAGTGTCGGTGTGGTGTGGCACGACGAAGGGGCGTGGGTCCACAACGCCCGTAACAAGGTCCTGTTCGGTGCATGGTCGCTCGACGCGTGGAATCCGATGTTCGTCGCGCCGGTGTTCACCGCGCTCGAATACGGCGCGTTCGAGCTGTTCGGGGTCGGCGTGCGGCAGGCGCGGCTCGTGTCCGAGCTGACCGGCTTCGCTTCCGTCCTCTTCCTCGCCTGGGGCGTCACACGGGTCGGCGGCAGGCCGGCCGGGCTGGCGGCCGGCGCGCTGCTCGCAACCAACTACGTGTACGTGATGTACGACCGGGCCGCGACGATGGAAGCCTCGATGGTCGCGTTCATGGTCGCGAGCTGGTACTGCTACGTCCGCGCCCAGGAGCGGCCTCACTGGGCCTGGCTCGCCGGAGCCGGCGCGCTGTTGGCGTTCTTCACCAAGGCGTCGGCCGCGTTCTTCGTGGCCGCGCTCGGTCTCGACGCGCTGCTCGCATCGCTGAACGTGACCGGTCGGGAGACGCCGGCGGCGCGCCGCGCGGGATTCCTCACGCTGCTCTCGCTGGTGGTGTGGGGCGGGCTGGCGCTGGCGCTCTTCGTCCTGCCGCACTGGACCGACTATCGCTTCTACAACTGGCAGATGTCCGTGACGCGGAAGCCCGCCTACGACGCGCGGTCCCTACTCGACCGCGTCACGTGGTTTCCGATCCTGCACGACATCTTCACCCGCATGTGGTTCACCGTGGTCGTCGGCGTTGCCGCGGCGGTCGGGCTGCTGGCGAGCTGGCGCCACGCCTCACCTCCGGAGCGGCTGCTCGGGTGGTGGCTCGCGATCGGCACCGCGGAGCTGATCCTGCATGACGTCGGCAACGAACGCCGCTTCCTGATCTTCGTCCCCGCGCTGGTCGGTCTCGCCGCCCTCGCGCTGGTCCGGGACCGCGTGCTCCTGCCCGACGCGGTGGCCATGCTGCCGCGGCGAATCGCTCTCCTCGCGCTGCCGCTCGTCTTCTTCGCGCTCTACATCGTCATGGGACCGCTCGTCAGGCTGCTGCACCTCTACGAGGTCGGCCCGAACGTTCGTTTGGCGGCCGGCCTGGCGGCGCTCGCCACCGCCACCATCTACGCCAGCTGGCCGAGCGTCCCGCGCTGGTGTGCGCGCACGCCCTGGACGGCCCGGGCCGGCATGCTGGTGGTGGGCCTGGTCGTTCTCGGGCAACTCGCGCAGTTCGTCCAGTGGGCCGCGGGCCGCAGTTACAAGAACTATGAGGCGTCGCTCGAGCTCGGCCGCGTGCTGCCGCCGGGTACGCTGGTCCACGGCAAGCTCGCGAACGGGTTGGCGCTGGAGAACCGTATCAAGCCGATCTTCGTGGGCCGCGGCTTCGGCAACTACGAGGACCGCAAGACACGTGACGATGTGCGATATATTTTGACCTACGTGTCGCCGGGGCTGGGGTGGGAGTCACAGGCGCGGAACCCGGTAATCCTCGACGTACTCGACGCGTATCCGGATCATCGCACCATCATGACGTTCGACGTGGCAGAGACCACGACCGGCCACGATCGGGCGGCGCTCATCGACAAGTTTGGATCGAGCGCCGGCGGGGCGGGCGTGACCGGGCGTGCGCAGCATTGACGAGCGCGCCATCAAGGCGCACGCCGATCTCCGTTTTCGCTCCGAATACGACTACGCGCTGTTCGAGTACTATCGCAGCGCCAAGGTCATCGCTTTTCTCGAGCGGGCCGGGGTGGCCACCCGTGGCCGGGTCCTCGACGCCG
>Ga0207701_10004664_pt1 | contig 13887 bp, 11 predicted proteins | sample KBSSwiSSwithPhiX_FD_184294 | JGI IMG/M metagenome (GOLD analysis project Ga0207701, IMG submission 184294) | Switchgrass rhizosphere bulk soil microbial communities from Kellogg Biological Station, Michigan, USA, with PhiX - S5 (SPAdes) (version 2) | ecosystem: Environmental > Terrestrial >... | reverse complement strand
TCGTGGGCGAAGCGATTGCTCTGGATCAAAATGGTGCACGCGAAATTGTGTGGCGAGATCAAACGCTCACATTGATACGCGCAACTCATACCGCAGAAGATGGCTTCGATTTAATCGTACCTACAGAAAACGCAACGGCGCTTTGGGACACTTTAGTTGAAGCCGGAGCGCATCCAACCGGTTACGATGCATTGGAAAAACTTCGCATCGAAGCCGGGGTTCCTCGCTTCGGGCGCGACATGAATGAGACGAATGTAGTCACCGAAACGAACCTGGACGATGCTATCAGCTATACCAAGGGCTGTTATCTTGGACAGGAGATCATTGTCAGGATCAAACATCGCGGGCACGTGGCAAAGAAGTTAACTGGCCTGGCGTTCGACAACGAAGTAACGATCGAACCAGGAGCCACGGTGCAGTCAGACGCCGGCGCCGACGTCGGCCGGATCACCTCAGCGACGTTTTCTCCGACGCTCAAGAGAACGGTTGCACTCGCTTATATCAAGTATGAATTTCTAAATACAGGCACCACTGTAAAGGTTAGCTCTTCCGGGGGTCCGGTTGCGGCGACCGCCTCTGAGCTGCCCTTTATTCGCGGTAGCTGGTATTCGAATTAAGTCTCAATGTCTGACCTGTCGGCACCGACAAATCCGCCACGTGATCTCGACTACGCCCAGGCACGTCTGGCGCACTCGATCATTGAATCATTGCTGGAACACACGCGCGTTGTGAGTGATCTCGTCGCTTTGATGGCCCAAGTGTTGGATGAAGATACGACGAAAGCCATCACGCAAACTCCGACGTGGACCGCTTACCTGGATAGCCGGCGGGCTCTCGAGCGAACGAAAGCCGACGTTGAGAAATTTTCTGAAGAGATGAAGAAGCTGGAATAAGGCAGGCTATGGTCCTATCCGCTTGATCGTTTCTGCGAATGCCTTCAAGGATGTACGTGCGTCTTCGTCTAAATCAAACCTCACCGATCCCATTTTGATTGCGAGTTCTTTAGCGGCCGCGAGTTTCCGATACTCTTCGAGCGGAACTGAAAACACCATTCGTTCGCCAATCCAGAGTCTCCCCGGCACCGGGTTGGGCACTGACGACCTGTTCGAGCCGAAGTGAATCTCTTTACCATCGACTACAAACACAACGTACAAATCAGAGTTCAGCGTCCGCGCCCTCACCACTGAATACAGCTCAAGCTCGACCTTCGGATCAGTTTGTGGCGACTTGCGTGAGTAAGTGTAGAAGGCGCTGACGTCAAGACTGTGGTAGTGATCGCTGTTGTCTGCGACACGAAAACGAACAAGCCGTGCGGTAATTACTTCTCGGTCGAGGTTGTAATTGATGTTGATGGTGTGTTCCTGAGAGCGTTGGAGGCCAGAGCCACACGTCCACGCTCCACCGATACAGCAACACCCGATCAGCGCAACGCCTAAACTCAAAATTCGAAACTTGAACCTCAAACCTGTTTACACTTTACACGTAATCAAATTAACGATTCCCCAAGCCTTCCGTTTCACTTCCACAACTTCGAGACCCGCCACCTTCGCCAACTCCGAAGTTCTGCGATTCATGTGATCGTCAAACAACGGGACAGTGAAAAGATTGAACACGTCAAAGACCGGGCCGAGTAGTCCTCCAGGTCTCACGTGGTCCAACAAGATTATCTTACCACCACCGCGCACGACACGGCGTAACTCAGCAAACGCCGCAGGTGGTGATGCGACGGAACAAAAAACTAACGTAGCAAACGCTGCTTCAAATGAGTCATCTGCAAAGGGAAGTTGTTCTGCGCAGTTCTGAACAAGCGAAACTCGCGAAGGCCTCTGTTTTTCGCGCGCGAGCTTGAGCATCTCAGAGTTTGGTTCGCTAGCGACGCCTGAAGCTCCCGCGGGATAGTGGATGAAGTTCAATCCCGTTCCTGCACCGACTTCGAGAATACGGGCGTTTGTGGGTAGGAGTGAAAGCGCTTCTGCTCTTAGCGTCGGAAAGAAGCGCTGCTCAAAACGACTTATGGCTTCATATTTGGGTGCGAGCTCGTTGTAGGTTACGAGGGGCATCTACTTCACGATCATGATCACCTGGCGTTCGCGGCCTCCATCAAACTCGCACAGGAAGATTCCCTGCCAACGTCCAAGTAACAGTTTTCCGTCTTTGAAAGGAATGGTGACGGAAGAGCCGGTGAGGCTTGCTTTAATGTGTGCATCGGAATTCTCCTCACCGTGACGGAAGCCCATGCCATGTTGAGGAATCAGCGTGCGCAGCGCGTGCAGCATATCGCGCGGCACATCAGGGTCGGCGTTTTCATTTACTGTCAAACCCGCGGTCGTGTGCTGCACGTACAACACAACGATGCCATCCTTAACACCCGACTCGCGCAGCTTTGCCGTGACTTGATCAGTGAATTCAACTAGTTCTTCGCGCTGATGAGATTTAACCTTGAGGATGTACATTGCGGTATGAGTGAGAAACAGTCAGTATCCCGACACGTCGGGATAGCGTCGGGTCTGCGTTGCCCCAAGATCGAGTGAAGGGTAAGGCAGACCCGACGCTACCGCGTTTCGGGGTACTGACTGTTTTCCACTAGCTTGAGGCTTTTCGTTTGAGTAATGCCCATCCCGTTGGAAGCACCGCGGCCGCCAGCACAATCTTAACTACGTCGCCAATCAAAAACGGCGCTACCCCAGCTTTGAAAGCAGCCGGTGGTGTCGCCCCCAACCCAACGACCAGCCATGACCAGCCGGCGAAAAGAATCACTATTGATCCAATTGCCATCGCTGCAACGGCCGTGAAGAAACGACGATCCCAACCATGCTCCGAAAATGCGCCCGTGATGTATGCCGCCGCCGGAAACGAAACGAGATAACCACCGGTTGGTCCCAAGAGCGTTCCGATACCCGCCCTACCTTCCGCAAAGAACGGCAAGCCCGCGGTGCCTTCAATCAGATAAGCGATCAAGGCCGCGGTCCCGAGCCGAGGACCCAATAGGGCTCCGGTCAACGTAACCGCGAAGGTTTGCATTGTGATTGGCACTGGTCCAATTGGAATTGCAAGCTGCGCCGCGATCGCATTGAACAAACTAAATGCGATTACTATCGACACCGTTCGCGTCATGTCCATCGGCGACAGTGCCGCGCCAATCAACGTATCAGTTTTTGCGTAGGACGTCATAGGTGATTAATCTCCAGCCGCCACTCTAGTCGACACGTCTGCTGCCGGCACCTTTTCAATCACTGCATTACCGATTCGCATACCGTGGAACGAACGCCACACAAAGAACACTGAGATCAGGAAGAACACCAGCGCAAGAATCTGAGTGAACGTCGCGTTGCCTCCATTGCGATCTGTCAAACTTACTGCGAGCTCAACAGCGAGTAGACCAAACAACGTAGTGAACTTAATCACCGGATTCATCGCGACGGAAGAAGTATCTTTGAACGGATCGCCAACCGTGTCGCCAACGACTGTTGCGTCATGCAGCGGGGTACCCTTCATTTTGAGATCTACTTCAACAACTTTCTTCGCATTGTCCCACGCGCCACCGGCATTGGCCATGAAGATCGCCTGGTACAAACCAAACACGGCGATTGAAATCAGGTAACCGATGAAGAAGAAGGGTTCGACAAACGCAAATGCAAGCGTCGAGAAGAACACTGTCAGGAAGATATTGAACATGCCCTTCTGCGCGTATTGAGTACAGATTTGCACGACTTTCTTACTATCAGCGACTGACGCTTTTTCGACTCCTTCAAGTCGAATGTTTGCCTTGATGAATTCCACAGCACGATAAGCACCCGTCGTAACTGCCTGCGTCGAAGCTCCGGTGAACCAGTAGATTATTGCGCCTCCGGTAATCAGACCGAGAACAAACGGAGCGTGCAATAACGATAGGCTTTCGGTTCTCGTAGTCAGACCGTTGGTGAGCGCCATAATGATCGAGAAGATCATTGTTGTTGCGCCAACCACCGCGGTGCCGATCAAAACTGGTTTCGCAGTCGCTTTGAACGTATTGCCGGCGCCGTCGTTCTCTTCCAACAGATGCTTGGCGCGACTGAAGTTCACATCCACGTTGTAATCTCGCTTCATCTCTTCCTTAATATTGGGTATCTGTTCGATGAGCGATAACTCATAAACCGACTGCGCGTTGTCAGTGACCGGGCCGTAAGAGTCGACGGCAATCGTCACCGGGCCCATCCCGAGAAAACCAAAAGCGACGAGTCCGAAGCCAAACACCGGCGCCGCAACCTGCGCCACCATCAATGCACCGAGGTCAAGACCGTCGCCAACGCCAAGCGTCGTAATGAAATAAGAAATGCTCATCAGGCCAACGATGCTGATACCGAGCCAGTAGGCAGAGAAGTTTCCGGCCACTAGGCCCGAGAGAATATTCAGCGATGCGCCGCCCTCTTTCGATGACGTAACAACTTCCTGGACGTGTCGCGACTCAGTTGAAGTGAACACCTTGACGAGTTCAGGAATGATGGCGCCGGCGAGCGTTCCGCAAGAGATAATTATGCTTAGCTTCCACCAGAGCGTGCCGTTGCCGGCCAACACCGGAATTGTGAACCACGAAACAATGAAGGTCAGAACCACTGAAACAACCGAAGTGATCCATACGAGGGACGTAAGCGGCGCTTCAAAGTTCATATTGTCAGCGTTTTTGTAACGCGCCTTCGCGATGAAGTCGTTGACGAAATAAGAACCTGCACTGGCGATGATCATCATTACACGCATGATGAAAATCCAAACCAGGAGTTGCACTTGCACCGTCGGATTTCGCACACCCAGCAGGATGAACGTAATCAGCGCAACACCGGTGACGCCGTAAGTTTCAAAACCGTCGGCACTTGGTCCAACCGAGTCGCCGGCATTATCGCCAGTACAGTCAGCAATAACTCCGGGGTTGCGCGCGTCGTCTTCCTTAATCTTAAAGACGATCTTCATCAGGTCAGAACCGATGTCGGCAATCTTAGTGAAGATTCCACCGGCGATACGCAATGCGGCAGCGCCAAGCGACTCACCAATCGCAAAGCCAATGAAGCATGGACCTGCATAAGTTCCTGGGATGAAGAGGAGAATACAAAGCATGATCAGCAGTTCGACGCTGATAAGCATCATGCCAATGCTCATGCCGGCCTTTAGCGGAATCGCGTAAAGTGGAAAAGGCTTTCCTTCCAAACTCGCAAACGCGGTGCGCGAGTTTGCGAACGTGTTGACGCGGATACCAAACCAGGCGACTCCATAACTTCCCGCAATTCCCACGAGGCTGAACGCGAGGATGATGATGACGCGTGGAATCTCCATGCCCGAAAGCACGCCGAAGTACAGGACAATGACGATGGCGATAAACGCTTCGAGAATGAGAATGAACTTCCCCTGCGTGATGAGATAGGTCTTGCAGGTTTCGTAAATCAGTTCGGAGATCTCACGCATTGAACGATGAACCGGCAATCGTTGCAGGTTCATGTAAATAGCAAGACCAAAAGCCAGACCCAGAACGGAAACGACGATGCCGACCAATAACAGATTGTGACCGCTAACGCCGCCGCCGAAGAAATTGACGCGAGAGAGATCAGGCAATTGAAGGTTAGCTTCGCCGCCGTGTGACTGCGCTTGCGCCGTTAAAGAAAACAGAAACACCAGGGCGACCGTCGCAATGGCAGAGATCGATTGGCGTAGTTTTGATTCCACTTTGATAAAAATCCTTTCCTGACTTACGAAAAATGGCGAGATATGAGCTTTTACCGGCGGTATTGAGACAAACGAATTCGGCTCCCCGGGCGATCCCGGACACCTCAGCGCCCGACCGCGGTCTTAAGCAAAGCGCGTATTATTGCCGATTTGCGGGGAAACTGTCCAACTCCGGCGGCAAGCGATCCGACAGAATTACAGGATTACAAGATTAGCAGCAGAAACGCTGAAGACAGCTCCCTTTGTTTACCTGTTCTTCTAATCTTCTAATCCTGTAATCCTGTCTGATTTGTTCTGGAATCGGAACACCTCAAACTTGCGGATCCCTCATAATTCCAAATTCCTAAAGACCGAGGCGCCGGATTCTCACTTGCCCAATCGCTCACTTAAAACCAAACCTATTCAAACCGCCTTCTCATCCTCTCGAAAGCACCACTCGATCCCGCGCGGGCATGTCCATTGCCTATTCAACAGTTGCCGAGAAGGTCCGAACGATTGCGTGTTCGATTAACGGAACAAGATCAAATACGCAGAGCTTCAACCTAACTCCAGCACTTCTACTCCCCATTGAAAATCAATAGGTAAAAGTACGGAGATCTTTATGAATAGCTTTCGAAGATTCAGCGAGATATTCATTGTCGCTGTGTTTGTTTTCGCCTCCATGCTGACGGTCCATGGTCAGGTTACAACAGGCAGTGTTCGCGGCAATGTTCTCGATCCACAAAGTGCGGCCGTGCAAAATGCGAAAGTAACGATCACAAGGAAATCGACCAAGACAACTGCAACAACGCAGACCAACGATTCTGGTCAATTCGAATTCAACAACCTCGCTTTGGCGGATGACTACGAAGTAGTAATCGAAGCTCAAAGCTTCAAGACACTGACGCTTTCGAACGTAAAGGTCCAGTTGAACCAGGTGACTGACCTTTCGGCCCAGCTTGAAGTTGGAGGTATCGGTGAAACAGTAACGGTAACCGCCGGCGGCACAGAGCTCGTCGACACAACGACCAACACGTTGTCGAAGAGTTTTAGTGACAGACAAGTCGTCGAATTCGCGCAGACCAATGTTGGTGGCGCTTTCGGCGGCGGCGTGAACAACCTGGCACTGATTGCACCCAACGTCTCTAGCGCTGGTGGCGTCGGCGTCGGCTCAGGTGGTTCAATCGGCGGACAGCGACCACGAAACAACAACTTCATGGTTGACGGAGTCGACAATAACCGGAAAGACATAACTGGACCACAGATCTATGTTTCGCCGGAAGTAGTTCAGGAGTTCTCGCTCCTGCAGAATCAGTTTTCAGCAGAGTTCGCACGATCTAATGGTGGACAATTCCTTACGGTTACAAAAACAGGCACAAACGATTTTCACGGATCACTTTATGGGTTCTTCCGCAATCGTTACTTGAATGCGCTTGATGCTCGGCAGATTGAAGAGGGTTTTGTGCGCGAGCGCGATGTACCGGGAACCCAGTTTATGCCGCGCTTTGACTTCTTCCGCGGCGGTGGAAATCTCGGTGGTCCACTCTACCTGCCGAAGTTTGGAGAAGGTCCGCCCGATCTTTGGAGCGGCAAGAACAAGCTGTTCTTCTTCGGCTCATATGAACGATTGAATACCGGCACGGCGGCTATTCCCGCGGGAATCACGGCGCTGACCTCGTCAGCACTCGCAACAGTCGCAGGCGCGCCTGGCGTGTCGGCGACAAATCTCGGTGTCTATCGCGATTTCGTTCCCGTTGCTGCAATAAACAACGCGGGGACGATTCCCTTCTGCAGCGTTCGACCAGACATTAATGGAACCTGTCCAGGCACCACTCTTGCTTTGCCAGTCGGCACGATTGAATTACCTCCGCAACCACAGTTCACTAAGCAGAACAACTTCCTTGCCAACATCGACTTCGTGCAAAGTGTTAACACCAATCATCACTTTCGTTGGAACTCCGTTGACAACTACGGTGTCACGCTGGCAGGTCTGCCGATATTTAACGAGCCGACACCTGCGAAGCAACGCCTGTTGTCGTACACATTGGTTCACAACTTTACGCAGAGTATCTCTAACGAAACGAGGCTGGCGTATCGCCGCTCAGATCTGTCGTTCCCGGTTTCGACCAATTTCCGATTCCCCGGGCTTGACACTACGTTTCCAAACATCGGTCTTCAGGACCTGGGTATCGACATTGGACCGCCGGCAAACAATCCGCAAACCGGCATCGAGAACAGTTACCAGGTCGTGAACAACCTGACCTATCTAAGGGGTAATCACACCTTCAAGTTTGGCGGTGACTTTCGCAATATCATCACGCCTCAAACGTTTACGCAGAGAGGTCGAGGCGATTACCAGTACACCGACTCGACGCTGTACTTCTACGATCTCGCCCCCGACTTCACTGCTCAGCGAAGCGTTGGAGATGTGGTCTATTACGGGAACCAGAAGATCCTCTACGCGTTCGCCCAGGACGATTGGCGCGTGAGGCCAAACTTTACCCTGAATCTTGGAGTTAACTACTCCTACCAACAGGTGCCCAAGGGCGCGGAACTTCAAGCACTGAATGCGATCGCAAGCGTTCCAGGTCTGATCGACTTTCACGCGCCTAAAGCGCAGACGAAGAACTTCGGCCCACGCGTTGGCTTCGCATACTCTCCGGATTACACAGATGGCATGCTTGGAAGATTGTTTGGCAGTGCCGGAAAGACTTCCATTCGTGCCGGATTCTCGATGGCTTACGACTATATCTTCGACAATCTGTACATCCTGGCTCTGCCGCCGCAAGCACAGCAGACGATCGATGTCACTGGACCACCGCACACGCCTAACTTCTTGGCGACCGGTGGAATTCCAAATGTGTTGATTCCTGCCGGCAACGATCCTGCGGCAGCCAGAGCAGCTACGGGTGCGTTCATTCCTGATCAGGAAGTTCCATACTCGTTAACGTGGACCGGTAGTTTGCAACGGCAGATTGGTGAGGACTGGGCGGTCGAGTTCCGCTATCTCGGGACTCGTGGCATCCATCTGTTAACTCAGAACCGAATCAACCGGCGGGCTACGGCGTCGGAGGAACTCGGATTTTTACCGACGTATCTCTCCGCACCTACGCAGGCCCAACTCGACGCATTGCCGCTGACGCTTACTCAGATCAATGCGCGAAGCAATTTCGTTCCGGCGTACGAAGCGGCCGGGTTCACAAATCCAGGCAGCGTTGTCGGATTCCTTTCGAACGGCAATTCAACCTATCACGGAGCTTCCGCTCAGTTGATTCGTCGGTTCGCCAAAGGTTTCCAATTGAACGCGGCTTACACGTGGAGTCATCTTATCGACGACACAACTGCCGAAGTCTTTTCCACGGTGCTCAGTCCACGACGTGTCGAAGACTTTCAGAATTTGTCTCGTGATAGAGCAGACTCTGCACTCGATCGACGACATCGCTTCGTGTCGTCGTTTATCTACGAACTCCCGTTGTTCGCAACCCACCAAAACCGTTGGGTTCGTGGGATTCTTGGCGGCTACAGCTTTGCCGGCACGTTCACTGCTGAATCGGGAGAGAGAGCCACCGTGCTTTCAGGAATCGATTCGAACGGCAATGGCGACGCTGCCGCTGATCGCGCGATCAGAAATCCAAACGGTGCTCGGGGAACGGGAAGCACGGTTACGGCGCTGACGAACAGTTCAGGAGCGATCGTCGCATACCTGGCAGATAACCCGAATGCCGAGTACATCCGAACGGGCTTGGGCGCGCTATCAAACTCCGCGCGCAACACGCTTCAACTGCCCGGAATCAACAACCTCGACTTCTCGATTTTCAAGAACTTCCGGTTTGGAGAAAATCGTCGGGTTCAGGTACGCGCCGACTTCTTCAACGCGTTCAACCATCCACAATACATTCCCGGATCGCCGAACGATATCCAGCCGGTTAATACAACCGCCGTTGGACAAGTGAACACGATCACGGCTGCTACGATCAGCGCCGGCAACCCAGGCGCCGCCACATTCAATCGAGCGGATAAGGTCTTCTCGAGTAATCCGCGAACGATTCAATTGGCTCTGAGGTTCGATTTCTAACCCGCGCTGAGTGACGGGAAGTTGACGCTCAAATGAGTTGTTAACTTCCCGTCAATACATTGATGATTTTTGATTTGAGTTGGAGGCAATCATCAATCTTCAATCTAAAATCTTCAATCATCAATGCTTCATGGGATCGGTTTTAAGTCTCTGCGCATTCTCGGCACTCTCGCCGGCTCGTCGGGTTGATTCTTATCGGGCCTTCAGAACAACCGCAGAGTCGCTGGTGGGGTCTCTGAGGTTGCGCAGAGAGTTGAAACTGACTCGCTACTCCTTCTTAGTCATGCTGCTCCTGTGTGGTGTCAGCGCCAAGGCTCAACGACCGGGTGAGCGACCAGTGCGTGACGTAGTACAAGAGCTTTCACGCATAGATACCAATCGGGCGGTCGATCTACAAAAAATAAAAGGGAATAGCCGCAACGAGGTTAGAGAGGCAATCCAAAAACAGATCACCGACGACTTTAGGGAGCTGCAATCACTGAATAACAAGATGATGGCAACTACTTGGGACCAACCCACTCTCGACTACAAATACATTTCTCGAATGACTGGTGAGATCGCGAAGAAAGCAACGCGATTGAGATCAAACCTGGGGCTATCAAAGTTAGAAGCGAAAGAAGCAGTACAACCTTCCGAAGAGATCTCGACTATAGAGGTATTCAAGGCAGAGTTACTTTCGTTGGATCGGTCGGTGATGAGTTTTGTGACGAACCCGATTTTTCAAAAGACAAACGTCATGGACTTACGTTTAGCGAATCAGGCGAAGAGTGATCTTGAAGCAGTGATCTCGATGAGCAACAAGCTCAAGAAGGTGAGCGCGAAGCTGGGGAAATATTGAAGATTGATGATTTTGATTGAAGATTGCCGATGGTGATTCCTGTTCTTCAATCATCAATCTACAATCTTCAATCTACAATGTCTTACGCGATTCCATACCTCTTGATTTTCGTATTCAGTGTTGTAACTTTCGTTCCCAACAAACGAGCCGCGCGTCTTTGCCGGCCTCCTGTCTTGCTAAGAGCGACGCGTATGAGTGCCGCTTCGAATCGGTGTACTTCATCCTGAAGATTAAGAGCTGACGCATCAGAACTTTCCAAACGGTTCTCCAGCGACTCTATTTCTGTCAGCAGAGTAAAGACCAATACCTTCAACGATGCGATGCGCGCGTCCGCGATCGTGGGATAGTTGAAATGAACCGGCGCCGATGCAAGGTTTCTGGCAGCGATCGGAGCAACCGGTGAAAGTGAATTGTATTCCAGGCCGTTCATAATTCTTTGTTACCTTTCCGACGTGTAAATCCGATAGGTTTTGATTTTGGAATTTAAGGTCGTGGGTTTTAATCTCAGCAGCTTCGCCGCCCTTAGCTGACAGCCGCTAGTGGTTCTGAGAGCCTTTCGAATCAACGAGATCTCGAAGCGACGCACCTCATCGTAGTAATCAAACTGATCTGTCAACGGTGTCGTCTGAAAGTCTTCCAATTCCTCCACTGCCTTATTCAGCTTGGACGCGACAACCCTGAGCAGTCTGAGCCTTCCGGTCAAAGCAGTCTCACCTGACCGTTGCCGGGTGCGGGGCACTTTGTACCGCTTAAGCGATGTAGTCGATTGGCTCGTAAATTCTCCCGTGTGGTTCATACGAAGAATGTAGCTACGACCCGGCGAATCTGTCCTAGATTTTGTCGGATAAATTCCTGATAGAGTTGTGAGGGTTTCCTAAATCACTTCGGAGATACGAACTTTGAACTTCCTATCATGGGAAACCGTATTTCATTCGCGACCATCAAACCGTACATCGAAACCTCACTAGTTACGTTTCAACAGTCCCCTATTAGTGGTGAAGAAATGAACCACCGACCATTAAGCTTTTATGCGTTTGGGCCGTTTCGCATCAATGTCACTGAGCGACTGCTTCAGCACGGTGACGAATTAGTTCCGATAAGTCCGAAGGTTTTCGACACTCTCCTAATTCTCGTAGAGAACCACGGACATGTCGTCGAAAAGCGGGAACTGATGGATCAGCTCTGGCCTGACACGTTCGTCGAAGAGAGCAGCCTTACGCAGAACATCTCGCTTCTGCGTCGTGCTCTTACGAACGGCGAGACGGACCGACACTACATTGAAACAATTCCAAAGCGTGGCTATCGATTTATTGGTGAGGTTAACCAAATAAATGAATCACCGGATCAAGCCCTGACGGAAATCTCATTAACCAGTGATAGACCAAGTCGCGATCAATCGCTGTCACCTGAGCATCATGATGATTCGATGTCGCTCGCTCCGTCTCATGGGACTCGTGAGCCCCGTGAGCCCCGTGAAAGAAGCCGCACGAATTTGTACCTGGCCGCCATCGCGCTCTGTGTGCTCGTCGCAGTAATCGCTTTCGGATACCGGTTGAAGCAGAGAGCGCCAACCGCGGGGCTGGCTGGAAAATCGATCGCCGTGCTCCCTTTCAAAACGATAGGAACGAGCGGTGAGAGCGAGCTGTTGGGATTGGGAATGGCCGATGCGCTGATCCTCCGGTTAAGTCGGCTCGATGAATTGACTGTGCTCCCGACCGGATCAGTTTTTAGATTCACCGATCCCGATAAGGATGCGATCGCAATCGGCAAGCAACTTGGCGTCGACGCTGTGCTCGATGGAACCGTGCAGCGTCAGGGCGATTCGGTGCGCGTTACTGCACAGTTAATTCGTCTCAGTGATGGGAAGACGGTCTGGTCCGCGAAATACGACGAAATTCAAAACAACATCTTCGTGTTACAAGATTCCATCTCCGAACAGTTGGCGAGTTCGTTGATACCAGAGATCTCTGCTTCAACTAAAAAAACCCTGTGGGTAAAGTCGACAGCAAATGCCGAGGCCTACCAGGCATATTTGATGGGAGTAAATTTCTGGAACAGACGGACCAAAGATAATCTGTCCAAAGGGATCAGCTACCTGGAACAAGCCGTCGCGAAGGACCCGAACTTCGGACAGGCCCACGCAATTCTCGCCGACTGCTATTTCCTTAGCGGCACTGACGAATACAAAGCCAGGCCGCTCGACGAAGCGCTTGCACGTGCTGAGGCGTCAGCTAATCGCGCTTTGCAGATCGACGACAACATCGCTGAAGCTCACACGGTTAAAGCCAACATCTACATGAATCGGCGGCAACCAGATGAAGCTGCTGCGGAGTTTCGGCGAGCGATTGAGTTGAATCCAACTTACTCAGTTGCGCATTTGAGGTATGCATACTTCCTGATGTTTGCTCTGCGCCTTGACGATGGTGTCTCACACATGCGTCGTGCACAGCAGTTGGATCCTGCGTCACCGGTGCCAAATGCGGCGCTTGGCAGCATTCTCCTGACGGCCCGGCAAATAGACGAATCAATCAAGTATTCGCAGCGAGCGTTGGAGCTTGAACCAAACCTGATGGCCGCGCGGATGAATCTTGCTGAAGCATATGTCGCAAAAGGAATGTTTCAGGAAGGCATTCCGGAACTCGAAAAGCTTTCGCATGCCGACGATGAATATCTCATCATGCAAAAGGCCTATGCGTATGCGGCAGCCGGTCGTAGAGATGAAGCGCTGAAGATGACGAACGCGTTGCAGAAACTGGTTGGAGAAAAAGGAGCGCCGTATTCGTACGCTTGTATCTATGGAGCTCTTGGTGACAAAGACAAAGCTTTCGAGTGGCTCGAAAAGATCGATATTAATCGCGTGATGCTGGCGAATCTCAAATACGATTTACAATTGGATTCATTACGACAAGACCCACGCTTTACCGACTTCCTAAGACGGCACCAACTCGAATACCTGCTTGACGGAGAGTGAGATCCGTCAAGTCAGGGCCTATGTCGGGATAGCTGAATGAATGTCCGATCGCTTCTTCAGCTTGTCGTCAGTATTTCTTAAACTCACTGTCCCTGAATTCGCTTCAACGTTGAAAGCGCTCAACGAATGTCCGATACGCTTCAGCTTGTCGTCGTCTTCATCACCACTCAACCAGATCGGAATGACTCAACGAATGTCCGATACGCTTTAGCTTGTCGTCGTCTTCATCACCACTCAACCAGATCGGAATGACTCAACGAATGTCCGATACGCTTCAGCTTGTCGTCGTCTTCATCACCACTCAACCAGATCGGAATGACTCAACGAATGTCC
>Ga0207701_10004663_pt1 | contig 13889 bp, 5 predicted proteins | sample KBSSwiSSwithPhiX_FD_184294 | JGI IMG/M metagenome (GOLD analysis project Ga0207701, IMG submission 184294) | Switchgrass rhizosphere bulk soil microbial communities from Kellogg Biological Station, Michigan, USA, with PhiX - S5 (SPAdes) (version 2) | ecosystem: Environmental > Terrestrial > Soil... | reverse complement strand
GTTCTCCAGTGCGGGACGAGCCAGCGCCAGCAGCGTGGTGTTGTCCAGCGCCGCATCCAGGCCGTGATCCTGCGCGATCTGGCAGTAGCGGCCGACGTCGTCGCCCACGTCGGGCTGGTAAAGGATCTTCGAGAAGTCCAGCCCGCGCGCCTTCCAGTGGTCGACCGCCTTGCGCATGGCGATGCAGTCGCTGCGGCCCACCATCTCGTTGATGGTGCGGAAGCCCAGCTGGGCCATCAGCTCGCGCACCTCCTGGGCCACGAAGCGCATGAAGTTCACCACGTGCTCGGCGTCGCCGGCGAACTTCTTGCGCAGCTTGGGGTCCTGGGTCGCGATGCCGACCGGACAGGTGTTGAGGTGGCAGACGCGCATCAGGATGCAGCCCACCGCGACCAGCGGCGCGGTCGCGAACCCGAACTCCTCGGCGCCCAGCAGCGCCGCCACGATCACGTCGCGCCCGGTCTTCAGCTGGCCGTCGGTCTCGACCGCGATGCGGCTGCGCAGGTTGTTGAGCACCAGCACCTGGTGGGTCTCGGCCAGGCCCAGCTCCCAGGGAATGCCGGCGTGCTTGATGCTGGTCAGCGGCGAGGCGCCGGTGCCGCCGTCGTGGCCGCTGATCAGCACCACGTCGGCGTGGGCCTTGGCGACACCCGCGGCCACCGTGCCGACCCCCACCTCCGCCACCAGCTTGACGCTGATGCGGGCGCGGGTGTTGGCGTTCTTCAGATCGTGGATCAGCTGCGCCAGGTCCTCGATCGAATAGATGTCGTGGTGGGGCGGTGGCGAGATCAGGCCGACGCCCGGGGTGGCGTGGCGCACCTTGGCGATCCAGGGATAGACCTTGGAGCCCGGCAGCTGGCCGCCCTCGCCGGGCTTGGCGCCCTGGGCCATCTTGATCTGCAGCTCCTGGGCGTTGACCAGGTAGTGGCTGGTGACGCCGAAGCGCCCCGAGGCGACCTGCTTGATGGCGCTGTTGCGCGAATCGCCGTTCTCGTCGGGAACATAGCGCGCGGGATCCTCGCCGCCCTCGCCGGTGTTGCTCTTGCCGCCGATGCGGTTCATGGCGATGGCCAGCGTCTCGTGCGCCTCGCGGCTGATCGATCCGTAGGACATCGCGCCGGTCTTGAAGCGCTTGACGATGTCTTCGACCGACTCGACCTCACCGATCGGCACCGGCGGCCGATGCGAGTCCAGCTCCATCAGGCCGCGCAGCGTGCACAGGTGCTTGGCCTGGTCGTCTACCAGCCTGGCGTACTCCTTGTAGACCGAGTAATTGCCGCTGCGGCAGGCGTACTGCAGCTTGTGGATGCTCTCCGGGTTGAAGAGGTGGTATTCGCCGTCGCGGCGGTACTGATACTGCCCGCCGGGATCCAGGGAGTGGGTCGGCAGCGGGCGATCGGGGAACGCCCGCGAATGACGATGGCGCACCTCGGCGGCGATCTCCGCCAGGCCGATGCCGGCGATGCGCGACGCCGTCCAGGTGAAGTACTCCTGGATGAAGTCGCCGTTGAGGCCGATGGCCTCGAACACCTGGGCGCCGTGGTAGCTCTGGATGGTCGAGATCCCCATCTTGGAGCAGACCTTGACGATGCCCTTGCCGACCGCCTTGACGAACTTCTGCTCCGCTTTTTCCGCGTCGCCGATCAGCAGCCCCTGGCCGACCATGTCGTGCAGGGTCTCGAACGCCAGGTAGGGGTTGATCGCGCTGGCGCCGTAGCCCAGCAGCAGCGCGAAGTGATGCACCTCGCGCGGCTCGCCAGTCTCCAGCACCAGGCCGACCCGGGTGCGCGAGCCCTCGCGCAGCAGGTGATGCTGCACCGCCGCCACCGCCAGCAGCGCCGGGATGGGGGCCTGGTCGTGGTCGTGCCCGCGGTCGGAGATGATGATGATGTTGTGCCCGTCGGCGATGGCCTGGCTGCAGCGCCGGCGCAGCTCTTCCACGCCACGCTTGAGGCCGTCGGCCCCGGCGCGCACCTCGAACAGCATGGGCACGGTGATGCTCTTGAAGCCGTGCGAGCCGTTGACGCCGTTCAGGTGGCGCAGCCGCTCCAGCTCGCCGTTGCGCAGCACCGGCGTCTTCAAGGTGATCTGGCGCGCCGAGATCGGCGTCGGCTCGAGGAGGTTGCCCTCGGGACCGATGGCGGTGTCGACCGCCATGATCAGCTCCTCGCGGATGGCGTCGACCGGCGGGTTGGTCACCTGCGCGAACAGCTGCTTGAAGTAGTTATAGAGCAGCTGCGGCCGCTCGGACAGCACCGCCAGCGGCGTGTCGTTGCCCATCGACCCGGTGGCCTCGACGCCATCGTTGGCCATGGGCGCGATCAGCACCTTCATGTCCTCGGTGGTGTAGCCGAAGGTCTCCTGGCGGCGCAGCACCGCTTCGTGGTCGGGCGCGATCGCCGTCGGCGGCGCGGGCAGATCTTCCAGCGCGACCAGGTTGTCCTTCAGCCACTCGCCGTAGGGCGCGGCCGAGGCGATCTGGTGCTTGATCTCGTCGTCGGAGACGATGCGGCCCTGCGCGGTGTCGACCAGGAACATGCGCCCCGGTTGCAGGCGCCCCTTCTCCAGCACGTCACCGGGCGGGATGTCCAGCACGCCCACCTCCGACGCCATCACCACCAGGCCGTCCTTGGTGACGTAATAACGCGACGGGCGCAGCCCGTTGCGGTCCAGCACCGCGCCGATGCGCACGCCGTCGGTGAAGGCGACCGAAGCCGGGCCGTCCCAGGGCTCCATCAAGCAGCCGTGGAACTCGTAGAAGTCCTTCTTCTCCTGCGACATCGACTCGTGGTTGGACCACGGTTCGGGGATCATCATCATGATGGCGTGCGGCAGCGATCGCCCCGCCAGCATCAGCAGCTCCAGCACGTTGTCGAACTGGCCCGAGTCGCTGCCATCGGTGTCGATGACCGGGATGACCTTGCGGATGTCGTCACCGAACAGCTTGGACGCGAACATGCTCTCGCGCGCGTGCATCCAGTTGACGTTGCCGCGCAGGGTGTTGATCTCGCCGTTGTGCGCGATCAGGCGGTAGGGATGGGCGCGCGACCAGTTGGGGAAGGTGTTGGTCGAGAAGCGCGAGTGCACCATCGCCAGTGCCGAGATCACCTGGTCGCTGGCCAGGTCGGGATAGAAGTCGCGCAGCTGCTCGGGGTTCAGCATCCCCTTGTAGACGATGGTGCGGCTGGACAGGCTGGGGATGTAGAAGTGAGCGCTGGGGATGCCCGCCCGGCGCGCCGCGTGGCGGACCCGGCGGCGGATCACGTACAGCTTGCGCTCGAAGTCCAGGTCGTCTAGCCCGGGCATCTCGGCGGCGGCGTCCAGCCCGGCGCCACGCTGCCCGATGATGACCTGGCGGATGATCGGTTGCGACGCCTTGGCGGTGGGGCCCAGCGACCGGTTGTCGGTGGGCACGGTGCGCCAACCCAGCAGCTCCTGCCCCTCTTCGCGGATCGCCTCTTCGAACAGGCGCTCGCAGGCCTCGCGCGGCTTGCGGTCGACCGGCAAGAACACCGCGCCCACCGCGTAGCGGCCAGGGGCCGGCAACTTGATCTTCAGCTTGGCCGCTTCCTCCGAGAAGAACTGGTGCGGCATCTGCAGGAGGATGCCGGCGCCGTCACCGGTGTTGGTCTCGCAGCCGCAGGCGCCCCGGTGCTTGAGGTTGAGGAGGACCTGGATCCCCTTTTGAACGATGTCGCTGGACTTGCGTCCCTTGAGATCGACCACGAAGCCGACCCCGCAAGCGTCATGCTCGTTCGCCGGGTCGTAGAGTCCCTGCGCGGGCGGCGCGTGCAGCCTCTGCGCGGGGGGGTCCCCCCAGACCGGCTCCCCATCTCGAAGCACTGTCATCGTCGAAAATCCTCGAAATTACACGGTGAGAACACAGAAACGGCCCACTGTAGCACGGTGTAGTTCCACGAGCGCCGGATTCTTATGCGCAGCAAGGCAAAGCAACCTGACCGAAACATGACCGCAACGGGAAATTGACCGGGCGTCGCCGACCGGCCCCGCGCCGGCGCTGTCTCCGATCATGTAAGCGCGTTTGGTTGCGGTCACGCGTCCAGCAGGCGGCGCACGTTCTCACGCACGGCGCCATACTCGTTGGGCAGCACCGTCGGGCGATTCGCGTAGCGCGGGTCACCGGCGCCCCCGCCCACGTTGAGGTCCGCCAGCTGACCTTCGTGATAGCGGGTCTTGAAGTCGGTGAACTTGAGGCCGTTGGCGGTGCTCACCACGACCACGCGCTGTTCGGAGGCGATCTGCCCGCGCGCGACCAGCTTCTCCAGCGCCGCCAGCGCGACGCCGGTGTGCGGGCAATTGAACAGGCCGGTGCGGTCGGCGCGCGCCGCGGCGTCGGACAGCTCGAGCTCCGAGGCCTGCTCGACCACGCCCTCGAAGCGCTGCAGCGTGCGGATGGCCTTGCGCACGCTGACCGGGTTGCCGATCTGGATCGCCGAGGCCAGCGTCGGCTTGGCGGTGACCGCGTGGAACTTGTCGTAGCCGTCGCGGTAGGCCTGGTACAGCGGATTGGCGGCTTCGGCCTGCGCCACGCAGATGCGGGGCAGCTTCTGGGTCAGGCCCAGGTCGCGCATCATCATGAAGCCGGCGCCCAGCGCGCTGACGTTGCCCAGGTTGCCGCCCGGGATGATGACCCAGTCGGGGACCTGCCAATCGAACTGCTGCACCATCTCGATGGCGACGGTCTTCTGCCCCTCGATGCGCAGCGAGTTCATGCTGTTGGCCAGGTAGACCCCTTCCTCCTCGGCCAGGCGCTGCACGATGGTCATGCACGCGTCGAAGTCGCCGTCGATGGCCAGCACGTGCGCGCCGTTGGCCAGCGGCTGCACCAGCTGGGCCGTGGAGACCTTGCCGCGCGGCAGGATCACCATCGCGCGCACCCCGGCGGCGGCCGCGTAGGCGGCCAGCGCGGCCGAGGTGTCACCGGTCGAGGCGCAGGCCACGGCGCGGATCGGCTTGCCGTCGGCGATCATCTGCTTCACGGTCGACACCAGCACGGTCATGCCCAGGTCCTTGAACGAGCCGGTGTGCGAGACCCCGCACTGCTTGACCCACAGGTCGCCCAGCCCCAGCTCGCGCCCGTAGCGCTCGGCCCACAAGAGATTGGTCCCGCCCTCCAGCATCGAGACCACGTTCTCGCTGCGGATGTGCGGCTGCACCCACTCCTTCTTGCCCCACACCCCCGACCCGTAGGGCCACTCGGTGCGCAGGTAGCGCTCGTCGAAGAGCTTCATCCAGGCGGCGCCGCTGCGCGCGCGCAGCTGGTCGAGATCGTGCACGACCTCCAGGAGGTCGCCGCACTTGGGGCAGCGGTAGATGATCTCGTCCAGGGCGTACTCGCCGTGGCAGCCGGCGGTGCATCGGAACACGGAGCGGGAGGGCATGCCGTCGAATTTACCTCAAAGTATCGCCGACCGCCGAGCGAGCCACGATCTCCTGGATCGTGGTACAAATTTCGGTCGAAATGAGCGCCAAGCGGCTGGTCGTAGAGGTACACAAGTTCGGGGGAGCGTCGCTCACCGACGCCGGGTCGTACCGCAACGCGGTCAGCATCATGCAGCAGCGCAAGGGCGCCCGCGCCGTGGTGGTCTCGGCGCCCGCCGGGGTGACCGACATCCTGCTGGGGCTGGCCGCGCGCGCCGTCGCCGGCAAGACCAGCGATCTCGAGAAGGACGCCGAGGCCCTGCGCGCGCGCTACCGGAAGGTGCTGCAGGGGCTGGTGCCCGCCGGTCCGGGGCGCCAGGAGGTGGCCGAGGAGATCGAGCGCTCCTTCGACGAGCTCGAGGGATTGCTGCGCAGCCTGACCGTGCTGAGCGAGCTCACCCCCCGCAGCAGCGACTTCATCCTGGCGCGCGGCGAGCGGCTGTCGGCGCGGCTGTTCGCGGCCGCGCTCAACGCCGCCGGCACCCGCGCGCGCTACGTCGACGCGGTCGACGTGGTGATCACCGACGGGCCCTTCGGTGGCGCCTCGCCAAATTTGATGGTCACCGACCTGACCGCCCGCAAGATCCTGCGCCCGCTGCTGGTGGCCGGCACCGTGCCGGTGGTTCCGGGCTTTCTGGGCGCGACGCCGGGCGCCGACAGCGACGAGCGCGGCAAGGCGCGCGCGGTGGCGACCCTGGGGCGCGGCGGCTCCGACCTGACCGCGACCTTGCTCGGCCGCGCGCTGGGCGCCAGCGAGATCAACCTGTGGAAGGACGTGCCCGGGCTGTTGACCGCCGATCCGCGGGTGGTGCCCGACGCCCGGGTCATCCCGCAGCTCAACGTGCGCGAGGCGTCGGAGCTGGCCTACTTCGGCGCCAAGGTGCTGCACCCGCGCGCGCTGATCCCGATCTCGGCGCGGCCGATCCCGGTCAATGTCCGGCCGTTCGCCGATCCGGCGGCGGCGGGCACCGAGATCTCGGCGCGCCGCACCCTGGACCGTTACCCGGTCAAGGCGCTGTCGGCGGCCGGTGGCCAGGCGCTGCTGACCGTCGCCGGCAACGGCATGCTGGGCGTGCCCGGCATCGCCGCGCGCACCTTCGCGGCGCTGTACCAGGACGGCACTTCAGTGTCGCTGATCTCGCAGTCTTCGTCGGAGCAGTCGATCTGCTTCAGCGTGCCCGAGGCGTCGGCCAAGCGCGCGCAGCAGCGGCTGACCGAGGTCTTCCGCGAGGAGATCGCCCGCAACGAGATCGACGGGGTCGAGATCGTGGGCGGGCTGGCGACGCTGGCGGTGGTCGGCATCGGCATGGCGGGCCACCCCGGCATCGCGGCGCGGGTGTTCGGCGCGCTGTCGGGCGCGGGGGTCAACATCGTGGCCATCGCCCAGGGGTCGTCGGAGCTCAACATCTCTTTCGTGGTCGCCGCCAAGGACGCGCCGGCGGCGCAGCGGGCGATCCACGCCGCCTTCCAGCTGTCCAAGATCGGCGGCGGCGCCGCCGCGCGCTCGCAGTACGTGGACGCGGTGCTGCTGGGCTTTGGCCAGATCGGCCGCGCGCTGGCCGGCATGATCGCCAAGGGGCCTTCAGGGGCCGAGGCGCGGGCCAACGGCAGCGGCGGCGCGGCCGCGGCGGCGGGCGGCAACGGCGCGCGCGGCAACGGCAAGCCGGCCAAGGGCGGCCTGCGCGTGGTCGCGGCGCTGGATCGTGCCGGCTTCGTGTTCGATCCCCAGGGCCTGTCGCCGCGGGTGATCGCCTCGCTGATCGCCGCCAAGAGCGACGGCAAGACCTTTGCCGAGCTGCCGGGTGGCGAGCGCGCCGATCCGGCCCAGGCGCTGGCCTTCGTCGGCCGGCACGCGCTGTCGGATCCGATCCTGGTCGACGTGACCGCCGACGAGACCGGCCACCTGATCAAGCAGGCGCTGTCGTCGGGCATGGACGTGGTGCTGGCCAACAAGCGCCCGCTGTCGGGCCCGCGGCGCGAGCGCGAGGAGCTGGAGGCGCTGGCGCGTGCCCAGGGCCGGCGCATCCTGTTCGAGGCCACGGTGGGCGCCGGCCTGCCGATCCTGGACACCTACCGCAAGCTGGTCGAGTCGGGCGACAAGGTGCTGAAGATCGAGGGCTGCCTGTCGGGCACCCTGGGCTTCTTGCTGACCGAGATCGGCCGCGGCCGCCCCTTCTCGATCGCGCTGCGCAAGGCGATGGAGAAGGGCTTCACCGAGCCCGACCCGCGCGACGATCTCTCGGGCGCCGACGTCGGCCGCAAGGCGCTGATCCTGGGGCGGCTGCTCGGCTTCGCCGGCGACCCCGGCGACGTGGTGGTCGAGTCGCTGGTGCCGGAGGCGGCGCGCGTGCTGCCGCTGGCGGAGTTCCTCGACCGCCTCGACGAGCTGGACGCCGACTGGGTGCGCCGGCTCAACGCCGCCCGCGACAAGGGCGGCGAGCTGCGCTACGTCGCCTCGGTCACCAGGAACAAGATCGCGGTGGGCCTCAAGGTCGTCGACGGCAGCAGCCCGTTCTCGGCGTTGAAGGGCACCGACAACCAGGTCGCCTTCACCACCGGCCGCTACAAGGAAAACCCGCTGGTGATCACCGGCCCGGGCGCCGGCCCCGCGGTGACGGCCGCCGGCGTGCTCAACGACCTCCTCGGTCTGGCCAGCTAGGCCGCGCCCGCCGGGCCCCTCGAGGGGCCCGATCGGGAGCTGGTGTGTCCTAGTCCGTGTAGAAGAACAGCTGCCCGAGCAAGCTGGTGGTGTCGAGCGCGAAGATCTGGACCTGGGCGTTCTTCTCGTAGGTGAACAGAAAGGACTGGGCGGCGATGCCCATCGAGAACCAGCGCGCGAAGAAGTGCTCCACGCCGGCCTGCAGGGGGATGGTGACACCGATCGCGGTGTCGGCGGGTGGCGTCTTGCGCAGGTTGATCCCCAGCCCAGCGCCCACGCTGAGGCGAGTGGTGGTCGACCGGAACGGGACGAACAGGATCACCGCCTGAGGGTTGAACCGCCAGCTCGCGTCCGCCGATCCCATGGCCGGGATCGGTTTGGTGATGTTGAAGATGAGGCTCGGGCTGACCGCCAGCGTGTCGCTGAGCCAGTACTTGATGGCCACGCTGGCCGTTGGAGAGATCAGGGTCTGGGCTCCCGGAACCACGCCCACCCCGAACCCGAGCGACCCGGTCATGTCGTCCGATCCCTTGGGCGCCGACATCGCCTGCATGGGCGGGGGGACCGAACCGCCAGACGGCGGGGGATTGTCCTGCGCGAAGGCGGGAGCGGCCGAACCAAGGAGCATCGCGGCCGCCGCGGTCATCGAGAGCGCACTGAAGATAGATCTGGTCATTGATTCGATTCTCCTTTTCAGAGAGGGGGGGAGCGGGGTTTCGGGCCACCAATCGGGCCCTCGATGGGAAGCAGTGGGCTCGCCCCGGCCGGGGGTGAGCCTGTTTGGCCGCGGGCGCAACGTCGCGGCGGCGCGAAGCTCAATTCATGAAACGCGCCTGAAATAGAAAATGCGGCATTCAGCTCACCTCTCGGTGATCTGATGCCGCACGGTAGCGGGGCTTTCCCCGCCGGTAAAGTTTTTTACAGTTCCGGTTGGACCCGGGTCGGGATCAAGAACGAACGCCCGGCCCGGGTCCCATGAGAAACCGGATGAAACAACAGAGTCTAGAACCAGGCCAGGAACGCGACGGTGCCGGTGAACAGATCCTTGTCGAGCTCCGGGCCCGTGGTTGTCGGATCGAACGCCGGAACCTTGGCGTGATCCTCGCGCAGCTCGAAGCGGAACTCGTAGTGGCCGGCAACCGGCACGCCCAGGGTCGCCGTTCCTTCGAACATGGTCTGGATGTCCCCGTTCTTCACGTACTCGCCGCGGAGGGTGAAGTTCAGGTTGTCGCTGATGGTGTAGTGAGCCATGGCGGAGACCCCGAACAGATTGTCGAAGGCAGCCGCCTTGTCGTTCACGTAGTCGACGTTCAGGTTCAGGCCCAGCGCGCCGATGGTGTGTGCGACCACCAGGTCAGCGAGCACCCGGGTGTCGGGGCTGGGGCTGGCCGGCATGGTGAACAGCGCCTCGCCCTTGCCGAAGTAGCCGGTGGCGATGATGTTGGTGCCGGTCGGAGCGGTGTAGTTGATGGACACGCCGTAGGTCTTGGCGCCGCTGACGTCTGTCACGAAGCCAACGCCGTTCCAGCCATTGATCACGCTGGCCTGCAGGATCAGCGCGTCGCTGGCCTTGTAGGTCAGGCGCAAACCGGTGTGCAGCAGCGGGATGTTGAAGAACAGCATCGAACGGGAGTAGGTCCAGTTCTTGTTGGCCTCGATGACCTCGGCGCCCGCGGTGGTCACGAACTTACCGAAGTCGATGGTCAGGCCGGGCGCCCAGCCCGGCATCGCGGTCGCGTAGGCCTGCTGGATCAGGAACGGTCCGGCAGCGGCCTCGTCGGGATAGGCGGCGTTGATGAGCGCCCCGGTTGCGCCGTAACCCAGGTCGATGCGCAGACCGACCGGCTCGGGATTCACGCCGAGGCCGATCTTGGCGTAGTTCAGCGTGAAGGTATTGGAGTTGAGATCGAAGTTGCGGTACCCGCCGGTGGCCGGGGTGGTGCTCGTCGAGCCGGTGAAGTTGTACATGTAGTACGAATCGACCAGACCCTCGACGGTGAGGAAGTCCTTCCAGGTCTTCGCGGGCGCGGCCGGCGCCGGCGCGGGGGCCGGAGCAGGCGGGGGCGCGACCTCGACCGCGGCTGGCGGCGGCGGCGGAGGCGGCGGCGGAGGCGGCGGCGGCGGTGCATCCTGGGCGCGCACAGCGAACGGCGACAACAGAGCGATGGCGAGCACACAAGCAGAAAGACGGCGCATCAATGACCCCCTCGATTCGGTGAATTTTTCTGGATCAACAACGGGGGGGAACGTAGCGACCTACGGCTCAGCCTGTAAAGTGTTTTAGCCTCCGGCGAGCAACATTTTGCCGCTCCGAAACCGGTGCGAAATCTTCTGGAAACGATCTGGGAAAGAGCGCGAATCAAACAGCAGGCGTGGAAAAATCACGCGCCAAACAACGGAAATCCCCGGTGGCGCCGTTGGTTTTTCGCTGATTCAATTCATTGCCTCGTCGTTGCGGGCGTTGGCGCGTCCCATCGCTTGATCGTTCAAACCATCCCCGCAAATTCCAACCGCAGTTTGAACCGAATTTCATCGCGAATTCAGCGTCGTTGCGCGCTTACGCCGCCACTATTTCTTCGATGACCACCAGCAGATCGCCGGCTTCGACGCTCTCGCCGGCGCCGGCCACGATCTCGCGCACCAGCCCGGAGATCGGCGCCTTGACCACGGTCTCCAGCTTCATCGCCTCGGTGACCAGCAGCTTCTGGCCCGCGGCGACCTTCTCGCCGACCTTGGTGACCAGATCGATCACCCGTCCCGGCATGGGCGCGCCGATCTCGCCGGGCCGGCCCGGCGTCACCTTGCGCCGCTTGGGGCCGGTCACACGCGCCGACTCGTCGGCCACCCGCATGGTGCGCGGCTGGCCATTCAGCTCGAAGGTCAGCACGCGCGCGCCGTCTGGCTCGACGTCGCCGATCGACAGCAGCTTGATGATCAGCGTCTTGCCCGGCTCGATGTCGACCCAGGCCTCCTCGCCGACGCGCAGTCCGTAGAAGAACGCCGGCGTGGGCAGCACCGAGGTGTCGCCGTGCAGCGCGCGGTGCTCCATGTACTCGCGCAACACCTTGGGATACAGCGCGTACGAGACCACGTCGCGCCGCTCGACCGCGACACCCGCCAGCCGCTCCATCTCGCGCCGCGCGCCCTCCCAGTCGAACGGCGGCAGGCTGGCGCCGGGCCGTCCCTCGACGCGCGCCGCGCCCTTCAAGATGTGAGTGCGCAGCGGCTCGGGGAATCCACCCGGTGGCTGGCCCAGCGAGCCCCGCATGTAGTCGATCACCGACTCGGGGAAGGTCAGCTCCTGCGCGCGCTCGCTGACGGCGCGCCCGTCCAGCCCTTGCTTGACCATCCAGATCGCCATGTCGCCCACCACCTTCGAGCTGGGCGTCACCTTGGGGATGTCCCCGAACAGGCGGTTGACCTCGGCGTAGGCGCGCTTGACGACCTCCCAGGCCGCGCCGACGCCCAGCGCCTCGGCCTGCGCGCGCAGGTTCGAGTACTGGCCGCCGGGGATCTCGTGCTCGTAGACGTCGGCGGCCGGCGCCTTCAGCCCCGACTCGAAGGGGGCGTACCACTCGCGCACCGGCTCCCAGTAGTGCGACAGCTTCTCCAGCCCGTCGATCGACGGCTTCGGATCGCGCGGCGCTCCGCGCAGCGCGAAGGCCAGCGACGACAGCGACGGCTGCGAGGTCATGCCGGCCATGATGCCGACCGCGCCATCGACCACCTCGACGCCGGCGTCGATCGCCGCCAGGTACGAGCTGATGGCGTTGCCGGCGGTGTCGTGCATGTGCAGGTGCAGCGGCACGTCGACCTCGTCCTTGAGCGCCTTGACCAGCATGGTGGCCGCGCGCGGCTTGAGCAGCCCGGCCATGTCCTTGATGCACAAGAGATGGGTGCCGCGCCGGCAGATCTCCTTGGCCATCTGCACGTAGTACTTGAGGTCGTACTTGGTGCGCGCCGGATCGGCGACGTCGCCGGTGTAGCAGATGGCGGTCTCGACGATGCGGCCGGTCTTCTGCGCCGCCTCGATGGCCACCGTCATGTTGTCGACGTCGTTGAGCGCGTCGAAGATGCGGAACACGTCCATGCCCGCGGTGGCCGCCTCTTGGATGAAGGCCTGCACCACGTCGTCCGGGTAGTTGGTGTAGCCGACGGCGTTGGCGCCGCGCACCAGCATCTGGAACATCACGTTGGGCACCAGCTTGCGCAGCTCTTCCAGGCGCAGCCAGGGATCCTCGGACAGGAACCGGTACGCGACGTCGAAGGTCGCGCCGCCCCACATCTCCAGCGAGAAGAAGTCGGCGCACAGGCGCGCGGTGGCCGGCGCGATGCGCGCCAGATCGTAGGTGCGCAGCCGGGTCGCCAGCAGCGACTGGTGCGCGTCGCGCCAGGTGGTGTCGGTCAGGCGCACGCGGCGGTCTTCCTTGAGCCAGCGCACCAGCCCCTCGGGCCCGCGCTGCTCCAGGATCTGCTTGCTGCCGGGCGGCGGCGGCGCCTTGAGGACCGCGATCGGCAGGTGCGGGATCGGCGGCTCGCTGTTCAGCACCGCGGGCGGCGGCTTGGGCTTGCCGCGCACCGTGGCGTGGCCGTTGACCACCGTCGAGGCCACGTAGCGCAGGATGCGGGTGGCGCGGTCGCGGCGCGCGGTGAACTGCGCCAGGGCCGGGGTCTCGTCGACGAAGGTGGTGTGCGCCTTGCCCTCGATGAAGGTCGGGTGGGCGAGGACGTTCTCCAGGAAGTGGATGTTGGTCTTGACCCCGCGGATGCGGAACTCGCGCAGCGAACGGATGGTCTTGCGGCGCGCGTAGTTCCACTCCAGGCCCGAGGCGGTGATCTTGACCAGCAGCGAGTCGTAGTAGGGCGACACCCGCGCGCCCACGTAGCCCGAGCCGTCGTCCAGCCGGATGCCCAGCCCGACCGCGGGGCGGTAGACCGAGATCTTGCCGGTGTCGGGCAGGAAGTCGTTGCGCGGATCCTCGGCGGTGACCCGGACCTGGATGGCGACCCCGCGCCGCTCGATCGCGGCCTGGTTGGGGATGCCGATCTCGGGGTCGCTGAGCTTGTAGCCCTGGGCGATCTTGATCTGCGCCTGCACCAGGTCGCGGCCGGTGATCACCTCGGTGACGGTGTGCTCGACCTGGATGCGCGGGTTGACCTCGATGAAGTAGTGGCCGCCGTCCTCGCCGACCAGGAACTCCACCGTGCCGGCGTTGGTGTAGTTGGCGTGGCGCGCGACCTTGAGCGCGTCGTCGGCCAGCTTGGCGCGCAGCGCCTCGGGCAGCGACCAGGCGGGCGCGTACTCGACCACCTTCTGGTAGCGGCGCTGCACGCTGCAATCGCGTTCGAACAGGTGCACCAGGTTGCCGTGGTTGTCGCCCAGCACCTGCACCTCGATGTGCTTGGGGCGCACCACCAGCTTCTCCAGGAAGACCGAGTCGTCGCCGAAGGCCTTGCGCGCCTCCGAGCGCGCGCGCTCCAGCGCCTCGGGCAGGTCGGAGGCCGCGCGCACCACGCGCATGCCACGCCCGCCGCCGCCCGCGGCCGCCTTGACCAGCACCGGGTAGCCGGCCTTGTCCGCGAAGGCGCGCGCCGCCTCCACGCTGCGCAGCGGCTCCTGCGTGCCCGGCACCGACGCGGACGACGGCTCCGACTCGACGGGCCAGGATTGGCCGTCCGTCGAGGTATCGCGTCAGATCCTCGGCCAGGTGCTGGGCCGTCTCATACCGGTTCGAAGCTTCCTTGGCCATCAGCTTGGAGACGATCGTGGCCAGGTCGAAGGGAATGG
>Ga0207701_10004661_pt1 | contig 13892 bp, 10 predicted proteins | sample KBSSwiSSwithPhiX_FD_184294 | JGI IMG/M metagenome (GOLD analysis project Ga0207701, IMG submission 184294) | Switchgrass rhizosphere bulk soil microbial communities from Kellogg Biological Station, Michigan, USA, with PhiX - S5 (SPAdes) (version 2) | ecosystem: Environmental > Terrestrial >... | reverse complement strand
TTTCAGCGTATACGCGTGCGTCCCCTGGCGCGTGCCCGAGACGATCAGGTGCGTACCGGTCCAGATCGGCGTGACGATGTTCTCGTGCCAGTCGTCGGGGAAGGGGACGGACCAGAGCGACTCGCCGCTCTTCGCGTCGATCCCTTCGATCGACCCATCGGTCATCGTCACGATCTGGCGGCTGCTACCCACCGAGACGGCGACCGGCGACGCGTAGCCAGGGCCCTTGCCCTTCCACGTCCACTTCTCGTTGCCCGTCGCCGGATCGAGCGCGACCACCTGTCCGCCCTTCACGTCGCTGCCGACCTGGACGATCAGCAGTCCGCCTTCCATGAGCGGCGACGCCGCGGTGCCGGTGAACAGCTTCGACGTGTCCACGAGCGACGAGTAGTCCTTGAGCCAGAGCATCGCACCCGTGCGGGTGTTCCACGCGCAGAGGATGCCGGTGCCGCCGAGCGTGAACAGCCGCTCGCCCGACACCAGCGGCGTCGCGAAGGGCGCCTTCCCCATGCCCGTCGCGTACTGGTTCTTGGCGAAGTCCGCCTTGTACTGGTGCTGCCACGCGATGTGGCCGAGCTCCAGCACGTAGGCGGTGACGATCTCGTTGGGGTCCTTGCGGCTGTGCACGAAGACGCGGTTGCCGGCGACCACCGGCGACGAGTAGCCTTCGCCGACCTCGACGCGCCACGCCTTCTTCCACTGCGTCGGCCATTTCGGCACGGCCGCGGGCGCGACGACGCCGTTGCGCGACGGCCCGCGCCACTGCGTCCACTCCTGATCGGCGAAGGCCGCCGCCGAACTTCCGCCTGAAGGCGGAAGCCACGAGAGGCCGGCGGCTGATCTTCCGCCTGAAGGCGGAAGCCACGAGAGGCCGCCGCCTGTTGATGTCCTGTGGCTTCCGCCTTCAGGCGGAAGGCAGAGCAGACTGATGGCAAGCGCGGCGATCGCCGCTCGGATCATTGCCGTTTTCCCATCTCGGTAATCGCGAAGAGATGCGAGTCTCCGCGGATGTAGATCGTGCCGTCGGCAATCGCCGGCGAGGCATAGACCGGCTCGCCGACGGAGTTGGTGGCGAGCACTTCGTGTACGGGGCCCGCTTTGATCACGAACGAATCGCCGTCTTCGCTGGTCAGCAGGATCTTGTCGTCGAACGCGACGGGGGAGGCGAAGAACGTCGCCGGCACCGGCGGCCGTCCCCCCTCGTACTTGCGCTCGCCGGTGATCGCGTCGATGCACGTCATCAGCCCCGTGTCGGAGACGAGATAGAGGTAGTCGCCGATCGCGATCGGCGACGGCACGTAGGCCGCCCCCTTGTTGTAGCGCCACACGATCGCGTCCTTCTGATCGCCGCTGGCGCCGGGACGCATCGCCATCACCACCTTGGCCTGGCTGCCGGCGGTGAGGAAGACCAGCCCTTTGGTCGCGACCGGGCTCGGGATCGGATGGCTGCGCGTCCCTTCGGATCGCCACAGCTCCTTGCCGGTCGCCGGGTCGTAGGCGATCACGCTCTCGGCGCCAGACGCGATCAGCTCGTCACGCTCGCCGGCATGAATGACGAGCGGCGTCGCCCAGCTGCGGCGGTTGGTGCGCGAGGCGCGCCACACCTCGTCGCCGGTCTTGCGATTCAGCGCGACGATGAACGAGCCGTCGCCCATCTCCTGGTCGCACTGGAGAATGATCAAATCCTTGTAGATCACCGGCGACGTGCCCGGCCCGAGCCCGGCCTTGATGATGCCGCCGAGCGACGTCTTCCACGCCAGCGTGCCGTCGTGCTTGTAGGCGTAGAGGCCGGCCGACTCGAAGAACGCATACGCCCGCTCCTCGTCGACCGCCATCGTCGAGGAGGCGAACGTGTTCTTGCGATGGCGGTCGTCCCACATCTCGCCGTCGTAGGCCGTCCGCGTCCACAGGATCTTGCCGGACTTCGCGTCGACCGCGACCACCTGCAGCGCGTGCTTGAAATTGACGTCGGTGGAGTCGGGATGGACGTAGCCGGGCTGGCGGCTGAAGTCGAGATGGACCGGCGCCTTCTTGCCGGGCACTTCCGCGCCCTTGATCGACGTCGTGAGGAAGATGCGATCGCCCCAGACCACGGGCGACGAATGGCCGCGGCCCGGAATCTCCGTCTTCCACTTGATATTGACCGCAGGTTTCTCCGGCGTCGCCGGCGACCAGACCGTCGGCAGATTCTTGTCGGGCGCGATCCCCAGGCCGTTCGGCCCGCGCCACTGCGTCCACTGCGCGGCGACGGATCCCCCGGACGCGGAAAGAATGGAAAGCCACAGAAAAGCACGGATGGAACGCCACGGACGAACACGGACAAACACGGATTGCATCCGGGTTGGTCGAGCATCACGTGAGTCGTCGGAGAGTCTCGTCATCCGCCTTTGTTTCTTCTGATCAGTGTTTATCCGTGTTTATCTGTGGCCTTCCAGCCGTCGACGCTCGCGGGGTTAGGCGGTCGGCCGGAAGTAGAGCGTCATCGCGGCCCCGATCGAGACCAGCAGCAGGCCGACGTAGAGCATCGGGTTCACCGGGTTCTTCGGCGGGTGGATCGCCATGCTGAGGAAGACGTTGACGATCGGCGCGCCGCCGAAGACGAGCGGCATCACATAGAGCGGCAGTCCGCCGGCGCGGAAGGCGTAGATGATGCACGCGGCGCCGATCGCGCCGAGGGCGCCGGCCACGCTGGCGGTCAGCACGCCCTGGCTGCTGAAGACCGACGCGCTCGTGCCCGGGCCGAGCACCGCGACCGGCACGATGACGCCGATCAGAAAGTAGGCGACGCCGACGCAGAGCAGCGCCTTGAGCGGATTCCCGAGCTGCTGTCCGCCGAGATACAGCAGCACGCCGTAGGCGCCCCACGACAGGACCGCCCCCGCGACGAACAATACCCAGCCCATACGGCTCCTCTTCTGTGCAGCAACAGTAGTCATAGCGACGGCGGTGATTGTATCTAAAGCCCGGGGCGGAGGTCTGCCGGCAGGAAGAGCTCGTTGGCCTTCTCCGGCGCGGCGGCCACCGGGGTGCCGGCGTCCCACGTCGGGATGACGTGCTTGTTCTCCGGGTACATCTCTTCCATCGGCGCCCACACCTTGTCGACGCGGGTGTTGAAGAGATCGCCGATGAGGAGGTCGGTCACGGTGCCGCGCAGCTCGGGGTGCTTGTGCATGAAGCTGCCGAAGCTGAAGCCGGCGTAGTACTCGCACACCAGGCGGCGCATGCGATCGACGCCGGTGTTGAACTCCGGCGCCCAGCGCCCGAGCTGCGCCGCCGACGTGTCGCCCTTCTTCAGCCCGTCGACGATCGCTTCGGCGGCCAGCTCGCCGGACTTGAGCGCGAGCAGCACGCCCGAGGAGTAGAGCGGATCGAGGAAGCCCCAGGCGTCGCCGATCAGCACCCATCCATCCCCCGACGCCCGCGTCGTCCGATAGGAGTAGTCCTTGGTGGCGAAGAACCCGGCGACGCGCGTGGCCTCGCCGATGCGCTTCTTCACCGCCGGCGTGCGCTCGACCTCCTCGAAGTAGATCTTCTCGAAGTCCTTGCCGCGCCCCTTGAACAGGTAGTCGAACGGCGCGACGACGCCGATCGAGACCACGTCGTCGTGCTGCGGGATGTACCAGAACCAGCCCTTGCGATCGGGCGTCTGCAGCACCATCGTCGCCCCTTCGTCGCGGCCGCTGTCGCGGTAGGCCCCCTGCCAGTAGGTCCAGATCGCCCCCTTGTTCAGGATCGGATCCCAGACGCGCAGCTGCAGGCGGTTGGCGATGAGGCCGTTCTGGCCGCTCGCATCGACGACGACCTTGGCGCGCACCTCTCGGTCCTTCAGCCTGACGCCGACGGCGCGTCCCGTCTCAGGATCTCCATCGAAGATCACGTCCAGCACGCGGACGCCCTCGTGCGCGTTGACGCCGTGCTCGCGCGCGTTCTGCAGCAGCATCTGGTCGAACTCGCTGCGCACCACCTGCCACGTCTGCGAGCATTCGTGCGGCTTGTTGTCCCAGAAGTAGAACGGCGCCGACTCGCGGCCGACGGCGTTGACGAACTGGACGCTGAACTTCTTGACGAAGTGGCTGCGCTGCATCTTCTCGAGCATGCCCAGCTTCTTCAGCACCCAGTAGGTCTCGGGGATCAGCGACTCGCCGATGTGGAAGCGCGGGAAGTGCTCGCGCTCGAAAAGCTCGACGTTGAGCCCTTCCTTGGCGAGCAGCGTGGAGACCGTGGATCCGGCGGGTCCGCCGCCGATGACGATGACGTCTGGTTGATTCATTCAGTGTCCGAGGTCCGAGGTGCGAGGTCCGAGGTGCGACGTGCGTTTCCGGAAGGCTTGAGGCGCTCGGCGATCTCGACTGGAATATCGGCAGACTTCATGCTGCCGTCCGGCAGTTTGTTGACGCACGCAATCTTCCAGGTGCCGCTCGCGATCCGCTCACTGTCACGGGTGACGACGCCCTCATACCGGATTGTCCGGCCGGTCATCTCTGCGATCCTGACCGTGACGTCGAATTCCTGCTCGAACCTGAGCGGCCGGTGGTACTCGCACGAGGCCGCCACGCGCGGCCAGCCGATCGGTGACTGCGGGGGATGAATGCTCAAGCCCACCTCACGCCACAGCTGATGCTCAGCATCTTCGAAGTAGCGAAAAAAATTGGAGAAATGGACGATACCTGCCGCGTCGGTCTCGGAGAACTGCACGCGTCTCCGCACACGCACTTCGCGACCTTCCGCGTCTCCCGCCTCGCGCCTCGCGCCTCCCACTACGTGTACCGAATGTTCGTGTGCTGCGGCAGGAAGAAGCGTGGCAGCAGCGAGTCGACCCGCATCAGCCCGTCGCGCGTCAGCGCGATCCGCTCGGGCGTGGCCTCGGCCAGGTAGCCGTCGGCGCGGAGGCTGTCCCACTGGTCGGCGAACTGCGCCAGCACGTCGGCGCCGTACTTGTCGGCGAAGTAGGCCGGCCGCAGCCGTCCCAGCTTCATCTGCAGCACCAGCTCGCGGCGCACCCGCTCTTCGTCGGTGGGGCGATAGGCGCGCCCGAGCGGCAGCTCGCCGGCGAGGACCGCCTCGCTGTAGGCCTCCCAGGTGTCCTTGTTCTGCAGGTGGACGCCGTTGACGTGGCCGAACGAGGCGACGCCGAGGCCGGCCATGTCGGCGCCCTGCCAGAGGCGATCGCGATAGATGAACTTCGTGGTCGCCGGATCCTTGACCGCGGTGTAGGCGCTGCCGATGTGATAGCCGGCGCGCTCGAGCGCCTCGAACGCCTCCGCCACCCAGCGCCGCTTCGTGTCCCAGCCGGCGAGCGATCCGGTCAGCGTGTTCGTCTTCGCGAGCAGGTCCTTGCTGATCGTGGTGTTGTAGGGCAGCTCCATCTGGTAGACGGTGACGCTGTCGGGCTCGAGGGCGATCGTCTTCTCGATATTGCGCTGCCAGTTGTCTTCGGTCTCGCCGAGCATCCCGGCGATCAGGTCGATGTTGATCTGCGGGAAGTGCAGCGAGCGCGCGAAGCGGTAGGCGGTCTCGATCTCGGGCGAGCGGTGCGCGCGGCCGTTGATCTCGAGGATGCGGTCGTCGAAGTTCTCGACGCCGAGGCTGAGCCGCGTCACCCCCATCTTCCGGATCGCCGTCAGCTTGTGCTGGGTCAGCGTGCCGGGCTCGCACTCGAAGGTGATCTCTTCCGCCTGGTTCCACGGCGTGATCTTCTTCAGGCGATCGACGAGCGACTGCAGCTGCTGCGTCGAGAGGAACGACGGCGTGCCGCCGCCGAAGTAGACGAAGTTCAGCGGCCGGCCGGCGATGGCCGGCTGCTGCGCGTACATCTCCCATTCACGCGCGAGGACGTCGAGGTACTGCGCGATCTCCTGCGCGTTCTTGTCGGTGTAGACGCGGAAGTAGCAGAAGTGGCAGCGCTTGCGGCAGAAGGGGATGTGCAGGTAGAGCCCGAGCGGCGTGCCCGGCTTCGGCGGCGAGGCGAGCGCGGCCATCGCGTCGCGCTCGACCGCGTCCTTCGTCCAGACCGAAAACGGTGGATAGGTGGCGACGAAGTAGCTGCCGACTTCCGGTTCCGCGACGCCCGTGGGGTTCGTGTCTGCCATGGATCCTTCGTATCCTTCGCTGCCCTTGGTGGCCTTCGGCTTACCCAAAACAAAGAAGCCGCCCGTCCTGGGCGCCAATCACAATCCGTCCGCCGGAGATCGCCGGGGAGGCGGTCAGCGCGTCGCCGACTTCGTACTCCCACAGCTTCTTGCCCGACTGCGCGTCGAGCATGTAGAGCTTGCCGTCGCTCGACCCGACGATCACCCGTCCGCCGGAGATCGCCGCCGAGGAGTCGACGCGCGCGCGCGTCGTGAACTTCCACGCCACCCTGCCGGTGGCGGCGTCGATCGCGTGCACCGACTTGTCGCGCCCGCCGATCACCACGCGGCCGCCGATCAGCGCCGGCGAGGCGTAGAACGGGAACTGCCGATCCGGATCCCGGTAGCGCCAGGCGATCTTCTTCGCCGCCAGATCGAGCCCCAGCACCTCGTTGTCGAAGGTGCCGAGATACGCGCGCGTCCCCTCGACCGCCGACGAGGATCCGGTATTCGCGCCGATCGGGATCTCGAACAGCACCCTGCCGTCGGCGGCGCGGACGGCGCGGAAACGCTCGTCGCAGCCGGCGAAGTAGATCGTGCCGTTGACGACCGCCGGCGTCGCGTGCACCTGCGCGTCGGTCTTCAGCTTCCACCGCACCTTGCCGGTGCGCGCCTCGAGCGCGTAGAGGTGCGTGTCGTACGACCCGATCAGCACCAGGTCGCCGGCGACCACCGGCGACGACTTGATCTCGCTGCCGGTCTTGAAGGTCCACGCCTTCGCGCCGTCCTTCACGTTCACGGCATGGAAGACGCCTTCGAGGTCGCCGATGTAAACAAGCCCGCCCGCCACGGCGGCAGACGACTCGCCGATCAGGTTGCCGGTGGCGTACTTCCACCGCAGCTTGCCGCTGGCGAGATCGATCGCCAGCAGGTTGCCGTCCCCGGCGCCGACGTAGACGACGCCGTCGGCAATCGCGGCCGACGACTCGATCGTCTCACCCGCCTCGTACGTCCACTTGAGCGCCGGCGCCGCGGGGACTTCGCCAGCCGCCCCCGTCAGCCGCGGACTCCCTCTGAACTGGGGCCACCCCGGGTCCGTCGACTGCACGGCCCACGGCTCAGCCACAAAGGCCACGAAGAACACAAAGAGCACAAAGAGGACATGAAAAAAATTCTTTGTGGTCTTTGTGACCTTTGTGATCTTCGTGGCCGGGCCGTGGCCCGTGCAGCCGCTACTTCCCATCTACTGACAACGCGAACAGCTGGTTCCGGTTATTCAGGTACAGGCGCCCGTGCGCCGGCACCAGCGTGGCGTAGACGGCGCTGCCCATGTTCATCTCGCCCAGCACCTTCTTCGTCTTGCCGGTCGCCAGCACGGTGACGTCGCCGTCCTCGTCGCCGAGGTAGATGCGCCCGTCGACCACCATGGTCGAGCCCCACACCGCGGCGAACATGTCGTGTGTCCAGTAGACTTGTCCGGTCTTCGCGTCGAGGCAGTGCAGGAAGCCGCTGAAGTCGGGGATGTAGAGCAGGCCGTCGGCGAGCGACGGCGTCGAGATCGAGCGGCGGATCTTGTCGTAGTGCCAGAGGCGGCCGGTCTGCGTGATGTCGCCGCGCTTGGTCGCGTCGATCGCGTAGAGATGGCCGACGCCCTCGCCGTGCTCCGGATCCTGGCCGTTGGCGATGTAGACCTTGTCGTCGTAGATGACCGGCGTGCCGATCACCTCATTGCGCGTCTTGGGCCACACCGCGTCCTTCGGGTTGGTGTCGAACTCCCAGAGCTTCTTGCCCTTGAGATCGTAGCCGCGCACCCAGCCGTCCCCCTGCGCGCTGACCACCTGCTCGACGCCGCCGATCTTGCCCACCGACGGCGTGGACCACTGGCCGTGCAGGATGCGGTCCTGGACCGAGTTGTCTTCCCACGCCAGCTCGCCCGTGACCTTGTCGAGCGCGATGATCGCCGGCGCCTTCGGCGACGGGATGTGGACGTGGCTCTCGTCCTGCCCGTTCGACGTGCTGACGAAGATCAGGTTGCCGTAGATCACCGGCGACGAGTTCGACAGGTTGTGCGGATAGGAGCCGACTTCCTCCATCATGTCGAACGACCAGATGACGTCGGCGTCGTGCGGCCCGGTCAGCTTCTCGTCCTTCACCGGTCCCTGGTTGCCGTCGGCGAAGCCGTTGATGTCGAGACACCACACCACGCCGCGGTTGCTGACGTAGTAGAGCTTGTTGCCTTCGACCGCGGGAGAGCTGGCGACCCCCTGGTAGGGCCAGTCGTTGGCGCGCCCCGACGACAGCTTCTCGTGCGTCTGCTGCCACATGAACTCGCCGGTGTCTTCCTTGAACGCCATCAGCACGCCGCGGTCGCCCGGCTGCTTCGGATCGCGCATCGCTTCGTTGTTCGTGCCGACGAACACCATCCCGCCCGCGACGACGGGGTTGCCGTAGCTCTGCGATCCGAGCTCGGCGACCCACTTGACGTTCTTCTTCGTCTTGACGTCCCACTCGGTGGGCAGCCCCTTCATGTTCGAGACCATGTTGCGGTCGGGCGTGCCGCCCCACATCGGCCAGTCGCCGGTGCCGGGATCACTCGTGGCTTCCGCCTTCAGGCGGAAGGCTCCAGCAGCAACGGCGACGATGGCGAGCGCGAGCAATATCTTCTTCATTGGTTTTTCGCGACCTTGATGTTGTCGATGTAGGCGCCGAACTCGGCGTCGATGAAAAACCCGGGCGCCCCCTTGTGATTGCCGATGGGATCGATCTTCTCGATCGTCCACGCGTCCGGTTCCTGCGCGCCTGTCGGCCACGCCTTGCCGCGCGCCCGCACCTTGCCGTCGGGCATGTTCTCGACCCGCAGCTTGAGGTGATACCAGGTGTCGGGCTTCCACTCGTAGGGCACCACCGCCGCGCGGTGCGTCTCCGGCTCCCACGACTCGATCTTCATCTGCTGCGCGTTGCCGTAGAGGATGAGCGAGTAGCGCTGCGCCGTGACGCCGAGGTCCGACATCTGCCGCCGCTTCGTCGTCCCGCGCACGTCCGCTTCGACGGTGTAGTCCGAGAGATTGACGTCGCCGACGAAGCCGCGATACCGCTTGAAGATCGTGTTGTCGGGCGCCTTGTAGAGCGCCTTCTGTCCGTCGATCGCGCCGACCGCGGTCTTCGCGGTGCCGACGATGATCCACCCGGGCGGGACCGAGCCTTCCGCCATCGCGTCGAACGTCTCGGTCCACGGCAGCGGCCGCACGACGCGCGCGCGCGCCTCGCCCGACACCGCCCCCGCGGTCGCCTTGATCGTGCCGGCCTGCTCGACGACGTCCGCCGCCGGCGTGAACGTGCCGTCGGGTGCGACCGTGCCCTTCAAGCCGGTCAGCGACCAGGCGACGTTCGACGCGGGGCCGATGGCGCGGCCCATCCGGTCGAACGCCGTCGCCGTGAGCTTGACCGCCTGTCCGGGCTTCAGCACCATCTCTGTCGGCGAGACGCGAACCCAGGTGGCGTCGCCTTCGCCCTTCGCCGCCGGCTCGTCCACCGTGAACCCCGCCGGTTTGGTCGGGGTCTTCGCGCCGATCGCGTAGACGCCGCCCGTCGAGACGAAGAAGATGCGCCCGCGCGACACCGCGGCCCCCCCGAAGATCGGTTCCGGGATTCCCGCCGACTGCCCGGCGTTGTCGTCCTTGCTCGGCGGCATCTCCACGTCGCTCAGGATCTCGGCGTGATCCGCGAACGGACGGACGATGAAGAACTTGCCGCTTTCGGTGCCGACGTAGAGCTTGCCGTCGGCGAAGACGAGCGGCGCCTTCTGGATCGTGCCGAGCGTCTGCGTCCACAGCAGCTTGCCGCTCTCGAGATCGTAGGCCTTGAGCCGCGAGCCGTTCTCCACCTGGTAGACGCGGCCGCTGTCGATGACGGGCGAGGAGAAGCCGAACTGGTCGCCCTTCTGCGCCCACTTCGTCGTCTTGATCTCGCCGCTCTGCGAGCCGTCGATCGCCGCGATCATGCCCAGCTCGGGGACGTCGAGGTTCTCGTCGCCGTGCGAGACGATGACGGTATTGCCCGAGACGACCGTGCCGGTGTTGATCGCGCGCTTGGCGATGACCGTGCCCCACACCTTCTCGCCGGTCTGCGGCTTCATCGCGTAGACGCCGCCGTCGCCGCTGCCGCTGATCAAAAGACGCAGCCCGTTGATCGGCGCAATGAGCGGCGCCGCGTAATTGGTGTCGTAGGGGCGCCCGCCCGGACTGGTGATCCAGACGATCTCGCCGCTGCGCTTGTCGAGCGCCACGAACCGGTGCTGCCGCGACGCGCCCGAGCCCCAGCTCGAGATCGCGGCGGAGACGATGACCAGGTCGCCGTCGATGATCGGCGACGAGGTGCGGCCGCCGTGCGTGGTGAACGCGGCGAACTCTTCGCCGATCGAGCGATCCCAGAGCAGCTTGCCGTCCTTGTTCAGCGCGATGACCGTCGCGCCGACGCCGAGCGCGTAGATGTTGCCGGTCTCGGGATCGGCGGCCGGCGAGGCCCAGCCGACCCGATGCGGCGGCACGTCGCTCTGGAACACGTTGAACTTGTATTCCCACATCAGCCGGCCGGTGTCGGCGTCGAGCGCCATGACGCGCTCCTGCATGTTCTCGCCGAGGCCGGCGGGGTTCTGCACGTAGACGCGGTTGCCCATGACGACCGGGGCCGAGCGCCCGCCGTAGGGCGCGCGCCACAGGAAGCCGGTGCCGTTCAACTGCCACTTCTCGATCAGGCCGGTTTCATCCGACCGCCCGTCGCGATGCGGGCCGCGCGCGTCGGGCCAGTCGCCGAGCGCCACCTTCCGCCCCTGGGGCTGCGGCTGGGCCAGGATGACCGCACTTAGTAGGAGTACAAGCGGACCGAGCACGAACTGTCGTTTCAGCATGGCCTTCACTCGTTTACGCCATCTTACCGCAGCGCGTTTCGTGCCCCGGGCTGTGACGAATGCTGGGACAACCCCGGAACTTCGGGCCGTTTGCGCCGTTACCATTGGGCATAATGATGCGCATGCGATTGACCCTCGTGCTCCTCGGCCTCGGCCTGCCCGCCGTCGCCGCCGCCCAGACCACCCAGCCGGCCGGGCAGGTCACGCTGCCGACCGTGACCGTCACCGCCCAGAAGGAGCCGGCCGATCCCCAGGGCCTGCCGGTCAGCGTCAGCATCGTCCCGCTCGATTCGCTGTGGAACGGCGGCATGACCACCATTGGCGAGGCGGCCATCTACGCGCCGAACACGTATTTCACCGACTTCACCGCGCGGAAGCTGAGCAACCCGCGCTTCCGCGGAATCGGGTCGAGCCCGGCCAATTCCGCGATTACGACCTATATCGACGGCGTGCCGCAGCTGAACACCAACTCGTCCAGCCTCGAACTGCTCGACGTCAGCCAGCTGGAGTTCGTGCGCGGTCCGCAGAGCGCGCTCTTCGGGCGCAATACGCTGGGCGGCCTCGTTAACGTCAGCACGCCGCGGCCGTCCTTGACCAAGTGGACGGGATCCGCGGTGGTGCCGTTCGGCAATTACAGCTCGATCGACGTGCGCGCCGCCGCCTCCGGCCCTCTTGGCGGCAAGGCCGCGGTCGGCTTCGCCTTCGGCCACGCGCAGCGCGACGGCTTCACGAAGAACGACGTGACCGGCAACGACATCGACTACAGGAACGGCACCTTCGGCAAGGCGCAGCTGCTGCTCACGCCGACGGCGCAGTGGGAGGCGCGCCTCATCTACACCGGCGAGCGCGCGCGTGACGGCGACTACGCGCTGAACGACCTGCAGGCGCTGCGCGACAACCCGTTCCACTCGTCGCGCGATTTCGAGGGGCACACCGATCGCGACGTGCAGTCGACGACGTTCCTGGCGCGGCACGTCGGGAAGAAGATGGCCTTCTCGTCGACGACCGGCATCGTCCACTGGAAGACGCAGGACGCCACCGATCTCGACTACACCCCGGCGCCGCTGCTCACGCGCGTCAACGACGAAAAGGATCTGCAGGTCACGCAGGAAGTGCGCTTCGCGTCGGCCCCGTCCGCGCCGGTGGCGGTGGGCAAGGCCTCGCTCAAGTGGCAGGGAGGCGTGTTCCTGTTCACGCAGAACTACGACCAGGACGCGGTCAACACCTTCGCCCCGTTCGTGCTGTCGCCGTTCATCAACATCGCGGTGCACCAGCACAGCCCGCAGGCGGCGCTCGACGACGCCGGGCTCGGCATCTACGGCAACGGCACGTTCACGATGGATCGGCTCGACCTCACCGTCGGCGCCCGCGTCGATCGCGAACACCGCGAGGCGAATCTCGCGACCTTCTTCGTCGAGCCGCTGTTCCAGCAGGCGCCTGCCGTCATCGCCGAGGAGACCTTCGCCAACGTCTCGCCGCAGGCCGCGGTCGCCTATCGCGTGCGCCCCGACGCGATGGCTTACGTCTCGTTCACCGGCGGCTTCAAGGCGGGCGGCTTCAACCCGGCGTCGCCGGTGGGCGCCGAAGCGTATGGCGAGGAGAAGACGTGGAACCTCGAAGGCGGCTTCAAGAGCGCCTGGGCCGGCCGGCGCGTGACGACGAACGTGTCGGTGTTCTCGATCGACTGGACCGACCTGCAGCTGAACCTGCCGAACCCGCAGGTGCCGGGGCAGTTCTACATTGCCAACGTCGGCGGCGCGCGCAGCAGCGGCGTCGAAGTCGAGGTGAACGGCCGCGCCCGTGACGGCGTGGACCTGTTCGCCACCTTCGGCTACACGCACGCGCGCTTCGACGCCGACACCTCGTCGAGCGGCGCGCCGGTGGGCGGCAACGCGATCCCGAACACGCCCGACTACACGGCGAGCTTCGGCACGCAGCTCTCGCACGCGCTGGCGCCGGCGCTGCGTCTCTACGGGCGCGCCGAAGTGGTGTTCTACGGCGCGTTCAAGTACGACGACCTGAACCTGGCGGGGCAGGAGGCGTATTCGCTGGCCAACTTCCGCGGCGGCGTGAAGGGCAAGCTGCTGTTCGTCGAGGGCTGGATCCGGAACGCGTTCGACACGCACTACGTCCCGGTCGCCTTCGCCTACTCGCCGCAGCTGGCGCCGTCGGGCTTCATCGGCGAGAGCGGCCGTCCGAGGACCTTCGGTCTGACGGCCGGCGTGAGTTTCTAGCCGGCCGCGTGTCAATTCCCAACGTCACAACTCCCAACTCCTCAAGCTCCAAGAGTTGGGGGTTTGCTCTTGAACTTGGGAGTTGGGAGTTAATTGGGAGTTGGAAGTTGCGGCGTTGGGGAGTTGACAGAGTCGCCCCGGGAGATACTCCGATGAAACAAGCAATGATGGCCGTCGCAACGGTCGTGTTCAGTGTGATTGCGATTCATGCTGCCGACTGGCCCCAGTGGCAGGGCCCCGATCGCACCAACCTCTCGAAAGAAACCGGCCTGATGAAGGAATGGCCCTCGGCCGGGCCGCCCGTGATCTGGTCCGCCAGCGGCATCGGCGGCGGCTACGGCTCGATGGCCATCGTCGGCGAGCGCGTCTACCTGCAGGGGATGCGCAACGGCAGCAGCATCGTCTCGGCGCTCAACCGCGCGGACGGCAAGGCGCTGTGGTCGAAGAACCTGGGACGCGCCTTCAGCAACGACCAGGGTGACGGACCTCGCGGCACGCCGACGGTGGACGGCGATCGCCTGTACGTGCTGACCGAGGGCGGGGACCTCTGGTGCCTCAAGACGGATGGCGGCGAGGTCTGGCACCGCAACATCCTGAGCGACTTCGGCGGACCGCAGATCCGCTGGCTGATCAGCGAGTCGCCCCTCGTCGACGGGCCGCACGTCGTCGTCACGCCGGGCGGCC
>Ga0207701_10004660_pt1 | contig 13892 bp, 11 predicted proteins | sample KBSSwiSSwithPhiX_FD_184294 | JGI IMG/M metagenome (GOLD analysis project Ga0207701, IMG submission 184294) | Switchgrass rhizosphere bulk soil microbial communities from Kellogg Biological Station, Michigan, USA, with PhiX - S5 (SPAdes) (version 2) | ecosystem: Environmental > Terrestrial >... | reverse complement strand
CCCGGTGATGGCGCTGCTGATCGCCGTGCTGTTCGCGTCGTGGTCGCTGGGGACGCGCTGCCGCTACACGCGCGCGCAGGTGCTGAAGTTCACCGAGGAGTGCATCTCGGCGATGGGCATGACGCTGCTGATCGTCGGCGGGGGCGGCGGGTTCGCGAAGGTGCTGACCGACGCGGGCGTCGCCGACGCGATCGCGCGCGGCGGCGAGGCGATCCACATGCCGCCGCTGCTCTACGGCTGGCTGCTGGCGGTGTTCATTCGCGTCGCGACGGGTTCGGCGACGGTCGCGATCACGACGGCGTCGGGGCTGCTGGTGCCGGAGCTGGCGCACCACCCGGAGTTCACCGCCAACCAGATCGCGCTGATCATCACGGCGATGGGCTGCGGGTCGCTGTTCCTGTCGCACCTGAACGACTCGGGCTTCTGGATCGTGAAGGACTTCCTGGGCCTCAGCGTGCCGCAGACGCTGCGCACGTGGACCGCCTGCGAGACGATCGTCGGCATCGCGGGCATGCTGCTGTCGCTGCTCGCGTTCGTCCTGATCTCGCCGCACTGACGCGTCAGAAGCGACCGGTCAGCGCCAGCGGGCTGACCGCAATCACCGCGTGGCCGTTCGCTTTCCACACGATGATTCCGGTCGTGCCGAGCCCCGCGCCGGTCGCCAGGCTGACGCCGCCCGCATACCATCGCCAGGTGGGCGCGTAGCACTCCGAGGTACATCCACCCGAGACCGAAGTGACGTGTGCCCGCTGGGCGAGATAGAGCACCGCCGCGCCCGCCACGGTCGCCGCCACTCCGCCAGCGAACAACCCAATGCCGAGCATCTTGCGTCGATGATCGCCCGGCGAAGCGGTGAGCCGGATCGGGGCCATGATCGTGAGCGCTGTCGCCGACACGTTCCCCTCACGATCCTGGACGAAGATGCGATAGTCGTGCTGCGGGAGCTGGAGGACGCAGCGTTCGCCGCACGCGAACTCGCGGCCCCGGCCCCGCACCTGGATCGATGAGCCCGGCAGCGCAGCGCTGATCTCCACCGGAACGACGACCGGTTCTTCAGCTCGCGCGGGACCGGCGGCGATCGTCACGACCACGGCGACCAGCGCGACGACGGCCCGTTCCCAAACCTTGCGCCACCCAGCCGCCATCCCCGCACGATACCATCGGCCGCGCGTCGATCTGATCGAGTGGCATTCCGCCGGAGCCGCGGTGCCCCACCCGAGCAACCGTCAGTAGCTCGTCAGGATGGCGGCGCCCTTTCCGTGCCGCAGGACCCAACCGAGCACGGTGACGCCGATGCTCGCCGCGATCGTGATCGCGCCCGCGATGTACCACCGTCTCTCGTTCACCTCGTTGTAGTCGCAGCTGAGGCCGCAGTCCGCGCCTTCGAGCGCGTGCCCGACGAAACCGGTGATCACCATGCCGCCGCCCGCGGCGACGCCGATCCAGCCCAGCGTGTACAGCCCCCAGCCACCGATACGCGCGCCATAGCTCCCCGGCGTGACGGTGGCGCGGATGGGGCCCGTCACCTCCAGCCGCTCGGCCCACCGGTGACCATCCGTATCCCAGACCACGAGGCGGTATCGCCCCGCGAAAAGATTCGTCGAGCACCTCGCGCCGCAGTCCACGGTACCGCCCGGCCCGGCGAGCTCGATCGAGCTGGCCGTTCCGCGCCCGCCGATCTCGACCGGGTAGATCGGCGCCGGGACGACGTCGTCCGCGGCCGCGGCGCGCCCGGCGCCCGCGACGACAGCCGAAACGACGGCGATCATCCTCGACGCTCGCCACCGCCCACCGCGCGACGACATCAAAACCTTCCGTCCAGCGCGAGCCCCGCCCAGCGCAATCCCGCCGCCGGCCGGACGCGCAGCTGCGCGTCGTTCACGGGCGCCGGCGGCGCGCCGGCGGGCGACGACGCGTCCAGCGGGCGCGTATCGACCACCGCGTGCCGACTCTTCTGGAGAACGATGAACCCCGTGGCGCCCAGCGCGAGCCCCGCCGCCAGGCTGCCGCCCGCGACGAGCCACCTCGAGGTCGAGACATCCTCGTAGGTGCACGGCCCGGAGCAGTCCTGGCCAAGCATCTCGACGAACTTCTTCCCCAGGATCGCCCCGAGCAGGACGCCGCCCACGGCGACCCCGACCACGCCCACCACCATGATCGTGATGCCGATCGTGCGCATGCCCGGGTCCGGCGGCGTCACCGTCGCGCGGGTCGGCATCTCGACGACGAGCCTCTGCGTCGACAGGACCTTGTTCGCGTCCTCGACCACCAATTTGTAGCGCGCCTGCGGCAGCTCCAGCGCGCAGTGCTCACCGCAGGTGATGTCGCCCGTCGGACCTCGCAGCACGATCATCGCGCCCGGCTGCGTGGCGCTGATCTGGACGGGAAAGACGGGCGGCGCCGCGAGCGCCTGAGCATGCGCCGCCGGACCGCGAGCGGCCATCACGCCCATCGCGATCGCGCACGCGATCGACACCTTGCGCACCCCCGCCATCGCTCCCATACGGTAGCATCGATCGCGCGTGCGCCATGGCTTCATCTCCTCCGCCTCCCGGCTCACTGGATCTCCTCGAACGACGGCGCGCGCCGTACGCCGGCCCGCTCGCGGCCATCGCGGGCGATCTGCTCGCGCGCTTTCAGCCCGCGGGTGACCGGCCGGTGCTGGAGATCGGCGCGGGCGCGGGCCAGCTGCGAGGATGGCTGCCACCGCCGCTGCGCGCGCGCATCGTTCACAGCGAGCCGTCCGACGCTGCCACACGCGCGGTGCGCGCGCGCGCCGCGGACGCCACCGTCGTCCGCGCCACCGCCGAGGCCCTGCCGTTCGCAGCGCGGTCGTGCGGCGCCGTCCTGGGGCTGTGCGTGTTCGACGCGGTCACCGATACGCAGGCGGCCGCCACCGAGATCGCGCGCGTCCTGCCGCCGGGGGGCCGCTTCGTGCACCTGCTGGACATGGCGACGCTGCTCGAGCAGCCGTTCGAGAAGCTGGCCGGCTCCGGCCTGGTCCCGATCCCGAACGTGTTCGGCGATCCGGGCGACCACGATTGGCCGCTGGACATCGTGCTGCTGGAACGCGACTGGCTGGAGAATCTGCTGCGGTTTGCCGCGGCCGCCGGTCATCCCTTCGCGGCGGCGTTCACGCCGATCTTCGCGCCGTTTCTCGCGGCGCCGTTCGACGCGGACGCGGCCTCCGGCGCGTTCAAGGCGATCGCGGGCAGCGGCGATCGCCGGCGCACGCTCGCGGCGTTGCTGACGTCGGCGAGCCGGCTGTCGGTCGCCGAGGGCCACCGCGCCGTCGAACCGCTTCCGTTTCATTCGGGCCGCTACCTGCAGAGTTTGCTCGGCGCCAGCTTCGCGGCGGCAGGCTTCGCGATCGAGCTGTCCGAGATCGTCGCGCGGGCCATCCGCCGCCCCGCCGCCGACGACGAGAAGGCGCTTCGCTACCGCAGCCTTTGCCTCGGCCACGAACGCCTCGAGTCCGAGCTGCCGCGCCGTCTGCTCGCCGCCGTCCGCGAGCCGCCCTCCGACGGCGACATCCTGGTCGAGGCCGGCGTGTTCGCGTTCATCGCGCGCCGTCTGGGCTGACGACGAGTTACAGGCTCTTGAAGAACTGCCAGAAGCCGGGGACCGCGGCGCCGCTCTGCGCGTCGTGCGCGTACCCTTTGGTCGTGCAGAACACGACCGGATAGTCGGGCAGGCAGCGGTCGTACTTCACGCAGTCGAACGTCGACGTGTTGGGCATCCCCGTGACCATGTAGGGGACGTGCGACGCCGTGTCCTTGTCGCCGTGGCATTCGTTGAGGCGCAGCAGCCGCTCCAGCGCCGCGACGGATCCCGAATACGGGTTCGACGGGTCGGCGGAATCGTGGATCAGGAACGCCGCGACCGGATGGTTCACGCAGACCTTCGCGCCGATGTGAATCGCCGGCGGCAGACCGCCTGTCACGCTGCCCTGCGCGCGCAACACGTCGGGGAACTGGCAGCCCAGCTGGTGCGCCATCCACCCGCCGCTGGAGTACCCGGCGTAGAACTGCTTGTCGGTGTCGACGCAGTAGTCGTTCTCGATCTGCTTGTGCAGCCGATCGAAGTAGCCGTACTCGGCCGAATCGGGCGACGTCGTCCCGGCGCCGTCGTCGAAGCAGTAGTGACACAGGTTGCCGCTCGCCGTACCGCCGTCCAGCGTCGTCGGATCGATGCAGCTGCTGCTGTTGTATTCGGCCTTGTTGTAGAAGCCCTGCTCCATCGCGATCAGGATCGCGTCGGGATCCGACGCGGACTCCATCGGGTAGACCTTGCTCGCGCCCACCAGGTCCTGGGGCGGGCCGCAGCCCGGTCCGAGGTAGACGGTGCGGTAGGTCTGCGCCGGATCGTAGTTGGGCGGCAGGCGCACGTAGTACAGGCGCTCGCGCGCGTTCTCTGCGGCGCAGTCGACGTTCAACGTGAAGCGCACGTACTTGCCGGTCGCCTGCGCGGTCGCCTTGCCGCAGCCCGCGCTGGGACCGCGGTTCGCGGACGTCGGCTCGACCGGGCAGCGCGGCGGGCCGGCGTCGAAGCTGCTCAGGCCCGTCTTGCCCGCGTACGTCGTGACCGTCGGGCTGGGCGTGCACGCGGCGAACGTCGCTGCCGCGAGGGCGACGACCTCCAATCGGCCGCGGACCACGACCGCGCTCAGAACAGCCCCGGGACGAGGCCCGGGATCGGCCCCACGAAGTCGGGAATGCCGAACGTGTTCTCCTCGAGGCCGAACAGCTTCAGGAACGTGACGTACAGCTTGTTGTGCGCCATGCCCCGCCCGTACCCGGGGGGCTGGTTGCCGAGATAGTCGATGTACCGGCCGGTCGTCAGCTGCCCGCCGCAGCTGCCCGCGAGCACCATCGGCACGTTGACGTAGGTGTGCTTGCCGCCCTCGCCCAGCTCGTTCGTCCAGAAGAACAGCATGTTGTCGAGCAGCGACTTGCCGTTCCCCTCGTCGATCGCCTTCAGCTTGCCGAGCATGTAGGCGAACTGCTGCGCGTACCAGTTGTGGACCTTGGTGAGGTCGGACCGGATGGTCGCCGCCGTCATCATGTCGACCATGTTGGCGTCCTTCGAGACGTCGACGCTCTCGTTGTGCGTCATCATGTGGTGCTCGCGCGTGCCCTGGTACTCCAGCGGCAGCCACGAGTGAATCACCGTGCTCTCGGCGGTCGACCACTGCAGGCTCGCCACGCGCGTCAGGTCGCACTGCAGCGCCAGGATCATCAGATCCATCTGCATCTGGCCGATCTCGCGGAAGTTGGTGACGCAGAAGTTCGCGGATTGCGTCTTGATGACCTCCGGGTCGCGCAGATCCTGATCGCGCAGGCACTGCTGGCGCGACGGCGTCTTGGGCTGGATCCCGGTGATGCCCGGACAGCTCGCCGACGTCGGGTTCGTCATCAGCCGGGTCACGCGCGTCTCGATGTCGCGCACGTTGTCCAGGTGCTGATCCAGCTTGGCGCGATCGTCGTTGCCCAGCTGGCCCTTCAGATCGGCGTAGTCCTCGGTCACGAAGTCCAGCACCGACTTGCGGTTCTGCAGCGCCGCCAGGATCTGCTCGGTCGTCCCGGCCTGCGTGCTGCCCGTCAGGCGCGCGTAGATCTGCACCGGATCGTCGACGGGCTGGATCGTGATCGCGCGCTTGTACTGGTCGTTCTGATCGACCGGCCCGTAGCACATGTGCGTGACCAGCGTCTCGAGGAACGTGTCGGTGCTCTCGACGCCCAGCTCCAGCGACGGCAGCAGCGTCTGCTGGCCGATCGCGGCGGCGATGTGCTGGTCGATCGACGGACCGCCCGCCGAGCCGTCCAGGAAGTGGTTCGCGCGGCCGGCGCCCGCGGGACCCTTCACCAGGTCGATCGCGGTCAGCATGTGCGTCATGCCCTGGTCGTGCACGTTGGCGACCGGGCCGTGCGTCGTCGACTCCATGTTCATGCCGCGCAGGATGACGACGTCGTTCTTGAACGGCGCCAGCGGCTCGAGGATCGGCGACAGCGTGAACTGGGTGTCCGGCGTCATCGGCGTCGTGGCGCACTGCCAGTTCTCCGGGATGGTGCCGCACGGGCTGAAGAAGACGCCGAATCGCTTCGGCGGGGCGACGGCGGCCGACGCGCGCAGGCCGCGCGGCCGCATCATGTCCAGCCAGGGCAGCGCGACGCCCACGCCCAGCGCGCCCCGCAGCAGCGCGCGGCGCGACAGCCGGCGCGGGATGCGGCGTTCGATCGTCGGCTTGCTCGACTTGTCCTGCATCGATCCCTTACCTTGCTTGTTCATGGCGCACCGTCCGCGGGTGCGAGGTAGCGGAATGCGTCGCTGCCGACGATCGTCGTCACCAGATCGACGATGCGGGTGTTGCGCGTGAACCGCGTCATCAACCAGTCCTGGTAGGCGATGAACCCGGCGTCGTCCTCGGCGCTGAGCTTGCCCTGAGAGAAACGCAGCCACTCCTCCGCGTAGCAGGCGCGCGCGTCGGGCATGTCCGCCAGCATCCGCGCCATCGCGGGGACGCCGTCGAACGGGTGCTCGGTGCCGTCCTTGCTCTCGATGGTGCCGGTCGCGTCGATGTCCATGCCGCGATCGTTGTCGCGCCACTGCCCGATGCCGTCGTAGTGCTCGAACGGCAGGCCCAGCGGGTCGATCGTGTTGTGGCACGACGCGCAGACCTCGTTGGTTCGATGCTGCGTGAACTGCTCGCGCGCCGTCTTGCTGAGATCCAGCGGCTGGAACATCGCCACGATCGACGGCGGCGGCGGCTGCACCGTCCGGCACAGGATCTGGTTCAGGACGAACTTCCCGCGGCGGACCGGGTCGGTGCGATCCTCCTTCGCCATCGTCGCGAGCAGCGACGCCTGCGTCAGCAGGCCGACACGCTGGGTGGTGTTCAGCGGCGTGGGGAGCCATTCGTCATCGTTGTCCGGCCCCGCCACGCCGTAGAACTGCGCCATCGTGGCGTTGAGGTACGTGTGGTCGGACAGCATCAGCGACGCGAACGTGCCGCCTTCCTCGAACAGCGTCTTGCGCAGGAACTGATCCGTCTCCTTCGCCATGTAGTAGGCGAGCAGCGGATGGAAGCCGGGGAACGCGTTCATGTTCTTCGCGAGCGCCGAGACCGTGTCCGTCCCCAGCCACATCGTGTGGAACTTCACCAGCTGCGTCTGCGCGCGGTCCGACGTCAGCAGCCGGCGCGCCTGCTTCATCACCTCGTCCTGCGTGCGCAGCGCACCGGAGTCGGCGGCGCCCGCGAGCTCGGCGTCGGGCATCGTGCCGGTCAGGAAGTACGACAGGCGCGTCGCGATCTCCCACGACGTCAGCGGCACGCCCTGCGGCGCCTGCTTCGAACGATCGCCGACCTCGGGACGGAACAGGAACTTGGGCGACAGCAGCATCGCCTGCACGACCATCCCGAGGCGCGTCGGGTACGTGAGCGAGCCCTCGTCGCGCGCCAGCAGCGCCAGCAGGTTGTCCTGCTCGGTGGTGGTCAGCGGGCGCCGGTAGGCGCGTTTGCCGAAGTCGGAGAGGAACGGTCCGACGCAGGCGGCCTCGCCCTGCGCGGCGGCGTCGCAGCCGGTCAGCGTCGTCGGGTCGGCGGTCACCGCCTGCGAGATCGCGAGCGCGGTCGACTCGTACTGCTCCATGCGCACCAGGCTGCCCGTCTGCGAGCTGGAGAGGTTCACGAACCCCAGCACCTTCGGATCGGGGACGAACACGATGTCGGGCATCGTGTAGCCGGGGAACAGATCGCCCACGGTCGCGACGTATTCCGCGTTGGTCAGCCGCCGGATCGGGATCGTCGTCGGCGGTGGGCCGGTGAGGTCGGGCTTCTCGGGGGTGCACGCGCCGACGGCGACGGCCGCCAAGCTGAGCGCGCACATCGTCGCCGCAACCGATCGACGGGCTGTTGCCTTCTTCATGGCGCCTCTAAAAGCAGTCTAGAAATACCACGGCCGACCTTCGAAGGCCCTATAGACCCCACATCGCCTTACGGCGTTATGAACTTGATGTTGTCGACGGTGATGTCGACGGTGTACTGCGCGGCGCCGTCGCCCGACCAGGGGAGCGCCCATGCGATCGACGTCACCTGGGTGGCGTCAGGGCTGAGGTTCGTGCCCCCGACCTTCTTGCCGCCGGTCAGGTCCGTCCAGTGCACGGTCTGCGTCACGGCGGCGCCGGTCAGCGGGATCGCCTTGCTCGCCGCCGCGCAGGTGCCGTCGTACTGGTTGCCGGTCGCGGGCACGCAGGTGCCCCAGCTCGGCGGCGAGGCGTTGTGCGCCGAATCCACGTCGGTCTGCGCGTCGCCGACGGACATCGTCACCGACGCGGCCGGAACAGCGCCGGTGCCCATGCCGTTTGCGGTGAACGTGCCCTGGATGTCGAACGAGAGGCCCGAATACGCGGACATGTCCGTCTTGCACGACAGGTAAAGCCCGAAGCCCGCGTACTTCTTCACGAGGCCCGTGATGTGCCAGTTGCCCGCCGCGACCGAGCTGGTGAGGCCCATCTGATCGGTCTCGGTGGCCGCCGAGGGATAGATGAAGGTGCCGCCGCCCATCATGCCGTTGAACTGGAAGGTCGCGTCCGCGCCCGTCGTCGTGGCGAAATCTTGGATGTTCGCCATGCCGGACTGGACCACGACCGGTGTGCACGTGGGAAAGTTGCCGCTGCCCGTGCCACCGGTGCCGCCGCCGCCCGTCGAGCCCCCGTGACCGCCGCTGCCGGCCGTGCCCGTGGTGTTAGTGTCGTTGCTCGATCCGCAGTTCAGAGTCGCGACCAGAGCGACCGGCAACAAGAGCAGCGAGAACCGTGCGATAGTGGCAACACTCTTAACGAACATGCGTGGCATGCAGAAATCCTTGAAGTTTTTTAGGACCCTATCGGTTTTGGTAGTTTACACGTCTATTGTAGTTTCGTGTGGGTGTAAAGGCGGTTCTGGCGCCCCCACCGATTCGGGTCCGGGTCCCGCGACGCCGTTAGAGGACCTGCAACGGTCGTTCGTCGATCTTCGGTTCGGGATGTTCCTGCACTTCGGCATCCTCACGTACACGGGCTCGTGGGCGGCGCCGAACCTGGACATCACGATGTTCAACCCGACCCAGCTGGATCCGAACCAGTGGGCCGACGCGGCGGTCTCGGCGGGCATGAAGTTCGGCGTGCTGACGACGCGGCACCACGACGGCTTCGCGCTGTGGGACTCGCAGGTCAGCACCTTCGACGTCGGGTCGATCCCGTGGCAGGGCGGAAAGGGCGACGTCGTGCGCGCGTACGTCGACGCGTTCCGCGCGCACGATCTGCTGCCCGGTCTCTATTACTCGGTCTGGGACAGCACGCATCCGGTCGGCGGCATCTCGACCTCGGACAACACGCCGGTGACAACCGAGCAGCTGGACTACGTGAAGGCGCAGCTGACCGAGCTGCTGACCAACTACGGCAAGATCCCGCTGCTGATCTTCGACGGCTGGGGTTGGAAGATGGGCCACCGCCAGGTGCCGTACCAGGAGATCCGCGCGCTGGTGAAGTCGCTGCAGCCGGACTGCCTGATCCTGGACAACAGCCACCTGATGAGCCCGTGGGAGAACGATCTGGCGGGCATCGAGGAGGCGCAGGGCAACGCCTTCGTCCCCGCCGACAACACGTTCCCGGCGATGCAGATGCAGAAGATCAACGGCGCGGGCGGCAACGACTGGTTCTGGGCGCCCAGCGTCGGCAGCCTCATGACGACGTCGGCGATCGTCACCGATCACCTGAAGCGGATCGAGCCGCTGTGGACGAACTTCCTGCTCAACTGCCCGCCGAACCGCGACGGGCTGCTGCCGCCGGAGATCGTGTCGCGGCTGGGCGAGGTCGGCGCCGCGTGGGCGCCGGACACGTCGCGGCCGCCGCTGCCCGCGCAGCCGCCGCAGATCGACGTCGCGTACGATCCGGTCGGCGCCACCGCGACCAGCGGCCAGGGCACCTTCGCCGTCGACGGGAAAGACGACTGGTACACGTACAGCGTGTGGGAGTCACTCACCGCGCTGCCCCAGTCGGTCACCGTCGATCTCGGGCAGGAACGCCCGGACGTGTCGGTGCTGAACTACGTCCCGCGCTACATCGCGCAGGTCGGACCGAGCACCGACGGCGCGATCACGTCGTACAACGTCCAGGTCAGCACGGACGGCGCCACGTTCACGATGGTCGCGAGCGGCGAGTGGCCGGTGAACGGATTGATGAAGACCGCGTCGTTCGATCCGGTCGCGGCGCGCTACGTGCGGCTGGAGGCCACCGCGGCGAACGGGACGAAGGCCGCGGTGACCGAGCTGGCGGTCGGCGCCCGGCGCTGACCTTACTCGGGCTCCGCGCCCAGCCAGTCCGTCCGCACGTCGGGCCCCAGCTTCGCGACGATCTCGGCTCGGAACCGCTTCTTCAGCTGGTCCGCGATCTGACCCATGCGCTGCTTAGACACGCCGAAGCGCGTGCCCAGCACGCCGAGCGCCACCGGCTCGTCCGCCGCGAGGTGCTCGTTCCAGACCGCCTGCTCGCGCTTGTCCTTGAGGCTGTCGCGGAAGCCGGACACCAGCTGGTGCATCGTCGTCGCCAGCTCGGCGCGTGCGGCCTCCGTCTCCGGTGACTCGCCGCCGCCCGAGATGCGCTCGGACAGCGCGTAACCCTCGTCGCCGCTGGACTCGCCTGGGCTCGGGTCGAACGGAACCTCGCGCGACTCGAGGTGGCGGCGCACCTCGTCCAGGTCCTTCTCGTCGACGTCCAGCTTCGCGGCCAGCAGCTTCGGCGTCACGTCGATGCCCGCGGCGAGCAGCTTCTGCCGCTCCTTCTCCAGCCGGAAGAACAGCTTGCGCCCCGCGCGCGTGTTGCCGACGTGAATGAGGCGCGAGTTCGTCATCAGGAAGCGCAGCACGTAGGCGCGGATCCAGTACGCGGCGTATGTCCCGAAGCGCGGGCCCAGCTTCGGCTCCCAGCGCTTGACCGCCTCCATGAGGCCGACGCTGCCCTCCTGGAACAGGTCCAGGATGTTCGTCCACGCGCGCCGGTACTGGTACGCGATGTGGATGACGAGGCGCAGGTTGTGCACGACCAGCGTGCGCGCCGCGTTCAGGTCGCCGCGCTCGCGGGCCGCCACGCCCAGCGCGCGTTCCTCCTGCTCGGTCAGACGCTTGTAGCGACGGGCCTCTGCGAGGAACCGCCCGACGGAGTCGCGGACGGTCGCGAGACGGCCCGGGCCCTGAGCGGCGGCGCCGTCATCGGCCATCAGGCGCTCCGCCTCGGCCGCCTCGGGATCGAGCAGCGCGAGCGCGCCCTCGCCCTCCGCGTCGCCCCCGGCTTCCTTGTCCTGGGGCATGTCGGCGATCTCGCCGTCCTCTTCCTGCGGTTCAGTCTTCTGTTTATCGTCGCGCTTGGCCATGACGGGCGGTTCCGAGAGGGAGTGTATGATGACACGCCGAGGGCGCGAGATGAGGCGCGGCGGGCTTGCGGCGGCCGTGGTGGCGATGGGGGCCGCCGCCTGTGGCCCACAGCTGGTGCCGCCGGGGCACGACCTGCCTCCGCCCGAGGGCGCGATCCGCGTGCTCATCCTGGACGGCCAGAACAACCACGACTGGCCGCGCGTCACGGCGTCGCTTCGCCAGACCCTGGAGGACGCGGCCCTGTTCTCCGTCGCGGTGACGACGACGCCGCCCGCCGGCAGCGCGCCCGACGCGTGGGACGCCTGGCAGCCCGACTTCGCCGCGGCCGACGTGGTCGTCAGCAACTACAACGGCGAGGCGTGGCCGCAGCGCGTGCAGGACGCGTTCGTCGCGTTCGTCGGCGGGGGCGGCGGCGCGGTCATGGTGCACGCCGCGAACAACGCCTTCCCCGAGTGGGCCGACTACAACCTGATGATCGGCCTCGGCTGGCGCGACGCCGACTATGGCGATCGCATCACCATCGACGACGCGACCGGCGACATGATCCGCACGCCGGCGGGCGTCGGTCCCGGCGCCGGCCACGGCGACGCCTTCGCGTTCCCGATCAAGGTCCGCCGCCCCGACCACCCGATCATGCGCGGCCTGCCGCCCGTGTGGATGCACGGCACCGACCAGCTCACGCACGGGCAGCGCGGCCCCGCCCGCGACATCACCGTGCTGGACAGCGCGTATTCGCCGCCCGACCACTATGGCACCGGCGAGCACGAGCCGATGACCTGGGCGATCCCGTTCGGTCAGGGCCAGGTGGTGACGACGATGATGGGGCACCTGTGGGCGGACCAGGTCGAGGAGGACGCGCTCGGGTGCATCGGCTTCCGCACCATCTTCGCGCGCGCGGTCGAGTGGGTCGCGACGGGTGACACCACCCTGCCCGTGCCGTCGAACTTTCCGACCGAGACCGACGTGTCGATCGGCCTGCCCATCCGCTAGAGCTACGCGTCTGGGCGGTGGACAGGCGCCGCCGATTCGGACAGTGTCGCATCTCGTGCCCGCTGTCCGGACAACTCTGGCGTTGCTCGTGTGCGCGGTTGTCGCGAGCGGCGCGGCGTGCAAGCGCGCGCCGAAGGACGAGCGAAAGGTGATCGCGCCACCGAAGTGGAACGCGAAGACGCCCGTGACCACGCCGGCGCCGCGCGGCAAGCAGATCACGCTGCTCTACACGTCGAACGGCGACGGGGACTACGAGCAGTGCGGCTGCCCGGTCCACCCGCTGGGCGGCGTGGCCCGCCGGGCGACGGTGATCGATCGCGCCCGCGCCGACGCCGACGCGGCGCTGGTGCTGGACGCCGGCGATCTGTTCTTGCCCCAGCGCGGGAACTACGCCGACGGCAAGCTGCCCGACGCGGGCGAGATCGAACGACGCGCGAAGCTGCTCGCGGGATCGTACGGGCGCATCGGCACGACCGCGATGCTGCCGGGCGAGCGCGACCTGATCATCGGGCTTCCTCTGCTCCGGCGGCTGGCGAAGCAGCAACACCTGCCGTTGCTGGCATCGAACCTGTACGGCCGCGACGGCAAGCGCCTGTTCGACGCCGACAAGATCGTCGACGCGGCGGGCGTGAAGATCGGCATCTTCGGCGTGAGCGCGCCGCCGTCAGCCGAGGACGCCGCGGCGTACAAGGCCGCCGGCATCGACGCGCGCGATCCGCTGGCGGCCGCGCGCGCCGAGGTCGCCGCCCTGCGCGCGCGCGGCGCGCGGATCGTGGTGGCGATGGTCCACGTCGGCGACGGCAACGAGAACCGCAAGCTGGTGAGCGCGGTGCCCGGGATCGACTGGGCCGTCCTCGGGCACAGCGGCATGAACCTGGAGCTGCCCGAGAAGGCCGGCAGCGCGCGCATGCTCGAGGCGATGATGAAGGGCCGCCACGTCGGGCGCCTGGACCTGCACGTGGTCGCCGACGACCTGGCGTTCGCTGACCGCGGCGAGCGCGCCCAGATCGAGACGATCCTCGCCGATCACAAGAGCCAGCTCACCGAGTACGACAAGCGCCTGGGCGAGACCGATCCGGCGACGATGCGCAACTACTACGAACAGCGGCGCAAGGAGATCGAAGCCGCGATCGCGCGCGAGACGGTGCTGCTGCAATCGCTGCCCACGGCGATCACGGGGAGCTGGTTCGAGAACCGCGTCATCCCGCTCGACGCGGCGACGCCCGATCAGCCGGGCGTCGCGATCCTGGTCGCCGCCTACAACAAGGAGAACGAGGCGCGGGCGGCGGCCGGCAAGCCAGTGGGCCTGGGCACCGAGGTGCCGCGCCCCAAGCACGACCCGGGCGCCGCGCCCGCTCCCGCGGGCGGCAATTACACCGGCACCGCCGCGTGCGGCGGCTGCCACGCCCCGGCCCTCGCGTTCTGGAAGACGACCAAGCACGCCCGGGCGCTGTCCGCGCTGGAACGCGTCGGCCGCGACAAGGACCCGTCCTG
>Ga0207701_10004658_pt1 | contig 13898 bp, 13 predicted proteins | sample KBSSwiSSwithPhiX_FD_184294 | JGI IMG/M metagenome (GOLD analysis project Ga0207701, IMG submission 184294) | Switchgrass rhizosphere bulk soil microbial communities from Kellogg Biological Station, Michigan, USA, with PhiX - S5 (SPAdes) (version 2) | ecosystem: Environmental > Terrestrial >... | reverse complement strand
CAGGCCCGCTTCTGAACCGGCGGGTTGGTCTCGCTCTTCTGCGCGTCGCCGGCATTCACGGCTTCGATGCTGAGGTCATGCTCGCTCATCGTCTCTCCTTCGGTTCACGCCACGGCGGCGGGCAGCAACCGCCAGATGTTGGCTTGCGCGTGACGTGATCGATTTGCCATCGCGTCCCGCACAGCGTCGGCTACTGTAGCACTCCTCCAGGCGCGGCGGTAGGCCTCCCACGCCTCTTCAAGCGAATGTTTTCGCAAATCGGCGCAGATCTCGGGCAGCGCCGCCGCCACCTTGACCCACCCGTTCGGCAGCACGAGCAGCGTCGCCGGCGGCGCACGGAGGCTCCTCTCGAGGCCGGCCTCGACATCGAACGGCTCGTAGCACAGCTCGAGCTCGCCTCTCAACCGGGCAGCCGCCGCCCCGAGCAGCTCGCGGAAGCCTGTCCACTGCGGCTCTGTAGGCTCCAATCTGTTCCAGTGCCGCGCGGCGGTCCCGATGTGCATCAGCCGGCCGGTGTTGAACCTGAAGGCCCCGAGGCTTCGGGCGCGGTCGATCACGCGTTCCGCCTCGTGAAGGTTGAGGCGCGTCGGGGCGAACGTCACTTCGAGCGGCATGGCCGCCTCGCGCACGGCACGGCACGCCGCGTGCGCCTTGGCAAGCGACGCCGCGGGTCGCTGACGCTCGTAAGTCTCCTGCGAGTCGCCGTCGATGCTGACCTGCACGGAGCGAATGGGCAGGCGCGCAAGCCGCGCAGCGATTGCGGCATCGAAACGCTGGCCGTTGGTCTCGATCTTGAGCGCGACGCCTGCATTGCCGAGCGCCTCGGCCACCGCAAAGAAATGCGGAACGACGAGCGGCTCGCCGCCGCACAGCATCACGTACGGCACGCCGGCGCGGGCAATCGCTTCGGCGACCCGCACTGCTTCCGCGGCGGGGAGCTCGTCCTTGAGCTTCTTGCCCGGCGCCGATTCAGTGCAGCAATGCAGGCACGCGAGGTCGCAGTCCCGCGTCAGCTGCCACGAGACGAAGAGCGGCGCGCTCAAATTGTCGATGCGGTTCGTCAGAACCAATCCGTCACCATGCCAGCCTCATAGGGAGACTGCCGATCGCGGACGCGAGAATGCCGGCAGTAAAAAGCAGCACCGCGAGCGCATAGCAGGCAACGATGGAACGAACGGCCGGCACGAACGCGCGCGGCGACTCGTAGGTGCGCATCGCCGCGCGGCCGCTTTTCACGAGAAGCGGCAAGGCGAGCAGCGCGGCCAGCGACAGCGCGGGGAAGACACGTAGCGCGACGCCGATGGGCACGACGGCAATCCCCGCCGCCGCGAGCCCGAGGTAGAGGTAGACCGACCGCTGCCGTCCGAGGCGTACGCAGAGGTTGCGCTTGCCGACGAGACGATCCTGGTGGTAGTCGGGGATCGCGTTGACCACCGCGAGCGCCATGATCAGGCATCCCGGCACGAGCGAGGCGAGCAGCGCGCCGCCCGAGAACGCGCGCGTGTGGAGATACAGGCTTCCGAGCACCATCCACGGACCGTACGACAGCGCGATGACGAGCTCGCCCAGCCCGCGATACGCCCAGCGGATCGGCGGCGCCACGTAGAAGATCGCCGCGGCTCCGCCGAGCAACGCGTAGGCGAGAAGCGGCCAGCCGCCGATCAGCGTCAGGTGAACGCCGACGCCGAAGGCGATGGCGAACGCGACGACACCGAGCCACAGCACGGCGTCCGACATCGGGGGAACGTCGGCCGGATTGAACACGCGGTCGGTGCCCATCCGCGAGTCGAAGTACTCGTTGAACGCCTCGACGCCGACGACGGCGAAGAGCACGCCCGCAAGCCCGCTCCAGAACGCGACGGGGTCGAAGGCGCCGCCGCGTGCGTACGCCCACGCCGCTCCGAGGAGATAAGGCAGCAGCCCCGCATAGAGAAAGAACCGGTACCGCACCATGCTGCAGACGACGAGCAGCCGCTGCCACGCCGCGCGCGGCGCAGCGCGATGCTGAGGCCGCCCGGCCGCTGCCGTGCCTAGAGATGGACCCATTGATGCAGGCTGCGGGTCCGGCCCGGGTCAGCCGCGAGCTCGTCGACGAACGCGGCGACGCGCGGATCGCGCCATGCGCGACGGAAGTTCGCCCAGATCTCGGTCAACGTCTGGGTGCGGAAATCGCCGCACACGAAAGGCAGCGCGTTGATGAGCTTCACGAGGCCGTTCGGCAACACGATGATGAGCGCGGCCGGATGCTTCAGCCGGTAGCGGAGCTCCTCGAGCAGGCCCGCCTCGTGGAAGTAGACGCGCATCCGCCCGCGATACTCATCGACCTTCTGCCGGAGCGTGTCGAAGAAGCGCTCGTACTCGTCGTCCTCGACCTCAAGGTGCCGCCACGCCTTGACGGCATTGCCGGTGTACATGGTGCGGCCGGTGTAGAAACTGTAGGCGCCAAGCTCGTACGCGAGGTCGACGGCCGCGCCGATCTCGTTCATATTGAACTTGGCCGGCGAGAAATTGATCTCGACGGGCACGCCGGCATCGCGCAGATTGCGCAGACCCTGGACCGCCAGATCGAAGTCGCCGCGCACGCGCATCCGGTTGAAGCTCGCGGCTACGGCGCCATCCAGGCTGACCTGCACCGCCTTCACCCCGAGGTCGTTGAGACGCGCGCAATTGTCGCGTGTCAGGTAGTGTCCATTGGTCTCGATCTTGAGCTCGGCGCCGCGCGACGTGACGCGCTCGACCATCGCGAAGAACTGCGGGTGCAGCATGGGCTCGCCGCCCGAGAACGACAGGTACGGGACGTCGTTGTCCATCAGCTGGTCGATGACCGAGAAGACCTGCGTAGCATCGAGCTCGTCGGTAAACGCCTTGCCGGGGCCGCTCTCCTCGATGCAGTGGAGACAGGCGAGATTGCACTCGTTGGTGATCTGCCACGCGACGTAGAGCGGCGCCGCAAGGTCGTCCGCCTCCGCGCCGAGGCTGGACGGAACCGCGACCGGCGCCCCGGCAGCGGCGTCGGCGGTGGCTTTAGTCTCCGCGGCGCTCACGCGGCTAGTGCGCTCGGTTCGCGTTGTCGTTCATTGCGGCGGGCCTCAGTCCTCCACCAGCCCACGCTGTCGCAGGTCCGCGACGAAGGTCTTGACCTCGCGCTCGATCGCGTCGCCGTCGCGCTCGTCGAACTGGCTCTGGAGACGGGCGGTGACCGCCGCCTCGTCGCCGCCGCCCACGTTGATCTCGCGGACGATGGCGGCCGCCGACGTGCTCAGCGTGAAGACCTTCTCCGACTTCGTCTCGAACAGTACACCGCCAAATTTCTCCTCGCGGAACTTGACGAACTTGGCGAGTCGCATGTCGAAGGCACTCCCGTCAGAACGAACGTTGGTGCGCCGATATTAGCATCGACCGCGAGGGGTTGGAGTGCCGAGGACACCCTCCGTCACTTCGCCTCGAGTCGATCCGCGGCCATGTTACGCGGCGCGAAGGCGAGCGGTCTTCGCGGGCATCGTGGCGCCGTTGACCTGCGTCAACAACACGCTCGCCAATACGGTGAAAATCCCTCGAGGCGGCGGTTCTCACGACCATAGCGAAATATCCCGGCGATCACAACGGCGACGAGCATGTTCCAGATTCGAATTCACGGCCGTGGAGGACAGGGCGTCGTGTCCGGCGCCGAGATCCTGTCCGTCGCCGCATTTATCGAGGGCCGCTATGCGCAGGCGTTCCCGAGCTTCGGCTCGGAGCGCATGGGCGCCCCGGTGATGGCGTTCTGCCGCATCGACGACAAGGAGATACGCCTTCGCGAGCCGGTTCTGGCACCCGACGCGCTGATCATCCAGGACCAGACGCTCCTCCACCAGGTCGACCTCTTCGGGGGCCTGCCCGCGCGGGGCTTCGTGATCCTCAACTCGGTGAAGACGCTCGACGAACTCGGGCTCGGCGGCTTCGCCCGCGGAGTCCAGCACTATCGGATGTGCACCTTGCCGGCGACCGAGCTTGCGTTGAAGCACGTCGGGCGGCCCGTCCCGAACGCCGCGTTGCTCGGCGGCTTCGCCGCGATCACGGGCGTGGTCAAGCTCGCCTCGGTCATCGCCGCCATCAGCGAGAAGTTCCCTTCGCCCATCGCGGAAAGGAACATCGCGGCGGCGAGCGAGGCATTCGATCTCGCGCAGAGGACATTGGAGGTCGCGGATGTTGAAGCAGACTGAGGGCTCGCACGCCGTCGCCGAAGCCATCGCGCTGTGCCGGCCGCAGGTGATCTGCGCGTATCCCATCACGCCCCAGACGCATATCGTCGAGGGCCTGGGTGAGATGGTAAAGACCGGGGAGCTCGAAGGATGCGAGTTCATCAACGTCGAGTCCGAATTCGCGGCGCTGTCGGTGGCGATCGGCGCGTCGGCCGCCGGCGTGCGCACCTACACTGCGACCGCCAGCCAGGGACTCTTGTTCATGGCGGAGGCCGTCTACAACGCCGCGGGGCTCGGGCTGCCGATCGTGATGACGATCGGCAATCGAGCGATCGGTGCGCCGATCAACATCTGGAACGATCACTCCGACAGCATGTCGATGCGCGACGCGGGCTGGATCCAGCTCTACGCGGAGACGAACCAGGAAGCGCTCGACCTGCACATCCAGGCGTTCCGCCTCGCCGAGGAGCTCTCCTGCCCGGTGATGGTGTGCATGGACGGATTCATCCTGACGCACGCGTACGATCGCGTCGACGTGCCGGCGCAGCAGGAGGTCGACGCCTACCTGCCGCCGTACGAGCCGCGGCAGATTCTCGATCCGGCGGATCCGGTGAGCATCGGCGCGATGGTCGGCCCCGAAGCCTTCATGGAGGTGCGCTACCTGTCGCACCACAAGCAATTGCGCGCCTTGACGTTGATTCCCCAGCTCGCAGCGGAGTTCGAAAAGCGCTTCGGCCGCAACTCGGGCGGCCTCATTCGCACCTACCGCAGCGAGGACGCCGAGACGATCGTCGTCGCGCTCGGCTCGGTGAATGGAACGATCCAGGAGGTCGTCGACGAGATGCGCAACGACGGCCTGCGCATCGGCTCGGTTTCGATCTGCTCGTTCCGGCCGTTCCCGCTCGCGCCGCTTCGTGAGGCGCTGGGCAAGGCGAAGCGCGTCGTCGTGCTGGAGAAATGCCTCGCCGTCGGCTTGGGCGGCATCGTGTCCGACGGTGTGCGCAAATCGCTGTCCGGCATTTCGCTCAACGGCTACACGGTCATCGCCGGCCTCGGCGGCCGGGCAATCACCCGCGGGTCGCTTCGACGCCTGTTCGAGGACGCCGAACGCGACGAGCTCGAGCAGGTGACGTTTCTCGACCTCAACGCCGACGTGATCAGCGCGCAGCTCGAACGCGAAAACGCGACGCGGCGGACGGGGCCTACGGCCGAAGCGATCCTGCGCCGGATCGGCACCGTCGCATCGAGCATCGGCTGAGGTTCGGAGGAAGAAGCAATGGACACGCTCGAGCAGCCCGTGAAGTTCTACCAGACGGGGACGTTCACCGTCGGCAACCGCCTCCTCGCGGAGGACCAGCGCTCGGTGCAGGCCGACATGCACCGGACGAACTCGCTCAATTCCGGCCACCGCGCGTGCCAGGGCTGCGGCGAAGCGCTCGGCGCGCGCTACGCGATCGACGCGGCGATGGTGGCGACGAGCAACCAGCTGATCGCCGTCAACGCGACGGGGTGCCTCGAAGTGTTTTCCACGCCTTATCCCGAGACGTCGTGGCAGATCCCCTGGATCCATTCGCTGTTCGGCAACGCCGCCGCGGTGGCGTCAGGCGTCGCCGCCGCGCAGCGCGCACTGGGCCGCCCCAACGTCCGCGTGATCGCGCAGGGCGGCGACGGCGGCACGACCGACATCGGCTTCGGCTGCCTCTCCGGCATGTTCGAGCGCAACGACGACGTGCTCTACATCTGCTACGACAACGAGGCGTACATGAACACCGGCGTCCAGCGCTCGAGCGCGACGCCGCCCGCCGCACGCACCGCCACGACGCCGGCGGTCGGCCCTTCGCCGGGTAACGTGTTCGGCACCGGGAAGAACGTCCCGCGGATCGCGATGGCGCACCGCATTCCGTACGTCGCGACGGCGAGCGTCTCGAACCTCCGTGACCTCGAGCGCAAAGTGAAGACGGCGATGGAGATCCGCGGCGCACGCTACGTCCACATCTTCGTTCCGTGCCCGCTCGGCTGGGGATCGGCGTCCGAGGACACGATCAAGCTCGCGCGCCTGGCCGTCGAGACGGGCCTTTTCCCCCTTTTCGAAGCGCGGGACGGCGTCGTCACGGCGAGTTCCCCTATCCGGCACAAGGTTCCGGTTACCGAGTACCTCAAGCCGCAAAAGCGATACGCCCACCTGTTTCGCAATCCGCCGGATCTCGAGCGCATCGCGCGGATTCAGATGATGGCGGACCATAACATCGAAGAGTACGGCCTGGTGCAATAGGGAGACGCATGAACAAGCCCTACGCAATCACGCTCGACGTCGGCTCCAGCCTCGCCAACAAGACCGGCGCCTGGCGAACCAACCGGCCGCTGTACGTCGACCGGTTGCCGCCGTGCAACCAGGGCTGCCCCGCCGGCGAGAACATCCAGGGCTGGCTCTACCACGCCGAATCGGGCGACTACGAAGCGGCCTGGCGCAAGCTGACCGAAGACAATCCGCTCCCGGCGATCATGGGGCGCGTCTGCTATCACCCGTGCGAGACGTCGTGCAATCGCGGCAAGCTCGACGAAGCCGTCGGCATCAATTCGGTCGAGCGCTTCCTGGGCGACGAGGCGATCAAGCGGGGCTGGAAGTTCGCGCCGCCCGAGCGCGAAAGCGGCAAGCGCGTGCTGATCGTGGGCGCTGGGCCCTCGGGCTTGTCGGCGGCGTATCACCTGCGGCGCCTGGGGCACGGCGTGAAGATCGTCGACGCAGGACCGCGCCCGGGCGGAATGATGCGCTTCGGCATCCCGAAATATCGGCTTCCTCGCGATGTGCTCGACGCCGAGGTCCAGCGAATCGTCGATATGGGCGTCGAGATCGAGCTCAACTGCAAAGTCTCGAATGTATTCGAGACCATGAAGGCGGGCAGCTTCGACGCCGCATTCCTCGCGGTCGGCGCCCATATCGCGAAGCGCGCCTATATCCCCGCAGGCGAAGCGGCGCACATGCTCGACGCAGTTTCGGTGCTGCGCAGCATGGAGGGTGAAGAGAAGCCCATGCTCGGCCGCCGGGTCGTCGTCTACGGAGGCGGCAACACCGCGCTCGACGTCGCGCGCACCGCGAAACGGCTCGGCGCAACCGAATCGATCATCGTCTACCGCCGCACGCGAGAGAAGATGCCCGCGCACGACTTCGAGGTCGAGGAAGCGCTGCAGGAAGGTGTCCTCATCAAATGGCTGTCGACGATCAAGAACATGGCCGACGAGGGCACGCTGACCGTCGAGAAGATGGCGCTCGACGACAAGGGCTTCCCGCAACCGACCGGCGAGGTGGAGACGCTCGAAGCCGATTCGCTGGTCCTCGCTTTGGGGCAGGACGTCGATCTGTCGCTGCTCGAAGGCGTGCCCGGCCTTGCGGTCAAGGACGGGACGGTCCAGGTGGGACCGAACATGATGACCGGCCACGCCGGAATTTTCGCCGGCGGCGACATGGTCCCGTCCGAGCGGACCGTGACCGTGGGCGTCGGTCACGGCAAGAAAGCGGCGCGGCACATCGACGCCTGGCTGCGCGGGACGGTGTATGCGCCGCCCCCGAAGCACGAGTTGGCGACGTTCGACAAGATGAATTCGTGGTACTACAGCGACGCGCCGAAAACCGTGCGACCCATGCTCGAGCTCGCACGCCGCACGTCGACCTTTGAAGAAGTCGTGAGCGGTCTGGACGAGAGCAACGCGTTGTTCGAGGCCCGACGTTGCCTCTCCTGCGGCAACTGCTTCGAGTGCGACAACTGCTACGGCGTGTGTCCCGACAATGCAGTCATCAAGCTCGGCCCCGGCAAGCGGTTCGAATTCAATCTGGACTATTGCAAGGGCTGCGGGATCTGCGTGTCGGAGTGCCCCTGCGGCGCGATCAAGATGATTCCCGAAGGAGCGACGCCATGACCGTCATGCCCACCGGCATCCACTTGCTGCAGGATCCCCTACTCAACAAAGGCACCGCGTTCACGGAAGAGGAGCGCGATCGGCTGAAGCTGCGCGGCCTTCTGCCTCCGCACGTCTCCACCCAGGAGCAGCAGCTCGCGCGCGTGCTCGATAATTTCCGCCGCAAGCCGAGCGATCTCGAGAAGTACATCAACCTCCGCGCACTGCACGACCGCAACGAGACGCTCTTCTACCGCCTGCTAATCGAGCATCCGGACGAGATGACGCCGATCGTCTACACGCCGACGGTCGGCCTCGCCTGCCAGCGCTACACGCACATCTTCCAGCGGCCGCGGGGAATCTTCGTCAGCGCCGCCGACCGCGGACGCGTCGGCCGCGTGCTCGCGAACTGGCCGCGGCGAGAGGTCGCGATCATCGTGGTGAGCGACGGCGAGCGGATCCTCGGCCTCGGCGATCTCGGCGCGAACGGCATGGGCATTCCCGTCGGCAAGCTGTCGCTCTACACGGCATGCGCCGGCGTGCATCCCGCGAAGTGCCTGCCTGTCCTGCTCGACGTCGGCACCAACAATTCCGAGCTCCTCGACGATCCTCTCTATATCGGCTTGCACCAGCCGCGTGTGCGCGGCGCGGCCTATGACGAGCTGGTAGAGGAATTCGTCGTTGCCGCGAACGAGATCTTCCCCGGCGTCGTCATCCAGTTCGAGGACTTCGCGAGCCACAACGCATTCCGCCTGCTGAAGAAGTACCGCGACCGCGTGCCGACGTTCAACGACGACATCCAGGGCACGGCTGCCGTTACGCTCGCCGGCATCCTGTCGGCGTTGCGGGTGACCGGCGGCGCGTTAGGGGAGCAGACGCTGCTCTTCCAAGGGGCTGGAGAGGCTGCCACCGGCATCGCCGATCTCACGGTTGAAGCGATGACCGCAAAAGGCCTCTCCAAAGCAGAGGCGCGCCGCCGGTGCTGGCTGTTCGATTCGAAGGGGCTCGTCACCGCGCAACGTACGGATCTGGCCGAGCACAAGCGCCCGTACGCGCACGAGCATGCCGGAGCCGCCACGCTGCTCGATGCGGTCAAGGCGTTGAAGCCGACGGCGATCATCGGTGTGGCGGCGGTCGGCGGCGCATTCACCGAGGACGTCGTGCGCAGAATGGCCGCGCAAAACAAGCGGCCGATCGTGTTCGCGCTGTCCAATCCCACGTCCAAATCGGAGTGCACCGCGACGCAGGCGTATGCGTGGTCCGACGGACGGGCGCTCTTCGCCTGTGGCTCGCCGTTCGACCCCGTCAAGCTCGACGGGCGGACGCACGTCCCGCGGCAGGGCAACAACTCGTACATCTTCCCCGGCGTCGGCCTCGGCGTCATTGTGTCGGGCGCCAAGCGAGTGACCGACGAGATGTTCATGGCTTCCGCCACGGAGCTCGCCGCTCGGGTGCGCGACAGCGACCTTGCGCAGGGCAGCCTGTATCCGCCGCTCGACTCGATCCGGGAGGTTTCGACGCACATCGCCGCGCGCGTCGCCGAGATCGCCTACAAGGGCGGAATTGCGCGCGGTGAGCGCCCGGCCGATCTCTTGGCCACCATGCGGTCGCACATGTACGAGCCGCGGTACGCGGAGCTCGCGAGTGCGTGACGACGATTCCCGCTTCGGCGGCCTTCGCGGGCTGTGACCCCGACAGAAAGGCGAGCGCAAATGAGAGAGTCCATTCGCGACATGCTTCAGCATCACCCGTTCGCAGCGGGCTTGGAGCCGACGCACATTGAAACGCTCGCGAAGCTCGCGAAGCAGATCCGGTTCGAGCGCGACCAGGTCATTTTTCGCGAAGGCGACGAGTGCTCGGAGTTCTACCTGATCGTCAACGGCCTGCTCGCGCTCGAGATCGCCGCGCCCGGGCACACGTTTCGCGTGCAGACGCTCTTCGCCGGCGATGAGCTCGGCTGGTCCGCGCTGCTGATGGGCCGTGGCAAGCACTTCCAGGCGCGCACTCTCGAGCGCGTCGATGCGCTTGCGCTCGAGGGCAGCGAGCTGCTCGCCGCTTGCAACGCGGACACGCAATTCGGCTATGCGCTGATGCAGCGCTTGCTCGCCGTCGTCGCCGAGCGCCTCCAGGCCACTCGCCTGCAGCTCCTCGACACGCACTCGCCCATCGCCGCCCGCGCGGGGGCGTGAACCCCGTCGCAATCACGCTCCTGCTCGCGGGCGCGCTCGCGGCCTTTTGCGCGCTTGCCTGGCGCAAGCTCGCGATCGTCGTCCGTCTCGCGCCCGAGCCGCGCTGGGACCATCCGTGGGCCCGGCTGGCAACCGTCGTCGTCAACGGCTTCTTGCAGTCCCGCATGGTGGCGCGTGAAAAGAAGGCCGGCGTCATGCACGCGGTGATCTTCCTGGGCTTCATGACGCTGCTCGTGCGCAAGATTCAACTGCTCGCGATCGGGTACGACGAGGCGTTCGTCTATCCGGGGCTTGCGGGCGGATTGTTCGCGACCTTCAAGGATGCAGTCGAGATCGCCGTGCTCTGCGCGGTTGGCTATGCGCTGTGGCGGCGGCTCGTGCAGAAGCCGCCGCGGCTCGAGCGCAATCGCGAAGCGCTCGTGATCCTGTCGCTGATCGCGGCCATCATGGTCTCCGATTTCCTGTTCGATGGCTTCCGCTTTGCGTTGAAGGCCGACGGCGTCCCGGGCATCACCCACGAGCGCTCGTTCGCATTCGGCGGCGACGCGATCGCGACGCTGTTTTCGGGGCTCTCGACGGGGGCTCTCACTGCCGGCTATCACGTCTCGTACTGGGTCCAGATGCTGACGGTGCTCGGCTTCCTCGTGATTCTTCCGCTGGGCGAGCACTTCCACATCGTCACGGCGCTGCCGGCGCTTTACTTTCGGCGCGGACGGCCCGCGAATCGCGTCCCGACGGTCGACCTCGACGCGATGCTCGACGCCGACGACGGTGCGGAGATGATCGTCGGCGTGCGCACGGCGCGTGATCTTACTTGGAAGGATGGCCTCGACGCGTTCACGTGCACCGAATGCGGCCGGTGCAAGGACGCCTGTCCGACGTTCGTGACGGGCAAGCCGCTCGCGCTCAAGTGGGTGTATGACAGCCTCAAGGCGCACCTCGTTTCGCAGCGCGACGCCATCGTCGCCCCGAATGGCGCGGAGCTGCCGGCGCTGGTCGGCGAGGTCATTGCCCCCGATACGCTCTGGGCCTGCACGACGTGCGGCTATTGCGAGGCAGCTTGCCCGATCGAGCTCGAGCACCTGCCGCGTTTCTACCGGATGCGCCAGCACCAGGTGCTGATGGAAGGCGCGTTTCCGCACGAGCTCAAGGCCGTGTTCGACGCCTACGAGGTCCAGAGCAATCCTTGGGGCCTTCCGGCCGACACGCGCGGGAAATGGGCCAACGGCCTTGACGTTCCCGTCGTGCAGACGGCGGACGACATGCGGGCGCTCGACTACCTGTTCTACGTCGGCTCGGCGGAGTCGTTCGATCCGCGCGCACAGAAGATCGCCGTTGCGTTCGTCCGCATCATGAAGCACGCCGGCGTGAGAGTCGGCATTCTCGGCGCGCGCGAGACTTCGACCGGCGAATGCGTGCGCCGCGCCGGCAACGAGATGCTGTTCCAGCAGCTCGCGCGCCCGCTCGTCGACACGCTCAACGCGCTTGGCGTCACCCGGATCGTCACCTGCGATCCGCATGCGTTCAACACGCTGCGGAACGAATACCCGGAGTTCGGCGGCCGCTACGAGGTCGTTCATCACACGCAGCTCATCGCCCGCCTCCTCGGTGAAGGCCGGTTGCACGTTGCGCCAGCTTTCGAGCGCGTCATCTACCACGAGCCTTGTTACCTCGGACGCCACAACGGCGAGTACGAAGCGCCGCGGGCGATCCTCGCGCACCTCACCCGCGACACGCCACTCGAGTTCCCGCTGCGCCGCGAGAAAGCGATGTGCTGCGGCGCCGGTGGGGCACGCATGTGGATGGAAGAGACCATCGGGCGCCGGATCAACATCGCCCGCTTCGAGCAGGCGCTGCCGCAAGAGCCGCGAGTGATCGCCACGGCGTGCCCGTACTGCGCGACGATGATGAGCGACGCCGCGAAAGCGCTTCCCGGCGACAAGGAGATCGTCACGCGCGACATCGTCGAGCTCTTCGCGGAGGCACTCGAGCACGCGGCGGACGCTTGACCTAGATCAAGCCGCGCGGTCCGTCCAAGAGTAGTGTATTCCGCATGAGCGCCGTTCCCCCGTGTTTGTGGAGGGTGCCAGCGTTGGTGGTCGTGGCCGCCCTGGCGTCGATGCACGCCGCCGCACAGTACTCGAGGACGCTCGACGGAGTCGTCGTCAATCTGGGAATCGTTCCGGCCGAGGTCGCGTTGCGGGCCGACGGCCATCGCGACGCACATCCACCGAATCCGCCTTCAGGCTCCCAGCATCTGCTCGTCACGCTGGATGAGGAGAAGACCCATCGCCGGCTCGCCGAGCCCGAAGTGGCGGTCGAGGTAACCGATCCGCGCGGTAGCATCGAGAAGAAGTCGTTGCTGCACACGCAGGGGGGAGGATATCCCGATTACAGTGAGCTCTTCACGTTCAGCTGGCCCGGGAGCTACTCGATCCGTGTGGTCATCTCCCGCCCGGGTGAGAAACCCGTTGAAACGCAATTCACCGTCCACCATTCCATCTGATCGTCGGCCGGCGTTTTGCAGCCGACGCGATGTGGCGTCGGCAATGTGAGGCGCCAACTCGTTGGGCTACCGCTCAGCGAGGACGATCGAGTTCCTGGTCGAGATGAGAGACTGGATCCTCGTACGGCTCGAGATGGGTCGTGACATGCGCCCCCGCCACCGCTTCCCGCAGATCGGCTTCGATACGCTCCGACCAGTCGTGTGCTTGCTGAACGGTCCAGGCGCCGGGAACCAGCACATGCAGAGTGACGAACGCACGCATGCCCGCCTGCCGGGTGCGCAGCGCGTGGAATTGCAACCCCTGCTCGCGATATTTCGCGAGCACGACTTCGATCCGCGCCAGTTGGGCGTCCGGCAGCGAGGCATCCATCAGCCCCGCAGCCGAGCGACGCATCAGGTGCCAACCGGTCCACAGAATGTTTGCTGCAACCAGAAGCGCGATCGTTGGATCGAGCCACAGACTGCCCGTCGCCCAGACGAGCGCGACCCCGATCATGACGCCGACCGAAGTCCAGACGTCGGTGAACAGGTGACGCGCATCGGCTTCCAGCGTGATCGACCGGGACTCGCGGCCCACTCGCAGCAGGATGCGGGCTGTGAAGAAATTGACGATCGTGGCCACGACAGACACGCCGAGGCCGACGGCTGCGAGCTGGACGGGGCGGGGATTCACGAGCCGTGCGATCGCCTCGACGGCGATCCACACGGCGGCGGCGAGGATCAGGAATCCTTCGAACGCGCTCGAGAAATACTCGGCCTTCGTGTGCCCGTGCGCGTGGCCGTCGTCGGCGGGCCTGGCCGCCAGCGACAGCATGCCGAGCGCCATCAATGCGCCGGCCAGATTGACGAACGACTCGATGGCATCCGAGAGCAGGCCGACGGAATCGGTAAGCTTCCAGGCAAGGCCCTTCAGCAGGATGGTCGCGACCGCAGCGGCGATGGAAAGCCAGGCGTAACGCGCGAGAGATTCGTGCGCCATCGGGTGTATGGTTTACGCGGGCTAGGATGGCGCCCAAGGGCCTTGCCGAACGTATCCGTGGTCCGGTGTGGCCGTTCTTCCCTCGCCGCCTATTTCCAGCCGATCTTTACCATCTTGCGGCGCATGAACGCAATCTGGGTCGCGAGCGG
>Ga0207701_10004657_pt1 | contig 13898 bp, 17 predicted proteins | sample KBSSwiSSwithPhiX_FD_184294 | JGI IMG/M metagenome (GOLD analysis project Ga0207701, IMG submission 184294) | Switchgrass rhizosphere bulk soil microbial communities from Kellogg Biological Station, Michigan, USA, with PhiX - S5 (SPAdes) (version 2) | ecosystem: Environmental > Terrestrial >... | reverse complement strand
AGGGAACCGGGCCAAACGTGGGCTCGCCGATCACCGCGCATCCGAAAATTGGCACGATCTCATTTACCGGTGGGACCGTGACCGGTCGCAAAGTCGCGGAAGCGTGCGCGCCACTTTTCAAAAAAGTTTCACTCGAACTGGGCGGGAAAAATCCGAACATCATCTTCGCGGACGCGGACCTCGACGCGGCCATTGCCGGAAGCGTCCGCTCCTCGTTTGCTAATCAGGGGCAGGTTTGTCTCTGCGGTTCGCGCGTTTTTGTTGAGCGACCAGCTTACGCTGAGTTCGTTAGGCAGTTTATTGAAAAAGCTTCTCAACTCAGGGTGGGGGATCCACTCGAAACCGGGACAGACCAGGGCGCGATCGTCTCGAAGACGCAGCTCGACAAGGTGAAGTTCTACGTCGATCTCGCGCGACAGGAGGGTGGCGAGATTGCGCTCGGTGGAAGCGCGCCTGCCCCGCCTAACGATCGTTGCAAAAACGGCTACTTTTTCCCGCCCACTGTTATTACCGGCCTGCCGGTCGCTTGCCGGGTCAACCGTGAAGAGATCTTCGGGCCCGTTATCACGATCACACCTTTCGACCGAGAGGATGAAGTCATCGGCTACGCCAATGACACCGAGTATGGCCTTGCCTCGAGCGTGTGGACGCAAAATCTCAACCGCGCTCACCGGATGGCCGAGCAGATTCACAGCGGAACGGTTTGGGTGAATTGCTGGCTGGTGCGCGACCTGCGCGTCCCCTTTGGCGGGATGAAACAAAGCGGCGTCGGTCGTGAAGGCGGCGAAGAAGCGCTCCGATTTTTTACCGAACCAAAGAATGTCTGCATCGCAAAGAACTGAATCTGAACATTTAGCCTAACGATAAAAGATCATGTGCCGAAACATCAAAACCCTGCATAACTTCTCACCGCCGGCGACTGACGAAGAAGTGCGCGCTTCTGCGCTGCAATTTGTCCGGAAGCTGAGTGGGTTTACGCGGCCGGCAAAAATCAACGAAGATGTTTTCAACCGCGCGGTTGAAGAGGTGACTCATGCAGCGCATCACCTGCTTGATTCGCTCGTCACTCAGGCGCCGGCCCGCAATCGTGAAGTGGAAGCCGCGAAAGCTCGTGCTCGATCCGTCCGGCGTTTTGCTCCGCCCGAGCACCATCACGGCGTCGCGACCGTGGCAAGTAAATGAGCGAGTCGATCGAAAGCCGGCGCGCAGCGGAGCCGGTAGGCGCATTTCCTCACGCTAAACGAGTTGGGAACCTGCTCTTCCTTTCCGGCATCGGTCCGCGGGTGCGGGGTAGTAAGGAAATCCCCGGCGTAACTCTGGACGCAGAACGAAATATCATCAGTTACGACATCGAAAAGCAGTGCCACGCGGTTTTCGAAAACGTTCGATTGGTCTTGGAAGATGCCGGTGCGAGCTGGAACGACATCGTCGATGTCACAGTGTTCTTAACCAACATGCAGAAGGACTTCCCGATCTTTAACCGCATTTATCCGGAATACTTTGCAGGACCGGGCAAGCCAAATCCGACTCGGACGACGGTAGAAGTCGGCGCGCTCCCCACACCGATTGCGATCGAGCTCAAGGTCCTCGCCGCGCTGCGTTAAGAAAAATGTGGGAGGGGCCTTTGTGCCCCAATCGCCACAGCCTCGCGCGCTCTCATCGGGACACAAAGGTCCCTCCCACGTTCGATCAGCCGCGTAATCGCGACCGCGGGGTCGGAAGCAATTTCAAGATTTCTGGAGGCCCCTTCAATCTAGGCGCCAGTTCGTTCGCGACGCTTTTCGTTCGGTCGAGCGAGTTGGCGTGGGTCGTTTCGTCGGGAAAATTCGAGAACCAAACGAAGACATTGACCTTCTCTCGAACAGGCAACGCCGGGAAAGTGTTCGGATGTTTTTCGGTGACGAAATAAGCGAGGAGGGACGTCCCATCTCGACTCAGTTTCGATTGAATCTTTCGCTCGAAAAAATCCACGAAATCGTAGCCGATCTCGTCTTTGAGATGACAGATCGTTGCCACGACCAATCCTCGCGGTTTCTCGATTGCTCCGAGCGGTTGCCGTTCCGCTCTTTCCATCGCGAACCCGGAGGTCGGCCGCGCCGGACGGAGCAACAGGACATTGTCGGAATCAATCATCGTCGCGTTTGCCGCCTCGCGATGCGCTTTCCAAATCGGTCCGCCGTAAAATTTCTCGAGCGCTTGCGCCCGTGTCGTCATGTCGGGGAAACCGCGCAGCCAAACGAAACGATCCGGATGATCGAGGTCACGAAATTGTCCCACCAAAGTCATGCCGAGCGCTTCTTGGCTCTCGATGAATTCCCGCTCGAAAAGCTCGATCAACACATCGCGCATTCCGGGATGCAAGGTGTATTGGCGCAATTCCAAGATTGGGCAGCAGCTCGACGTTTTCATCTCAGCCGTATGATCATGCACAAATGGCTCCTCTGTCATCCTGAGTGAAACGAAGGATTTCTGACTATCTCCGTTTTCCGGGCGCTTCCGAATCAGAAAATGAGATCCTTCGCTCTACTCAGGATGACAAACTATAATTCGTTAGGCGATTTCTATCTACTCCCGCTCGAACTGCGCGATCTCTTCAAGGAGGCTCTGAGCGCGTCTTACACTGCGACCGGACGAGCTGTCAGCCAGACTCTGGGCAAACGTTTCCTTCCCGGGCCGGCGCGAGAACGCGACAATCGCGTAAACGACGCCAAGACAAATCAAGCCGCTGACCACGAACCAGCCGACAACCGCTGGATTTCGCCGCCAGACATCGGCGCCCAACCCGTGAAAGATCATTAGAATTAGTGGAACCCAAATCAAGCAGCCGGCAATGGCAAACCAAAGGCCGGCGCGTTGATGCCAGTCGCGCAAGCCGGCGATCTTTTTTTGCAGCTCGAGAACAGGCGCGGCGTAATCGAAGCTCTTGATCAGGAACAAATCGCGCGCCGCAAAGACAATCAGCATGAGCCCGTAAAGGTGGACGGAAATTCCGTAGACCATGAGGTGTGTGACACCGAGGTGATCGAACCAGAAACTTCCGCCGCAAAGAGCAAGAAACACTCCGCCAATGATTTGGATGATTTGGCCGATGACCAAGGGCGGAAATCCGGTCCGAACATCTGTGAGTTTGCTCTGTCGAAATTGGTGCAGGGTCAATGCGTTTTGCCGCTCGAGATTTCGGCTGAGCGATTGCCAGGCTGATTTGAGGTCGTCCAGTTCGATGTCAGTCATGAGATTCGTTGGTTAAGTTTGGTGATCGCCTCGCGCACACGTTGTTTGAGGCGATTGAGTTTGGTGGCGACGTTGGTCTCGCTAATCCCAAGAATGGCGGCGATTTCGCAGTAGCTGTGGTCGTCGAGATACAGAAGCATCAATCCGCGGTCGAGCGCCGGGAGTGAAGCGATTACCTGTTGGAGGAGTGGGATCCGTTCGTCGGATTCGCTGTTTCCGGCAGTTTCATCGACCAGCTCGATTTCGTTTTCCTCCAGCGACAACGTTTGCCGGACAGGGTGAGTGTGCCGGCGCAGAAACGAGATCGCGACGTTGAGCGCGATTCGATACATCCAGGTCGAGAACGGACGGTCGGACGAGTAGCGTGGATATGCCCGCCAAAGTTGGAGGGTTATTTCCTGGGTCAGATCCTGGCGATCGGCGAACGTATTGGTGTAGCCGAATGCGACCTTGCGAATTATGCCCGCATGCTGATCGAGAAGCCGGGTGAAAACTTCTTCGTCGGCAACAGCGGTCATTGTGGTAGTGGTGGAAAGGGCCTGCATCGGTTCTCGGAGTGATTCGCAGGCATGCGCGAAAAATCACACTCGAAATTTCGCAACGAAGCGAGCCGAACCCGCCATCCTTTTCTGTCATCCTGATCCCGCAGCCGCGGGAGAAGGATCTCTGACCATTTCGGCGCGGCCAAGTCTCCGTAGTCAGAAATAGTCAGAAATCCTTCGTCGTCTTCGCGACTCAGGATGACAGAACGTAGCAAGAGCGACACTTTCATGACATGAGCGCGTCTTCATTCAAAATCCTCGCCGCGGACCATACCGGCATCACGGTTGCGAATCTCGAGCGGTCGCTCGCCTTCTGGCGCGATGTGCTCGGCTTCGAGCTTTCGCATCGACCACATCAAACCGGATCACTGGCCAGCGAAATCACGGGAGTTCCCGGAGCTGAGATTTCCATCGCAGTTCTCAAGGGCTACGGGCACAAAATTGAATTGCTGGAGTATCTCGCGCCCCCCGATCGCCAGCACGTTCGTCCGCGTCCGTGCGATGTCGGATCGGTGCATGTCGCGTTCCAGGTGGATAATCTGGACGCTGTCCTGAATGCGATTGCCGCTTCGGGTTGGAAATCTGCCGGCCAACCGCAAACGCTGACGGCCGGTCCCAACGCCGGCAAACGCGTCGTCTACGTGCGCGATCCTGACGGAACGACGATCGAATTCATGCAGCCGCCCACCTAACAAAACGAACCATCGACCGACTTTGCTGGGTTACGAGAACACTGAAGGTCGCGGGACTGACCCGGAAGACGTTCCGCGCCAGAGCTCTGGGGAGCGCACGCGCCTCGCGTGCTCCGTTTAGCGCCACGCCGAACGGATGAAGGTTCGATGGCGGCATCGTGGTTCTCTCCTGCGCGCGGCCATGTTTGCGGCGAGGCGCCGCAAACAGCACGCGAGGGCGCGTGCGCTCCCCAGCTTCACGCGCGACGCCGCTCGTTGACCTCAGACACCGATTTTTTCCCGAACACCGAAGCACACCAAGCACCGACGAGATTGCAATTCCTGCTTACCTGCGCTTCTGATTGATTCTGCTTCATGGCTTCCTCGTTTTCAGATTCTTTCTCTTCGGACGAAGACTTCGCCCTGCAACAGGATCGCGAGGATCCGCTTCGTGCTTTTCGCGATCGGTTCCACGTCCCGACCGGCTCGGATGGCCAGCCGCTCATTTATTTTGTCGGCAATTCGTTAGGCCTGATGCCGAAAACAACCCGCAAAATCGTGGAGCAGGAGCTGGACGATTGGGCGCGGCTCGGCGTTGACGGCCACTTCGATGCCGCGACTCCCTGGTATTCGTATCACGAGACCTTGCGCGAACCGGCTGCGCGTCTGGTCGGGGCGCTTCCTAACGAGGTCGTGTGCATGAACAGCCTGACCGTCAATCTGCATCTGCTCATGGCGAGCTTTTATCGTCCGACGAAAAAGCGCCACAAGATCCTGATGGAAGACCCGGCGTTTCCTTCCGACACCTACGCGATCAAATCGCAGATTATCCATCATGGGTTCATGCCTAACGACTCACTCCTGTTGGCCCGGCCGAAGGCAGGGGAGGAAACAATTCGAGTGGAAGACATCGAAGATCTGCTCGCAAAGGAAGGCGACCAGATAGCGCTGGTTCTTTTCGCCGGCGTGAACTTTTTCACCGGCCAACTCTTCGACATTGCGAAGATCACCGGTCTCGCCCAAGCCCGGGGCTGCCTCGTAGGCATTGATTTGGCACACGCCGCCGGGAACGTCCCGCTCGCACTCCACGATTGGAATGTCGATTTCGCCGTTTGGTGTTCCTACAAATATCTGAACTCCGGTCCGGGTGCCGTCGCCGGCGCCTTCGTCCACCAGCGCCACGCGACCAACCCCGACCTTCCGCGGCTGGCCGGTTGGTGGGGCAACGATCCGGCGACGCGTTTTCGCATGCATCTAAATCCCGATTTTCTTCCCGTGCCGTCTGCGGATTCCTGGCAATTGAGCAATCCGCCGATCCTCGCCATGGCACCTCTCCGAACATCCTTCGCGATTTTCGACGAGGCCGGCGGGATGGCGCCGCTCCGCGCAAAGTCGCTGCGTCTTACCGGTTACCTGCAATTCCTCCTCGGGCAGGCGCCCTCGCAGCTTTACACCGTCATTACTCCGGCCGCGCCTAACGAACACGGCGCGCAACTTTCCATGGTCGTCCACGAACACCCGCGTGAGCTATTTCAAAAACTCGAAGCCGCCGGCGTCAAAACAGACTTCCGCGAACCGAATGTGATCCGCGTCGCGCCAACCCCGCTCTACAACACCTTCCACGAAGTCTGGCGCTTCGCGAAAATCCTCGCCGAGCACAGATAAGCGTTTGTAGCGCAACGTGGAGGAACGATCCGCCTCAGGCGGGAGTCGTCCGTGTATCTTCCCAAATCCGCTGAGACAGCGGACTCTACAACCTTCAGTTGAGACGCCGGTTCGTTGTAGCGTGCGCTGTCGTCAGCGCATCGAGTTGTTCTCGCTACCCGAGCAATTCCCGCACGCAGTTGATCAAACCGCCGATCGGGAATGGTTTCACAAGGAACTTCACTTCTTGCTCAATGAGGAAATGCCGAATGATCGGATCGGTCGCGTAGCCGGTGATGAAAATGAAACGGTCCTCCAGACTCGGCCGGATTTCCCGCGCCCTCAGGTAGAGCGCGTCCCCTTGCAACTTCGGCATTTTCAAGTCGCAGATGACGACGTCGTAATCGTGCGCCGCGATCTTGACCAGGGCTTCTTCGCCGTCGAAGGCGACATCGACGAGAAAATTCTCGTCCGCCAAGATCCACTGCAAAGCGGACGCGAGCTGCTTGTCGTCATCAACTAGAAGGACGGCTCTCAGTTCAAAGGTCTTTCCGGAGGGTTTGGGATCGCCTGATTCGGGCGCGGGTTTCATGGAGATGTAGGATGCGTTGAGCAGCCGGGGTGCCAAGCTCGAGTTTTTGCGTCTCCAATTCGCGCCGCATGTCTCGGCTCAACCTCAAACACATCCTCTGCGCTTGGCAAATTCCCGGAAACGATCACGGTAGAAGCCGCATGGGAACAAGACTGACCTTGATCGGCAGCGGGCTGGCTGGCGGACTACTGGGCGCCTTTCTCGGCAAAAGAGGGTACGAAGTCGAACTCTACGAACGTCGCGCCGACCCCCGCGCTGGCAACACCGTCGGCGGCAGATCGATCAACCTCGCCCTTTCCACCCGCGGAATTCACGCCCTGGCCCAGCTGGGGTTGGCTGATGAAGTCCTGCGCCACGCCATCCCGATGCGCGGCCGGATGATCCACGATAAAGCGGGCGAACTCCATTTCTCACCTTACGACCGCGACCCGAGCAAATGCATCAACTCGATCGGACGCGGTGCGCTCAATACCGTCGTGATCGAGGCCGCCCAGCGTTACCCAAATGTGCGGGTCCTGTTTAATCATCGGTGCCTTGACGTTGATCTCGACGCGCCTTCCGCCCAGTTACTCAACACGGAGACGAACGAGACGACGCTCGCTCGCGCTGACGCCATTATTGGGGTCGACGGCGCTTTCTCTGCTGTGCGCCGCTCCATGCAGAGGCTGGATCGTTTCGAGTACAGCCAGAGTTATCTCGCGCACGGCTACAAAGAACTCACCATTCCGCCGGCAGCCGATGGCGGGTGGCGAATGGAAAAAAATGCTCTCCACATCTGGCCGCGCAAAAGCTTCATGATGATTGCGCTGCCAAATCCGGACGGCTCTTTCACGTGTACTCTTTTCTGGGAGTTCGACGGTCCGCGCAGTTTCGCCACCACACGCAATGACGATGAGGTGCGGCGTTTCTTCGAGGAGGAATTTCCGGATGCGGTCCCGCTCATGCCCGCATTGCTGAGCGACTTCAACGAAAATCCGACCGGTTCACTTGTCACTGTCCGGTGCGCCCCTTGGAATTATCGGGACAAAGTCGCTCTGGTCGGTGACGCGGCCCATGCGGTGGTGCCGTTCTACGGGCAGGGGATGAATGCCGCCTTCGAGGATTGCGTAGCCTTGGATGAATGTCTGGCGGAGTTTTCGAACGACCGTCAGCGTGCCTTCGCGGAATATTTCAAACGGCGGAAAGCAAATTCCGACGCGCTCGCCGACCTCGCCCTGCACAATTTCATTGAGATGCGCGACAAGACGGCCTCCGGCGCTTTCCGGGCAAAAAAGAAGCTCGATCACACGCTCGAAGGCGTACTTCCGGGCATTTATCTTCCTTTATACTTCATGGTTTCATTCACTCGTATTCCCTATGCTGAGGCGGCCCGCCGAGCCCAGGGCCAGGATCGCATCGTTTATGGCGTCCTGATAGGGTTGGTGCTCTTGATCACCTTTTCGTTAGTCGTCGCAATTTGGTAGAAGTCTGGCGGGCGTCAGTATCCCGCACCCGCGTTGTATTAACCGGCCAAGCCCAGGAACAGCACCACGACGGCGAAGGTGTCGCTGATACCGTGCGCCAGGATGGGGGCCCAGAGATTTCGCCCTGAGAGTAAATAGGCGCCGCCCAGCACGAGACCTGAATAAGTGCTGTCGAGTACGCCGGCCGGGCCCTTGTAGTAATGGCCAAAGCCAAAGAGAACAGCGACGACGACCATGGATAAGAGATAGGCGGTGTTGGTCCGTCCCAAAACGTCGGCAGCGCGAGTGAGAAGGTAACCGCGGTAAGCCAGCTCTTCCCCGAACGCAGCAAAAGTCCAGACAAGGAGCAGGGCGCCGAGCGCTTGCTTCCATCCTAACCCCGCTGATGTCAGTGCCTCGGAGACGTGTTGTGGTTCAGGCCAAAAGTGCTTAGTGATCGGTCCCACAACTAATTCGCTGCCTAACTGCAATACCGCCGCGGCTCCAATGGCCAGTAACACTGTGTGCCGCCACGAACCCGGACGCGTCAGTCCCGCGGCTTTCCAGCCGCCGTCTCGCCAACGGAGCGAGATCCAGCCTAGAATCACCAGGATAGGCACCTCATTGGGCAGAATGTGCAGGACATTGTGCCCGATAACCGCAGCACTTCCCACCCCAAACTCGAAAAGAGTCAGGACGCGACCGCGCGGATGAGAGTTTTCAGGGTGCATGGGTTTAGGGTCTCTGACTTAACGAATATGGTGAACTCTTGGCCAGCATGATCGGCGGCTTTGATTTTCTTCGACACCTCGAAGGCGGGGTCCGCCGTCCTCACGGCCGATGGCGGGAGTGGGACGAAGACAAAGTAAACGAGAGTAGTAGCGATAGTGTCGCTTTGGGGGAGGCAGGTTCGAGGAATTGGCGATATTTCGCTGGGCTTGTGGAAACGTTGAACTTCCGCTATTCAGAGGCGAATTCCAGCTGGGGAGGTGACTCGCGTGAATGGCTCGGGTGTGATTTTTGATGAATTTCAAGATGCTCAACCTAACACTCGAAGTCTCATCTCGGATGGGGGGACGATTCTGGCCGCGGTGCTTGTTTTCGTCGGCTATTACGTCGGTGCGAAAATTGGATTCGCGTTAACCTTCAAGCCGGTTCCGGTCTCGGTTCTTTGGCCGCCGAATTCGATTTTGCTCGCGGCCCTTCTATTAAGGCCGCGGCGAACGTGGTGGATCTTGTTACTGGCCGTATTTCCAGCGCATTGGCTCGCCCAGCTCCAGAGCAACGTTCCGCCTCGAATGATTTTTTGCTGGTTCGTTAGCAATTCGGTTGAAGCGCTGATTGGCGCGACCTCCATCCGTTTTTTAGTCAGCAGCGGGTTGCTATTTAACAATCTCCGGGATGTCACAATTTTTTGTTTTTGCGGCGCGTTTCTCGGTCCCTTTCTCTCTTCTTTTCTCGATACGAATTTCGTGCGGTGGAATGAATGGGGGACCGGATCGTATTTTGAGATCTGGAGGATACGGTTCACTTCCAATGTTCTCGCCGCGCTGATCGTTACTCCTCTTGTTCTAACATGGGCAAATAGTGGCCTGGGTTCCTTGAAAAAGGCCCCGGGTCGCCGCTGGTGGGAAGCGGCACTGCTCTTTCTTGGTCTATTTTCAATTAGCTTCACTGTTCTCTATAAGCTGGGACGCGATGCCGACCCAGGTTTGCTTTTTCTGCCGTTACCATTCTTGTTTTGGGCGGCCGTGCGATTCGGGAGGTGTGGTTCAGCGACCGCAGTTTTCACTCTCGCTTTCCTGAGCGTGTGGGCTGCGGCTCACGGACACGGACCGTTTTCGGGAGGATCGTCGGAAAGAAGCGCATTTGCCATCCAGGTATTTCTCATCGTCCTTTCGATGACTTTGCTGCTGCTGGCGGCCGTGATTGAGGAACGCAGCGAAACAGAGGAAACTCTTCGCGAGCGCGAAGAACGTATTAGCCTCGCGGCGGAAACGGCCAATCTGGCGTTGTGGACTATCGACGATGAGCGGCGTGAATCGTGGATGAGCGACAAAGGCCGGGAGCTCTTTGGCTTTGCGCCTAACGAGCGCCTTTCGCGCGAAGTATTTCTCTCGCGCGTGCATCCAGAAGACCGCCAGAGGGTGGAGGACGCAATCGAGCGCGCTCGAGCGGAACACCGAACCTTCGAAATTGAGTATCGCTTGTCCCGACCCGATGGCGAAACGCGCTGGCTCATTGCGCGCGGCCGGTATCTGCGGAGCGATCGCGATCGAGTCGGTGAGCTAATCGGCGTGGCGCTCGATGTCACCGGCCAGGTAAGAGCAGATCTTGAGCTGGATATGCAACGCGAGGAAATGACTCGCCTGAGCCGAGTCGCCATGATGGGAGAGCTGACGGCCTCACTCGCGCATGAACTGAATCAACCGCTCGCTGCGATCGCCAGCAACGCTGCTGCGGCAAAGAGGTTTCTGGCGAGCGGCTTGTTCGATCCAAAAATGTTCGAGGAAATTTTGACGGATGTTTTTGCCGACGCTCGACGCGCGGGCGAGGTCATTCATGGAATCCATCACCTTGTGCGCAAGAGAGAAGGAACGCGGTGCGCGTTGAACCTGAACGACCTCATTCGCGAGGTGCTGCGGTTGCTGCATTCCGATTTGCTGGGTCGTGGCGCGACGGTGGAGACGAAGTTGGCACTGAATCTTTCGACCGTGCAAGCGGACCCGATTCATCTGCAACAAGTGCTGCTGAACCTGATTATGAATTCGCTTGAGGCCATGCACGAAATGCCAACGAATGAGCGCCGCCTTCTGATCGCTACGGAAACATTAGGTGGCTTTGTGCAAGTGACTCTTCGCGATCATGGCGTCGGTCTGCCAAGAGAAGATCCGGACAAAATTTTCACGCATTTCTTCTCCACGAAGCCAGACGGAATGGGAATGGGACTCACGATCGTGCGATCGATCCTGGAGGCGCACGGCGGCGAACTTGGGGCCCAAAACCTCGAGGACGGAGCCCAATTTTTCTTTCGCTTGCCGGCAAGCTGATTTTTTGTAGCACAAAAGACCGTATGGCCGCGGCGCGCCGGCTCGGCTGTGTGGTAGACGACGACCAACCCGTCCGTCTCGGATTGCCGCGCTTATTCAGATCCGCCGGCGAATTGGGACTCAACGCGGTAGCCGAGCTGGTGCGTTTGCCACAGCGCGCCGGCGTCTCACCGGTCCAAATCGAGATGGGACCAAAGTCCAATATCCAGGCGTATTCACGAGGCTAATCTGCCTCTTGCCCATGGCTCCGACCGAACCGTTGGAGATGAAAGGCAAGTGCATGGTGCCTAACGATACGGTTGCAGCCAAAGTAGTTTGCTTGGTGGACGATGACCCCACCGTTCTAAAATCGAGCGGCCGACTACTCGCCTCCGGAGGATTCACAGTGCGCAGTTTTAGCGACTCGCGAAGCTTTCTTACCCACGCGGAAACGCACTCGATTCCGCTCGTTATCCTCGATATCTGGATGGAGAAAATGAGCGGGCTGGAGGCGCAACTCGCGCTCGCAAGGGTCTCGCCGCTGACGCGTGTGATCGTTATCACCGGTCGCAATGATCCGGGAGTTAAGCGGACCGCGATGGAGGCCGGCGCGATAGCGTTCTTCACCAAGCCCTTCGACGATGGGGATTTTCTGGCCGCAGTCCGAAGCGCTCTTGCCTAGAGGCACGTGCCATGACAGCCATTTTACGGCTGTCGCAAGCTTCGAGTGAAAACAAGAAACAAAGAGAAAGAAGACAAGGCTATGGATATCACCAGTTTAATCATTGAGGCGGTGAGCGGAGGTTTGTCTGTCAAGCCCAGATCGTCATGCGACTATCGGTTGAGACTTACGCTCTCGGGGGAGAGTTGAGCAAGAAATACCCCAAGTCATAAGGCCGTATCGCGCAGCCGTCTGCCCTTTACGGCTACAATTGACGCTCAAACAGGTCGATCCGCAGTGACTAAGGGTCTCTAACTCCATTAGTTTCCCATATCATGAAATCGTCCAGCGTTTGTCCGGTCTTCTCGACGACGAATCCTACAACGGTCGCGTCATCGACAAACCCGAGAAATGGAGTCTTGTCCGGGATCAAATCGAATGGGTCGATCAAATAGCTGAGAGCGGCTACAATCCAGATTAGGTTATCATTTGAGATTTCCTTGTATTCGCCGCGCTCGTAGGCACGGACCAGCCGAAGCATCGTTTGAAGATACGGCCAATTAGCCTTGAATCGATGTCTCGGGAGTGACGCGGCGTCTTTCGCGGCGCTTTCGAAAAGCGAACGCAAACCGCCGGAACCAGCAACACGCAATTTCGCTTCGGCGAGCGCGCGGGTGAACGCCTCGCTACGCAGGGCAGGTTTCTGATAGGAAGCATCGCCGTCGGCGCGTGACGTCTTTTTCGGTTTTCTCATTGAATCCAAGAAACCAAAACGCTCCCGGTCGTTGCAAGCAAATTGTAGTGCGCGAGGCAGCTGCGCCGTCTTTTACGATCGGTGAATTTTGCGAGAACGCTCCCCAGCCAACATCAATGTGCGCAAACCTTATCCGGGTGCATATTAGTCGCAAAGAAAGGTTGTCGATTGCATGAAGAGAGAGATCTTCGGTTTGTTCATTCTCGGTATCGCTTTAGTTCCTTTGGCTTCTAGCGCGCCGACCGCCGGTTTCGATATCAACGACGGAGTCCAAACGAATCTCGTGTGGCGGGTCAGCCGGAGTAATCTGGCGCAGGGTAAGGTCGTTGGCGGTGGAGGCGACGGCATCTTCGTCATAGAACGCGCTTACGCCTACATCGCTGAGGGAAGCGGTACGACCAACGCCTTCCAAATATTTGATATATCCAACCCTAAAGCTCCTACCCTTGTTGGCCAGACCGACCTGGCCAATGGTGGCAACGGAGTCTCGACCGACGACATATGGGTCAAAGACGGCTTCGCTTATATCGTCGAGGGTGGCGGTACGGTTAATGGCCTCCAAGTCTTCGATGTCACTAACCCGGCCGCGCCACAGCTTGTCGGCCAGGCCAACCTCGCCAATAACGCCGGCGACCGCTTGTTCGTCAAAGGCAAGTACACCTATATTGTGGAGGGCAGCAGCTACACCAATAGCTTCGAGATTTTCGATATATCGAACCCGACGGCGCCGGTGCGTGTAAGTCAGAGTAATCTCACAGCATTCGACCAGGCCTCTATCTACGTTCAGGGCAACTACGCCTACATCGCCATTGGTGGATTTGGAATCCAAGGCTTCGACATCTTCGATGTATCGGACCCGGCCGCGCCGATCCTCATGAGCGCGACAGACCTGAATTATGGAGTCCCGGACGATGGCATATTTGTCGAAGGTAACTACGCCTACATCGCGGAGGGCGCGGGAACCTTCAATGCTTTCCAAATTTTTGACGTATCCAATCCATCGGCACCGGTGTTAGCGGGCCAGGCCGACCTCGCCAATGCGGGTAGCATTGATACGGGCGGCGGCGACGCTATCTGGGTTAGAAACGGCTTTGCTTACATTGTGGAGGGTGGGGGAACGACCAACGCATTCGAGATATTCGACGTTTCCAATCCGGCCACGCCGTTACTTGTAAGCCAGAGCCCGCTGGCCCACAGCGGCCAACCCGACGACATTTTCGTCTCGAACAAATACGCTTACATCGTGGAAGGAGGCGGCACCACGAACGCGTTCGAGATATTCAACATCTCGAAGCTAGCCGGCGCAGGGAAGTAACTCTTGGCCGCGGGGCA
>Ga0207701_10004651_pt1 | contig 13908 bp, 14 predicted proteins | sample KBSSwiSSwithPhiX_FD_184294 | JGI IMG/M metagenome (GOLD analysis project Ga0207701, IMG submission 184294) | Switchgrass rhizosphere bulk soil microbial communities from Kellogg Biological Station, Michigan, USA, with PhiX - S5 (SPAdes) (version 2) | ecosystem: Environmental > Terrestrial >... | reverse complement strand
TAATTTTACTTTCCAACAGGTCGCCAAAAGTTCCTGCAATGGATGCAATAGCTGAAATTGCCAGGTAATGCTGCCATGCCGACTGTATCACAAAATAGGCATACAGTGTTACCACTGCAACGCTTAATATAATTCCACCGATAGTTCCTTCCCAGGTTTTTTTAGGAGATATAGTAGACAAAGGAGTTTTGCCAATAAAAGATCCAACAATATAGGCCATGGTATCATTGATCCATATCGATGCTATTATGATAAGGGGTACAAGAAATCCAGTATAAGCTGCGGTAGAAAAATTCAAAATTTCCAGCAATGGATTACCCATTTCACCAATCCATGGCTGGCCACTGCGCAGGTTTACCATCATTGAGCAGCTGAGTGAAATATACAGTAGTCCGAGGGCAGACAGTTTTATATTTTTGAGATCAAGTGATGATGAAAATAATATTTCCATCATGGGTAAAACAAAAAGAAGGATCATGCCCACCCAAAAACCTATTGCAGAAATATATATGGTTCCAACCTTCAGCGATTCAGATGCAGCAAATAGCATCATGCACCAACCGGCAATGATCACACCATTCCGGTGAAAGGGGGAAATATCACGATATGATGGCTGAATCTTTATCATCAGCTTCTGGTATTCTATCCAACAACCCAGATGTATAACCGAAAATAACAGGAGGAACATCCATTCGCTGGTCATCAGTCCAACCAGCATAATAGCCACAAAAAAAATGGCTGAAATTGCGCGGGTTTTAAAAACGGGCCAGTTAAAAGCCATAGATTTTTTTTAGTGGATGCAGTTTGATTCAACCGCCGGGTATAGGTTTAATGATAAGATCAGGCCATCCATTTTTCTTCGAGGGCAATTTCCTCAGCGGGCTTTTTTTCAGCAAGGTCCTTTTCCGAAAATTTCTTAAACCAACGGAAAACAAATATGAGTGCAACCATTGCTATTACTCCCCACCAGACCGGGAAAGTCTGGTTCATTGCATCGTCAATTGATTTGCCCTGCCGGGTAAAGTAAAACATCTCTGTAACAATCAAGGCATTATTAAAAAAGTGAGCAAAAATGGAAAGCCATAAACTGCCACTGTAATAATAAATACATCCGAGTACCACACCAAGCGCTATCCGCGGTAAAAAACCGTAATAAGAAAAATGGATCGCGCTGAAAATTATACTTGTAATACCTATGGCTAACCAGGGATTCTTCATGGTTTTTTGAAGGATATTCTGCATCCCGCCGCGAAATAATGTTTCCTCGAATACTGCCGGAGCAAAGGCCATTACTATCATCGATATGATATATTCTCCCCACCCGGAAATATGAGCAAGCACTTTTACCTGTTTCTCATAAGTATCCTCCAGTTTTTTAAAGCCGGCTTCCCATGAATTTGGAATTGGAATGATCTTGTTCAACTCAGAAAGTGCACCAACAAGAGGCAGGGCAACCAGCATGATAAGTATGACCATAAATAACTGCCTGGGAGAAAAATACAGGTTGAATCCCATGAACTTAAATGGCTTTTTATTCAGGATATATGCTGTAATAACAGTGGGAATAAAAAAGATAAAGAAAGTGCTCACCAACTGAAGTATCCTGATAGCACCGGCAAATTTGGGATCCATCATGTCCTGTTCCATCGTAAATGGGCTCCTGCCAGTCATTAAAACCCAAACGCCACCAGATAAAAGAGTGCCAAAAACGAGGCCCAGTAATACCATTCCCAGGAGATAAAAAAAACCTGAAGTATAAGAAACCCCTGGTCTTGAATGAATATCATACATAATAAACCGTTATAGTGAAAATCAACATTTGAAACCCGGGCTTCAAGTTGTAAATTTGCAGCCTTGTTATGGTAAATATAGGCAAGATAAAATTACCTGATTTTCCGCTATTACTGGCGCCCATGGAGGATGTTAGTGATCCGCCTTTTCGTGCCGTGTGTAAAACACATGGGGCTGATCTTATGTATACTGAATTTATCAGCAGTGAGGGTCTGATCAGGGATGCAATAAAAAGCCGTCAGAAACTCGACATATTCGAAGAAGAAAGACCGGTGGGTATACAGATCTTCGGTGGCGATGAAGAAGCAATGGCTATCAGTGCAAGGATCGTGGAAACGGTTAATCCTGACCTGGTGGATATAAATTTTGGCTGCCCGGTTAAAAAAGTAGTTACCAAAGGTGCAGGCGCGGCTGTACTCAAAGATCTTGATCTGATGACCAGGCTGACAACTGCCGTCGTGAAAGGAACTTCATTGCCTGTAACTGTAAAAACACGGCTTGGATGGGATCATGACAGCATTAATATTGAAGAAGTTGCGGAGCGACTCCAGGATGTGGGTATTCAAGCCCTCGCCATTCATGGAAGAACAAGATGTCAACTCTATAAAGGCGAGGCCGACTGGTCATGGATCGCAAAGGTGAAAAATAATCCAAGGATAAAGATTCCCATTTTTGGAAATGGTGATATCGACAGCCCGGAAAAAGCACTGGAATATAAAAACAGGTATGGGATAGATGGACTGATGATCGGAAGAGCCGCTATCGGTTATCCCTGGATTTTCAGGGAGATCAGCCATTACCTGGAAACCGGCGAACATCTTCCACCTCCGGATATAGAACAAAGAGTAGAAGTGATCAGAAAACACCTATACGGATCCGTTAGTTGGAAAGGAAATGTTGTAGGCCTAAACGAAATGAAAAGGCATTATGCAAACTACCTCAAGGGATTACCTAACATAAAAGAATTCCGGAATAAACTGGTAATGTTGAAATCTGTAGAAGAAGTGGATGAAACACTTGACCAGGTGGTGATAGCTTATACAGGTTACAGTTTTGAAAAGAGAACAGTAGATATGGGGGCGATGGCTTATTCCTGCGGATAGAGTTTATTTCAAAGCTGCTTCTATCACATCACTATCCGGCTCAATAGAAGGCCCAAAATAATGCGTCAATATTCCCTCTTCATTAATAATGTATTTTGAAAAATTCCAGGAAGGGCTTTTTGAATTCCATCCGTTCCTCCGTTTGTCTGTCAGCCATTGGTAAACCGGTTGTTGGTCATTTCCTTTAACAACAGTTCCTTTTTTTGCGAGCAGAAAACTAACCCCATAATTTTTTCTGCAAAAAGCACCTATTTCTTCATCACTTCCTTTTTCCTGCTCCTTAAAATCATTGGCCGGGAAACCAATGATCACCAGGTTGTTTCCGAGCTGTTCATGCAAGTGCTGCAATCCATCATACTGTGCCGTATAACCGCAATCACTGGCTGTATTGACCAGCATTATTTTCTTGCCCTTAAACTCAGCGAGTGGTTGTGCTGTTCCATCGTTCAGAATAATACTGATATCATAAACTGGTTGAACCGGTTTTGCACCATGTTTGTTTTCAATATTATCTGCATTCCTTCCCATTAGCCTTCCCACCGATGTAATCACCGGGTAAATAGCTTTCAACAATTTTTGCCTGCCCGACATATCCATTGTATTCCTGTTTACTATTGCTACATAAAGGAAGAAAACGATTGCCACTGAAAGAACAGTGATATATAGTTTTTTCATTAGACCTCAGATCAGCGAAAAATCTTTCTAAGCCATTTAATATTGTCTTTATATGGTGGATACCATAGCGGCGCATCCATCCATGTAGGTGTATGCATCATACTCTTCTCCCTTGTAAATGTTTCATATCCATGCCTGCCCTGCGATTCACCTATTCCGCTTGTGCCCACTCCTCCAAATGGGAGATCAGGATTGCCGAGATGAATCAGTCCGTTATTAATACATCCTCCTCCGAATCTTATATTTTCTGTAAAAAATCTTGCCGTCGTTCTATTATTGGTGTATACGTATAATGCCAGTGGATAAGGATTACGGCTGATACAATCAAAAACTTCACGATTGTCCCGATAAGAAATAACAGGCAACACCGGTCCAAAAATTTCCTCTCTCATAACGTCATCATCCGGATCCACACCTTCAAGTAAGGTAGGTCCGATATATCTATCACCTGCATCGGTATCTCCGCCAAATATGATCTGGTTTTTGTCTGCGAGATATGAACTCACAATACGAAACCGTTTGTCGTTGATCATGCGTGCAAAATCAGGGCTTTGTTTTGGATCGTTACCGTACATTCCGGTGATCGCGTTTTTCAGTTTTTTTATAAATACTTCTTTCACGTCAGCATGTACCAGTAAATAATCTGGTGCTACACAGGTTTGTCCGGCATTTACAAATTTGCTCCAGGCAACTTTTTTTGCAGCAAAATCCAGGTTGGCTTCTTTATCAATGATACATGGAGATTTTCCGCCTAATTCAAGGGTAACAGGACTAAGGTGGGTAGATGCCATTTGCATGATCTTTTTTCCTACAGCCACTGAACCTGTAAAGAAAATATGGTCGAAATGGTAATTCATGATCATCTCTTTTCCTACCCACTCTCCATCTCCCTCAATTAGTGTTATATAGGCTTCATCAAAATACTCGCGGATCATGTCGGCCATTACGGATGAGGTATGCGCCGATATTTCCGAGGGTTTCAATATAACAGTGTTCCCTCCCGCTATGGCAGTAATCAATGGCCTCATCATTAAATTGAAGGGATAGTTCCATGGACTTATGATCAATACAGATCCTAAAGCTTCCCTATGGATCCAGCTGGAGGAAGGAAAAAATGGCAAAGGTGTATTTACTTTTGTGGGCCTCATCCAGCCTCGCAGGGAGCCCAATACATGCCTGAGTTCGGTGTATACGGGTCCTATTTCTGTTCCATATACTTCAAACTCCGATTTGCGGAAATCCTTGTACATAGCTTCCGCAATTCGCCCTTCATAAGCTTTTACGGCCTGTTTTAATTTTAGTAATTGAGCTTTTCTGAAAGCATATGAACGCGTATGTCCGGACGCAAAAAAATCCTGTTGGGATGAATAAATTCTTTTGATCCGGTTCGATAAGGTATGCAGTACCGATGTCTCATTAATGTTCTCTGAAATGACTTCCATAAACGTTCAAAATGTGTTTTGTACAAGTGAGTTACACATATAAATTATTACCTTCCGGCCTAACCTCAAAATTTAGTTTCGGAAGCCCTTTAGAGACGGCAAAAAGCTGTTCTTCCGGCACGAAAAGAACTGCTCCTATAGAATTTAAAACAACAGAACCGGTCTTATGTTTACGGACGAATATTACATGAAATTGGCCCTTATAGAAGCTGAGAAAGCTTTTGCTGAAGACGAAGTGCCCGTTGGCTCCATAATTGTGATGCATGAAAAAGTGATTTCCCGGGGATATAATATGGTGGAGAAATTAAACGACCCTACGGCACATGCAGAAATTATCGCGTTAACTTCTGCATTCAATATGCTGGGGTCAAAATATCTTCCAGAAGCCACATTATATGTTACCGTTGAACCATGCCTGATGTGCACCGGTGCTTTATACTGGAGCAAGATCGGAAGGGTAGTCTGGGGAGCGGCTGATGAAAAAAACGGGCATTCCAGGGTAACCGGGAATCATTTTCCATTTCACCCTAAAACAACAATTAAAAAAGGTGTAATGGATAATGAATGTGCAGAATTGATGAAAGCGTTCTTTAGAAAAAAACGTTTGTAGCGAGGTCAAAACTAATTTGCACATTTGCAAATCTGCATATTTGCATATTTTCTTTGGCTATCTTTGAGATAGTAATTATTTTATTACTCCGTTGATTATAAACACCTAAATAAAATACTATGGCATTCACACTTCCTCCATTGCCTTATCCTCCGGATGCACTGGAGCCACATATCGATACAACTACCATGCAGATTCATCATGGTAAACATCACCAGGCATATGTCGACAATCTGAACAAAGCAATTGCAGGTACTCCCAATGAAAATAAAACACTTGAAGAACTGGTTGCTGCAGCAGGATCTATTTCTCCGGCAGTAAGGAATAACGGTGGCGGTCACTGGAACCATAGCTTTTTCTGGGAAAGTCTTGCCGCTAATGCAGGTGGAGCTCCCACAGGAGCGCTGGCAACTGCTATCAATTCTGTATTTGGTTCATTTGATGGCCTGAAAGAAAAAATGAATAATGCAGGCATGACAAGATTCGGAAGCGGATGGGCATGGTTGATCAAAGACGCCAGCGGAAATCTGGCTGTAGTAAGTTCTCCCAACCAGGACAATCCACTAATGGATGTTGCCGAAGTAAAAGGAACACCGCTTCTTGGTATCGATGTATGGGAACACGCATATTACCTTAAATACCAAAACCGGAGGGCAGAATATCTCACTGCTTTCTGGAATGTTGTTAACTGGAATAAAATAAGCGAGCGCTTCGGTAAGTAAATTATGGGACCGGATCATATCCGCTGCTTCCCCATGGATGACACTTACGGACACGGTTAACCGACAACCAAAAACCTTTTAAAGGACCATATTTCCGGAACGCCTGCAGGCTATATTCAGAGCATGTAGGCGTGAACCGGCATTTGGGTCCCAGCCACGGCGAAACCACAAGCTGGTATGCCCTTATTAATAATATAAATGGCGCGCTAAGGATTTGCTTCAATAGTTTCATGGACAGACCTGCTTAATTTTTCAATCACCCCGGCCGTTGCCTGGTAAATGGTTTCATATACCGGCAATTCCTTTCCTGTATAAACTGCAAACACCACCATCCGGAGATTATTATCGGTGAGCATTTGCCTGAGATCATTTTTTTGAACACGCCATGATTCCCGGGCCAGTCGTTTCACACGGTTACGGTCAACTGCTTTTTTAAACGACTTTGCCGAAACGCCCACACCAAATTGCAGGGCATCACCACTTCCTTTTTCCAGGATAAAAGAAACCCTTAAAGGGAATATGTTGATGCGGGCTCCTTCTTTGAAAACCAGGTCTATTTGTTTCCTGCTTTTCAATCGTTCAGCACCTGCTAGTGTATATTGTTTCAATGGCATAAAGGTATCAAAACAAAAAGCCCCCGGTATACGGGGGCAAATATCTTTCAGATAAGATCAAACTTTATTTTAGTCCCCTCTCATCAGAAACCGTCAACTTATGACGCCCTTTACTTCTACGGCTGGCAAGTACTTTACGACCATTTGCAGATTGCATGCGCTTGCGGAATCCGTGAACCGTTTTACGGCGTTTACGATGAGGCTGGAATGTACGTTTCATATCTTTTAATTTTCACGCTGTTAGAAATAAACCCGGGAGAAGCCGGATCTTGTCTTGATTTCCGGGGATCACCATACCCCCTGGATTTCGTGAAAGGACGGCAAAGGTAAGAGAAAATGTGATATGGTGCAAATGTGTAAATGTGAAAAAGCAAAAAAAAATCTTTTCCGCCCCACATTCCCCACATGTACAAATTTTCAAATTATTTCCGTGGGTCTGCTCTCGATGGTTTCTCCGTAAAACGCTCTCGCGTGCCGGTCGAAATCCTCTGTGGAATCCGTGGTATAAAATTCCAGGTTTGCATTCCTGGCCAGTTTCTGTTCCATTTCAGGATGCCTGGCAAGGTAATCTACAAGACTATCGGCTACTATTTCACCCTGGCTTATCACCCTGATCCCGCTACCCACCGCTTCTTTGATCTTGTCTGAAAGCAATGGATAATGCGTGCATCCCAAAAGGATAGTATCTATTCCGGGAGATTGGGACATCAATTCATCAACGCATTTCTTCACAAAATAATCCGCCCCGGCTGACAGATGTTCGCTATTCTCTATCAGCGGCACCCATAACGGGCATGGCTGCTGAAAAACTTCGATGTCAGGAAAAAATTTGCTGATCTCTATCGGATATGAAAGTGAATTAACTGTTCCAGTCGTTGCCAGAACGCCAATTTTCCCGGAGGTTGAGTAATTCCCTATGATCTCTGCAGTAGGCCGGATCACTCCTAAAACCTTTTTTTTCGGTGCAATAACAGGCAGGTCATTTTGCTGGACGGTTCTCAATGCTTTTGCTGAGGCAGTATTGCAGGCCAGAATTACAAGTGGGCATTCACGTTTGAAAAACCATTGCACCGCTTCCTTTGTATAACGGTATACAGTCTCATATGACCTTGTACCATAAGGAGCCCTGGCATTGTCACCGAGGTAAATAAAATCATAGGCAGGCAACTTAGAGACCATTGATTTTAAGATGGTCAAGCCCCCATAACCCGAATCAAACACGCCGATTGCACCCACGGAAAATGTGAAAATTTGGTAATGTGATAGTGTGTGAGGAAAGATAATAAATAAAAAAAGGTTGAAAGCGATCATCTCACTTTCAACCTTTATATTAAGTCAGTTAAAACTATTTCTTGATTGGAGTCGTAGCTGGTTTAACCGGGGTAACCGCAGATGGTCCGAGCTTCTTTTTAACCAATGGAAGCAGGTCATCCGTTTCAGGAAATACCAACAATGCTTCTTTACGGAAAACATAAGTATAACCGTTAGTCTTGGCAACGTCATTGATCAATGCGTTTGCTTTTTGGGCAACAGGCGAAAGCAGTTCTTCATTCTTAGCCTGCATTTGCTGCTGGTAAGACTGTTCATATCCCTGAAGTTCAGTGAAAAGCTTTTTTAGGTTTTCACGTTTTGCAGCTTTAACAGCATTAGACATTTTTGAAGAATCAGCCTTCAAAATGCTATCCTGCCTGTTCAATTCCTGAACTGTCTCTGCATAGTTGATTTGCAATGCACTATCGTATTGTGCAAGGTCACCCATTGCTTTTTTGTATTCAGGCATCAGCTGAACCACTTCATCAATGCTCACATAAGCTGTTTTTAATTGTGCTGAAGCATTGTTTGTTGCAAATGCTGCTACAGCGATAAATCCCAGGATGACTAACTTTTTCATGTAGATTGTTTTGTAATAATTGCTTTGTCTGTTAACTAGTAGTGTTTACTTTTTTTTAAGTTGCTTTTCAAAAAAGGCTTTTAGCTTTATTTAACACCCAATTCCCGCAACACATCGTCACTTTTATCCAGTTTTGGGTCGGCAAAGATAACGGTAATTCCTTCACTTTTATCTAAAATGAAATCATATTGGCGCGATACGGCTAGTTTTTGAACCGCATTGTATACTTTGTCCTGTATTGGTTTTACCAGTTCCTGGCGCTTCTTAAACAGGTCACCTTCAAAGCCAAAACGCTTTTTCTGAAGATCCCGGAGTTCTTTTTCCTTGTTGAATAATTCATCCTGTCTTTTACGCTTAAGGTCATCACTTAGCATAACCTGTTCAGCCTCAAAGTTTCTGTACATCTGGTCAAGTTCCCCCTGTTTGGTATCGATCTCACGCTGCCATTGTTCACTGAACTGATCCAGCTTTTTCTGAGCGTCAGCATAATCAGGAATTTTGTCCAGGATATATTTTGTATCGATGATGGCATATCGTTGTGCCTGGCTGATACCTGCAAAAGCAAGAATGCAAACAGCAAGAATGATAATCTTTTTCATGTTGAGTATTTTAATGAAGCGTTGTTGACTATTCGGGCTCAAATCCAAGCATGAACGTGAAGCGTGATGCGTCTTTCAGCCTGCTTCCATTGGTGATCCTGTCGAGTCCCACACCATAGTCGAAGCCCAACAGTCCAAACATCGGCAGGAAGAACCTCATACCCACACCAACGGATCGCCTTAGGCGGAATGGATTGTAATCCTTGAACTGGTACCAACCGTTAGCTGCTTCAAAAAACACGAGGCCAAATATGGTACTGCTCGGATTGGTAACCAATGGATAACGAAGTTCCATGGTATACTTGTTAAAGATCGTAAAGAACCTCGTAGCCTGTTGTTGATCAGGGTTAATATTAGGGTCTGAAGTCTCGTAAACAGGGTATCCACGGTGAGCAATGATATCATATCCCAATACACCGAAGTTATTTGTTAAACCTGCATCACCAACCTGGAATCGTTCAAACGGTGAAATCGGAAGGGCGGCATTATATCGACCAATGAAACCATATTTCACCGCAATACGCATTACGAATTGCCTGCTCTTATCAGCACCTGATGGTTTTCCGATTGGCACAAACCACTCGCCCTGGAAACGGTATTTCTGGAACTCTACCAGTTTAAATATATCAGCTTCATCAATTCCCTTGATATATGACCATGGTGGAGTGAACTGTCCACTGATGAAGAAATTAGATCCACTTCTTGGAAATATCGGCTGATCAATTGAAGAACGGTTAAGCGCAATCTTTAAACTGATATTGGTTGATTTGCCATTGCTGAATCCAGGGAAAATCGGGTAGTTCCTGGCGTTATAATTAATGAAGTTCAACGAATATACCAATGTAAAGAAGTCATCCGGCCATTTCAACTGTTTACCTAAAGCCAATGTAATACCTGTTGTCTTAAGATAAGATGAATCCGAATATTTACGATCGAATTGTCCCGTAAGCGGATTATATGCGTTTGAAAATTTATTATTGAAAACACTTACCGTTAGTGAATTTCTTTTCTTTCCTCCCAACCATGGCTCAGTGAAAGAGAAGTTTACAGAACGATAGTATCTACCGTTCGATTGAAAACGTAGTGATAGTTTCTGACCATCACCTGATGGAAGTGGATCCCAGGTTTCTCCTTTAAAAATATTCTTGATGGAGAAGTTATTAAAGGTCACACCCAATGTTCCGGTCAGACCAATACCACCGCCCCAGCCCGCACTTAGTTCAAGCTGATCAGATGATTTTTCAACTACAGAATAGTTGATGTCTACCGTACCATCTTCCTGGTTAGGTACTGGCTGGAGACCAAGTTTTTCCTGGTCAAAATATCCAAGGTTAACAATTTCACGTTGTGAACGGATAAGGTCAGCCCGACTGAATTTATCACCCGGAACAGTACGCAATTCACGACGAATTACATATTCTTTAGTCTTGTCATTACCCGTGATGTTTACATTCTTGATCGTTGCCTGTGGACCTTCACGCATCCTGATTTCATGATCGATCGTATCACTGTAAACAGCTGTTTCCACTGCATCGATCTGGAAGAATAAATAACCATCATCCATATACAATGAACTGATGTCACCACCTTCTTGCGTTAATTCTTTACCAAGTTTCTTATTGAGTATCTCAAGATTGTAGATGTCGCCCTTATGGATACCCAACAACATGGTCAGAACAGAATCCCCATATTTTGTATTTCCTTTCCAGGTGATATTTCCAAAATAATACCTGGAACCCTGATCTACTTTAATATTTACGTTCAGGTTGCCTTTTGTATTTGTGATAAGTGTATCAGCAACAATCTGAGCGTCCCTGAACCCCTGTGAGTTCATGTAATCGATGACATGGTCCTTATCTTCTAAATATTTTTTCTCGTTGAATTTTGCGTTTGCAAACATTTTAAACCTGAACCATGGATCAAGATAATCCCTGGTTTTTGACGGTGACATAAAGCCCCATTCTTTTACATATTCTTTAAATGTCTGCCTTTTGATCGGACCATATGGGCTGTTCACCGCTGCAGGATAAAGAGTGAATTTGCTCATCTCTTTTGTACCCTTCAGTTGCTTTTTTAATTTCTGTTCTGATATGGTTTCCTGTCCAAAGAAATGGATCTCATCGATCTTAACTTTCTTATTCTTTGTGATGATGAAATTGAAAATCACCTTCCCCGTAGATTTTGGATCAGGTACCTCATCAATAACAACATCCACATTCATGAAACCTTTTTCTACGAAATACTTCTTTATATTTTCAAGCGAAGTAAGTTTCATGTTTTCAGTAACTACCCTGTTCTGGTAGACTGCGACCTTATCTTTTAATTCATCTGCTTCCGTCCTTTTAACTCCTTTAAAAGTAAAATCCGAAAGCATCGGGCGTTCTGTTGCAACCAGTTCAACCCAAATTCCCCTGCCTTCAAGTTTGGTAATAAAGATGTTGATACTGGTGAACATATTCTGTCCCCATAATCGGTTAATCGCTTTTGAAAACTGATCACCTCCCGGAAGTGTTACTTCTTCTCCAACTGCAAGTCCGGATACAGAAATAACAATTGCAGGATCAAATATTCTTGCTCCTGTTACTTTAATGTCCTGTATAATATATTTCTTGGGAAGCTTGGCGTCAAAAATAGCAAGGAGTTCAGGATCAACTGAAACACCAGGCACAGTGTCTTTACTAATAACAAGAATACTATCCTGTTTAGGAAGCTGAACTGTATCCTGTTTGGTGGGTGGTATGCTATCCTTTACAGGAATGCTATCCGTCTGAGCACCAGCGGTATTAGTTAAAAGAAAAGCAATAAGCAGAAAGAAATAAGTACCGTATTGGCGCATCCCGATTCAACAGTTTTCTAATTGAGCGGCAAAATAACGGCTTTTATTTGAATGGTTTGTTAAAACGACTGAATAAATGGCCTTTTGTAGAGTAAATATCAAACTGATTCGGTTTTTATTTGTCCTGTGGTTTTACCAAATCTTCTTTCTCTCTTCTGAAAATCAAGAATGGCATCATATAAATGATCTTTCCTGAAATCAGGCCAGCGTGTAGATGTAAAATATAATTCCGCATATGCTAACTGATATAAAAGAAAATTACTGATCCTGTATTCGCCACTGGTTCGAATCATTAGTTCCGGATCGGGAAATTCGCTTGTAGTTAGGTATTGACTAAGGAGATCCTGGCTGATTTCCTCCGGTTGAATTTTTCCTGCTTTGACATCGTCAGCTATATGTTTAACTGCATTTACCAATTCCCATCGTGAACTATAACTTAACGCCATAACGAGGTTAAGTCCGGTATTGGCTGAAGTCATTTCCAAAGCTTCATGAAGTTCTTTGCGGGCATATTCCGGTAACATGGCCAGATCGCCGATCACGTGAAGCCTGATATTGTTTTTGTTAAGGATTGGAACCTCTTTTCGGATGGTTTCTACAAGGAGTTCCATAAGTCCTGTTACCTCCTGTACCGGGCGATCCCAGTTTTCTGTGGAGAAAGCATATAAAGTGAGGTATTCGATCCCCAACTCGGCACAGCCCTCAACAATATTCCTGACACTCTCAACTCCATGAAAATGACCATAGAGGCGGTCCTGTCCTTGTTCTTCTGCCCATCGACCATTGCCATCCATGATTATGGCGATATGTCGGGGAAGTCTTTTCATATCGATCTGATCCTTCAATATCATGATTTTGATCCTTAATAATCCGCTGTAAATATATCAAGATTTACACCCATTCAAAGAAAGAGTTAGATGTCCGTTCGGGTTGGGGGTTGCCGGTTAGATTTGAGGCTGGAGACGAGAGTTAGTTGTTCGTTGGGGGTTGGGGGTTGGGGTTGGCGGTTAGATTTGAGACCGGAGATGTGAGACGAGAGATATTCTTACAAATATTAAGTGGAAAATTACCGATGGTTTGCCGAAGGGCAGCGATATGACGTGATAGCGAGGGCAAGACTTATTTCTGCAAAAATATATTGGTCTTTTTGTTCACTGAATCCCCGCTGTCTTCCCGCTTGTCCGATGGGAACTCCGGTTTCATATGAACGGTCCTGAAGTTTTGAGGCAACAGTTTCATGACCGTTCTGCGGAGGGAAATTCGTTATCCCTGCATAAGTGGTACTAACGTCATCCAGATAATCGGTTGTGGTAAACCGGTAGGAAATCTCAAATGCAAAATTGACAGATGGTGAAATATTGTATTTAACGCCCATGCCTAGTGGAAAACAAACGGCGATATTGTTATATGCCTGCCTTTCAGGATAGGCCGCAGTTCCCTGACCTTCTGTACCCAATGGTCGCAAAGCATATTTGATACCATTCAGATATGCAAAAGGGTCATAATTGAAAATTCCAGCGCCTATAGTGATATAGGGAGTAAACATGAAATTGGGATTGCCCGGTTCAAATCGGAAAAAATTAAAATCACCCTGAAGGGCAAGTTCCCAGATGGCTGTATTAAAA
>Ga0207701_10004649_pt1 | contig 13911 bp, 10 predicted proteins | sample KBSSwiSSwithPhiX_FD_184294 | JGI IMG/M metagenome (GOLD analysis project Ga0207701, IMG submission 184294) | Switchgrass rhizosphere bulk soil microbial communities from Kellogg Biological Station, Michigan, USA, with PhiX - S5 (SPAdes) (version 2) | ecosystem: Environmental > Terrestrial >... | reverse complement strand
CCGGCTTTTACACCGTCGCCGAGCAGGCCGCGGGTTGCCTCGACTCGATTCAGCACTCCGATCCGGCCGCACTGCTCCTGCGCGGACACGTCCTGCATCCCATCCGTAGAGTCTCCAAGACGACGTGCTGCCCCACAGCCTTCAAAGCACTTTGTCCGCAATCAAGGTCGTGGCGGAGCACCTTGTTGTCGTTGGAATTGGCGTAGAAAGCCCATCACACCGGCCGAGAGCGCGTCACTCGAGCCATTCGAGCTGCTCACCAGAATATCGGGCACGAAACGGTTGGCACTCTTGGCGAGCTCTGATACGACGTTGACCAATGCCGTGGTTTCTGCTCCGAGTGCTTCCTTCTGCGCCTCGAACCCTTTCGCCCGCGCCAGGCCAACCGCTTCGATCTCGGCGCCACGCGCGCGGCCTGTCTGTTCGATGTAGGTCGCCTCGCCATCGGCTTCGGCCTTTCGCGCGCGGGCGTGATTCTCCTTGATCACGATGTCCACCTCCGAACCGGCGAGGTCGCGCTGCCTGTCTGCCAGGCCCGCCTGTTTTTCCATCGCGATACGATTGAGCTGCGCCTCTTTCTGCGCGGTGAAGGTCACTTTTTCCTGGTTCGCGATCTCGCGCTGAGTGAGCACGGTCACGATCTCCGCGGGCAAGACCACGTCTTGAATGTACACACCGCGTGTCTCGACGTTGTACTTTCGGATTTGCTCGGTGATGTACGCCTGCGCCTGCGTCTGAACGGCTGCGCGGTTCTCGATGAACTGCACTGCGGCCATGCCTTGCAACGTGTCGCGGAAGTAGTTGCCCACGACTGCCTGGAGCACCTCGTTTACGAGATTCTGCATCGTGCCGACCATGGAAATGACCTTTGGCGCGAGCTTGTCGGCGACGTGAATCTGCACCTGCAGGTCGATGTTGAAGACGAACCCCTCCTTCGACTTCGCGACGATCTGTTTGAGCTGCTTGTCCAGCGTATGAGCCTGCGAGCTCGCTTCCGCCCAGTTCAGCGTGAGAATTGCGGTGGGCACCATCTCGGCTTGATAGATCCGTGGATTGATCGCGTACTTGCCAGTCCGCAACGGTTCCTCCCAGATGCCACGATGTCCGGGGTGAACGATCGATCCGAACTTGAACTCGTCACCCGACACGTCTTCGGTGGGCAGCCCTACGGCCGCTTTGATCACGGCCACTTCGCCCTGCTTGACGACGAGCATCGGCACGGTTTCGACACGTACCAGGTATGGATTCAGCGCATACGACCCGTACAACAGCGGGTCGTGCTGCAGGCCGATCCTGCCGCCAGCGTCGAGGAACTTCTGATAGTCCTGATAGTTGTTGTGCCGCTCGTTCTGATTTCCGATGAGCAGGTCCGCCACCTCCGAGTCGCGTCGTTGATCCGTCTCCATCTTCTTGACGTCGTCGAACCGGCCGAGACGACCTGCGATGTCGCCAGACGGAAGCGGCTCGCCTTCGAGCGTCTCGACGATGCCGACCATGTCAATGGTCTTCTCGATTCCTGCTTCCTTCACGCGGTGCGGCTCGATCACTTTCAACGTGAGGTCTTCGGCCCTCAAACCAAAGAGTGCAGGACCGAACTTGTCGCGATACTCGGAGTTGACAGGCAGGCCAAAGCTGCGGCTCTCGGTCAGCACGAGAAACGCCAGCGGGTGCAGCGGCACAATCGCGCCTGGCGGCAGTACTGGGCGCTGAACACCTTGTTGTCCGCCGTGGTCGATGAAGGCACGCACGTCCGTGAACTGCCCGAATTCGCGTTTGTAGATGCCTGATTTCCACCCTGTGGGCAAAGGCGCGCCGACCTGCGCCACCACGAGGCCGATTTCGCCGGTGGGAATCTGAACCCACGGGTGCTTCTCAACGCGATTGATCGGCCAGATTCGAAATGCGATTCCGGGCATGAGCAGGTCGGCCTGGTATCCGGCTTCACCGTGATGCGACACCGGACCGTCCGACGACTTCTTTTCACGGCCCCATCGCTTGATCACCAGTCCGACCTCGTTCGGGCCGATCCGAATGATCGACATCGCAATGGTTGCAAGAGCCAACACGAGCAGCAGCGACACGACGAGATAGATCCCAAGCGTTTGCAAGGAGAGGTCGAACACGGTGGGCCTCCAAGTGCCGACGGGGTTAGCTGACGGGCTCGAGGTTGGAGTTCCTCTATTCCGCGGCTCGTTGAAGAACCGCGAAAATTCGCCCCGTAGCGCGGTTATCGCGCCGGTGGTTCCCCCGTGGCGCCGGTTCTACGGCGCCTTAGGCCTGCTATCCAATATACGCCTTCGGCCGGCGAATTCAACTTCTGGCGGCAAGTCCTTTGGCACCACCAGTACAACTGTTTCTGCACCCGGTGCATCTCGCCGATCTCAGGCGTCGATCCCGTCACCCGCCTCCCGCACGCTTTTGTGTCGCCATCGCGCGCGACTGCAGGTGGCCGTCCGCTCGCCGTGTCGTCATCATCGCGATCTCGATGTCATCGGGCGGACCTCGCCATGCCGAATCTGACGACCAGATACCTCTTCGATTTGAACCGCGCTCAAAAACACGCGAGTAATTTTCTTCACGCGAACACGATCTTCAGTCAGGCGGAATTTTACCAAGGTGAAAGTAGTTTTTCCTTATAGTAAGTGGCTAGTGCGTCCTCGGACGCGAACTACAAGCAGGAGAGATGTTCAGAACCGCAACGCTCGGAATCGCAGTGATCACGTTAATGCTCTCGGCGGGTGCATATGCAAAGCAGGACAAGAAGGACATCGTCGAGACGGCGGTGGCCGCCAAGCGAGCCCCGCAGGCGGACCATGTGACGCCTGCGGGCATGCGTCGGGGCTGGCTCCGATCGGTGGCCGGAAGGCCGGACCGAGGTGTGACGCGCCTGAAATACGAGACGCTGGTGGACGCGCCACTCGAAGCGACGTTTGCTTTCTTCTCCGACGCGTCGAACCTCGAGCGGCTGACGCCCGGATGGGTGCAGTTCTCGATTGTGACGCCGCTGCCCATCGTGATGCGTGCCGGGCTCGAGATCGACTACCGCATCCGGCTTCATGGTGTGCCGCTCGCATGGACGTCGCGGATCGACGTGTGGGAACCTGGCCGCCGGTTCGTCGATTGTCAGATTGCAGGTCCGTACTTGTGGTGGCGCCACGAACACCGCTTCGAGGCGGCCGGTAGCTGGACGCGTGTGATCGACGAAGTCGAGTACCTGCCGCGGGCCGCGTGGATGACCGCGCGTGTTGTCCGCCGGGATGTTGAGCGGATCTTCCGCCATCGGCAGGACGCGCTCCAGCAGATTTTCGATCATCCGATAGAAGGCCACGATGGTTGACCAATGCTACGACGAGCCGCGCCTCCGCCTGGGTGTGTCGGCGTGCCTAGTGGGCAAGCCCGTTCGCTTCGACGGCGGTCACAAGCGCGACCCGTTCCTCACCGAGAGGTTGGCGCGCTTCGTCGAATGGGTGCCGGTCTGTCCCGAAGAGGAGGCCGGCCTCGGAACGCCGCGCGAGGCGATGCGGCTCGTGCATCGGGACGGAGCCGACCGTCTGGTGGGCGTGCGGAGCCAGCGCGATCTCACCAACACGCTGACCGATTTCGCTGCGGCCCGTGTGGCGCAGCTCGCAGCCTCGGACCTCGACGGATTCGTGCTCAAGAAAGACTCACCGTCGTGCGGGCTGACGCGAGTCAAGGTGTATTCGGAGCACGGTGTGCCCGCGCGAACAGGACGCGGTCTCTTCGCAGAGGCGTTATGCGCCGCGCTGCCGATGCTGCCGGTCGAGGAAGAGGGCCGGCTCTCTGACGCAGTGATCCGCGAACACTTCATCGAGCGCATCTACGCGTTTCGCCGCGTGCGCCGCCTACTGAAAGACGGTACGCGCGTCGGCGATCTCGTGCGGTTCCATACCCAACACAAGCTGCAGCTGCTCGCGCACTCGCCGGTCCAATACACGGCGCTGGGGCGCCTGGTCGCACACGCGCGAGCGACGTCACTGGAACATGCGATGGCCGATTATGGACGGTCGTTTACGACCGCGCTGACGACGATCGTCACCCGAGGACGCCACGTCAACGTGCTCCAGCATGCCGCCGGCTATTTTCGCCGGGTGCTACCCGGCGCAGCGTGCCGCGACGTCGCCGCCGCCATCGTCGACTACCAGCGCGGACTGACACCCCTCGTCGTGCCACTGCGTCTCATCGAACACTACGCGCATCTGCACGACGTCCGCTACCTGTCCAACCAGGTATACCTGAATCCGTATCCGTACGAACTTATGTTGCGAAACTATGTGTGACGCGCTCATCTCGCCTTCCTGTAGGTTAGCAAAGGGTTCGCTTAGAGCTCTCTTTCAGCAAGGCGGCGGAACTCGTCAGGGACGGAGCGCGCATCCCGCGATGCTGACCCATAATCCACCGCTTTCTCTCCGAAGCGCTTGCGGATCGCATCGACGGCGCGGTCTGCGCGCGATCGCGCCAGCCCTTTCTTCGTGCCAGGACGAACTCCTTCGTCGCCAAGCCCGAGCGGCAGTTCCAGTTGCACGATCGCAGGCGCTTCGAGATGTGAGACCGAGATCGCCAGCAGCGAGATCGTCTTCTCTTCACGGTGATCCCCAAGAACACCGCGCACCAGGGCCTCGGCAATCTCTGCGAGAGCCCTCGTTGCAGAAATCGGTGCGGACAGCGTCAGCGAGCGCGTGACCGAGCGCAAATCGGCGAAGCGCACGCGGACCGTGATCGTGCGGCCACCCAGCGATTTGGCGCGGAGCCGGGCGGCGATGCGGTCGGCGAGATGATGGAGCGTCGGTTTGAAAACGCGCTCGATCGCCGGCTGTCGTCCGAGCGCCGATTGTGCGCCGGCAGAGTGCGCGCGCCGGCCCGTCTGGATGTGCCGCGGATCGCGGTTCCACGCGAGTGACGTCAACTTTCTTCCCACCGCGTGCCCAAGCAATCGCTCCACGGATTGAGGAGAGCTCTTAGCCAATTGACCGATCGTGGCGACACCGATTTTGGCGAGCCGCGCCTCGGTGGCTGGGCCCACGCCCCACATCAGTGCGACGGGCAGCTCGTGAAGGAACTCGAGTTCGGTATCTGGATCGACGACGACCAGTCCATCTGGCTTCGCGACCTGCGATGCGATTTTCGCCAGGTGCTTGGTACGCGCCACGCCGATTGACATCGGCAATCCAAGCTCGGCGCGCACGCGAGCCCGAACTTTTCTTGCGATCTCGGTCGGCGAACCGAAGAGATGCGTGCACCCTGCAACGTCGGCGAAGGCCTCGTCGATGGAGATGCGCTCGATGGACGGTGTGAAATCGCCCAGGACGGCGATCGCGGCATCGCCGAGCCGTTGGTATTCGTCGAAATGTCCGCCGACAAAAATGAGGTCGGGACAGAGTTGCCGCGCGCGCCGGCCCGGCATGCCGCTTCGTACGCCGAAGGCCCGCGCTTCGTAGGAGGCCGCGAGTACGACGCCGCCGCCAACCGCAATCGGCTTGCCTCGCAGGCGAGGGTCGAGCAGCTGTTCGACCGACGCATAAAAGGCGTCCAGGTCCGCGTGGAGAATGGTGGCTGCGGAGCCCACCTGAGGAGGATCTCACACAGGCGAACAAAAGGCGAATATGATACGCTGGCCTGTGCTGCCGCTCTCGCAACTCGAGGTGCTGGTGATTGACTGCCAGGCTACAGCTGCGGCTCCGCGCGGCCATCTCCTCGAGATTGCGTGGGCTCGATCGCCTACGACGGTCACATCCCCGCGCGCGCATCTGATCGCGCTTTCAGAGGACGAGACAATTCCACCGGCTGTTACGCGAATCACAGGTCTCTCGCAGGAGATGATGCGGGGAGGCGTGGATCCTCGCCTCGCCTGGCGCGAGCTCGCCGACGATGCGGCGAGGTTCACGGCGCAGCCGACACCAACCGTCATCCACTTCGCTCGATTCGAGCAGCCGTTCCTTCGGATGCTGGCCGGCGGCGAGCCTCCGTTCGACATCGTGTGCACACACGACATCGCTCGCCGACTTTTCCCCGACCTCCCGCGCCGCAGCCTGCGTGCCCTGGCCGGATATCTTGGCCGCGGAGTTGGCGCGCTGCGTCGCAGCGCCGACCACGTAGACGCTACCGCGTTCCTCTGGCAAGAACTGGTGCGACGGCTCGACGGCGAGGGTGTCGCGACATGGAGTGCGCTTCGCGACTGGCTGGCCATACCGGCCGATTCGCGGAAGCGTGGGCGTCGCGTGTGGCCGATGCCGCGTGAGGCACGCTTGTCACTCCCGAACAGTCCCGGCGTCTACCGCATGCTGCGCACGAGTGGCGACGTCTTGTACGTCGGCAAGGCGCGTCTTCTCCACGATCGGGTCAACAGCCACTTTCGGAAGCAGCACGGCGTGGACGAGCGAACACTCGAAATGCTGTCGCAGGCTCGCGCCATCTCGTTCGACGTCACATCGACTCCGCTCGAAGCCGCGCTCCTCGAGAGTGACGAAATCAAGCGGCAGCGCCCACCGTACAACCTCGCTTTGACTATTGAGGATCGCGCAATTTGGTTCGCGTCGTCGGATCTCCGCGGTCGCAGTCCACGCCCATCACAGGCATGTCCGCTTGGGCCAATCGCGTCAGTCGACATGCTGGATCAATTCGGTGCATTCGCTCGAGCGGACCGCGCCGCTTTCGCGTCAGGTCGCTGGGGTCCCGATGCGGCGACGTTCCAAACGGGTTACGAGCAGCTGTGCGCCACGCATCACGAACTGTCGCGCCTCGACCTCTCGCCGCACGCCCGACTGCTCCGGCTGGGCACACGCCTGTGGCGAGAAGGTCGCCGCGATCGCGACCTCGATGACGACCAAGACGCGACAGAACCAGTTCGCGGCGTCACGCCGTGGACGCCGGAGCTGGTGCACGTCTCTCTGGAGTGGCTCGCGCTGCGCGCGGCGCTTGCGCGCCGACGGGCGATTTGGTTGACGCGCCTGGTCGATGCGAGCATCGTGTGGGGTGAGCCCGGTGCCACGCGTGGGCGTCTGATGGTGATCGAACGTGGCGAGATTGTGCGCATCACGGACGCTGACCCAGACGGAACGCCGCCGATCCCACCCGGCTCTCACCGTCGGGTGATGGCGCGGCGTGAGCTCTTCACGGTGGCGAGCTTTGATCGTTTGCGCGTACTGACCACTGAGCTCAAGCGCTTGGTGGCGGCTGGGGCTCCAACAGCACTGCGCTTCGGCATTGCGCCGGCGCTCGCCGATGCTCGACTCGCGGCGGCGCTCTGGTGGGTGTGAGTCGCGGTGGGTGTCACCCCGGAATTCGAAAAGTGGTCGGGGCGACTGGATTCGAAGCCGCCTTCGCTAGAGCTGCGGCGGGCCAAGCCAGCGACCCTGCGCCCAAGATCGCGGTGTGCGACCATCTGCGATCGTGTAGTGCGTGGCCGCGAGGAGCATGCACGAAGCGATATCGACCTTCTGGTGGTCGGCGACGCGGGATTGGCGGACGTGACCCCCGCCGTGCGGAAAGCTGAGGCCCGGCTCAGCCGCGAGGTCCACGTGACCAGCTATTCGGCAGCAGAATTCCGGAGAAAGGCCGCGGCGAAAGAGCATTTCCTGTCCGAGGTCCTGCGTGGACCCAAACAATTCGTGAAGGGCGATCAGCGTGACGTGGACGACCTTATTGGCAAGCCACGACGTTCAGCGGCATCGGACGTCGAAGCGAGAGCTCGATGAAATTTGCGGCGTTATCGAGCGCGACCTTGGCGATGCGCGAGTCGCCGGGGTCTCGGCGGACCGACGGTTCGCCACGGCCTGATCGTGATTCTCTGCGGCCTGACGTCGTCGACGCTGCTCAACATGTTCGTCGTGCCGACGTTGTACCTGAAGTTCGGCGCTGTGCCTCCATAAGCAACTAGTTGATAACGCTCGGGTGCGCCGGCGGCCGATTCAAGGCGTCGGAGGACGAGTGTCGCTCACTTGCAAACGAAATCGTGGCGCGTTTCAGACTGTCGTCCAAATCCGCCCGTAGTGTGACGGTATCGTGAGGGACATCTCCTTCAGCGCGACAACTCCGCGCAGATCGAGCGCTCCACCATGCAGTTCCTCGACATAGTCGCCCGCGATCGGAAACCAGAAAGGCACGCTCTGGTCGGCGTCGCCGAGGTTGAGCGCTACGAGCGTATAGTTCGCGGCGGCATAGCGCGCGAACATCAGCACACCTCTTGATTGATACCTGTCCCACTCGTTGAAGAAGTAGTGGGCCCCAGTGCGAATATGCGCGCGACTCCGTCGGATGCGGAGCAGCTTTCGCACGAGAGTGATAGTGCCCTGGCCTGCGGGGTCGTAGAACAAGTCCCACCGGAGCGCTCGTAGAAGGGCAACGCGCCCCGAGCCGAAATCTGGGAGGTAGTAGTTCTCGGCGAATTCCTGTCCTTGCCAGAGCATCGGGATGCCTTTGCTCATGGCAATGGCGATGAGATAGGGCTGAACCATGAACCAGCGGTTACGGTCGCCTTCGAGGAACAACGGATTGCCGGCTTCGTCCGGATTAGTCAGCCCAAAATTGCACACGAACCGCTCGTGATCGTGATTCTCGATGTACTGCAACGCTGTCTTCGGGACGACGTCGCCGTTGCTTTTTTCCTGTTCGGTGTAGCCTGCCAGGCCGAGCGACAGTCCCCAATCAGTGAGCCGATCGCGCTGCCCGCGCGCAACGGCGCGCGCGGCGTCAAATGTCGAGTTTTGCCACGTCGAATTGGAGTATGTCGACCGCAGAATCTCCTGTGGACCTTCGAGCTGCTCGGCGCACTGAATCAGGCGGATGGGTAAACCTGCGCCGGCGTCGAATCGGGTCCAGAACGAGGCGCCTTGGGCGACTTTGGCCTTCGCGACCTGATACGTGTCGTACACCAGCGACGCATAGCCCACACCCATGGGTCCGTCCCAGAAGTTCGGGACGCAGTCGTAGCGGAACCCGTCGACGTGGTACACGTCTAGCCAATGCTGATTCACGGTGAAAAAGTACTCGCGCGTCAGCTGTCGCGTGAAGTCCGTGCTCTTGCCGAGGCTGCTGAAGTAGTCCTTCGCGAACGGCCCCATGAACGGGTTCTCGTGGTACTGGAGCCGTGAGTACGCGTCGTAATACGGAAAATCAATGCCAGTGTGGCCGTACACCATGTCGACGATCACTGCGATGCCGTGGCTGTGCGCGACATCAACCAGTTGCTGAAAATCTGCTCGATTGCCCAACCGCTCATCCACACCGAAGTAGCCGATGGGGAGATAACCCCAGTCGACGGTATTCGGCACGTTCGATAGCGGCATCACTTCGATGCCATTCACGCCGAGGTCGGCGAGGTAGGCCATCAGCTCGCTTGCGCGCGCGAAATCGCCGCCGAGTTCCGCAACGTTGACTTCGTAGAGGACGAGATCGGCGAGAGCTGGCGTCCGCCAGCCCGCCTCGCCCGCGCTCCACGTGTACGGCTGATACCCGAGGGTGAAGGCTGACAACTTACCTTTGCCAAACTCCCGGGCGAACGGATCGATGAGCCAATCGACTCTCCCGACGTTCGGATTGTCGATCTGGTAGCGAAATAAGTACCGTCCCGGCGTTCCCCATGACGACCCTGGTACGGCCGGCGGTGTACCAGCAATCGAGACGGTCACCGACCAGAAGTCACCATGCGGTGAACGCACGCTGTGCGTCATCGGGAATTCTCGCGGCGGGATCGCCTGGAGGAACTGATCGCGCTCGTGAATGACCTTCACGCTGACGCGGTTGCCGTCGGAATCGGACACCCACGGCAGCCAGAGCCCGAACGTGACGGTTCCATTCTTCTCGATCGCACCGAGATCGCCGAGCGGCAGCAAATCGGTCATGGGATGTAGCCCAATTCTCTCTAGCAGAGCTGCTGCGGCGCGATGGGCTTGGCCCTCTTAGCGCACTCTATCGAACCCGCCTGTCCTAGCCCTTGACGCGGATGTTTCGATAAGCGACAGGATTGTCGGGATACGCCTGGATGCCGATGAAGCCGCCGGGCTTTCCACGCTCGCCGTCGGTGTTCTGGAAGCTCGTGGTCAGACCAGTGGCATTTGTCCGCAGATTTGTCAGCTTCACGGTGTAGAGATCGGCCGCCACGGTAATCTCGTACTCGAACCAATCGCCGGGCACGAGCGGGGGGCCGGGCGTGTAGGTTTGGACCGCCGGCTCATTAAAGTTCAAATGCCAGACGCGGTCGCCTGCTTGAATTTTGTAGATGGCGCCAGTGCGGTTCTTCCACAAGCCGTTCGGCTCCGGCCGGATGCCGTAGAAGTCCTTCCCTTGATCACCCCGCGCGTTGTCGTCGATCTGCACCTCGAAACCCGAGAACACCGGGCGCCACCACGGCTTGCCGCCGTGATCGACGCCCTCGTTGAAAGCGCGCTGCGCCAGCGTACCGCTCAGATCGTGCCGGGGATGAGCGAACCGGATGAACACGCCGCTATTGTGCGCTGCTGGGTCGAAAATTTGGAACTGCAGTCGCAGGATGAAGTCCGTGAACGTCTTCACTGGGTAGAACAGAAGGGCGAATTCCCCGCTGCCGTACGAAAGCAGCTGTCCATTCAAGTGCGCGAACCCGATGCCATCCTGTCCCTCCTTGCGCCAGCGATTGAAACTCTGGGCGGTGCCGTCAAACAGCGGCTCAAAACCCGCCGCCAGCTCGGCGCCCGATGGCCCGAGGACCTCGGCGTTGGGCAAGACGCCGGTTGCCAGCAGATTTGCCGTCCGGCGAGCTAGGGCGACACCCGTGAGCATGGGGTTAGGCGAGCCGATGCTCGGAAAAAGGGCCGGGCACGCCACGTAGCAGTTCGTCGTGTCGTGAATTCGGCCGAATTCGTTCGTCACCGATTGTGCGACGTTGTCACCCATCCAGAGCGTGCCCGCGTCGTGGTGTGTCGTCCCTAGATCATCCCGGCGCGCATCGTAGGGCAGCTTCGCCTTGAGATCGGCGGCGGTAGCACCGGCCGCAATCGGGATCAGGCGATTCTTGTTCAGCAACTCGAAGGCTTTCCCGCCGGCAAAGATCAGCGCGATCTGATCGGACGCTTCATCCATCGCGTTCCAGGTCAGCTTGTCGATCTCGGTTTCAGCGGACCCGGGGCCGGACCAGCGGGCGTTACCTATGTGGACCTCGGCCTGCGCGCGGTCGAAGTCCTGTTTATTCGTTGAGAGGGTGATAAAGCTGTCGGGATTCTTCGGAGTCATTTCGCCGATGCCGCGAATGGTGATGACTACGTGTGTGTCGTCGGCCTGCAACATCGTCTCTAGGTGTTCAAGCGTTGGGATCTTCTTGAACAGCTCGGCTTCCGACTCGACGCCCAGCTTGCCGAGACCCGAAGCCGTGATCTGGAAATGGAAGTACCGGTCTTTGCCGCCAATCGATTTCTTGGCCTTCACCAGGAGCGCTGAGGCTTCCAGGTGCTTCACTGCGCCCGCGGGCAGATTCGCTTCGATCGAGGCCTTGGAAACGCGGAGGTTGAGGTTGGACCGCAGGTGGGCTATTAGATTCTTACCCATGCGCGAGGCAGCCCGGCCGGCCAACGAGTCTTTGAATGTGGACAGCGCGAGGCGCGTACTCTCGATGGTCCCCAGCGCGATCACCACCGCCCCCTGCCGTCCGTCGCCTCGTGGCGGAGTCAGGAAGATCTCGCTCGAGGCCTTGCCGTCCCAGACGCGGACGCCGGTGGCGCGCACCCAATTGTCAGGCTGCGTTTCGGTGATGATGTCTTGCACCCGTACCTTCGGAACGATCAGAAGCCGCTTCCGAGCGTCGGCGATCGCGCCGCCGCCATCGGCAGCGTTGCTCGCGATGCGCGCCATGCGGATGAGACCCGGAACGCTGCTGAACTTGTTGAACGGGAACAGCCCTGACTCCGTGATCGACTGCACAGCGAGAGGCGCCTCCAGCTTGAACAGATTCAACATGTCTGCGCGGCTGGTCGTGTCGCCTGGCAACAGACCAAGCCAGTCGCGTAACTCCGCGTCGGTTGGCGGGGCCGCAGAATATCGGACGGCTGGGTGATCCTTCAGATCGGCGAACGTGAGATTGGTAAAGACGCCCGAGCCCGCCGCCTTCAGCGCCTCGTGAAGCTGCTTGCGTAGCGCGATGTGCAATGGGCCGTAGATGAAGTCGTTCGTCTCATCGACACCGATGTGACCGCTGGCCTCTTGGAAATAGCGGTTCTTCAGCTCCGTCACGAGAGTCGGAGGATAGTCCGCTAACTCGGCATCGAGCAGCTCCGGCGACCACCCACCCCACGAGAGCGAGCGTCCGCCGACCGCAAAGAGAAGGCCGGCATAATTGAGGGCTGGATGGTTATCCCACGGCACGCGCATGCCCGGAACACCGAGCTGCGGCGTATTCTGCACGTGCTCCTGCAGCACCATTGGCCCGGCTTCCAGCACGAGGATTCGGCGGCTCTGCGTCGGGTCGTGCAGCAGAAGCTGCGTCGCCATCACCGCGCCGAACGTGCCGCCGCCGATGACGATCACGTCGAAGTCGCGGCGCTGGCCCGCAACGGTGACGCCGAGACTGGCATACGCTTCCTCCAACGTGTTGCAGATGAAACGCGCCGGGAGATCGAGTGCGAGATCAGTGTCCTGGATTTGGACGCGCTGATTCGTGTCTGGATGAGGAATGAGGCGCGGCAGGTCGACTGGCATGTTGCACTTCCTTCTTTTGTCACAGCTGACGGCCTAGTGTTGTCAACGAGGCCAGTCCTGGTGGACGCGTGGGAGTTGAACTTCGTCCTTCGAACTCCACGCCGTACCAAAATTGCGCCTGCGGTGCACTTTCAATTCAAAAAATGGGGTGAAAGCACCGCGACTCCGGAGTCCATCATCGCAATTGGTGGCTGAGCCGCCGCATCGTTCCCATTCATATGAGGCACCCAGAATCACACCAGGAATGAAGAGGCTCTTCATGTAGTCTTCCGAGGAGCGGTGGTTTTGATTCAGCGTCTTAACGCGACGGGCGATGGCGAACGACCAGCCACGATAGTTCTGAGATGCTGCTGCTCGAGCAGCTCGGTCATCGCGGCAGGGAAATCACGAGACCCGACACCGACGTCGCGGAATCCTGGACTACGGCTCGGACGCGTTGACTTTGCGGCTGCCTTTCTAGCCATTCCGGAACCTCGCTTTCGTCTTCCGACGCCATCGTAGACGGACACGGATTGGCTTTTCGCGCCGAGCGTAACACCCTTCCGCCGGGTTCAACCACCATGCTGCCAGAAGAAAGCGGCGGGACCCTCAAAGGCCTAAACGACGGATTCGCGCAAATCGAACAGAGCATCTACCTGAGCCGTATCGACGCTAGCGCTCAAGAGACATAGGCAAGACACAGCAGGTTGTTACGGCGACCGCGCGTATCGAAGGAGCTGATTGGTCGGATGAGGATACGGCTCCGAGGTCAGGGTCGGCACCTCGGGAACACGAGGTTTACGAACCCGCGGTCAAACCATCGTCTCGTCGCGACTCTGAAGTCGCTGATCGCGTAAACCTAGCGGCATTAGACGGCGTCTTCAATTACTTGCCGAGGATTTGGCGTAGGCCGCATTCCGATGAATTGTTTGTAAAGCAGCAAGTCGTAGGCGATCTTCAACGACCCAGCGAGGAAGAATGGGACGCTGATCAGTGAATCGTGGGCGAACATCATGCCGACAAACAGGGGACTGATCGCCGCGCCGAGCGTCCTGGCGATCCCCGTGATGCCTCCCGCGGCCGCGCGTTCTTCTGGGGCGACGACAGCCATCACGTACGACTGCCAGGTCGGAACGTCCATCTGGCTAATGCTGAAGCCCACGAGCAGGAGCGTGACAGCAAGCCACAAGGTCGGCATGAGCGGAGTCAGGATCAGCAGAACGTTCGAAGGAAGGTGGGTCCACACCATCG
>Ga0207701_10004648_pt1 | contig 13913 bp, 9 predicted proteins | sample KBSSwiSSwithPhiX_FD_184294 | JGI IMG/M metagenome (GOLD analysis project Ga0207701, IMG submission 184294) | Switchgrass rhizosphere bulk soil microbial communities from Kellogg Biological Station, Michigan, USA, with PhiX - S5 (SPAdes) (version 2) | ecosystem: Environmental > Terrestrial > Soil... | reverse complement strand
CTTGTCGCTTGAACCGGCCCTCTCGTAGAACTCCTTGCTGCCGCTTGGTTTCGTCACCTTGTCGGCAGTGCCATGCAGGATGAGCAGCGGCAGGGTGATCTGCTGCATGCTCTTCTCCAGCAGCTCGTCGGCGCGAACCAGCTCGGCGACCGTCTCGCTCGGCTGCGACTCGTTGGCGATCAGCGGGTCGGCGTTCAGGGCCGCCACCACCGCCGGATCACGCGAGAAGAGCTCGTTCTTCAGCTTGAGCACGTGCGCGTGCGGCGCGACGTGGCTGATGCCCTTGAGGATCGCCAGCGCGATGTCGGGCGCCGGGATCTGGTACGCGAAGTCCTCACAGATGAGGCCGGCGAGCTCGTCCTGATGTTCCAGCGTGTAACCGCAGGCGATCACGCCTCCGGCGCTGTGGCCGAGCAGGAACACCGGCAGGCCCGGTTCGCGCGCCTTGACGAGATCGATGAACGTCGCGAGGTCCGTCGTCCAGTCCGCGAACTTCTTCACGAAGAAGCGTTCGCCCTCGGAGCGGCCGCGGCCGCGATGATCCAGCGCATAGACAGCCAGCCCGTTGGATGTGAACTGCTGCGCGGCCCATTCGTACAGGCCGCTGTGCGCGTTCAATCCATGTGAGATGACGACGATGCCATGCGGTTTGCCCGCGGGCTGCCACTCGCGCGTGAAGATCTTGATGCCGTCGACGCCTTTGAAGCTTCCTTCAGTCATGCGCTCGAATCTCGTCATCCGAGCGGCACAGGAGGAGATCGGGAGGACAACCCGGGCGCCTCTTTAGTGCGATGCCTGACCGCGCTCGTCCTTGACGTCGGAGGTGGGCCCTTCAGCGCACGTGTCGTCGTCCTCCGAGACCTCCGTCACCGTGTAGACGAGCGCACCGTCCTCGCTGACGCCGGTGATGCTCTCGTAGTGGAACTCGAAGTCCTCCGGAAACACCGTCCCGCGCTCGACCAGGAAGGTCTGGTCTCCGTCGTAGTGGATGACCTTTCCGATGGACTCCCCCCTCGTGCTGACCACGAGCAAACTTTCATGGCTCATGTCCCGCCTCCCCTATCGGAGTCTCCCACCACCCGACGGCGCGGCAAGCGCCTCGACCAGTCCCAGATGAGGATCGCGCCGCCGACGAGCTCACCGGCCAGCGTGATCGGGTTCAGGATCGTCGCCAGGTGATGGCCGAGGTTCTTGAAGGGATAGCTCGGGAAGTGCCACCCGAAGAGCGGCCAGAGCAGCGTCCCCAGGCCCATCGATAGACCGACACAGTCGAGGACGAAGTGGGTCGCGACGCCGATCGCGACCGCGCCGAGGGCCCGCGACCGCGTGAGGCGCGCGGCGGCCACCAGGAGCAGAAGAAACACGACCGTGTGCGCGAACAGATGGGTGCCGGAGAGGAGCTCGCCCCGCTGTCCCGTGAGCCAGAACGGGACGTAGAAGAGCGGCTTGTCGATCAGGTCGGGCAGCAGCGCGCCGAGAAAGAACGCGCGCTTCTCGGCGGGCGCGAAGCGACGGTACGGCCGCGCCGCGATCTTTTTTCCGATCCCCAGATGCCCGAGCGCGAACACGCCTCAGCCTAGCGCGACGCCGCACGCAGTCACGAGCGCAGAACGCCCGCGATACCGCAGGTTTGGGGCCAGACCGGCCTCCCGGCCTGGCACCGGCCCGCCGTCGCTTCCTTTTATTGAACCGCGGGAGGATCCTCGCGAAGCTTCATCGCGGGTCGTTTGACCCGAAATGCGCCATCCAGACACCGGTAGGTCGTGTTGAACCCGTCGCAACCACGCCTCGCGCGCTCCCCGGAGGGTGAGGACCGACTGGTCCCGCTCGCGCGCAAGGCGGGCGCCCGCGACCGAGATGCGATGCGGCGGCTGGTCGTCGCCGTGGCGCCCGCGATGCTGCGGGTGATCCGCACGATCGTGGGCCCTCACGTGGCGGACGCGGAGGACGTCTTGCAGGACGCGTCCGAGGCCTTCCTGAACGCGATCGGATCGTTCAGGGGCCAGTGCACCGTGCTGCACTTCGCGTGTCGGGTCGCCGTGTTCTCGGCGCTGGCGTGGCGCCGGCGATTCGTGCTGCGCGCGGTGCCGATCGCCGACGACAAGGAAGCGGAGATCGACGAGTGGGCCGACGCCGGCCTCTCGCCCGCCGAGCTGGTCCTCGCGGCGCAGCGACGCGAGGCGCTCGAAGCGCTGCTCGACGAGCTGCCGCCGCCGCAGGCCGAGGTGCTGATCCTGCATTGTGCTCTGGACTTCACCGTCGACGAGATCGCGGGGGCGGTCGGACGACCGGTGGAGACCGTCCGCAGCCGGCTCCGGCTGGCGAAGCGGGCGCTCCGGGAGCGCATCGGCGGGAACGCCGAGCTCGCCGAGATACTGGAGATGCGGCCATGAACGCGCGCCCCTGTCCCGACGATCTGCTCGTGGCCGCGCGCCGGCGCATTCTGTCCGAGCTCGAGCGAAAGGCCCTCTCCGCTCACCTGGGCCGCTGCGAGTCGTGCCGCGCCGGCGAGCTCGCCGCCGAGCTCCTGCGCGACCCGCTGCTGATCGACACGACGCCGAATGCCTCGGATCGGGCGCTCATCGAGCGTGTCGCGGGGCGGGCGAGCCTGGCGGCGGCGAAGGAAGCGCGGCGTGCGCACGCGGGCTGGCGCCGCGTCGCGGTCACGGTCGCGGTGTTTCTCGGGATGGGAGGCGTCGCGTCGGCCCTGATCGGTCGAAGCTTCGTGTCGCCCCGTCCGGTCGATCCGGGTCCCTTGCAGACCATTCCCGAGATCGGACCGCGCGTGCATCACGGCGCGCGGACGCTCGCAGCGCCGAAGGCCGCTGCACCGGCTCCGCTGCCGCCGGTGAAGCGACTCGCCGCTGCACGCCCGGTGCGCGACGGCGCGGCTGCGATGGCGACCGCCAGCACCGCGGCGTCTCTGTTCGCCGACGCCGCGCGGGCGAGGCACGACGGCGACCTGCGCCGCGCGGTGTCTCTGTTCAGCGCGCTGCGGTCCACGTTCCCCGATTCGGATCAGGCCCGGGTGTCTTCGATCTCGCTGGGCGACCTCCTGCTCCGTCTCGGCGAGCCGGCGCGCGCGCTGCGCGCCTTCGACGCGTACCTGTCGGACGTCCGCACGGGTCCGCTCCGCGAGGAGGCGCTGTTCGGCCGCGCCCGCTGTCTGCGGGAGCTCGGTGACAGCGCGGCGGAAGCCGAGACGTGGGCGCGCCTGGTGCGGGATTTTCCGGGCTCGGCTTACGGCCCCGCCGCCCGCAAACGTCTGGATGAGTTGCGCAGCGCCCGATGATTCCGGCCGCGACGCGCGCGACCTGAAGCTCCTTCGCCTCGTCGCGCTCCTCGGCGTCCTCTGCGCGGCGCCGCCGATCTTCGCCCAGGCTGACACCGACGATCGCGCGCCGGCGCGGCCGGGCGTTGACATCACGATGGTCGGACCGTCCGCCGTCCTCGCGCCGGTCCGCGAGGTCACGACCGATCTCCTCACGCGTGACGGCGTGACCGTCTTCTGGCGGAGCGCCGACAGCCTTCGCGTGGAGGACGTCATCGAGTCGTCCGCCGGCACCCGGCCCGCCTCGGTCGTCGTCGTCTGGGTCGACCTGTCCGCGGCGACGGAGGCGCGCCTCTATTTCCGCGCGGCCGCCGGCCGGCGTTTCGTCATCCGGCGCGTGGCGCTGCCCGCCGGCATGGGACCGCTCGCGGCCGAGGAGATCGCGCAGATCATCCAGTCGGTGTGCCGCGCGCTCGCGGCCGATCCGGGCTGGGCCCTGTCGCTGCCGGAGGCCCGACTGGCGCTGAGCGTGCCAGAGCACCGGCCGCCGCCCGCCCCGCCGCCGGCGGCACGTGCCGCGATCGTCGAGATCGGTGCGGCGATCGTCGGACAGAGCTTTGCCGCCGAGCTTCCCATCGCCGGAAGCCTGGACCTCTCGGTCGCGGCCCTGTCGCGTCGCGCGGAGGCGTCGCCTGTCGCCGCTTCGTTCGGTGGCCGCGTCGCGCTCGGATACGGCCTGCCCACGCACGTGGCGACCGGTGCGGTCGGCGCCGACCTGCGGACCGCGCGGCTGCGGCTGTCGCTCGTCTGGGAAGCCTGGCGGCAGGGACGCGTCGCCATTCGATTCGGGCTCGGCGGCGGCGGCGACCGCGTTTCGTACACGCCGTCGGCCGAGCTCCCCGGCGCGACGCCCGCTGCTGAGGGAACGTTTCTCACGGCGATCGGCTGCGCCGATGCGACGCTCCACCTCGATGTCTCGACTCGCGTCGCGCTCGCGGCCGCCGCGATCGCGGAGCTGTCGCTGGAGCGCGTTCACTACGACGCCTACGACGGAGCGGGAAACCTCAAAGAGGTGCTGGTGCCTCATCGCGTCCGGCCGGGCATCGTGATCGGCGTGGAGGTCAGGCTGTGACCCGTTTCGGCCGTCTCGATCACAGGATGGGCGTGGCGTTGCGAATCGGCTTCTTGCTCGCTGTTCCCGGAATCGCGCCGGCGTGCGGGAACTCCGGGCACCTGCTGGGAAGCGCCAGCGGAGCGGCCGGTTCCGAGATGCGTGACGGGGCGGCGGGCGGCAGCGGCAGCGACGCCCGCGATGCATCGCGCGCCGACGGCGCGAGCGACGGCGCCGTGGCGGCGTGCCTGGGTCTCGGTCCACCGATAACGTTGCCATCCTCGGCCGGACCGGCGTGCGCCGCGGCGCTCACGACCCGCCAGCACCGCTTCGCGCTTTGCCTGTGCGATTCGCTGACGACGACGGAGCCGTTCTACACCGATGCGTTCGATTCCAGCGGCGCGGTCATCGGCGCTCAGCCACCGGCGGCGATCGGCATCGACGGCGACCTGCAGACGAGCACGGTCGTCCAGGCGCTCGGCTCCATTTACGTCACCGGCCCGGGCGGGATCATGTCGGCGGACCGGATCGTCTCGCTCGGATCGCTGCGCGTGTCCGGGCCGACGCGGTCCCTCTCGGGCAGCATCATCGACATCGCGCAGGACGCGTACGCCGGCGGCGACCTGCAAGGATTCATCCTGCTGGGCGGAACGCTGCACGTGGCTCCGGGCGCCAGCACGGCCGCCGCGATGATCTACGCCGAGAACGTGGTGCGCGAGCCGATCGCCATCGCGCCCCCGTGCGACTGCGGTCAGAGCGTCGTCGACGTCGCCGGCGCGATCGCCACGGCCACGCGGGCCAACGGCGACGCCGCCGCGGGGATCCCCGCCGATCGCCTCGCGGCCGTGACGACCTCGACGGTCGTCGACATTCCGTGCGGGACGTACGCGCTGTCGTCGATCGACACGCGCGCCGCGGTCGTCCTGGCCGTGCACGGCCGCGCCCTGCTCGCGGTCGCGGGCGACGTCGTGCTGCGCGCCGGCCTCGCGGTCATGCTCGATCCGGGCGCCGAGCTGGACCTGCTGGTCGGCGGGCGGCTGCTGACCAGCGGCAGCAACACGATCGGCAGCATGACGCCGGCCCGCTTCCGGATCTGGGTCGCCGGATCGCAGACAGTCGTGTTCGACGACGATCCGAGCGTCGGCGCGATCGTGCACGCGCCCGGCGCACAGGTGACGGCCTCGAGCGGCCTCGAGCTGTCGGGCGCGCTGTTCGCGAAGACGGTGGCGGCGGGCGCCCGCGTGAACGTCCACTTCGATCAAGCCGTGTTCTCGGTGGGAGCCAGCTGTGGCGAACCAACTGCGATTGCTGTCCCATAACGACGCCGCGGCGGAGCCCGCCGTGATCGCGTCGATGCCGTTCGAGGCGGACCTGGAGTCGGTCGCACCGCGGCGGCTGCCTCTGACCAGCAGCGGCCACGACATCGACCTGGATTCCCTCCGGTGCTTCGACGCGGTGGCGACCACGCTCCGCTTTCGCTCCGCGGCGGCGCGCGTGCACCTGTCGCCGGGGGCGTTCTCGGATCGGATCGGGCGCCTCGAGTCCGTGCTCGGGACGCGCATCCTGCAGCGGACCACGCGCCGGGTCGCGCTGACGGACGCCGGCGAACGCCTGCTGCCGGTCGCGCGCCGGATCCTTCGTCTGGTGGAGCACATGCCCGGCGCGGCGCACGAGAGCGCCGCCCCGCCCCACTACGAGCTGGTGCTCGGCACGCGGCACGAGGTCGGCCTGTCGTGGCTGTGCGCGGCGCTGGACGGGCTGGCGCGCAAGCACCCCGAGCGCACGATCCACCTCTACAACGGCACCAGCGACGACCTGTCCGCGAAGCTGGAGAGGGGCGAGCTGGACGCCGGCGTCACCAGCGCGCGCCTCGGATCGCCGCGCTTCGCCGAGGTCACCTTGCACCGCGAAGAGCACGTCCTGGTCGGCGCCGACCGCCGCCTGCGTGGCCCGGCGGACGCGCAGCGGCTGACGCTGGTGGACGTCGGCCCGGAGCTGCCGCTGTTCCGCAATTTTCTCGACGTGGTCCCCGACGCGGACGCGTGGCGGTTCGCGCGCGTCGAGTACATGGGCGGCATCACCAGCGTGCGCCACCGTCTGCTCGGCGGCGGGCGCGTCGCCGTCCTGCCCGCCTTCTTCGTGAAGGAAGATCTCGCCAAGCGCCGCCTGGCCCGCCTGTTGCCGCGCGTGAGCCTCGCGACCGACAGCCTGCGCCTGGTCTGGCGTGCAAACCACCCCCGCCACGCCGAGCTGCTCGCCCTCGCGCACGACCTGCGCGAGATCCCCCTTCGCTAGCTCGGTGCGCGACCGCCGGTCCTGATGCCGTCGTCGAGGGTGATGACGATCGTCTGGCAGCCGAGCACGATGTCGATGCGGGCGCTGGCGTCGCTGCGGAGCTGGGCGCAGGTCGCGTCGCAGGCGATGATCGTCGACGGCGATTGGCCGGTGGCGGGATCGACGTCGTAGTACCAGCCGCCGCGGGTCGCGTCGCAGCTCGCTTTCCCGTTCACGTAGCCGATCGTGCTCGTGGCGCCGCCGGCGCCGCTGACCTGCACGTTGACCTTGCGAAAGTCGATCGCGCCCATCGTCGGCTGCGGGATCTGAAACGAGCACGCGACCGCCATCGTCCGGATCCGATTCAACGCCGCCTGCAGCGCCTTCGTGACGTCCTGGCTCGTGTCGATGACGACGGCGGGCCCGGTGCCGCCGCCGGCGGCGAGCGCGTCGAGGTTCGGCCGCGCGGTCGCCGCTTCGTCCGGGCCGAAGACGCCGATCACGAACGTCGGCACAGCCGGCGTTCCCGCGGCGCCGCTGGCCGCCACGGCCGCGATCGCCGGGATGTCGAGCGGCGCGCATTCCGTCGGCAGCCCGTCGGTCACCAGGACGACGGCCACCTTGTGATCGGGGACCGCGGTGGCCCGCGCCTGCCCCGCTTGCAGCGCGCCCGACAGCGCGGGACCGGTCGGCGTGCGCCCGTCCGGCATGTGGGCGGTCAACGATGACGTCAGCGACGCCGCGGCGCCCGGGAGCGTCGCGAACGAGACCGCCGGCGCCGCGTACGACGCGACGTCGCACCGATCGCGGCCGTGGCAGTAGCCGTCGTACGGCACGCAGGTGTCGCCCAGCGGGCAATACACGCCGAGCGGCGCGCACGAACCACCCGACAGCGGGCACTGCCCGAGCTGGACGCACGACTCACCCGCCTTGCACTCGCTGTTCGCGGTGCACAGAACGATCTGCGTCGTCGTGAGCCCGAAGCAGGTGCGATAGAGGTCGCAGGGACCGAAGCTGCCGCAACTGGCGTTCGACGCGCAGGTCGTGGGGACGTTCGGCTGGATCAGCGGGAAGTACTGCAACCCGACGCTGATCCCGGCGGACATCGGATCGTTGAAGAAGGCGCCCATCGCGCTCTGCACGGCCGCCCACTTCGTCGTGCCGGCGGCCGTCTTGTCGGTCATCGAGCCCGAGCTGTCGACCATCATGTAAAGGTCGAGCGGCGACGTGCGCGCGACCGCGGACTGCATCGCGCAGGCCGCGTCGGTCGACGTGGTGACCGTGGCGTCAGGCTCGACGCGTATCTCTGGCGCGCCAGCATCATGATTGACCTGCACATCGGCGCCCGCGTCGACGCTGGCGGGCGCGTCCCGCGGCCCGGCGTCATTCCCCGAGCCGCCGGCGCCGGTCACCTCCCCGGGAATCGTGCGCGAGACCTTGGCGCATGATCCAACCGACGTCCCGAGCGCCGCGCACGCGAGGACGATCGTCGTATGCCGCCGCGTCGTCATCTCAGTCCACGACGATCACCGACACACACTGGATCGTCGTCTCGATGCGGAACGTCGAGAGGTCCGTGTGCCGCTCGGCGTGGAAGATGTCCATCTGGTAGCTCCCCCCTCGCGTGATGCCGAGCTCGGACGCGCGCGCGTCCAGATCGACGGTCCCATCCTGGGCCGGGTGCACGCCGCCGAGATCGATCGCGAGGTGCCCGTTGATGAACAGGAACAGATCGTCGTCGCCCCGGAACGTGAACGTCTCGCCGCCCCGGTACGGGAACATCAGGTGGATCTCGGTCGTGAAGTGGAAGTTGTCGGTGCAGAACTGACAGTCGTCCCAGCCCCGGCCGTCGATCGGGAAGAAGGTCTGGTCGTCGTAGACGTAGACCTCGGGCCGCGCCGGGTCCTGCGTCAGCGGCAGCACGACGTCGTCGAAGCGCATGTTGACGCCGTCGACGTCGCGGTACCACTGATCGAAGTTCGCCTTGCTTGTCGTCGCCACCGTCGCGCCCGCCGGCGCATAGACGGGCTTCCGGTCCGCGCCGAGCAGCGGTTGAACGATCCCCTTGTAGCTGGTGACGTTCGCGGCTTCGAAGTCCGGATGGCGCGGGCCGCTGCTGGCGCTGTAGCCGCGAAAGTCGCGGATCGTCGGCCGCAGCTCGTGGTTGCAAGGCGCGTCGACCGCCCCCGCGTCCATCCGCGGACCCGCGTCGAAATCGAAGACCGGCGTGTCGTGGCCGGGCACGTCGGGCAGGCCGACCTCGACGGGCGCGTCGACCGGGGCGGCGGCGTCGACCACCGATGTGCCCGCATCGCGATCGACGCTGGACGACGGCTGGATGCCCGCGCAACCCGCCGCCAGCATCGCGGCGATCCCCCAGAGCAGTGCGACGAGGCTCCGCATGCGCTCCGATCAGAAAGTCCCGCGCGGGTCGGGCGCGCCGAACCAGCCGTAGACCAGCTCGGCCTGCCACAGGTAGTCGGGGACGGACTTGTACGCGACCAGCTCGTGCGCCCAGTGGTTCTGATCCGTCGACAGCGGCGTGCAGGCCGGATCGACGTTCTGGTCGCAACCGGGAATCGGGACGATCGATCCTTCCGGCGTGATGTTGCGGATCGCCGGATCGGCCGCGACGATCGGCAGCCCGTTCGGGTGGTGCAGGACCATCGCCCGCCCGAAGGCGTTGAACCCGGCGACGCTGCCGCCCGTCGCGGGGAAGCCGGCGACGTCCAGCTTGTAGCCCTTCGCGGTGAGCTGGTTCGCGTACTCGAGGACGCGCGCGGCGATGCCCTTCTGGACGATCTTTCCGCCCGCGCAGCCGTTGCGCGCGTCGCCGAACAGGCACTCGGTGCCGTAGTCGCGCGCGTAGTAGATCTCGCCGGAGATCGGGTCCTGCCACTCGACGCGCTGGGCGATCTCGGGCGCGGCGTTCTGACCGAGCCGCCAGATCCGCATCATGTCGGTCCAGCTCGTCCGCTCGTTCGCCTTGATGTAGGCGACGCTCCACGCGATCAGGAACTTCTGCACCTCCCAGCCGATCTGCGGATCGACCGCCACCGTCACCGCCGGCGTGGCGGGATCGAAGCCGCCGTCGCCCGCGTAGTTCGTGCAGGCGTTGCGCCCCTGGGTCGAGAAGCAGATCTCGGGACCGGCGGCCGGCCAGAAGCTGGGCCAGCCGAGCGGTCGGGCCGGGTAGCGGTTCGCCATCGGATCGGCGGCCGTGGGCGCGCTGGTGTCGAGGATCGGCTGGCCGACCGCGTTCGCCTCGACGCGCGGGGCGAGCAGCGAGCGATCGCCGGTCAGCGCGTTGGCGAGGACGCGCCGGAACCCGTCGGGCACGACGTCCGCCAGCCCCACCGCCCGGAAGCGCGCGTCGTAGAAGTCCTTGCGCGACTGGCTGACGAAGCGATCCTCCGATTCGGCGAGCAGGATCGCGGTGTTGATCTTGTCGTAGTACGACCCGGCGTTCTCGATGTACTCGACGTCGAAGTCGCCGTTCGTCGTCGACAGCGCGTTCTCCAGCGGATGGCCGCCGAAGCCGACGTCGCGCAGGAAGCCGGTCGTCCCGTTCGGGACGGCGAGCAACATCTGGCCAAAGCCGAGCCCACCCATCGGCGGGCCCGAATCATCCGGATCGGTCGCCGAATGCAGCACCGGATCCTGGAACGACACCGACCGCTGATAGTGCGGTCCGGGCTCGGGACGCGCGAGCTCGCGCACGAAGTGATCGAACGCGACGGTCGCCGCGATCATGTTGTCGTGCGCCTGGGCGCCGACGATGTACGGCCACAGGGTGTCGAACGCGTAGCCCTGCGCCGCGCCGAAGTCCTTGTAGATCGACTGCAGGAAGCCGATGCCGCCCGCGATCCCTTGCAGCTTGAGGTTGTAGCGGCTGAAGGACCGATCGGCGGCGCCGATCAGGCTGAAGGTGCTGCGGTTGCGCCGGTAGTTGTCGAAGATGTGCCGGTTCTCCTGGGTGGAGATCAGGAACTGCACCTGTTCGTACGGGTCGGCGCCGTTGTCGTGGCGGAACACCGACACGTTGCCGGTGTCGGCCCAGTGATCGGACGCGAACGCGTAAGGGACGCGCAGGCGGTTCGATGAATCGACCGACGGTCCGCCGCGGTAGTAGCCGCGGTTCGTCTCGGCGTCGGTCGGCTGCCGGAGCTGCGTGTAGCCGACGTAGTCGACCGGCTGCTGGGCGCACTTGCTGGGCAGCCCGTCGACGGAGACGATCTGCCCGTCCAGCAGCGGATCCCAGACGCCGTCGACGCTCTCGTCCCACGACGCCGGCTTCTGCGGCTCGACGCGGTGACAGTTGCTGATGACCTTGTAGCTGTTCTGGAGCTGCGCGTAGTGGAAGTTGTCGACGCCCGTGCCGCTGGTCGCGCGCGTGCCGTACGTGATGCCGAGCAATCCGCCGAACGTGTCGGTCGCGGCGGTGATGCCCGTGCCGATCTTCGTCCCGGACTTGTAGCTGGGCGCCGTGTAGACGGAGACGTTGTCGCCGTAGAAGAAGCGGGCGGCGGCGAAGTCGGTGACGCCGAGCCCGAGCATGTCCTGCGAGATGTCGCCCGGATAGTCCATCACCGTCGACTGCATCCACATCCAGATCAGCTGCGACTGCTCCTCGCTCGTGACCGGATCCCAGTATCGCGGCCCGACGCAGGTGGCACCGTCGTCGACCGCGTCCGTGCACGGCGCGGTGACCTGGCCGTTGCGCGTCCGGAGCTGCCAGTACTGCGGCCGGTAGAACAGCGACGCCGAGCTGGAGACGAAGTTGTGGCGGAGTCCGATCGAGTGCCCCATCTCGTGGGCGAGGACGGTGTAGTGGAAGCGCCGCTGCACGTAGTGGAACATCCGCGTGTACCGGTCCTGCCGGGCGGCGGGCGTCTCGCCGGTGGCGGCGGGAAACTTCTTCGCGAGGATCTCGGCCAGGCCGGTCAAACCGGACGGCTCGGGCGCCTCCTCGATCAGGCAGGCGCCGCGCGCCGCCAGCGCGTTGTCGCGCATCTGGCGCACGCGCGACCACAGCGCCGGATTGCCGCCGCCGAGGGGAGACGCCTGCAATCCCGCCGCGCCCTGCGCGACGGTTCCGGCGGGCATTCCCGCGAGCTGCAGCATCGCCGGGTTGATCAGCTGGGTCTCGACGGCGGTGCCGCGGGCCAGGTTCAACGTCGCCGCCACCTTCGCCTGGCTGGGTGAAGCGATGTCGTTGCGGGCCTGCACGTCTTGCGCCTGCGCCTTCATGGCGTCGAGCGCCGCCCGCAGCTCGGGCCCCGGCTGACTCGCCGAGAGCGCGTCGAACGCCTTCGCGTCCAGCTTGGTGCCGGCGGCGAGCCGCTTGGAGATCTCCGTCCGCGACAGCGTCGGCAACCCGCCGCCCGACGACAGCTTCGCGGCGTTCGCCCACCCTTGCACGTAGCTGCCGTTGGTGACGTCGGCCGTCGACAGCTCGCCGTTGATGTAGCGGACCATGTCGACGACCTGCTGCGCGGCGATGTCGGTCGTCCCGGTCCAGATGTTGATCGAGCTCGCGACCTTCTCGCCCGTCAGCGGATCGTCGCCGTCGACCATGATCCCCCAGTAGCTGGGCGCTTCCGGGTGCGGGATGTTGAGGACCAGGTTGTAACGAATGTCGCCGAGGCGCGCCTCGAGCCCCGCGGGGCCGCAGGCCGGGTGATCCTTGTCGGTCACGGGGTTGTGGCACAGCACGATCACCGGCGGCATCGCGGCGATCGCGCCCAGCGCGCCCGCCAGCATCGGATCGCCGCCGCTCCCCGCGCGTTCGCTCGCGGCCGTCTCCGCCTCGGAGTGCGCGAGCGCGTCGCAGTCCGCCGAGGTCCAGCTCTGGGTGCGGCGGCACGCGTCGACGTCGCGCGCGATGTGCACCGCCTCGTCGATGTCTTCCTGCTGGCCGCGCCACATGGGGAAGCTCGCGTCGCAGTCGCTGCCGCCCGTCGCGCGGCATTCGATCAGGCGCGAGGTCTGGATCGCGGTCTTCATCGCGAGATCCCACTCGATCGTCGCCCAGTTGGTCGGGTCGAACAGGCTGGTGTCGCCCGCCACGTACCAGGGGATGGTGCGGACCTGGCGCTCGCGGTAGGGCAGCGTGCACTTCTGCGTGTAGAGATCGCAGCGCGCGCCCGCGCCGGCGCCCTCGCACTCGTCGGCGGTCCCGTTGCCGTCGGTGTCCCGGTTCGGATCCGCGTCGGGATCCCCGGTCGCCTCCTCGGTGGTCACCTTCGTCGCGCAGGCGATCGGCCCGCGCATCGTCGGGTCCGCGTTCGTCGGATCCGCGTAGTAGTGGCTCTGCTGCCAGATGTTGTAGCGCGCGAGGAAGCGGGTCCATTCCTGATCGACGAGGCCGTAGTTGCGCGCGTAGCCGCGGCGGAAATCGAAGTTGAAGCCGCCCAGCACCTGGAAGCGGACGCCGTCGTGGCTGGTCGGTTCGTAGTCCGTGTCGACGACCTTGCGGTACGACTCGCGGATCGTCAGCTCGGTCGGGTTGCAGTTCGCCCACGGGTACGTGCCGCCCGAGACGTAGGCGCCTTGCAGCAGACAGGCGGGCAGCGAGCCCGACTCGCCGAACGCCGCCAGGTCGATCTGTTGTGGCGTCGCGTAGACCTTGTTGGTGACGTCGAAGTAGCCCTGGTCCGCCACGAAGTGCGGCGCATCGGGGCTCTGCGGATCGAGGACCGTGTACGCGAAGGGCTCGTATTTCACACCGCCGATCACGCCGACGAGCGACAGCGTGTCGAAGTCGTATGAATCGGTGACGAGGTTCTTCGACCAGTCGACGCGAAAGTACGCGCGCTCGTACCAGGGCCGGTCGGTCGAGTTCTCCTCGATGATGTTGAGCTGCTCGCCGGTCTGCGGGTTGTAGTCCCGCTTGATGTCGAAGTGGCTCTCGATGCGGTAGCTGGCAACGATCTGACCGTCGTTCGTCGCCTTCGGTTGAACGCCGTCGTAGCGCGTCCCCTTCCCGTCCGTGCCGGTGATCCGTTCGTACGCGAGGCGCGCGTTCAGCGTGTCCTCGGTGATCTCGAAGCGTACGCGCGAGACGGGCTGCCCGAACGTGGACGTGAAGAGGCCGACCTGGCCGGCGCCGTAACCGACGTCGACCATCGTGCCGCGCTTGTAGAACTCGGGATCGTCAGTGGTGGCCTTGAGATCGGCGCCGACGAAGAACGACTTCGCGAGCGCGTCGGGCTGGACGCGGTTGATGGGCGGGCGCTCGGAGGCGCACCCCGCCGC
>Ga0207701_10004647_pt1 | contig 13913 bp, 8 predicted proteins | sample KBSSwiSSwithPhiX_FD_184294 | JGI IMG/M metagenome (GOLD analysis project Ga0207701, IMG submission 184294) | Switchgrass rhizosphere bulk soil microbial communities from Kellogg Biological Station, Michigan, USA, with PhiX - S5 (SPAdes) (version 2) | ecosystem: Environmental > Terrestrial > Soil... | reverse complement strand
GGGGAGCGCAGGCTGCCAGCCTGCCGTGTCCGGCAGCTTGCCGGACACAAGGTCTTCGCCTGGAATTTCCGAGCCTTCCTACCATTATCGCCGTCTTCCGCACTTCGAGCGACCATGGGCGAAATACGCAATCGCCTTTTCAACACGAAACCGTCGCAAGTTATCCCCGCAGGCGCGCGATATCGTCCTCGAATCTATTTTGCGATGGAAAGATCGCCGGTACGAACTCTATGCGGCATGTGTAATGCCGGATCACCTTCATCTCTTGATCGAACCGATGGTCGAGAGGGATGGTGAAGGCGGCAATTCGATCTTCTTTTCGCTCTCAAAAATTCTGCACAGCATAAAGTCATTCACTTCGAATCAGATCAACAAAGTCGAACGATCAAGTGGTCCAATATGGGAGGGGGAGTCGTTTGATCGGCTGATCCGGTCAGAGAGCGATCTTCAAGAGAAATTTAACGACATCACGCGGAATCCGTGGGAAGCCGGGGTGGTCACACCCAAAGAAGATTATCCCTGGGTGTGGTACCCTGAGGTTGAATTCAAGAAAGAGAAGTTCGCGGCAAGCTGCCGCGAACAGCAGGCTGGCAGCCTGCGCTCCCCAGAAGAAGAGCGTCGCAACAATCCCGCCCCCCAGATCATCGTCGGCACGCATGCGCTCCTCTATGAAAACGTGACATTCTCAAACCTCGGCCTCGCCGTGATAGACGAGCAGCACAAATTCGGGGTGGCGCAGCGGGGCAAGCTTACCGCGCGAGAACCGGCGCCGGACGTTCTAGTCATGACCGCGACGCCCATTCCGCGGACGCTGACGATGACGATTTACGGCGATCTCGAAGTCTCCACCATCGACGAGATGCCGCGCGGTCGGGGTGAAATTATCACGCATCTTCTCACCACCGACAAACTGGGCGAAGCGATTACATTCCTGCGGCAGGAGCTGACCGCCGGCCGCCAAGCTTACATCATTTATCCGCTCATCGATGAGAGCGAAAAGCTCGATGCCAAAGCTGCGGCGAAAGAATTCGAACAATGGCAGGAACGTTTGCGGCCATTTCGCTGTGAATTGTTACATGGCCGGGTAGTTTCGCCCGATAAGCAAGCGATCATGCGAAGATTTCGTGCCGGAGAGACGCAGGCCTTGATCAGCACGACTGTGATCGAAGTGGGAGTCGATATTTCTAATGCAACGGTCATGCTCATTGAAAACGCCGAGCGATTCGGATTATCGCAACTGCATCAATTGCGCGGCCGCATCGGGCGCGGGGCCCACACTTCCCACTGCTGGCTGGTTAGTTCCGATAAAACTCCCGAGACGATGATGAAATTGGCGGTGTTGGAGAAGACAACTAACGGGTTTGAGATTGCGGAAGCGGATTGGGAGCTGCGCGGGCCGGGCGATCTTCTCGGCACTGCCCAAAGCGGACTGCCGGAATTGAAACTGGGAGACCTGCGACGCGATGCCGCCTTGATGCGGAAGGCGCGACGGGCGACTCTGGAATTGTTAGAGAACGATCCGGGGTTGGATCGGCCGGAGAATCAACGTTTCCGCGACTTGATTGTCGAAAGACAGGGACAAACTTTCTCACACGTCAGCTGATGAAAAATTTTCTTAAATTTCTGATTTTCGTGGTCTTGGTCAGCCTCGGGATTTCGCTTCTCTACGATTATCGGATGAAGCACGGCGGGCTGAGCGAGCCAACCAGAACACCGGAGAAGTATTCGCTCGCTACCGCGCCGCCGGTCGATCGCAAAGAGATTGGCACACTCGAGCAGTTTAACCGGGAGCGACGCACGCTCGTTTCAAATGTCATTCCTTCGGTCGTCAGCGTGAAGACATCGAAAAAGATTGCGGTGCGCCGTCAAAACGCCCTCGACCCGTTCGAATTCTTTTTCGGCACGCCGCGCCAGTTCCGCAATCCCAATGAAGAAGCAATGGTGCAAAACTCATTGGGGTCTGGCGTGATCGTGACCAATGAGGGGCATATCATCACCAACAGTCACGTGGTCGATCAGGTGGATGAGATCGAAGTGCAATTATCCGATGGCCGCACCAAAAAAGCGCGACTCATCGGAAGCGATTCTCAGGTTGATCTGGCGGTTTTGAAAATCGACGAACCCGGTGTGAAACCATTGAAGCTTGGTGACTCCGATGCCGTGCAAGCAGGTGACTTGGTTCTCGCAATCGGCAATCCCTTCGGCTTTGAGGAAACAGTAACTGAAGGGATCATCAGCTCGAAGGGTCGCCCCAATCGCGACGATACCTTCGGCAATTATTTGCAAACCGATGCCGCGATCAATCCGGGAAACAGTGGCGGGCCGTTGATCAATTCCAGCGGGGAAGTCATCGGAATTAACACGGCCATCATCTCGCGCACAGGGGGCAACCAGGGAATCGGGTTTGCCATTCCCTCGAACACGGTGCGAGTCGCGCTGGAGAGCCTCTTGAAGCAGGGACGAATTATTCGCGGCTATCTTGGAATCCAGGCTCAGGTGAATCCGCAGAACCCTGTTGGAAATGGGGAGGGCGTGGTGATCGGAGATGTTGTTCCGGGGTCGCCCGCGGCCAATGCCCATCTGCAAAAGGGCGACGTCATTCGCAAGTTTAACGGGAGGGAAGTGAGAAATTTTCCGCAACTCCGCTCACTCGTTGCGCAAGCGGAGTTGAACAAGAAAATCGACGTGGAAGTCGAGCGCGATGGCAAACCGCTCACGGTTTCGACGGAACTGCGTGAGCAGCCACCGAATTACGGAACCGCGAGTGTCAATCCGCGACCGGGCCAACCGAATCCAAGCAATCCTGTGCCGCAGCCAAACGCGCCCGACACAACCCCGGATCAGGACGAAAACAATGACAACGCGCTGAGCTCAATTCAGGTGAACGAATTAACCCCCGAAGTCGCGAAACGCCTGGATTTGCCGCCGGGTGTGCGCGGAGTTGTCGTGGACCAGACGGACTTGCCCGAATTACAGCGCGGCGATGTGATTGAAGAAATCGATCAGCAACCGGTCAATTCGGTGAACGAATTCAGCAAGGTGATTTCCGGTTTGGATCCGGACAGCACTCACATATTTTCTATGTGCCGGCACCGGGTCCGCTCTTTTGTCGTAGTCCGGCCACGGTAGTAGATTATCGAAAAACCGCTCTTACCACCTCTTTTCCCACAAAATGGGGTAGCCCTCACTGCCGCTTACGCGTGCCTCTCTTTCAACGGGAGAGAGTTTGAGAGACGGTGTGCTTTGCTCGAGTCTCTATCGCGTTGAGCGAATTGCTTCCTTCTCCCGTCGGGGAGAAGGCTAGGATAAGGGCATTCAACAGGCTGTCAGTGGCACTTCGAGGGCGCCGCAACGACGGCACAGATTATCGAAAAAACGTCAGCACCCGAAACGCGCGCAATTGTTCCAGCGCATCCGAATCCCCAGTGAATAAACCAATGCGCGTCGAAGTCTAAGACGCCATAACAGTGGTTAACCTATGAAGCGTTTCCTAATATTTGCCTCGGTCTGTGCGTTCGCGCTTACGGTGTTTCAATCAGGCCGCGCGGATGTCTCAATCAACTTTTTTTACGACAATTTGAATGGAGGTAACTGGTACGAAGTCGCTGATTACGGCTACGTCTGGCAGCCTGATGCGGCTACGAACCCGGATTGGCGGCCGTACACGGATGGCTACTGGGCTTACACCGATGTCGGCTGGACATGGGTGTCGTATGAGGATTTCGGCTGGGCCGCTTATCACTACGGTCGCTGGATTCGATTGGAAGACTATGGCTGGTGCTGGGTTCCCGGTTATGAATGGGGGCCGGCCTGGGTGTCCTGGCGGACAGGCGGAGATTACATTGGTTGGGCACCTTTACCGCCGGCAGGAGGTGGTGAAATTGTCTACGAAAGTCGACCAATCGGCGGACATGTCGATGTCGAATTCGGAATCGGGCCGGCCTACTACAATTTCATCGATATTCGTTTTATCGGCGAGCCGGTCCTGATTGGACACTACTACCCCTACAGTCAGAACGTCGTCTATATCAACAACACGGTAAATGTGACAAACATCACCTATAACAATTCCATCGTTTACAATTATGGGCCGGACTACGCGGTGTTGAGCAGGTATTCGACTCGCCCCATCCAGCGGTTGAAACTCGAACGTACCAACATCGATCCGCTACAAGCAGTCAAGGGTGGGAATGTAACCAAGGTTCAAGGCGACAAGCTCGTACTGGCAGCGCCATTGAGGGTGCAGAAGCCGACTACTCAGGTTGCGCCCAAGGCGATCAAAGCAAAGATCACTCAGCCCAAGATCGAAAAAGGTTGGGCGAATATTGCTGATCCCGGAACCAAGGCGAAACTTGAAGAAAAGTTAAGGACCGAAAATCCGAAAAACGTTCCGCCCCCGACTATTCAGCCGAAAGCTGCCACAGCAAACGTGAGCCCGCTGCCTTCGCCCGGTGCGTCGCCTTTCGAAAAGGGCAAAGGCAAACATAAGGGCGAGACCCTTCAGAATCAGGCAGCTACAGGGGTCACGGCTGGAACTTCGCCGGCAGCGACAGCGATCCCATCTGAACAAGGGCATGGCAAAAAAGGTAAAGGCCAAAGATTTGAGACCGAAGCCGGTGCTTCGATAGCGCCGGGCACTGAGTCGTTCGAGCAGGGCAAAGGCAAGCACAAAGGCCAGAAATTCGAAAACGAGCCCGCGGTATCCGGTGGGTCAGGTTCTTCACCGGCGGGTTACGAGCAGGATAAAGGGAAGAAGAAGGGTCATGAACATGGTGAGCAAACGCCTGGTGAGGGCTCAACGATAACTCCGCAAAATTCGAATGCGAACCTGGGGAATCAGGGCGACCCCGAAGGTGGTAAACACAAGGGGAAGCGGAATGATGAATACAATCAGCCCGGGTCGCAGAATGCCGGCGGTGGCCCCAGTGGCTATGGCGGCGGCGGCAAGCACCGTGACCAGCAAATTCAATCGCAAGGCCAGCAACAGGGTGGACAACAACAAGACGGGCAGGGTAAAGGCAAAGGAAAGAAAGGCGAAAGCCCGACTCCACCTCCGCAATGACTAACAAGAATTAGACTTGGAAGGGCCCCGGATCAAGGAAGCGGCTGTCTCTGACTGCCGTTGTAATTTAAATCGGCGGTTTGGAAAAACCGCCACATCCTTGTTGAAGCTGATGCGACGGCAGAATTTTGCCAGCGCGGTCTTAGAATGCCGCAGCGTTTAGAAGGGATCTGTTTTTTTTCTTCGGCAAACCGCCGACTTGATAAAGCGGCAGTTTGGAAACAGCCGTTCCTTGTTACAACAGCTCCGCGATTTGCACGGCATTCAACGCGGCACCTTTGAGCAATTGATCGCCCGATACCCAAAAAGCGAGACCGTTCTCAAACGCGCAATCACGCCGCACCCGCCCGACCTGGCAATTGTCCTTGCCCGCAACATCGATCGGCATGGGATAGCGATTGCGCGCCGGTTCATCGACCAGCTCCAACCCGGGCGCTTTCGCCAGGATTTCTCGCGCCCGCTCCACCGAAATCGGCTCGGAGAATTCTGCGCTGACGGCGACGGAATGTGCGCGGTAAACGGGAACGCGAACACACGTAACCGAGGCCCGAAATTCCGGGTGATGCATGATGCGACGCCCCTCGTTCTGCATTTTCATTTCTTCTTTGGTGTAGCCACCGTCGAGGAATAGGTCGACATGCGGAAGAACATTAAAGGCAATCGGATGGGGATATACCTCTGCCTGTGCCGGCCGATTCTCGGCGAACGCGCGAACTTGTCGTTCCAGCTCGGCAATAGCGCGTGCACCACTGCCTGAAACTGCCTGATAACTCGAGGCGAAAACGCGACTCACGTTGAAGACCCGATGCAACGGATAAATCGCCATCAGCGCGACTGCGGTTGTGCAATTTGGATTGGCAATGATTCCGCGGTGGAGCTTGACGTCGCCGCCATTAATTTCCGGAATCACCAGCGGCACGTCCGGTTCCATTCGAAAGGTCGAAGAATTATCGATCACAATCGCACCGGAGTCGCGAGCGATTGGGGCAAATTCTCGCGCGACCGGCGTGCCCGCACTAAAAAGCGCGATGTCGATTCCTCGAAAGGAATCGCGCGTCAGCTCTGCCACCGGAATTTTTTCGACCTGAAATGTCACGAACTTACCGGCGGAACGTTTCGAACTGAAGGCGCGGATCGACGCCACTGGGAAAGCACGCCTTTCCAGCACGCGTAACATTTCGATGCCGACCGCGCCGGTCGCTCCCACCACCGCGATGTGATAATTTTTGCTCATTCGCAGCCGTATTTTAGGACAGAACAATGCAAAAATCTCGCCTGCATATTCAAGTTTCGGTGCGTGACCAGGAATTGAAGTTACGCCGCGGCCGGAAGATTATCCGCCGTTATCCAGTTTCCACATCGCGATTCGGACTCGGTTCAGAGGAAAACAGCTACAAAACACCACTCGGAAAATTTAGAATCAGCGACAAAATCGGGGAAGCCATGCCGGCAGGGACGATTTTCGTCGGTCGCGTCGCCCTCAGACCCGACGATCCCCTTCCACCGACTGAGGATTTGGTGCTGTCGCGCATTCTCTGGCTCGATGGGGTCGAACCACAAAACGCCAATACCCGCAATCGTTTTATTTACATTCACGGAACAAGGCACGAGGACAAAATCGGCGAACCCGACAGCCACGGGTGTATCCGGATGCGAAACGCAGATGTCATCGAGCTTTTTGACCTGGTGGACGTGGACACGCCGGTAACGATCAGGGAATGATCAAGGGAAATTGGATGTGGCGGAGAAAATCGTTGCGTGGTGCGCGTTCGCTTATATAAAGCTCGCCAGCAATCAACTACGAAAGGGGTGAAAAACAAAATGAGAGTTTTAAAAGCAATTATGATCGTGGCCGTTTTGGCCAGCGCCTTGAGCCTGGGTGCCTGCGCGCAAAAGAAAGAGGAGACGACTACCGCAACCACGGCAGCGTCGACGCGTACCTACTCAAAATAGGCTTCCACCTGCGGACAGCTTTAACTTAGAGGCCAGGTCGTTTTCGACCTGGCCTTCTTCTTTGTTGCACAGGCACCTACGCCAGTCCGGCTCGGACCTTGTGGGGCCAACGGTGTCTCGCGTGTTGTCCTGCACGCGCAGAAGCACGTTCCTCCAAGACCGTGCGCTGGACGGGTTCACAAATATAGCTCGTCATCCCGAGCCTGGGCCGAGGGATCTCGCACTTGCTCAAGCCTATTCGAATGTTTGCGAGATTCCTCATCGTCTATGCGATTTCGGAATTACAGTCTTTTAGAACAACTTGACCCTCCACGCTTTGTCATTTCCTACGCAAGCAGCTAAGATCGCGCTGTGGAAATTGCTGGACGCCCCATTTCGCTCGCGCAATTGAACGCAATCGCGCTTGGCAACGAACCGATCGAGCTGACGAGCGAAGCGCGCGGTCGAATTCGCAAATCTCGTGACGTCATCGAAAAAATTCTTGAGCGCGGCGACGTCATCTACGGAATCAGCACCGGATTCGGAAAACTTTCCGATGTCAAAATTGAGCCGGAAGCGTTGCGCGAATTGCAACTCAACCTTGTCCGCAGCCATTGTTGCGGGCTGGGCAAGCCGCTCGCGATTCCCGAAGTGCGCGCGATGATTTTCCTGCGTGCAAATGTCCTCGCGCTCGGGTTTAGCGGTGTGCGACTCGAGGTGGTTGAGTTGCTCTGCCAAATGTTGAATCGCGGTGTTTACCCGCTCGTTCCCGAGCAAGGATCGGTCGGCGCCAGTGGCGATCTCGCCCCGCTCGCGCACCTGGCCCTCGGGATGATTGGTGAAGGCGAATCGTTCTTCGGAAACGAGCGTGTCGCGTCGGCTGATGCATTCTCCCGCGCAAGGTTGAAACCCATCGTGCTGGAGGCGAAAGATGGCCTTGCGTTACTGAATGGCACCCAGGCGATGCACGCGGTCGGCGGCCTCGCCCTTTTTCGTGCGAAACGGCTCTCGCGGGTGGCTGATGTTGCCGGCGCCATGACCCTCGAGAGTTTGATGGGGACGCCGCGCGCGTTCGATTTGCGGATTCAAAAGGCGCGACCTCATCCCGGGCAGATTGCGGTTGCCGAACACCTGCGTGCGTTGGTTCGGCAAAGCGAAATTCGCGAATCGCATCGTGAAAATGATCCGCGAATTCAGGATGCCTATAGTCTCCGTTGCATGCCACAGGTGCACGGCGCGGCGCGTGACGCCCTGGCCTATGTGGAAAACACCCTGGAAATTGAAAGCGCCGGTGCGACCGACAACCCCCTCGTGTTTGCGGAAAACGGGGACGTTATTTCCGGCGGCAATTTTCACGGCGCGCCCCTCGCCCTTGGGCTCGATTTTGCAGCAATTGCACTCACCGATCTGATGAGCATCAGCGAACGGCGAATCGAGCGCATGGTAAATCCCGACTTGAGCGACGGCCTACCGGCGTTTCTTGCGCGCAAACCTGGATTGCAATCCGGAATGATGATTGCGCAGGTTGCGGCAGCGTCGCTTTTGAATAAAGCCAAGGTCCTGGCGCATCCGGCAAGCGTCGACAATGTTCCGACCTCGGCGGGAAAGGAGGATCATGTTTCCATGGGAATGACGTCCGCGGTCAAATTGCGGTCGATCGTGGAGAACGCGGAAAATTTGCTTGCGATCGAACTGCTGGTGGGCGCAGAAGCGCTGGAACATCGACGTCCCCTGAAAGCTGGAGCAGGGGCGGAGCGGGCCTACACGATGGTTCGGAAATATGCGGCGCCACTGTTGCAAGACCGTGCGCTCTCTTCAGATATCAGCGCAATCGCGGCGGCGATCCGCGCCGGAGAATTCGACAGCGAACACGAAAAGTTATGACCGGGAAACGATCCATTAGGGCTCCACGCGGGGCAGAACATACTTGCAAAGGTTGGCACCAGGAAGCCGCCATGCGGATGCTGATGAACAATCTCGATCAGGAAGTCGCGGAGGCGCCGGACCGATTGATCGTTTACGGCGGCACCGGACGAGCAGCTCGAAATTGGGAATGTTTCGACGCCATGGTGCGCTCTTTGCGCGAACTGGAAAACGACGAAACGCTTCTCGTTCAATCCGGCAAACCGGTCGGCAAATTCCAGACTCACGACGAAGCTCCGCGGGTATTGATCGCGAATTCAAATCTGGTCGGTCAGTGGTCAAACTACGAACAGTTCAATAAACTCGAGCGGCTTGGCCTGACGATGTATGGACAAATGACCGCTGGTTCCTGGATTTACATCGGCAGCCAGGGAATTGTGCAGGGCACATTCGAAACCTTTGGCGCAGCGGGCGAGAAGCATTTCGGTGGGAATCTCGCCGGCAAACTCATCGTTAGCGGTGGTCTCGGTGGAATGGGTGGAGCCCAGCCCTTGGCCGCGACCATGAATGGCGCCTGCTTCATCGGTGTAGAAGTGGATCCGGCACGGATCGAGAAACGGCTCGCTACCGGTTATTGCGATCACCTGGCGAATTCTCTCGAGGAGGCGTTACGGTTGGTTGAGGCGGCGAGGAAGGCAGATCGCGCCGTCTCTATTGGTCTGGTCGGCAATTGCGCTGACGTCGTACCGGAAATGGTGAAACGAAATTTCGTTCCGGATTTGTTGACCGATCAAACCAGCGCGCACGACGCGCTCAATGGTTACGTGCCAAACCAAATGTCGTTAACTGAGGCCATCGCGCTGCGCGCGAAAAACCCGGATGGATACGTGAAGCGTTCGATGCAAGCGATGGCTGAGCACGTCAGCGCGATGTTGGAATTGCAAAAGCGCGGTGCCATCACCTTCGATTATGGCAATAACATCCGCACCCAGGCAAAAAAAGCCGGTGTCGAGAACGCCTACGATATTCCCGGGTTCGTTCCGGCGTACATCCGCCCGCTTTTTTGCGAGGGAAAAGGTCCGTTCCGCTGGGTTGCTTTGAGTGGGGATGCCGAGGACATCGCGCGTACCGACGCTCTGGCGCTCGAACTCTTTCCGGAAAACGCGATTTTGGCGCGCTGGATGAAGCTCGCGAAAGACCGGATTCACTTTCAGGGATTGCCAGCACGTATTTGCTGGCTCGGCTACGGCGAGCGCGCTGAGTTTGGCGTCGCCATAAACGAATTGGTGCGGCGCGGCGAAATCAAAGCGCCCATTGTAATCGGTCGCGATCATCTGGATACCGGTTCGGTGGCGTCACCATATCGCGAGACCGAAGGAATGGTCGATGGCAGCGATGCCATTGCCGACTGGCCGCTGCTCAATGCGCTTGTCAACACCGCTGCTGGCGCCTCCTGGATCTCTATTCACAACGGCGGGGGCGTCGGCATTGGTTATTCCCAGCATGCCGGCATGGTCGTGGTTGCAGATGGAACCGAAAATTCCAAGCACCGTTTGGGACGTGTCCTCACCAGCGATCCGGGCATGGGCATCCTTCGCCATGCTGACGCCGGTTATTCTCGCGCCATTGAGTTCGCCAAGGCTAACAAGATCGAGATTCCAGTACAGCCAACATCGCGCGATTGACGATTGCTGGGAGGCGCAGGCTGCTAGCCTGCGGAACACAATTTAGGTCGGCAAGCTGCCTGCACTCCCTGGAATATCGCGTTCTCGATTGGCGCTTGGAATTATCGAGCTTTGTGCGTTACCAGTGCTCTTCTCCTTGCAATCCGGTTAATCCCGTAAATCCTGTCTAGAATTCCATTGTCATGTCGAAGCTAATCGAATGTGTGCCAAACTTCTCGGAGGGCCGCGATCCGGAGATCATTCGACAAATCACCGATGCGATCGCGTCGGCTAACGGCGTGTCGCTGCTCGACGTGGACCCGGGCGAAACCACCAACCGTACCGTCGTGACCTTCGTTGGCACCCCGAAGGCGACAGTCGAAGCCGCCTTCCGGGGGATCAAAATGGCCGCGGAACTGATTGACATGCGCAAACACAAAGGCGCGCATCCCCGCATGGGAGCGACTGACGTTTGCCCATTTATTCCGATCGGCGATGCCGATTGGAAAGAAGCGGTCACCTGCGCCAAGGAATTGGGAAAACGCGTCGGCGAGGAATTAAAAATCCCCGTTTATCTCTATGAGAAAGCTGCCAGAGATCCATCTCGGGCAAATCTTGCAGTGATCCGCGAGGGCGAATACGAAGGGTTCTTCGATAAAATCAAAAAGGCAGAGTGGCACCCGGATTTCGGACCTAACGAGTTTAATGCGAAATCCGGCGGGACCGTGGTAGGGGCGCGGGAATTTCTGATCGCCTACAATGTAAACCTCAACACCAAGTCGGTGCGACGAGCGAACTCCGTTGCCTTCGATGTTCGAGAACAGGGCCGGGTGAAGACGCTCGATGGCACGCTGACCGGGAACCCGATGGTCGACGGAAAAGGCAATCCGATCCGGGTTCCTGGAATGTTGAAACATGTGAAAGCGATCGGCTGGTACGTGGAAGAGTACGGCATCGCCCAGGTTTCGATGAACCTGACAAACATTCAGGAAACACCGCTCCATGCCGCCTTCGATGCCTGTCACGAATCCGCTAGCAGGCGCGGCCTGCGCGTTACCGGATCGGAAATCGTTGGTATGGTCCCGAAGAAATGCCTGGTCGATGCTGGAAGGCATTTTCTCCAGAAGCAAAACTGGTCGGAAGGCGCGGCGGAAGAGGAACTGATCGAAATCGCTATCCGCACGATGGGATTGAGCGAGCTGAAGCCGTTTGATCCGAAGGAGAAAGTTATCGAGCTAAAGATTGAAGCGGCGGCTCCGAAAAAGTCGCTGGTGAAGATGGATCTCCGCCGGTTTTGCAATGAAACGCTGAGTGATTCTCCGGCGCCCGGTGGCGGTTCGGTCGCGGCTTTAATGGGCGCGCTGGGCGTTTCGCTAGGCGGTATGGTGGCCAATTTGTCGGCGGGAAAACGTGGTTGGGAAGAGAAGCTCCGGTATTTCAGCGATTGGGCGGTGAAGGCACAGCGATTAAAGGACGAGATGCTTTTGTTGGTCGACGACGACACCGTTGCCTTTAACGAGGTCATGGCGGCGTTTGGTTTGCCCAAAGGCACGACCAAGGAAAAATCAGCGCGAACGGCTGCGATCGAAGCGGCGAACAAGCTGGCGGCGGAGGTGCCCCTTCGAGTGATGCAAACCGCGGCAAAGGCTTACGATCTTCTCGCGGAAATGGCCGCTCGCGGAAATCCCGCGTCTATTTCAGATGTCGGCGTTGGCCTTCTCGCGGTGCGCGCTTGCATTGACGGAGCAGGGATGAACGTCAGAATCAATGTGGCGAATCTGAAAGACGAAAAAGGCAAGACCTCTCTTTCGAATAAGGTCCAGGTATTCACTGAAGAATCTGAAGCGCGGTTCAAAGAAATCAGCAAGCTGGTGGAGAGGAAATTGAAGGGTTGATACCGTGAACCGCTAAAGCGTTAAAACGTTGAAGCGGGAAGGCAATCAGCGCGAGAGTAATCACGTGCTCGAATCTGCTTTAGCCTTCTCTATTTAGCTGTAACGCTTTAACTTTTCAACGCTTCAACGGTCCAATGTCCAGCCTCGCCGTTCTACATGCGTCGCAACTGATCACACTGGGGGGGCCGCCCCGGGCACGATCTGGCAAAGAACTTGGCGACCTGGGAATCATTCCTGACGGCGGTCTGCTTGCGGCTGATGGCAGGATTACCTACGTCGGAAGGACGCGTGAGATCGAGAAGCTTTGTCAGCGCAATACCGAAGTCGTGGATGCACGCGGTTGCGCGGTGTTGCCAGGATTCGTGGACGCACATACCCATCTCGTTTTTGCCGGAAATCGGCTTAAGGATTTTGAATCGCGCGCACGCGGCGAGACCTACCAACAGATTGCAAAGCGCGGCGGGGGAATCCAAACAACGGTGCAGGCAACGCGCGCCACGACCGAGGATGACCTGTTCGCGCTCGCAAAAAAGCGTGCGAGCTGGTTTTTGCGAAATGGAACGACAACTATCGAAGCGAAGTCAGGCTATGGACTCACGCTTAAGGACGAGCTCAAAATTCTTCGGGTGATTCGGCGTGTGGGGGCAGAAACACCGCTGGAAACGGTTCCGACATTTCTCGGCGCGCATGCTTTCCCGCCAGAGTTTCGTGAGAATCATGCCGGCTACATTTCCTTGATCATCGACGAAATGTTACCCGCGATTGCGCAGGAGAAGGTCGCGGAATACTGCGATATTTTTTGCGAACAAAACTACTTCGACGTCGAAGACAGCGGTCGCATCCTTACCGCCGCGAAACAGCATGGATCGAAATTGCGAATGCACGTCGACCAATTGACTAACGGCGGCGGGGCAAGGTTGGCGGCGGAATTGGGAGCAATCACCGCCGATCATCTTGAACAAACCGCGGCCGACGGCATCAGCGCACTGGCAAAAGCAGGCGTGCAGCCAGTGCTGCTACCGGGATCGGTTTATGCCCTCGGTTCCAAAAAATATCCCGACGCTCGCCGAATGATCGACGCCGGCCTCGCTGTGGTGTTGGCGACCGATTTCAATCCGGGTTCCTCGCCCAGCGCGTCGATGCCGATGATGCTTTCACTGGCCGTCACCCAAATGCGAATGAGCCCGACCGAAGCGATTATAGCAGCGACAATCAATGCTGCTGCCAGTTTGGATCGCGTTGATACAATCGGATCGCTAGAGCAGGGGAAGTTGGCAAATTTCGTGATCTATGATTGCGACGACTATCGTGAACTCGCCTACTGGTTTGGAATTTCGCTGATCCGCGATGTTTTTGTGCAGGGGGTTAGGGTGGCCTAGAGGGGCTTCCCGAGCGAAGTCGAGAGGATCCCGTTGCGAAACCTTAATGCTAACCTCCACAGGATCCCTCTACTGACGCTCGGGATAACCCTGGCGCTGTGAGTTGTCATCCTGGGCA
>Ga0207701_10004646_pt1 | contig 13914 bp, 9 predicted proteins | sample KBSSwiSSwithPhiX_FD_184294 | JGI IMG/M metagenome (GOLD analysis project Ga0207701, IMG submission 184294) | Switchgrass rhizosphere bulk soil microbial communities from Kellogg Biological Station, Michigan, USA, with PhiX - S5 (SPAdes) (version 2) | ecosystem: Environmental > Terrestrial > Soil... | reverse complement strand
GATGAGCAGGAACTGGGAAAACGACAGATAGGCCCAGAGCATTATGAACGCCAGGAGCAAATTGCCCAAATCCTGCAGCACCCAGGGAGCCACGATCTGGCGGAGCGCTTCGCGGCCGGACAAAAAATATGCAGCGCCGATGACAAACGTCAATGCGACTAATCCGTGGCTCACCATAAAGATCATACCGAAAATGGTCGAGTACCAGTGCGGCTCCAGCGACATCAGCCAATCGATCGCGGAAAAAGTCACGGTTAAACCATAGAGGACCAAACCGGGGCCGCTCAGCGTCTGCAGACGTTGCGTAAACGCCGGATCCGCCGAGCGCTCTTGCGCTTGCGACCACTTGCTTAGAAAAAAGCCGATTGCGAACCAGATGGCAAAATAAATGAGCGCCCGAATGACGAAAAACGGCATATTAAGATACGCCGCCTTTTCCTGAAGCACAGGGTCAGCCGCCACGACGGCCGGCCGCGCCCAAATATAAAGATCCGGCAAGCCGAACAACAGCGGCACGAACAGCACCGCCATGATCGGGAACGTGCGCACCGCGGCTTCCAAGCAGCGCTGGATAACAAAACCCCAGGTGCCGCCGACCAGATGATGGATCATCAAAACACCGAGGCAGCCGAGCGGAACACCGATCCAGAAAACGTATGCGATGAGATACGCACGAAACAATTCTCCACGATTAAAAAACCATCCGATAAAACAGAGCACGAGGGCCAAGACGCCTGTGATCAAAGATTTTGTCCGCAAGGGATCGATTTCGGTGCTGAGGGTCACGTCGAGGCCGTTCATTTTTTTTCCTTAAGCAGCGCGGCTCGCTCGCTTTCCGGTACATCCGTGAGCGCGGCGTTCTGGCTCAATTGTAGAGCGCGAATGTAGGCGACGATCGCCCAGCGATCGCGCGGCGGTATTTGTTCGGCGTAGTCAGGCATCGCGCCGAAGCCGTGGGATATGACATCAAAAAAATGGCCGGGCGGAGCTTCGCGCAAGCGCTCGATATGGAAGGAGGGCGGAGGCCGAAATCCACGTCGGACAATCATCCCCTGCCCGTCGCCCAATCGACTGTGACAAGGCGAACAAAAAATCGTAAACCGTTCCTGGCCGCGGAGGAGCAGCCCCCGATCGACGGTGAATGGAAATGTCTTAGCCGGTTCGTTGTTTACTTTCCCGGTATAGAATTCGTCATCTGCATTCAGTTGCTCGCGTGGCACCGTGCCTTCGACGAGCGGCCGCGACGCGCGCTGATCGTCGAAAAGATCACTCTTCTGCAACGGCTCGTAACGCGGCTGATCCGCCATTTTCTGCTGACAACCGACGAGCCCCAGACAAATGACCATGAGGCAACAGCGGATCGAGCTGTTTGAGCGATGAAGCGCTTGCATTTTCTCAGGACTCGACTTCATAGGTTCCCAAGGAGCCAATCTCATCGAGGAAGCGCCGGGTGCGCTCAAGCTCGAACTTGCTATCCACGGCTTCGATGCAAAGAAAAAATCGGTTACGGCTCGCCAGCTCAAACCGCTCGACGTTGAATACCGGGTGATATGGCATCGGCAACCGATTGAGCGCCAGCACGCCGAAGAACGCAAAAAGCGAGGCGATGAGAATCGTCAGCTCGAACGTCACCGGTATAAACGACGGCCAGCTGTTGAACGGCCGTCCACCGATATTGATCGGGTAATCGATCGCCGCGACCCAGTACTGAAGGTAGAAACCGCCAAGACAGCCGATGATCCCACCGATCAAGACAATCATCGGGATCCGGGTATAGTGAAATCCGATCGCCTCGGCGAGTCCATCCACTGGAAAGGGAGAATACGCATCAATCTTGCGAAAACCCGCGGCAAATACCCGGTGCGCCGCCTCGAGCAACGCCTCCGGGCTGTCAAACTCTGCGATCAAACCATAGATTGGCAGCTTAGCCATCAAACACCGTTAACGAGCTCGAGAGTAAAGCCGCTGGGCACGTCTTTCATTGGCTGCGCCCCTCTTCCTCGTGGACCAACTCGCGCATTTCGAAAATCGAAATCATCGGCAACAGCCGAATAAACAGAAACAGCAAAGCAACGAACAATCCGATAGTGCCAACGAATACCCCGTAATCGAACACAGTGCCGGAGTACATTCCCCAGGCCGACGGCATGTAATCGCGATGCAAGCTCACCACCACGATGACATAACGCTCGAGCCACATGCCGATATTTACCGCGATGGCAATGAGAAACAGCACCCATGGTTGGGTCTGCAATCGTCTGATCCAGAGCGCTTGTGGAATCAGAATATTGAAGAGAATCAGCAGCCAATACATCCAGCCGTACGGACCGAACATACGGTTCATCATCATGTATCTTTCGAAAATTTCGGCGCTGTACCAAGCCGTGAATGTTTCCATGAGATAACCGTAAGCCACGATCATGCCCGTAGCGAGCATGACAATCGCCATATTCTTCAGATGGCGCAGCGTGATGAAATCCTCGAGTCCGTAGAGCTTGCGCAGCGGTATGGCGATGGTCAGGACCATCGCGAAACCCGAGTAGATGGCACCCGCGACGAAATAGGGCGGGAAGATGGTCGAGTGCCATCCGGGGACCAGAGCGACCGCAAAATCAAAGCTCACCACTGTGTGAACCGAGACCACGAGCGGTGTCGCCAGACCGGCCAAAAGCAAATAGGCGATCTCGTAGCGATGCCAGTGGATCGCCGAGCCGCGCCAGCCCATCGCCAGCATTCCATAAATAAATCGCGGCATGCGGCGAGTGGCGCGATCGCGTAGAGTCGCCAGATCCGGAATCAAGCCGAGAAACCAAAATAGCAAAGAAACCGTAAAATAAGTTGAGACGGCAAAGACATCCCAAACCAGCGGACTACGGAACTGGGGTTGAATGCCCATCGTACTCGGATAAGGGAACAGCCAATAAAAAAACCATGGCCGTCCCAAATGAATCAGCGGAAAGATTCCCGCGCAGGCGACGGCGAACAATGTCATGGCTTCGGCGAATCGGTTGATCGATTGGCGCCATTTCTGGCGCAGCAACAAAAGGATCGCGGAAATCAGCGTGCCGGCATGGCCAATGCCGATCCACCACACGAAATTGACGATCGCGAAACCCCACGCGACGGGAATCATCACGCCAAACAGACCGACGCCGACGGATACCAACGCCGTGATACAAAACAGCAGCACCAGTACCAGAGTAAAACCGATACCAAAGCTGATGTACCAAAACAGCGGCGTCCGACCTGTCAATACAATCGAGCTGATCTTATCGGTAATCGAGCCGAAAGTATGACCGGGTTCAAGAAGCGGCAGAGCATCGCCGCCGGGGTCGCTGGGTTTTGATGCCATGTCAGCCGTTCTCAATTTCCGGATTGGGATTCCTGAGCTTCGCCTGATAAGTGGTCCGCGGCCGAGTATTCAGCTCGGTCAGCAGCCCGTAACTCAGCGGTTGCGCCTTTAATTGGGTCACACGGCTCTGCGGGTCATTGATATTGCCAAAAATGATTGCCCGCGTCGGACAGGCCTGCTGGCAGGCAGGCTCAATCTCGCCGTCGCGCACTACGCGATCCTCTTTTTCCGCCGCGATTTTTGCCTGATTAATGCGTTGGACACAGTAGGTACATTTTTCCATGACGCCGCGTGAACGCACCGTGACGTCCGGATTGCGCAGTGGCTTCAGGCTTTCGGTTTTGAAATCGCTGTACAGAAAAAAGTTAAAGCGCCGCACCTTGTAGGGACAGTTATTCGAGCAGTAGCGCGTGCCGACGCAACGGTTGTAAACCATGTCGTTCAGTCCGTCCTGGCTATGGGTCGTCGCGCCCACGGGACAAACCAGCTCGCAGGGCGCGTTCTCGCATTGCATGCAAGGCACCGGCTGGTGATACGTTTCGGGGTTGCTCGGCTCGCCTCTGTGATAGCGATCAATGCGGATCCAGTGCATTTCGCGGCCGCGCAACACTTCTTGTTTTCCCACCACCGGCCCGTTATTTTCCGCGTGGCACGCCGCCACACAGGCATTGCAGCCGATGCACGCATTGACATCGATGCTCATGCCCCAGGCATAGCCGTCGTACTTGTAGCCGGGGTAAAGCGTGCCGGGTGCTTCCTTTTCGCTCTCCCTTTCGATGAGAAACTTGGGATTTTTGCGGTACTGCTCGATAGTTCCCGCCCGCACGAGATCGCGCCCCTCCATCAGGTGATGAAACTGTGTGCAGGCGAGAGCATATTGCGCCCCGGTTTTGCGCACGGCGATGGATGCGCCGTGCCAGAGCGTGTCCAGCGTTCGCAGGATGTTGGCGTTAAAGCCGAGATTCGTGCCGACCCGGCCCGCGCGTCTGCGGCCATAGCCCAGGTGAATCGTAACGCAATCATCCGCATGGCCCGCAACGATCCAGGCAGGGCCGCGGGTTCGCCGGCCGTCGTATTCCAATTCCACTACGTCGGCATATATCGTTCCGTGTTCACCGCCTGTGCCTCCCACCCGGTAGGTAAGACCGAGCCTCGTCGCCGTTGCGGGACTCATCAACACGGCGTTGTCCCAGGTCAATTTGGTTAACGGCTTGGGCAGCTCTTGAAGCCACCCGTTGTTCGCAAAGCGGCCATCAATGATCGAAGGATCTGGCCGATAAATAACTTCCAGTGACGGGGGATTTTTAGTCGCGGCACCGGTGCTCGCGCGCTTTGGTTCGGAAGTCTCAAAGCTCGTCGCCGGCTTTGCTTTTACGTTGCGCGGCGAAAGGGCGCTCCCTGCAATGAACCCATCGTGCAACGCGGTGCGCCACGCCGCATCGAAATTCTTCGCTTTGTTCTGACCGCGCCAATAGTCATGGACAATTTCGTAACTCGCGCGCTCCGCCTGGCCGGCCACGGCCGCAAGAATCTCGTGCGCCGTGCGTCCACCATACAAGGGTGCAATCAGCGGCTGCATGATTGTCACGGTCCCGTCGTACGCACGCACATCGCTCCACGATTCAAGGTAATGTGCCTGTGGGATGTGCCAATGACACACGGCCGATGTTTCATCCTCGTAAAGCGAGAGATGGACGTTGAAGTTGGACGTGACCAAATGACCGGCGAAATCGAGCTCCGCGGGCGCGGTATAGGCGGGGTTGCCACCCAGTATGATCAGCACTTGCGCCGCATTCTCCTCCAGGTCCCGCACCAACTCGCGGAAAGACTCCGCATGGTTGGTTGGATTGACAGCCACCGGGTCGGTGTAAAAAACCGTCTTGCCGATATTGCCGAGGGCGTCATTCATCGCATGTGCCAGCGCGTGTACGATGGCGGGCTGGTACTCGCCCGGCATGATTGCGCTTCGGCCGCGATGCGCTTGTAGATCCTTGACCAACGCACCCAGCCATTTTTCTTGAGCCGGTGAAATCGCGGGCTGCTGCGCCGAGATCGGCACGCCCACGCGATCAGCGAGCGTTCTGGCTAGTTGTGGGATCGCGCTTGGAGCGATGGCGAGCCGGTGATCGGCGTTGGAGCCCGTCAAGGAAAATGTGCTTTCGATCATATAGAGCCGATTCGCCTCGTCCGACCCTCCGGGTATACGCCGGCGGTTGATGAACTCCCGAGCATAACGCAGGCTTGCCGGACTGCGCAGCAAGAAATCGGCATCAAGCGAGACGATGACGTCAGCCTCCTCCAACCGGTAAAGGGTTTCGAAAGGTTGACCGAAGGCCATGCGCGCCCCTTGATGCGCGTAATCTCCGCCCCCGCCATCGAACTGATGCCACTTCGCTTTCGGAAAGATGCGAAGAATTTCTTGAAGCTGTGCCGCCAATGTCGGCGAGGTCACCGTTTCCGTCAAAATCCGCAGTCCCGCGCCTTGAGTAACCCGCTGCGATTCGAGCTCCACGTTGAGAGCCGAGAAGAATGCATCCCAGGTCGCCACCCGACCAGCGTTGCTGATCACCCGCGAGCGGTCGGGATCATAAAGCCCGAGCACGGACGCCTGCGTCACAGCGTCGGTCGCGCCGAGGCTTGCCGGATGTTGCGGGTTGCCTTCGACTTTCGTCGGCCGTCCCATGTGGCTTTCGACCAAAACGCCGCGGCCGTAGCCCTCGGCCGGTATTGCGGTCGCGAAATAAAGCGGTTTACCCGGCACCAGTGCTTCCGGCTGATTGACATAGGGAACAATTTTTTCATCCGGCGGCGCGGGCGCCGGACTCAAACAGCCGCTGATTCCCGCTAACGCCAGCGACGCGCCCATGAGCGTGAGAAATTCGCGCCTATCCATAGCGCTCGTGAAGGCAGCAGCGTGGCGCGGCAGGTGATTGCCGATGAGATCTTTGAACGCTTCGGTTCCGGCGAGCTCTTCGAGGGAGCGCCAGTACTCTCGTCCCCCAGCGCTTTGCTGCCCGATTCCAAGCAGCCCGGCCGGATCCATCCCGTTGCTCATTGGCTCCCTCCTAGCGATGACATGTCGAACAACTCGTCAGCTTTTGGATGCGATATTGTTTGACCAGCTTCTGACCCAAGGCGAGCTGATCGGCCGGCGCCTGGTATTCCATACTGAACACGTACTCGCGCGGGCGTACGAATCGTTCCGGCGCGCGATGACAGTCGAGGCACCAATCCATATATAGCGTGTTCTCGCGCCACATGAGCGGCATCCGATCCACTCGACCGTGGCAGGTCGCACAACCGATCCCTTTATGCACGTGAATGCTGTGGTTGAAATAGACAAATCCCGGCAGATTGTGCACGCGCGTCCACTGAATCGATTTTCCGGTCCGAAAGCTCTCGCGCACCGGCTCCAGCATTGGACTATCAGGCCAGATCTGCGTGTGGCAGTTCATGCAGGTCTTGGTTGGCGGAATCCCAGCGAACGAGCTTTCCTCGACCGATGTGTGGCAATAGCGGCAATCGATGCCATCGTCGCCGACATGATGTTTGTGACTGAACGGCACAGGCTGAGTGCGCGCCACTCCGACTTCGGTGATGTAGGGGGATTCATTGATCGTCGCGAGCCCTGTCACGACGGCGATCAGGAGAATAAGACCGCCGAAAATCGTGACCCGCGAAATCGTGTTGGTGCTTGGGTGAAAAATCTGCGCCATCGGTTCTTACAAAGCTGCTTTGGCGATGCCACACACAACGAGCGCAGGAGACGAGTCCTCGTCGCGTCGTCGGCGCCCAGAGAGGAAGTAATCCTCAGCGGTTCAGCGCGGATCGCGCTACTCGTTACGAATGCCCAAGCTCTCCATTTTTCGATACAGAGAGGAACGGCTGACGCCCAAACGCTCGGCAGCGCGGGTTTTGTCGCCGCCCGTTTCTTTTAGGACGTTTTCAATATGGCTCTTTTCGTAGGACTGGACAGCAATGCGAAGGTTGTTCATCGGCTCCGCCCCGTCTTCTTCCAACGGAGTCGTGCACTGCGGCAGTTCGGCTGGTGTAATCCACTCGCCGTTCCCGAGGATCATCGCCAGCTCGAGCACGTTATCCAATTCGCGCACATTGCCTTTCCATGGCAATGCCATGAGCAATTTTAGCGCCGAATTCGCCACGCCCTTGTAAGCCTTCTTCATCTCGGCGTTGTGCCGCCGCACCAGATGCTCAGCCAGCAAAGGAATATCCTCGCGCCGATCGCGCAGCGGCGGCACGCGTATGTTGATGACGTTGAATCGGTAGAACAAGTCCTCGCGAAATTTTCCTTCCGTCACCTCGGATTGCAGCTCGCGATTGGTCGCGGCGATAATGCGCACATTCAGTTTTGCTGGATGGGTCGAGCCAATCGGCAGAATTTCTTTGTCTTCGATCACCCGTAATATTTTCGGCTGCAGACTGAGCGGCATTTCACCGATCTCGTCGAGAAAAATCGTCCCGCCCTGGGCACGTTGGAACAAGCCTTCCTGCGAACTTGCCGCGCCGGTGAACGCGCCTTTCATATAGCCAAAAAGCTGACTTTCGAGCAGCGTTTCCGGGATCGCGCTGCAATTGACCGGCAAGAAAACTTTGTCCTTGCGCGGACTCTGCAGATGAATCGCGCGCGCGACAATTTCTTTCCCGACTCCGCTTTCGCCCGTGATCAATACGTTGGAACTGGTCGGCGCGATTTTGGAGATCATTAAAAGAATGTCTCGGATCACTTTGCTTTCGCCGATCAGCCCGGCGGATTCGGAATTGCAGTTCACTTGCCGACGCAACAACTCCACCTCCCAGGCGAGGCTCTTCGCGTTCAATAACCGCTTAACCTTCTGCAGTACATCTTCGAGAACCACCGGCTTGAGAATATAGTCGTGCGCGCCGCCGCGAAAAGCCTCGATGGCCGAGTCGACGGAGGCATAACCCGTCATGAGAATAAAGATGGTCTGGGGCGAAACGCTGCGCACATGCCGCAAGACGCCAAGTCCGTCGGTGCCGGGGATTTTTAGATCGCTCAAGATCAGATCGAAATCGCGTTCGCTAATCGCATCGATCGCCTGGTCGCCGCTTTCCGCTTCATAGACATGAAACTCTTCACCCTCGAGCACCCGCGCAATATTTTTGCGCGGCAACGGCTCATCATCCACTAATAGAATACTTGAACTCACTGTTCCCCGAACGAATATCCCGCACGTTGAGCGACGACTGGCGTATGCGGTAAACCAGCAAGTTGGCAGGGCAAGCACTGTGCCAGCGGCGCATGCCGTTAGCTCACGAAAGATAAACGTCGTTGCCCAGCTCTGGGCCGTCGCAGAAACAGGACAGTTAGCGATTTTGTGTCCTACTTTTCGGACGTCCGCAGTTGACTCGAGTTACCGGTAGACCCGAAGTTGGAGTTGCCGACGTTAAGAAGCGATGCGGACGATGGAAGAAAAAAATATTGCGCTAGAGTTATCGGCACGAACTTTGTACACCGAACGAGGACAAACGAAACCGCGATGGCCGAGCCGATCAATATTTCCAGCTTGCCGTATGTCGAAGAGCTGTATCGGAAGTTTTTGACCGAGCCCTCTTCGCTGCCCGACGAATGGCGGCAGTTTTTCACGCAACCGGCGCTAGATAATGGGGCCGCTGCAGCGCAAGCGAAGCCCGCCCACTTGGAGTCGCACGAAGAACCAGTAAACGGAGCGTCCGCGCTTTCAGCGCCGCTTCTGTCGAGCCAACTCAACGACTTGATTTACAGCTATCGTGCATACGGCCATTTGCGCGCGCAGATCGATCCATTGAAGCGTCTGAACCTTCCGAATGTCGCAGCCGTGAACCTGAGACCTGAGGTTTTTGGCTTCACCGACGCTCACATGGATAAACTGTTTGCATCGGAATCCCTCCATCTGAGCAGGCCGCTGACACTGCGCGAACTGATCGGCCGTCTTGAACGGACTTATTGCGGACCGATCGGCTTTGAATTCATGCACATCGGCGATCGCCTACAACGCCAATGGCTGCAGCAGCGTATCGAGCAGATCGAAACGCGATCACTGTTCGATGCTGAGGAGCAAAGACGGATCCTCGGCCGGCTTATTGAAGCGCAAACTTTTGAGCAATTTATCCGCAGGAAATTTCTCGGCGCCAAGAGCTTTTCACTCGAGGGAGCGGAGTCGCTCATCCCGCTGCTGGAGGTCGCGATCGGTAAAGCGGCGGAACAAGGTATCTTGGAAATCGTCATGGCCATGGCGCATCGGGGCCGGCTCAATGTGCTTGCAAACATTCTTCATAAACCTGCCCGTGACATTTTCCGCGAATTCATCGATCCATCGGTGGCTCACGCCGACGGCAGCGGCGACGTGAAATATCACCTCGGGCACAGTCATGACTATGTCGCGGTGACTGGGCAGAATGTTCATCTCTCCTTGTGCTTCAACCCGAGTCATCTGGAATTCGTCAATCCCGTGGCGATGGGGCGAGTTCGAGCCAAACAGGACCGCGTCGGCGACCTGGAGCGGCAAAAGGCGTTGGCGTTATTAATTCACGGCGATGCCGCCTTTGCCGGCGAGGGGATCACTCAGGAAACCCTGAATTTGAGCCGGCTGACGGGTTACGAAATTGGCGGCACTCTGCACGTTGTGGTCAATAATCAAATCGGTTTCACGACACCGCCCCGTGCGGCTCGCTCGTCGGTTTACGCCACCGATGTCGCCAAAATATTGCAGTTACCGATTTTTCACGTCAACGGAGACGACCCCGAAGCAGTTGCTTACGTCGTGCGGCTCGCGTCGGATTTCCGCATGGCATTTCGTCAGGACGCGGTGATCGACCTCTACTGCTATCGGCGACTCGGCCACAACGAAGGAGATGAGCCGAGTTTCACTCAGCCGCGCATGTACCAAGCGGTGGCGAAAAATACCAGCGTGCGCCAGAGTTACAGCGAGCGATTGCTTTCACTGGAGCACATCACCAAGGAAGAAATCGCCGCCACCGAAAAGAAGTACCTGAGCCATCTCGAGAGCGAATTCAAATCAGCTGCCGAAGACGGCTCTGAACCGGTTCGAGAAGAGTTGCAGGGGATCTGGGCGGAGTATTGCGGCGGGTTGGAGGGTGACGTACCGGCGGCCGATTCGGCCATCGAGCCAGCGCGCCTCGCTTCGCTGCTCGAGTTCCAGACCCGAGTTCCCGAAGGCTTTCATCCCCATCCGAAAATTTCGCGAGCGATGGAGGCACGGCGAAAAATGGCGGCGGGCCAGATTCCGTTGGACTGGTCGGCAGCGGAATCCTTGGCGTTTGCAACGCTCGCATCAGAGGGAACGCGCATTCGCTTGAGCGGTCAAGACAGCGGTCGCGGCACTTTCAGTCACCGTCATGCAATTTTGCACGACTACCAAGACGGTCACGAATATATTCCGTTGCAACACATCGCGCGCGATCAGGCGCCGGTGGAAATTATCGACAGTCCGCTTTCCGAGGCGGGCGTGTTGGGGTTCGAGTATGGTTACAGCCTCGATTGCCCGGGCGGCTTGGTCCTCTGGGAAGCGCAGTTCGGCGATTTCTCAAACGCGGCTCAGGTGATTATCGATCAGTTCATTACCACCGCCGAAGAAAAATGGCGCCGGCTGAGCGGCTTGGTGCTTCTCTTGCCGCACGGTTTCGAGGGCATGGGACCGGAGCACTCGAGTGCCCGCCTCGAACGTTTTTTACAGCTCGGCGCGCGTGACAATATTCAAGTCGTTTATCCGACCACGCCGGCTCAATATTTTCACTGTTTGCGGCGCCAAGGCCTGCGCAAATGGCGTAAGCCGCTCGTTGTGATGACGCCAAAGAGTTTGTTGCGTCATCCTCAATCGGTCTCCAGTCTCGATGAGTTTGCCACCGCTGGATTTCAAACCGTGATTGTCGATCAAGCAAAGAATGCTGGACGGTCGGCGGACCGAATAGTCCTGTGCAGCGGCAAAATCTACTTCGACCTCGACAAGCGCCGGCGAGCGCTGGATCGAGAAGAGTTGCCGATTATTAGAATCGAGCAACTCTACCCTTTCCCTGAACAAGCTCTAAAAACCGCGCTATCGCGCTACGCGCCGCAAGCCCGGCTAGTCTGGGTTCAGGAAGAACCGGAGAATATGGGCGCTTGGTGGTACTTGAACCAGAAATTTACCAAGATGTTTGGGGACTGCCGACTTTCCGTGGTGGCGCGGCAAGAGGCGGCGAGTCCGGCTACCGGCTCGGCTACGCGCCACCGCGAACAGCAGGAACAATTGCTCGACAGGGCATTTAAACCCCGTCCGGTGGAGCAAGCTGATTCGACAGAGACAGGATGAACCATGCCCATCGAACTCAAGGTGCCTGAAGTCGGTGAGTCAATCTCGGAAGTCGAGATTGGTGAATGGCTTAAAAAGGAAGGTGACTTTGTCGAGCGGGACGATGAGGTTGTGGTCATCGAAACCGATAAAGCCACTGTCGAGATTTCTGCACCTGAATCAGGCACCATTACGAAAATACTCAAACCCTCGGGGCAAACCGCGGCAGTGCACGAGGTGATCGCATATCTGGAAGCGGGAGAGCCGCGTCGCGACGGCGGAGCCACCACACCGACAGTACAGAAATCCGAAGCTGCTAGCGCGCAGCAGGCCAGTGCCGTCACCAGGCCTTCGAGTCAACCGTCAGCCGCGCGGGACGATGATCGAAAGATGATTCGGCCGACCGGAACCGCCGTGCGTCCCATGAGTGAACCTCCCGCGGACGGATCGAGCCAGGAGTCCGAAGCGAGGACGGAACCCGAGCAAGTGGCTGAGACTGTGGCCGAGGCAGGAACTGAAACTGTTCCAGAGACGGAGGCGCTGCCACAGTTTGAGTCGCGCACTGCGCAATTCGAGAAATTGCCCAGCCGGTTGGCGCCAAAAGGCAGAGGAGCCGATGATTCGAATCGACAGGCGCGGCCCAACTCTCCTGGCCGCCCGGAAAAAATCCGTGCGCCATCCCAATCGCCGGGGGGAAGCACCGAACGGATCGTCGCGATGAGCCATTTGCGCCGGCGGATTGCCGAGCGATTGGTCGGCGCGCAGCACAACGCCGCTCTGCTGACGACCTTCAACGAAGTGGACATGTCGTCGGTAATCGAGCTGCGCAAACGCTACCGCGATCTGTTCCAGGAAAAGTATCAAACCAAGCTCGGCTTTATGTCTTTCTTCGTCAAGGCGAGCATCGCCGCTCTGAAGATGGTCCCTGAAGTTAATGCTGAAATTCGCGGCACGGATATCGTCTTTCGAAACTTTTTTGATATCGGCGTCGCCGTCGGCGGCGGCAAAGGTTTAGTGGTTCCCGTACTGCGCAACGCCGAGCATCTCACATTCGCCGAAATCGAGCGCGCCATCGCCGATTTCGCGCGCCGCGCCGAACAGAGCAAAATTCTTCCGGCGGAGCTTCAGGGTGGTACCTTTACCATTAGCAATGGCGGGATCTACGGCTCGTTGCTGTCAACGCCGATTGTCAATCCGCCACAAAGCGGCATTCTTGGACTGCACGCGATTCAAGACCGGCCTGTGGTTCGCGACGGCGCCGTTGTTATTCGACCGATGATGTACGTCGCCGTCACGTACGACCACCGCCTGATCGACGGCCGCGAAGCGGTGCAGTTCCTGAAGCACATCAAGGAAACCGTCGAAGATCCAGGGCGACTGCTCTTGGATATCTAGTCGCTTCGAACACGCTGTAACTCTTCGCTGCTTCTAATAGGTCTGAGAGCGCCGATCGCTCATTCGGATAACGTCCGCATAACGATCGTATCCCGCATCTCTGCCGAGCTGAATCGAGACTTCGTCACCATTGCGCAAATCCGCAACCCGCAGCTCTCGATCACGGTCGTACACGACTGTGTGCGGGTCGTATTTTACCACGACGACCTCGCTACGCGTTCGCACCAGGATTTCTTGCCTCGAGTCATCGACTCGTTGCACTGTCCCGGTGATTTCCTCTGCGCTTCGATTCCGTTCCCGTTCGACCCGTCCCACGTTAGCGTCCGAAGTGGCGCCGCGATCACGCTGATCGATATCCGGTCGTGGTAGCAGCGCGACGCTTTCACAGCCGACAGCCGCCATCGCCACGGATAGAGCTATAATTTGAAACCCACGCTTCGCGTGAATCATGTAATCACCTCCGCTGTAACTTCCGCGGCACAAGAGCGCAAGTAAGGTGCCAGTTAAGCTAGTTCGACGCGACGGAGTTGCTGTCATGCCAAAGCGGGGCGGTCAAAATTCTTCTCTGGACTGGAAGAAATGCGCTGACAACGTGTGGGCGGAATTCCCCCCAAACTCGAACCGTTCTTGACGCACTGCATCATTCGGATTCGCTTCCTTAAAAGAACAGCGCCAGAGCTTCGGCTGAAATCCCTAGGCGATCAAAGGAGTTAGCGACGTGAGTGCATCGCCATCGAAGCCTGGCGGCACGTTGGTTGCGATATTTGCGATTCAGCTTTCGGTGCGGGCGGCTATGAGCTGCTTCATTAAATAATTCATTAGTAAAGGAGAAGAGACAATGCTTAATTGGTCGATAAC
>Ga0207701_10004643_pt1 | contig 13915 bp, 12 predicted proteins | sample KBSSwiSSwithPhiX_FD_184294 | JGI IMG/M metagenome (GOLD analysis project Ga0207701, IMG submission 184294) | Switchgrass rhizosphere bulk soil microbial communities from Kellogg Biological Station, Michigan, USA, with PhiX - S5 (SPAdes) (version 2) | ecosystem: Environmental > Terrestrial >... | reverse complement strand
GCAGGATTGCTCGGGCTCAGCCTGCTCGACAGCCATTCGCCGCGAATGACGCTGCTGGTGAGCTGCACGATTCTCGGCGCGGGAATGGGCACGCAAATGCTCTCCCTCCTACTTGCGGTTCAACACGCGGTCGATCGCTCGCAGCTCGGGCTCGCCACCTCGCTCAACCAGTTCTCACGCAGCGTCGGCGCAGCACTCGGTGTGTCAGTGATGGGCGCGATCCTCGCGCGCGGCCTCACCGGACTCGCACTGCCCGGTGGCGCAGAAAGTGCGCTGGCGTCCGGCGCCATCGCGCTGTCCGGGCCTATGCGCGATCAATTCGCTGCCGCGCTGCATCGCGTGTTCATCGCGGGCGCCGTCGTCTCGGGTGCGGGTCTCGTGGCGACGATGTTCCTGCCACCGGTGAGCTTCACGCACGGCGTGCCCACAGCTGCCGGCGAGCAGATGCTCGAAGCGGAGATGACGAATCTCCAGCCGGAAGACGAGCCGATCGCCATTAACGAATAAGGGCCGTGTCAACTCCCAACTTCCAACTCTCAACTTCCAATCTGTAATGGAACAAAGACAACTTGGCGCGTCGGGCCTGATGGTACCTGTTCTGTGCCTGGGCACCGGAACGTTCGGCGGCGGTAACAGCGAGTTCTTCAAGGCCTGGGGCGCAAACAACGCCGACGGTGCGACGCGGCTCGTGGACATCTGTCTCGACGCGGGACTCACGATGTTCGACTCGGCGAATATCTATTCGAACGGTCAGGCCGAAGAGATTCTGGGACAGGCAATCAAAGGCCGGCGCGATCGAGTGCTCATCTCCACGAAGGGCACGTTCAGAGCCGGCGCCGGGCCAAACGATGTGGGCTCGTCGCGATATCACCTCATTCAGGCGGTCGAGGCAAGCCTGCGCCGGCTGGGCACCGACTACATCGACCTCTATCAGTTGCACGGCTTCGATGCGAAGACACCCGTCGAGGAAGCCCTCAGCACGCTCGACGATCTGGTGAAGGCCGGCAAGATTCGATACATCGGCTGCTCGAACTTCTCCGGCTGGCACCTGATGAAGTCAATGGCGGTTTCAGAGAAGTACGGCTGGTCGCGCTACGTTGCCCACCAGGCGTATTACTCGCTCATCGGCCGCGACTTCGAATGGGAGCTTATGCCGCTTGCGCTGGATCAGCGCGTCGCGACCGTAGTCTGGAGTCCGCTCGGCTGGGGACGACTCACGGGCAAGATCCGGCGAGGACAGCCGCTACCCGAGACGAGTCGCCTGCGCAGTCAGGTCGTGATCGACTTCGGTCCGCCGGTCGCGGACGAAGCGCTCTACAAAGTTGTCGATGCGCTGGATCTCGTCGCCGCCGAAACCGGCAAGACCGTACCGCAGGTTGCGCTGAACTGGCTGCTGCAGCGCCCGACGGTCGCGACGCTCATCATCGGCGCGCGAAACGAGGAGCAATTGAGGCAGAATCTCGGGGCGATCGGTTGGAACCTGACGGCGGCGCAGGTGGCGGCACTCGACGCCGCAAGCGCCACGACACCGGCGTATCCTTACTGGCACCAGAACGGCTTCAGAGAGAGGAATCCCTCTCCGGTATAACTCCGTAATGCGTAGCCACCTTCAGGAGATCAGCATGCAGCGACTACTGACCGCGATCGTCGTCGTCTTCATCGCCACGATCGCCTCTGCCCAGACGCGTTCGGTGTTCATCGAAGATCTGACGTCTTACGAGCTTCGTGACGCGATGGCGGCGGGCAAGACGTCGGCGATCCTCTTCGCAGGCGGCATCGAACAGAACGGGCCGCACATGGCGCTCATCAAGCACAACCTGATCGCGCGCTACGTCGCCGGGCAGATTGCCGAGCGCACGGGCAACGCGCTGGTCTATCCGATCATGCCGTTCTCACCCGCTGGCGACCCGGTTGCCAGGACCGGTCACATGCGCTTCCCCGGTACGGTCAGCATCTCTTCCGAGGTCTTCCTGGGTGTGATGCGCCAGGCGGCACAAAGCGCCGCGGCAGCCGGCTTCAAGAATATCTTCCTGATGGGCGAGCACGGTCAGGGGCAATCCGAGCTTCGCGTGGCCGCCGAGAGCGTGGATGCCGACTGGCGCGCGAAAGGCGTGCGCGTGTACTACGTGTCCGACGTCAACACAAAGGCCGGCCAGCAGATTAATGCCTACCTCAAAGAGAAGAACATCGTCGGCGGCGGCCACGCCGCGGTGGCCGAGACGTCGCAGGTGATGTTCCTCGACCAGGGCAAAACACTGATCCATGCAGACAAGTTCGCGGTCAGCGCAGCGGGACCAGAAACAACGACCGGCGTCGGCGGCAATCCCGGTCCGGCGACGGTCGAGTTGGGGAAGCAGTTCCTCGAGTTCAAGATCACCGCGGCCATGGATCAGATGAACGCGCTGATGACGCAGAAGTAACCGAAGGGCACTATGACACGACGCATTCTCACCGCAGCGGCCATCGTCGCGTTCGCGTCGACGGCCTTTCTTGTCGCCGACGCGAATCATCCCACCGGGACTCGCGGAGTCCTGCTGATCGACAAGGTCGGTGGTCAGATCAGGTTCGTCGACCCGGTGACGTACAAGGAGCGGGCGGCGTTCAAGGTCGCGACCAATCCGCATGACTTCGTGCTGACCGCGGATCGCAAGACAGCTTACGTGCCTCTCTACGGCGACGGCATCTACGGAAGGAATCCGAACCCCGGCCACGAGGTCGTGATCGTGGACATGGATGCTCAGAAGATCGTCGGGACGATCGACATCGCGCCGTACCGCGCACCGCACGGGATTCAGATCGACGCTAGCGGCATCGTCTACGTGAGCAGCGATCTCGACCGCAAGCTGCTCGTGATCGATCCCAAGGCTCGCAAGGTGACGCACGCCATCGACACCGACGGCACGACGCACTGGATTGGAATCCTGCCGAACGGCAGCAAGATCTACGCAACCAACAAGAACGACGGCCCGTTCATCAGCGTCATCGACCTGAAGACGCACAAGATGACGGGCAAGATCCCGGTGCCTGGTGGCACGCAGGGAATCGCTGTCTCACCGGATGGCAAGCGGGTCGTGGTGATGGCGTCCGCTGAGCCGACAGCACTCGTCATCGATCCCGCGACCGACACAATCGTCGACCGGATCACGCTCGCGAATCAGAAGGGCGGCGGCTACAAGGTCTACTACAGCCCGGACGGCAAGTATCTGCTGACCATGAACCTCGGTTCGTCGGGGATCAATATTTTCGATGCGGCGAACCTGCATGGTGAACAACACACCGTCACCGTCGGCAAAGACCCAATGGGGTTTGGATTCTCTGCCGATGGCAAGACCGTGCTCGTCGCCAACCATGGCGACGGCACCGTCTCGGTGGTCGATCTGACGACGAAGAAGGAATCGAGCCGATTCCAGGCGGGAACCGGCATCGAGACACTCACCTACTACTAGTTCGCCAGCGTGAAGAGGACCGCCGCCTCTCCACGCTGGGCGATCTTCTCATCGAATAATTTGACGATCGCATCGCGACGCGCGAGGAGTGCCTGAATCTCGGCCTTCGTCAGACTCTTGTCCATGGTCTCGGTCAGCTCTGGTGCGGTCAGGCCCCGCATTTTCTCGAGCATGTTTCGATCGATGCGCTCGAGTTGCTGCGGCTTCAGGAGATCCTTCCCAAGACGGAACGCACGCGTGTGGTCGATCATCCACATCTTCCAATCCGAGGTCCACAGCAGGTTGCCTGCGTTGCGGTCGCGATTCTGAATCAGCTCGTCGAACACACGCAGGATGTGGATCTGACTGGCCGTCCGCGACGGGTTCGGACCGACCGTGTGCTTCTTCTGTCGCGCCCCTTCATCCAGAATCACGTCGTCGATCCACCAGGTCATCGCAGCGGGCTTGCCATTGATCTTGCGCTCGACTGACATCGGGACGTTGTCGAGCCCCAGCAGGCGAGACAAGCGATAGCCCGCGATGTTGTATCGATAGGTATCCTTGAAGTCGACCTCGGTGTTCTTCGGTCCCACTTCAAAGATGGCAAGCGCGATGTCCACATCCTGGATCTGGGCGTCATGCGTGACTCGGCCATCCGATAGCGTGACCCGTTTGGCCGACGTGACACCCTTCTTCGTCGACTTCGTCGCCGTGATTTTGGCGTTCTGGAGGAAGGATTCCATGTCCCCCAAGGCCAACTGTGGCGGCGCCGCCAGCGCGGCCGTGTCCTGCCCAAGACACGGCCGCACCCCGGCGATCGTCAGCACCAACGCGAGAGCGAATGAACGTCGAGTCACTGCCATGACGCTGCTCCTCTGCTGAACGAACTGAGCCCTGGGACGTCAATCCTCCGCAAACCGTTGTGGTTACTTACTGGAGACTCGTACGCGAATCTCGGACGCGGTCATCGCTCCAGCGGCTTCCTTATAGCTGACGCTGACCATGTCACCCGAGTGAACGAAGGTGGTCAGCGATGTCGTGCCGCCGGCGGCCTTGGTTGCCTTGGTGGCGCCCTTCACGAGAACGTCGGTGTCCGCCGTGATCGCAAAGCTCATGTCGTGACCGCCAGCCGCGACTGTCACGTGAGTAGCCGTCACCGACGTGACCTTTCCTTCGGCGATCTTCGTGGGGTTCGAGGGTTCCGCTGAGCCCGGGCTCCCGACACGCTCGATGTCGAGGGCGTGGTTTCCCGCGTTGTCCGACTTGTAGCGCACCAGCACGGGATTACCAACCTCGAAGAAGTCATTCACCCGTGGCTTCGGGCTTCCCGGCTGTTGGCTCTGGACCTCCTTCGCCGCGCGTCGAACTTCGAGGTGTGTATCACTGTTGACGAGGAACGTCATGTCCTGGGTGCCCACCTTGACGGTCATGGTCGTCGTGGTTACTGCGGTCACGGTTCCGCGCGCTTCCTTGGTCTGGGCGCTGACCGGCAGGGCCATACATCCCAGGAAGGCCACGGTCGCGACGAGAATGACAAGTCGGTTGATGTTCATCTCTCTCTCCTCCGGTTTCTTTGCGTCGTATATACGGACATAACGCGAGAAATACAATGGGCGAACGCTTTGCGCGCCCCGATGGATGGCCGAGCGCGCAAGACGATGCGGCTCAACGGGTTGGGTGGGTGAACTGAGTTAACTGAGTGGCTCGGTGGACTGGATAGCTCGGTGGACTGGGTGGTTCTGGGTGGTTACGCAGCAACCGAGCAACCGATCTAACCTAGCGACCCATGGATCGACGCACCGGTTCACCCGTACGACGCTTCGGTGCTTTCGAGCTCGATCTCGAGGCAGAACGTCTCCTCAAGAGCGGTCGCACCATTCGCATCCAGCCGCAACCCTTTCGGCTACTGTGCCTTCTGACGAATCGCCCCGGGCTGCTCGTGACCCGGGAGGAGATCCAGGCGGCGCTGTGGGCCGGCGATACCTTCGTGGACTTCGATCAGGGCGTGAACTTCGCGATCAAGCAGGTTCGCGACGCGCTTGGGGATAGCGCCGAAGACTCGCTTTACGTTCAAACGGTGCCGAAACGCGGCTACCGCTTTCTGGCGCCTGTTGAAACGGGGCCCGAACCGGTGGAACCCGTCATAGCCGGGTCGGTGGACCCGTATCTTCAGAAGGCGATCTGGGCGAACATCGTCGAACTCCGCCTTGCGGACAATCGACGACGGCAGCACCAGACGTGGCTGGCGATCGCCCTGGGTTGCCTGGCAATCGCGGTCGTCGTGCTGCTGCTGATTAGGTAGTGGGTCTACTGCTGAATGGGTGCGGTGGCGGTCGCTAGTGCGATCAAGGCAGAGTGCTCGGCGGCGTCTGCCTGCTGAAGCGCCCGTGGCCGACCGGCACGCAGACCTTCGGCCCGGAGTCGCCAACTATCCTGGCGCAGCTTCAAGTACTCGGACGCCTTCTCGACCATCGGCCAGTGTTCAGCGGGAACGTTGTCGAGAGCGACCAGTTGCGTCTGAATCGACTGCAACTCGCCGACAATCCGATCCGCGAGTTTCGCGAGTTCCTGGGCGCTCAGCCGGCCAGATTTGAATCGATCCACGGCGGTGTCGTAGGTGCGCGCGGTGCGCTCCTCGCCTTCTTTGACCTTGGCCACCTCACCGCTCACGTCGGCGAGCCCGCGCAGAGGCGCGGCAAGCGCGACGACGATCGCAACCGTCGCAGTTACGACTGCAGCAACGCGGCGAGCCGGCGGCTTGTCCGAGATCACTCGACCGGCGATGAGCATCCCTCCGGTAAATCCGACGACGAGCCCGGCCTGCATGGCCTCGCTGAAGATGCCCTCCATCAGTGCGTTGTAGACGAGGAACACGGCTACCCCTGGCCAGAGGCCCTTGAGGACACGCACGGGAACCGTCAGCGAAGCACGCTGGGCCAGGCCGAGCACCAGTGTCGCCAACAACAAACCATAGATCCCGAAGATCGCTCCGGCGGCTCCAGCCTGAACCGACACAGGATGAAGCGTCAGGCTCCACACGCCAGCGAGCACGCCAGACGCCACGTAGACCGCGGCAAACGCGAGCCTTCCGACCAGCCGCTCGACAAGCAGACCGACCTGCACGAGACCAGCGATCTCCGCGATCAGATGGATGACGCCGACGTGAACGAACATCGCGGTGCCGAGGCGCCACCACTCGTCATTGGTCGTGCGCGTCCCGATGCTGCCGCCCCAATCGACGAGCGTGCGTGGGTCGCCGAGGCTGCCGCTACCCGCAAGAAGCAGGACGAAGACCACGAGGTAGGTGACGACGATGGCGGGGGTGACGAGCGCCCATTTGGTTCGCGCCTTCAGGGCTCGATAGAACGCCTCGCCTCCTTTGGGCGGCTTCGCAATCGTGTCCTTGATGAAGACCAGACCGTCGACGACGGCCTGCCCGAATTTCAACCGCTCCTCTGGCGACATGCCTCGCAACACGAGACCGAGGACCACGGTCACGACGAGGACTATTCCGACCACATCTCATAGATCGTCAAGACGTGTGCCACGCTCCGCCGCAAAAGATACGGACTTTTCGGCGGTTGTTCTGTGACCTTCACCCTGCGCATTGCAGATGTCGATCACGCTGACCAGCTTTGTAAGTGCCCGCCTGTGCGTGACACGGACAGTCACGCGTACTGGGGCGGCACGTCCGGCATCTGCCGGATTTCAAGCTCGCCGTCATACGATGGTCCGAGCACGTCTGCGTGCAGCTGCATGAAGCGCCTGCCTCTTTCGATTGCCTCCTCCTTCGACTTGCACTGCAGGACGGCGTAACCGCCAATCACTTCCTTGGCCTCGCTGAAAGGACCGTCAGTGACGGTCAGCTTCCCCTGCCTCACGTTGATGAGTGCGCCCTTCGACGTGGGAAGCAGACCGCCCATATCGAGAAGCACACCGGCCTTGATCATTTCCTCCGACAATTTGCCAACGGCAGCCATCAGCTCAGGCGTGGGCGGAGCGCCGGCCTCGTAGTTCCTATCCGCTTTGACGATCATCATGAAACGCATGTGACTCCCCTCCCTGTCAGCACGTCGAACGAGGAGGCGCCCGATCGACAACGAATATCTACGACTCTGATCTATGCTAGGCGCCGCCAGAAAGGGAATCGGCATGATGAGAGCCCTTGGGAACATGGTCACGGTCCTAGTTCTGCTCGTCGCGGCCGCGACTCCGGCAGTGGCTCAGGAGATCGATTTCACCGGATCCTGGGTGCCCATCTATCACGAGGACGGACCCGAGCGGCTGCCCGGACCCGAGTTGGCCGACTACCTCGGGCTCCCCATCAACGCCGCGGCGCGCCTGCGCGCTGACAGCTACGACGCAGACCGCATATCGGCCGTCAGTGAATACCAGTGCCGGCAGCACGCGGCCGACTACGGAGACCGCGGGCTGGCCAACATGCGGGTGACGACTGATTACGATTCGCTGGCCCAGCGGATGTCGGCGATCCACACTCGCATCAATTTTCACGACGCGGAGCGCACGATCTACCTCGACGGACGACCGCATCCGCCAGCGGATGCGCCCCACAGTTGGAGCGGCTTCTCCACCGCCGTCTGGATGGGGAACATGCTGCGCATTCGGACGACGCACCTCAAGGCGTACTACATCCGCCGCAACGGCGTACCGAGTAGCGACCGTCGCACCCTGACTGAGTACTGGGTCCGCCATGGAGACCTGCTCACAGTCGTGTCGCTCACCGACGACCCGGTGTTCCTGACCGAGCGTCTGGTCCGAAGCCAGTCGTGGACGATCGACTCAGGACAACGCCTCGGTTCGAACTGGTGTGACTACGCCGCCGAGTTGCCGCTCGGAGAAGGCGTCATCCCTCATTGGCTGCCCGGGACCAATCCGTACCTGAGGGAATTCTCCGGGTGGTACGGCATTCCGTTCGAGGCCACGCGAGGTGGCGCCGAGACGATGTACCCGGAGTATCGTCAGAAGTTGAAGCAGACCTTCTCCACGCTCGATCGCTGCGGGCGGTACTGCACGTGCTTCAACGTCAACGCCGGATGTAACGTCCGCTGAGCTCACATGCGGCGACTTCTCCCAACCCTTGCACTCGCGCTCGCGCCATTCGCGAGCCTGGCCGCACAGCAGCCCTCGGGCGGCGCGCAGTTGAATGTCATTCCCGTGCAGGGCAGGGTTCACATGATCTCGGGCGCGGGCGTCAACATCACTGTCCATGTCGGGAAGTACGGTGTCCTGCTCGTCGATACACCGCAGCCCTCCGCGGCCCCGCGCGTGATGGAGGAGATTCGAAAGCTTTCGAGCCTGCCGATCCGGTGGGTCATCAACACCAGCAGCAGCCCCGAGCAGGTGGCTGGAAATGCGGTGCTCGTGGCCCCGTTCACCGGACGAGGCGGCGGGGGGGCGCCGTTCGGATTCGTCGGCCTCGGCCGCCCGTCGATCGTGGCGCATGAGAACGTGCTCAATCGTCTGTCGAATCCGCCGGCCGGCGGCACACCCGCCCCCGCTGACGCGCTGCCAACCACGACCTACTTTCTTCCCTCGATGGACTTCTCCAATGGAGAAGCCATCGTCCTGTATCACGAACCCGCGGCACACACCGACAGCGATAGCGTCGTGCTGTTTCGCGGGTCCGACGTGATCAGCACTGGCGCGATCTTCACACCTGGTCGCTACCCGATGATCGACGTCGGAAGTGGTGGAAGCGTCCAGGGGCTGATCGCAGCACTGACCAACATTCTCCTGCTCGCCGTCCCCGAAGGGTTCGCGTCCGGGGGAACGCTGATCGTCCCGGCACGTGGACGCATCTGCGAGGAAACCGATGTCGCCGAGTTCCGCGACATGGTCGTGATCATTCGTGATCGCGTGCAGGATCTGATGGCCAAGGGGATGACGTGGGAGCAGATCAAGGCGTCGCGCCCCTCCCGCGACTACGACGCGGAGTACGGCGCCAGCGCAGCGGACGCGGATCGATTCGTCGAGTCGATCTATCGCAGCCTCACACAACCGCAGCGCGGAGGACGCGGATGACGACCGCTCTCTGCCGCGGGCTGATCGTCACCGTTCTCCTGGCTGTCGGGACGCCGGTCTCGGCACAACCGCCTCAGGGGCGAGGCGGCCGCGGAGGGCCGCCACCAACCCCACGCGCGTCCGCTCCAGTGGATTTCACCGGCAACTGGGTCTCGATCGTTAGCGAAGACTGGCGATGGCGGATGATCACGCCACCGAAAGGCGACTACGCCAACATTCCGCTGAATGCGGCAGCCCGCGAGATCGCAGACACCTGGGATCCCGTGCGCGACGAAGGAGCCGGCGAACAGTGTAAGGGCTATGCCGCACCAGCCATCATGCGCGAGCCCACACGCTTGCGCATCTCGTGGACGGACGATTACACGCTGAAGATCGAAACCGACGCCGGCATGCAGACGCGAATGCTTCAGTTCGCGCGCCCGGACGCTCCGCAGAGCGCGCCCCCGGCGACCGTGGGGCAGCGTTCGTGGCAGGGCGCCTCCGTTGCACGCTGGGAACCGCCACCGCAAGGCGGTCGAGGGTTGGGACTGGGCCTGGCGCCTCGGGCCGGCACGCAAGGACGGTCGCTCGAAGTCGTCACCACTCAGATTCGTCCGGGTTACTTGAGGAAGAACGGTGTGCCGTTCAGCGAGAACGCGTCGGTCACCGAGTACTTCGATCTCTTTCCGGAACCCGACGGCCCGGACTGGTTCGTCGTGACCACGAGTGTCAGGGATCCGCTGTACCTCGGCGAGCCATGGGTGACGACGAGCCATTTCAAGAAGGAACCCGACGCCTCGAAGTGGAATCCAACGCCGTGTCAGGTTCGATAGCGACGGCGCACCTCCATTCGCTTATCGAGTTGCAGGTGAGCGGAACAGGCGATCCCGCGCGGTCAAAGCATGGATATCTTCAACGCGTTGAACGCGTCGTCAAGTTCAGCGCGCAGTTCGACTACTGAAGGAGGTCACCGCAGCTCGAAGACCCACACGCCTGCGCCACGGTCGGGAGGATTTCTGATCTCAGGGACAAGCGGCGGAAACGTAATCGCCTGCGCACCGCCGTTACCGACGACCATCGCCACGTACTGCTTGCCGTTCGCTGTGTAACTGATGGGCGCATTGCTCGGCACATCGCCGAGGCGCGCGCGCCAGAGCTCCTTGCCAGTGGTGTCGTCGTAGGCAGCAAACACCCGATCCAGCGCGCCCGCGAACACAACCCCGCCGGCCGTGGCCAGTGTCCCGGTTGTCTGTGGCGCACGCTGACGCTCGGTCCATATCGACTGACGCGTCTCGAGATTGATCGCCTGGAGCCGGCCGTATTTGCCGTCGCTGTTCGGACGTGGCCGCAGACTCCAGCGGACGCCGGTCGAAAGACTCCCGCGCCCGCCGGGCTCGACCGGCGTGAGATCCATGCACGACTCCACGAGCGGCACATACAGCATCTTCGTACGCGGGTTGTATGACGAAGGCAGCCACGACTTTGCTCCGCCTGCGTGCGGACAGACGAACTTGGTCTGGCCATCTCCAGGCACGAGGTTGGGATCGATCGTCTTGGCCCCGGTCTTCGGATCGATCGCGGTCACGACGTTCTGCACGCCGAGATCCATTGAGAACGCATAGGCGCCCGTTGCAGCCTCCATCGCGTCGAAGATCGCCTGCTTGCCTCCGGTCACGACCAGCGTCTTCTCGACTCCGTTGACGCGCAATGGAAGCACCTGTCTCTCGAAGGCCCAATCGAGGTCCCACTGATCGTTCGGCTGATGTTGAAAGAACCAGACGAGCTTGCCCGTGTCCACGTTGATGGCCAGCGTCGAATCTGTGTAGAGGCCGTCGTTGGTGACGTCCCCTTCGTCGGCGGGATTGCGAAGCGGCCCGGTGTCGTAGGTCTGCGCGGGCCCGAAAAACGCGAGGTTGAGCGAACGATCGTAGCTGGCAGGCACCCACACCGAGGCGCCATTGCGTTTCTCGAGCGGCAGACCGTTCCAGGTATGACCTCCCGCCTCGCCGGGTCTCGCGATCGTCGAGAACCGCCACGCTTCCTTCCCTGTCTCTGCATCGAGCGCGACGATGAAGTTGCCGCCGGGGGCGCGACCGGTGGTGCCGATCATCACCTTGCCATTCGCGACGAGCGGCCCGCCGGTCATGCCGTAACCACCCTTGTAGTCGGCCACGGCCTGATCCCACACGACGTCACCGGTCTTCGCGTTGAGCGCAACCATGTGGGTGTCGGACGTCGGCACGTACAGTCGTCCGCTATACAGCGCGATCCCTCGCTTCACAGAGGGATTGAGACCGCGAGGCAGCCGCCGTGAGTACTGCCACAGCAGATCGCCTGTTGCCGCATCGAGCGCCTGCACTTTGTCGCCGTACGCATGGACGAACATCACCCCGTCGTGAACGAGCGGCGTCACTTCGTTTGCGCCGTTGGGCAGCGCCCAGCTCCACGCGAGACGAAGGTTGCCGACATTGGCTCGCGTGATCTGCGTGAGCGGACTGAAGCCCTGGGCATCGAACGCGCGGCGCCACGTCAGCCACTCGCCGTCAGGTGGGTTACTGAGCATCGCATCGGTGACCGGCGTCAATCGATCGAGCGGGTTCGGCGTACTCGGTGGAGGCGGGATCGCCACGCCGAGCGTGAGCCCACCGCCTGGTCCACCTGCCGCTGACGGCAGCATTGCGGTACGCAGAAGGGCCGGATCGGCAGGAAGCTGGCGAGTACCAGCGATGACACCGTTCTCCTGAATGACATACGCGAGCACCTGCGCGTAGGTCTCATCGCCGAGCGACCCGGGCGAGCCCGGTGGCATCGTCTGTGCCATCTGATTGAAGAGCCCTTCAACCGGCTTTCCGCCCCACCGCAATCGGAAGTCGCCACCCTTCAGCGCTGGCGCGAACTCGCCGTCATCGAGATTGGCGCCGTGACACGCAGAACAGGCCTTCTCGTAGGCCTGCTGGCCCTGGACGGCCTGAGCCGAGGTGTAAGTGGGGAGGGAGAGCGACTGCGCACGCAGCCCGTGTGAGTAATCCGCAGCAGACAGGGCAGCCACGAACGCGAGGGCAGCAAACAGAATCCGCCTGGTCATGTTGACACCTCAGAAGCTCACGGATGATTCACCACGTCGCAGATGAAGGCAAGGCGCTTCAGGGCGACGCCACCCGAAGCGCGGACTCGAGGTTGCGCCTCGCCTCCACGAACCCAGGTGCAATGGCGACGGCTCGCCGGAAGTGCTCCGCCGCTTCGCTGACCCGCCCCACCGACGCCAACGCAACACCCAGATCGTTCTGTGCCTCGGCAGAATCCGGCATGAGATCGACCGCCGTCTTCAGCATCTCTGCCGCAGCGTCGAAGCGACGTGATTCGAGCAACTGCGCACCCTGGTCGTAGCGAATCTGAGCGAGATTTGCGCGTGCGTTCAGCGCCTGCGGCTCCTTGATCAGCGCCGACTCGAACTCGCGCGCGGCATCGTTCACGCGCCCCTCGCGCATCGCCGCAAGGCCCACGAGGTTGTGGACCTCTGCGGAGTCCGGCACAACGGCACCAAGATACGCGCTCCCAAGAAGGCGGCGCTTGGCTCTCGCCGCAGACGCCACCGCGACTTCAGCGGCCGGCGCCACGTACGCCTGCTGCAGGAGCCGCAGGTACAGATCGAGATTCGGCACAGCCTGTTCGCCGTTTTTCTCCTCGACGCATCGCGGGCACCACTTGCCGACGCTCGCGACGTCGAAGAGCGCGGAAGGCACGCCCATCAGTCCCGCACTCAGTCCGGAGAGCACGCCGTATTCCTGAAGTGGACGATCGTCGGTCACGGCCGGAGATCCGCTCGTCGCTCGCACGAGCGTGTCGGCTGCTCCCACAAACGTCCCTGCAATCTCGCGCGGCGCTCCAAGATCGACTCGCGCAAGATCCTGCTGAACCGAGCGTTCGCGTGCGAGTCTGGCGGTGAGCATGTCGGGATCGAGCTCGATTCGCGGCGCGGTCGTGCCGATGAGAAGCAACTCGGCCTGCGCACCCGAAAGCAGCACTGACTGAGGGAAGACATCGACGAACGCGCGCACCATCGCCAGGCTGCTTTCGGCCGGCACCTGATAGGCGGGAAGCCACTGGCTGACGTACCCAGCAGACGTGAGACGCGACCGCGCGAGCTCATAGAACTCGCGCGAGTAGAGTGCCGCGACACCCGCATGCGCGATCGGCGGAGGCTCCAGTGTAATGAGGTCGTAGGTGGCTGGAGATGTCATCTGAAGGTGCTGCCTGCCGTCGTTGACGAAGACCCGTACCTTCGCGTCCTTCAATACGTCGTGATTGGCCTCCCGGAAATAGGCGGCGTGCTCGAGGATGTGTCGCGAGAGGTCTGCAACGTCAACCTGCTTCACCGACGTATGGAGCGTGGCAGCGTGCGTGGTGTTCCCGACGCCAAATCCAATCACGAGGACTCGCTCGGGGTTCTCGATCGCGAGCAACGGAAT
>Ga0207701_10004640_pt1 | contig 13921 bp, 20 predicted proteins | sample KBSSwiSSwithPhiX_FD_184294 | JGI IMG/M metagenome (GOLD analysis project Ga0207701, IMG submission 184294) | Switchgrass rhizosphere bulk soil microbial communities from Kellogg Biological Station, Michigan, USA, with PhiX - S5 (SPAdes) (version 2) | ecosystem: Environmental > Terrestrial >... | reverse complement strand
CACATATGCCAATCTCGAGTTTGAGCGCCTTACCGGCCATTCTGTAACTAGTGTCGAAGGCAAGAGCTGGAAGGCATTGCCAGGCGTGGCCGCAGTGATTCATTCCGCTTCAAAGACCCTTTCGATCACACAGCAACAGGCCAGCCAATAGTGAGTGGGCAGCTCGTCAAGCGATACACCGTGGGCGGCGTTTCATATGACAGGCCAATCACTAAACCGCTGTCAGGCACAGTCTCATTCTCAGGCGGTGGCACGCTCAATTACGAGACAGGCGTAATCAGTGGCGGTGCTGGTGGTACGTGGTCAGGCCAGTTCGAGATTCAGGCAAGGTTTGGTTCAGACCGCTACCTCGAGCGCAACTTCTACATTGACTGGCACAACGTGCAGGTGAGCATCGTTGAGACATTCGATAGTGCCATTCCTGCTGTGGCATCAACCGCACCAGGTGATGTGATGAGCTATTCATTCTCATTGCCAATCGAAATTGGCCGTGAACGTCACGCGGATTACTCAACATACGTGTGGCGTGGCTCACCATATGCCGAAGATCGTGCAGCACAATATGCAGGTGGCCTCGTAGGGTTTGCAGGCAATGTGCTCTGCAAGAACCGCACTAATCTCGAAACGCTAATCGCATTGTTCCTGTGCGCTCGTGGCAGGCGCAGCGGCTTCCAGTTTGAAGCCTTCGATGTGCGCTTTGGGCGTGACACCTTAAGCATTGGCTATACAGGCAATGAGAGCTTTCAAGCTCCAATGTCATTTGTGGGGTTGGTGTAATGCCTCGAACAGTCCCATCAGGTCTGCTCAGTGCCATCCAATCAGGCGCAACTTCCTTGTGCAACCTGATCAATATTACCGATGCCATAGGCGGCACGCTGGCACTGACTGACCATATTCAGGACTTGAGCATATCAAGCGTGACCTACCTTGCAAGACCTGGTATGCGGGTCAGTCTGATGAAGTGCAGCGGCAACATGGAGATAGATAATTACGAGATAGAAGGCTATTTCGTGACGGGTGTGGTGACGATGGCTGACCTGCTCAAGGGCAGGTTCACAGGCGCACGAGTGCGGCGTTATATCGTCAATTACGATGATCTGGCAGATGGCGTGCTTCAGATTGGCGATGGCAATGTGAGCCGTGTTGAGGTTTCAGATAATGCCTTCAAGGTGCAGGTATTGGGGAAGATGTGGCGATTGTCTCAGCCAGTGGGCCGCACGGTGACGAAGCGGTGTGATGTTGAGACGCTTGGCGATTCCAGATGCCAGTTCAATCTGAACACAAGTCAATATCCATCAGGGCCAGCATTCAAGCAAAACCTTACAGTCTCGTCAGTTATTGATGCACTCACTTTCACTGCAAGCGGTGCGAGTGGCGGCGGCACTGGCTCAGATTGGTTCAAGAACGGGCGAGTGACTTGGCTGACAGGCGACAATGCTGGCTATACGCAGCAGATTGCAGAATACACCATTAATATTGGTGATGACGAATTTGTGCTGAGGACGCAACCAGGCGCAGATATTGACATTGGCGATACGCTCACAGCAACGGCAGGATGTGACCGCACCACAAGTGACTGCCGCTACAAGTTCACCAACTCATCACAAACCACCGGCAACATGGTCAACTATCGCGGCTTCCCTGGTCTGATTGGCACTGACATTTACTTAACAGCAGCAAAGATAAAGGCAATAGACGATGCTGGCGGCAGAGTCCCCTTCTAAACCCATACGTGAGCAGATCACCGAGAAGGCACTAGAGCTCGTGTCCAATCGCGTGCGCTTCAGACCCTATGGCCGCTTCCCTTATGAGCCAAAGCGCATACGTGGCCTTGATTGCATTGGCGTCTTGATATGGGTTGGGCAGCAGGTTGGCGTGCTTGGCGAGGTTGCGCCTTACAAGCCATACGCCTTTCCACCAGCGGCAGAAGCCTTTGATGAAATATTGCCTTACGTTGAGCCGACCTCAACACCGGAAGAAGGCACGATTGTGGTGCTTGGTGCGTATGAGGCCGTGCCAATGCACTGCGGTCTGATGCACAAGGCCAGTGATGGCTCGTGGGCGGTGATTGGCATTGCGCCTGTGGCGCACAGGCCCTATGTGACGATGTACCCCTTGAGCGATTGTGATAGAGCATCCAAAGCCTTTTACGATTACAAAGGAGTTGATTGATTCGTAAGCTGCTCAAGGTAGTTGCGCTTCTCATTGCGCTTGCGGTTCCAGTCTACGCTGACCCGCTCAGTACGATCCTCGCGGCTGGCTATATCATCTCGGAAATTCTGGCCGCAGCCATTGTTGTTGGCGTCAGTGTGGGCCTCAACTACCTGGTCAGTGTGCTCACTCGCCCCAAGCCTGGTGAGACACCACAGCGCGAAATTTCAATCACCACAGCAGAAGAAGGCGCGGCACTGGCACGTGTTTATGGCTCGAATGGTGCCAATGGGCAGATGGGCGTAGGGCCGCACTGCATTGAACGCGGTTCAGTCACGCAGCGCACTATAGGCGCAAGTGGCGGTGGGAAGAAAACACCAGGCAATCCAGGCTCATCGGCATATTCCATCTCGCTTGGCTTTGCAGTCTGCGAGAACATTGACGATACAGTGCTCGGCGTTTCGCGCATCTGGATGGCTGAAGAAGAACTCTACTTTGCTGACCCGTTCTCGCTCGATGGCTCTAACCCGCCCATAGTTGGCTCATCAGGCGGCGATTTTCTCAAGACTGCCTGCAATGCTCGAAGGATGCAGATATTGTTAGGGCAGTCCACTCAGACCACGCGATGCAGTTGGTTCTATCCGTCAGCGGATGATGCGCCTGCTCATCGAGGCGTGGTCACTGTGTGGTTCGATGATATGGATTTGGAGCCATCGCACACCCTGATGCCGCAGCTCAAGGTGGAAGTTGTCACTACGGCAGATGTGTACACCTATGAATGCTCGCTGGCAGGGCTGACGAGCGGTGATCTGAACTTCAATACAACCCTACCGGATGGAGCCTCGAATGCCACGGCGCAGAACATCTTCATCTTAGGGCCAACACCGCCCAAGCAGACCTTTGAGATGCTCAATGTGGTGAATCCCTTTTCGATAGTTGAGGCTGATGGAAAGCTCAAGGGCTTCTATCTGCCAACCACCTCGAGCGCAACAGTGACGGATGGTGAGCTGGGCGCAATCTCAAAGGGCCGCGAAGAAGTGACGCAGGATGAGGACAAGCCGCCCAAGTTCATCATGGCATCTGAGCAGACCACTGACACGCCACGGCGCGTGATCCTCAGATACTTTGACCCTGCACGTGCTTATGAGGTAGCAGTGCAAGGCGCAGCGCGTGAGTATGGGTCAGGGCATCGAGTGCTTGAATACAACCTGAACATGGCACTGGCTCGTGAGAATGTTGAATACATTGCCGCACGCGCACTTGGAAGGATGGAATCAGAGCGCGAGTCAATCAATGAAGTCCTGTTGCCGAAATACATTCAGTATCATCCAGGCGATACGCTCACCCTGCCATTACCTAATGGGCAGATGGTTGATGCTCGCATTGAGACAATGGAGATTGGACCAGGTGAGCCAACGACCATAGTCGCCACACGTCAATTGCGCCTTGCGGGTTTGGGCGCAGGTGATGGCTCGAACTCCACCTTGCCACCAGGTGAACCTGACAGCGGCATCCCGATTCTTTCAGCGTTCATTCTCTCGAACGTGCCGCCACTCATTGATGATCACGATGGCTTTGATGGCGTCTATTGGACTGCTGGCCCAAGCGTTGATGCCAATGACACCTCACCGCCTGCAACGTGGTTTGGTGCAATGCTCATACGCAATGCCTGTGGTTCGGATGATACGACCAAGCAATATCAAGTGGTTGCCGCCACCAACACGAGCGGCACAATTGGCATTGCCAAGACCACGCTTGCCGATGGCACAGGCATCGATGCAACCAATACGGTGGATATATCCTTCCCATATGGCGACGGGACCACGACGCTGACAGGCATTCAGAATGCCGCATTTGTAGCCACTACAGTGACGAACCTGTGCGTGCTTGGCGGTGAGGTGTTCCAGTTCAGGGATGTGACTGACGTGAGCGGTTCATACTCGGCACCGGACCAGCCAGTTTATAGATTGTCTCAACTCAAGCGCGGGTTGCGTGATACAGCCGCATTCACGAGTACGCACACCTCGAGCGATGCATTCTTCCTGTATGACCCGCAGGCGGTCATAAGAGTGCCATTGAATATTGACGAGCAGGACAATACCTGGAACTACAAGACGCTCACGAGCGGTCAGATTGAAGCAGATATAAATAACCCACTGGCATTCACCGTGGATGCTGATGCAGGCAATTCAGTGCTGCACGTTCACACGCATACTTAAAAATGGGCAAGCAAATAAAAAGCAGTGCCGTGACTCTCGATGGCTCATCGATGGGTGCTGCCGCTGTCGGACCCACAGGCACGGTACGACTGCGGCCCAAGACAGATTCATCAGCCCTTGAGGTGAGCTATAACGGCGCAGCATATGTGACATTGAGCGGTGCAGGTGGTGGCACACCAGGTTCACCCATTGGAAGCCTTCAATTCAATAGTGCGGGCGCATTTGGTGGCGTTACATCCTCAGTCGTATCAGGTGCAGACATTACACTTGGTGGTGAGCTGACCTTCAGCCGAGTGGCGTCATATAGCACTTTTAAGTTTTATCGTGAGGGGGCCGCAGGTGCAGATGTCGGGAATGGTGATGTGGTTGGCGGCGTGTTGTTTACTGGCAAAGTAGGCTCAGAGCTTGCTCTTGGCTATATGGGAGCCTACTACGAGTCGGCAACACCTCTCGGTGGCGTGCTGGTACTCGGTGCAAGAGATGGGGCCAATGCCCGTATTGAACTCAAGGACAATGCACCCACGCCTGGTACTAAGAACAGCATCACAATGCTGGCAGCCGGTGGTACGCACTTTGTGCAGGTGCAGGAAGGTGGGATCTTTCTTTCCACTGGCTCGGCAGGCTCGATGTGGTACAAGGAATCAACCGGCGTTCTCACTGATCTGCCTCTCGGTGCAGACACCCAAGTTCTGACCGTGACTAACATTGGCGGTGGTGTGTTTCGGCCTCGATGGGCAGCACCAGGTACTACCAGTGGAAGTGCGCCTGGTGGCAGTGCATCGGAACTGCAATATCGTGCAGGTCCAACGACATTGGGTGGCCTCGCTGGCTCAGCCGTATCTAGTACAAATATTTCCCTTTCCGGTGATCTGACCTTTGATCGCACCGGTGCCACTTATGCAGGCGGCTACTCCACGATCATCTTCAGGCGCGAAGATGCAAGCGCGGCTGTTATTACCAGCGGGCAACCTGTGGGGGGCGTGACGTTCCACGGCAGGCTCGTAACGGTTGGAATCACACAACTGGCAGCCATCTCAAGCTATTGGGACAACACTACAGGTGGGGCCAACAATCTTGGTGTCCTCAGATTAGTGGCAAGAGACGGAACGAAGTCACGAATAGAAATATATGACAGTGGCTCAACTATTAATGGCATCAATCTAATTGCCACGAATGGCTCAGTGGCCTTGTCGGTGCAACAAGGCGGAATCGGGCTTGCAGGCAATGCGGGATCAATAACAACTGGTGCGGTCTATTACCGAGACTCAAGTGGATTCATTGCGGGTCTGCAAAGTCTAGCAGGCTTCCTGAAGTCTACAGGCACAAATGCAGTACCAGCTTTTGCAGCACTGGCTGGTTCGGACATCGCATCCGGTGTGGTGGCACTTGCTCGAGGTGGCACAGGTTCATCGCTCACAGACCCTAATGCTGATCGCATCATGTTTTGGGATGACTCGGCGGGTGTGGTCGATTGGCTGACAGCAGGAACAGGACTGACCATCACCGGAACGACGATTACCGCATCAGGCAGTGCCACGGCTGCTGGTGGCTCCACTGAGCTTCAATATCGGGACTCCGGTACAGGCGGATTAGGCGCAGTATCAGGCTCAACTGTCTCAAGCATTGGCGATCTCACATTCACGCACAGTAATGCTGCGTTCAATCTTCTTGTCAATCGAACAGGCACCAGTCTTGTCAACGGAAACGAAGTTGGCCGCATAACATTCACCGGTACAGTGGGCGGCGTGCCAGATACGGCAATAGGATTCATCCGTGGATTATATGAATCCGCAAACGGTGGCCCAACAATCGATATGGGACTCTCGGCCACATCGAGAATCTATATCGGTACAACCGCAGCAACGATTACGGTTGGTTCTCACTCGATACAAGTGCAAACAGGCGGCATTGCCTTCTCTACTGGCTCATCAGGGGCGATGTGGTACAAGGATGGAAGTGGCTTTGTAACGGCGATCACGATTGGCTCAAGTGGCACCTTCCTCAAGTCCAATGGTTCTGTGCCTTCGTGGGCTAGTCTCGCCGCATCTGACATTGGTAGCGGCACACTCGCGCTTGCTCGAGGCGGCACTGGTTCGAGCCTCACTGATCCAAACGCAGATCGCATTCTATTTTGGGATGATTCAGCAGGGGTAGTAGATTGGTTGACTGCTGGTACTGGCTTGACGATTACCGGAACCACTATTACTGCAAGCGGCACTGCTAGTGCGGCTGGCTCTGGCTCTGAGATTCAATATCGCAACTCAGGTACAGGCGCATTTGCCGCCTTAGCAGGTTCCAGTGTTTCAAGTGCATCCATCAGCCTGAGCGGTGATCTGACCTTTGAGCATACAGGCGCAACGTATTCGGGCAGCTATTCCACCATCGTTTTCAGACGTGAGGAAGCAAGCAGTGCTGTGATTGTAAGCGGTCAGCCTGTGGGCGGTCTAACCTTCAATGGCAGGCTCGTGACTGTGGGCATCGTGCAGCTTGGCGGCATCTCAAGTTATTGGGATAACACCACAGGCGGTGCAAATAATTTGGGAGTGCTGCGACTGGTCGCCAGGGATGGAACAAAATCAAGAGTAGAGATATTTGACAGCGGTTCAACGAAGAACGGCGTCAATCTGATAGCAGTCAATGGTTCGATTTCACTGTCAGTGCAAGATGGTGGAATTGGGCTTGCTGGTCATGCAGGGTCAGCAACTACAGGCGCACTCTACTATCGAGACTCAGGCGGGTTTATCAGCGGCCTTGCAGGTGCAGCAGGGTTTCTCAAGTCTGCTGGTTCTGGCAATGTGCCAGCTTTTACCGCACTCGCTGGCTCAGACATTGCATCTGGCACGGTGGCATTGGCTCGAGGCGGTACGGGCGCAAGTCTCAGTGATCCGAATGCTGACCGTATAATGTTTTGGGATGATAGCGCAGGCGCAGTTGACTGGTTGACTGCTGGCACAGGTCTATCAATCTCAGGCACCACGATCACATCAACTGCTTCAGGCGGCACCAGTCTCACCGGATCAGTCACGCTCACTGACAACACGATGACTAATCTCTTTTCCATTACCTTTGCCTCGACTTCAGAGCATAAGGCAGTGGGCGGCGAGATTCATATGGTGTTCGTGGCAAAGCAAACATCCGGCTCGACGCAGACACAAGTCTACAGGCGCAAGGTTCACTTCGTGGCTGGTCACAATGGATCATCATCTACAAGTGCGGTGAATTTTACACAGGACACTGGCGTTGGCAGTTGCCAGGTTGCCTCAACAGGCCAATTCGATTTCATAAAGCATCAAGTAAATTCAAGCAGTTCGCTTGATATGACATCGGCTCAGATAGTGGGAAGTCTCTCTGAAACTGTAACGTATAAGGTTCTTATTGATAGCAGTCTGACAACGCTCAGTCAGCTCACCTGCTATTTCCTCGTGGAGTATCAAGGGGATTCAGGGATAACCATTGCATGAAATACATCACACTCAAGGAAGCCACCACGCGCAAAGGCGAGAATGTAAAGCTCAATTACGCCTCGCAGATTGAACTCATCGTTGGTGAGGCTATGGACAGTGCCAGTGGTCAGCGGCAGGGCTTTGACCGCGACACCAACAAGAAGGCTTTAAGGATTCTCAGCAGGCTTGATGCGCTCAATGGTGATGCGGTGCTTGCACTCGAGGATGCAGACCACACATTCCTGCTCGCAAGAGTTAATCAATTCATCTGGCCGTTTGCCGATCAGGTATTTGAACAATTCTGCGATGACATAGAAAAGGCTCCAAGTGAACAGCACTCAACAAGTGGTGCATGAGTTGCAAGAGCAAATATGGAATGTACGCTAAAGGTACGTCCATTGCTCAAAAGGGATTCCTTAAAAGGAGAACAACTCATGCCATATGATCCATCACAGCCCGATGCCAAAGCGCAGGGCGCAGAAGTCGAGAAGGTACGTCAGCAAATCGAGAAGCTCAAGCAGCAGGCTCCAAACCTCAAGAGTGAACTTGACCAGTTGATGCAGTCAGTCACGACCTTGATTCAGAGTGGCGGCCAGCAGCAAGGGCAGCAGCAGGGAGAATCTCAGCGGCACTAAACCTTACACCAGTGTTCCAGCCGATTTACTTCTCTCACTTGAAGGCCACATCAGCGTGGCCTTTTTGTTCGCCAAAAACACCACAAAACAGCACACCCCGAAAAGCCCTTTCCAGACTTCTCCCGCCAAAAAGTCGACAAGGGCATTTCTGAAACTCCCCATAACGAATAGAGGCGATTAGGGTTACTGTCACCAATGGCGGCCAGCTGAGGTAGTTTGCATGATTGATTTGCACCTACCCAAAAAGTGCCTTAATCCGTTCTAGTTATTGGCTTTATGGTGCAAATACAGGGGTTATTTCGAGGCTGGCAAGTGGTATCAAACTCCATATAACGGAATTGAAATGAAAATAATCCCGTCAAAAAGTCGCCAAGGCTTTTTAGCACTCAGTGAGGAACAGTTCGCGCTCTTTCTCGCGGCGATTGCTCAGCCCTTCGCTTACCACCTTCTCGCCATCAACAGTAATCTTGTTCCAAACCAGGAATTGATCGGCTGCGCCAAGATAGTCTGAGGCGTTTAGTTTCTTGAGCAATGTGGAATCACTGAAGGCACCAGTCCCAATGTTGAAGGTCAAGGATGCGCACGCATTGTATTGGTTCTGATCCACTGGCACTGAGATGCAGGCGTCAAGGCAATCTTCAGTCTCAGCCAGGTCGCCTGTGAGCAGATCATCAGATTCTTCCTGCGTGATTGTGCGGTTGTATGGATCATCCGGCCCATCGAGCAGATGGCCCACGCCAACGGTGAGATAGCCTGCCTGGTCATAGTACGGTTCCAGCTCGCAGCCTTCGCACTCGGTGATGAATGCAATGCCATCTTCATCGACGCCTTGAGGTTCTTCTGATTCCTCATCAGGTGGCAGGCGTTTGGCGGCGAGTTGCAGGAATCGTTCAATGCGCCTTATGCGGCGTTCAAGTCTCACTTCAGATGATATGGGATGGTACATGGCGGCATTGTACCTAATGGGCGGGATTAACTTTATTGCACAACTCTAAGCCTTCTCGCTTCACCTTGCCAATAATGCTCAAGCACTCGCATTGCATCACCTAATGCCTGCAAGGTGGCGTGTGTGTAAAGTGCGGTCATCCCACCAAGCCTGTGGCCCAAGACCGTGGCAATGATGCTGTGCGATATGCCTGCTTCTGCAAGGACCGATGCGGCTGTGTGGCGTATGTCGTGGATCACCCAAGTCTCGCGGCCTACTGCCAAGTCCATCTGCGCTGACACCACCTGCATTGTTTGGCGCACCGTTGCGCTCTTGGGGAACTTCGCACGCCTTCTCAGGATTGCTTCAATGGCTGGTGTCATTGGCAGCGTGCGATGGCTGTGGGTCTTGCTACCATATAAGGTGAATAGTTTTCTATCAAAGACAACCTGCTTATGCGTGAGGGCGCATATCTCACCCACACGTGCGCCGGTGAGCTGAAGCAGCTCGAGGACATCAGCGGCAACGGTGCGAGTCTTTTGGAACTTATTAGGTGCTCGAAGTGCCGCGACGAGCGTCAGCAGCTCGTCACGCGGCACTAATTTCGAGCGGCTCACCACGGTCAGTGAAGGCAACGAGGGAGCCTTGAAAGTCTCAAGTTCAGGAAAGTACATCGAGGCAGCGTTAAGTGTCCCAGTAACGCCTGCCATATGAAATTCAATAGTTGAGTTCTCAAGGCTCGTGCGCAGCATCCTGTCACGATACTCACGCAGGCGTGCCAGCGTCACATCCCGTACAGGTGTGCGCGGGCCTGCAAACTCCACGAAGTCCTTAAAGAATCCCTTCAGGCGGCGTCTGTTGTATGTGCTCGCGCAGATGGGGTCAGCCTCACGAGCCTCAAGCAGATCACCAAGAGTCACACCAGGCTTCGATGACACGATGCCATAACGCAAGGCACGCGCTCCCATCCGCATTCCGGCTATGGCATCTTTGGCTTCCTGAAGTGTGCGAAAGTCAGCGCGGCGAAACCGCCTGCCATCAATCGTCACATCAATGGCCCACCTGACTTCACCTAACTTGTTTTTGATTCGGTAAATCTTCATCAGATCACCGAAGGTTGAAGCGACATCAAGGCAGCAGAAGTGAGATGCACAATGGTTGGAATGGCTTCTGCTGCCTGACTTTTAAAATGCAGATAAATAGTCACGATCGGTACGTACTACTACACCGATCAACCGACACGCACTTGGTGGTGTGAAGTGCTCAAGCTGACAACCGAACGGAGTACCCACAACCACCAGATCACCTGGATTAGCCTCAAGGCCCACTGCGAATGTTGCCCAGTCGCCTCGAAGAATGCCTTCGTGTTGCAAGTCGTTGGAGAGTACCTTAACGCTTGCAAAGAAATAGTCATCGTGGTTTGGAAGTGGTCGAATATCACGAGTGCCAATGATTTCGACACATTTGGCTTGCAGACGCACTCCGCGTCTGTCTGGATTATTCACCATTAGAAGACTCCTTCTTGGTTATTACTGTCTGTGCTTTGCTGGCGTGAGGACGAAAGTCTATTTCGGATTCTTCACTATCGGAATCTTTACTTGTGCTTCTTTGGGATGCTCGATAATGCCTTGAGGCGTCGTTAGCATAGAGTCCGCAAAGCTAATCAATAATCGTCTCTCTGTGTCATTTAATGCACGCCAACGTTCTACAAATTCTCCAAGCAGGAAGTCAGTCTTTAAATCGTACGCTGCAAGGCCAAGCTTAAGTACACGCCTTAACACACCACTGCGATCATCATCCTGAAGCTCCATCAGTTCGCTGATGCGCTTATCCATCTCAAGCGTGAGCCTGGTCGATGCTGTGGTTTTTCTCGGCCTTCGTGTCATCGGCTCATCCTCAAAGGTCAATTGCATGGCCAAGCTTATACCCAAAGTGTCTACAAATATCAATAGATTCCTACATTTAGTAGACCACAACGTAAACATAAATTATTGACATGTGGATGATGTGGGCATAGATTCCCACTCACGATGGGACGCGCCAGGAAGTCAGCAGATGAATTTCGGATTGTCCTTTCCGGCAGAGTTCCACCTGACGTGAAAAGAGCCGTGCTCGCAATCGCCAAGCGGGAAGGGGTTTCCGCGTCACGCATCGTTGCCCGCCTGATCGAAACTGGCTTGTTTCATGAGCGCAATTACACCCCAAAACTAGCGTCTAAGATGTAAACATTTTTAGTTGACAGATCTACATGGTAGGCATAATATTCTCGTCAATGGATATGGATTCCATTGAAAGGAGACTTAGTAATGACAACAAAGCCTGGTGATCTGCTGACGATTGTGGAAGTGGCAGAGCTGATCGGAAGCACGCCCACATCGCTGCGCAAGGGTGCAATGGGCATTAACCAGCTCCCCAAGATTCGGCTTGGCGGTGCCATCCGTTACCGCAGATCAGACATTGAGAAATGGCTTGAGGGAAATACTCGTGAGCCGTTTCGCGTGGTTGAGCGAGCAAGGCGGTCGGCATGATGAGCGCACCTGTCCAAGTACCAGCACGTCAGCCCCGTGTTGAGCAGCGCGAATGTGAGCGGTGCTACCTCGAGGCTGATGACGATGAACTGATCCTGGTGCTTCACCCAGAAGCCTACGGCATAGCTGGATCACCCACCACTTACGAACTTGTTTGTATGGCCTGCCTCAGACGCGAAGCCGTAACAGACGAAATCCCTTATTAAAACTACGAATGGAGAATCGCCCTGAAATGACTGACACAACCAATGACCACCGCACTGAGGAAGAACTGTTCTGTGAGAAGTGCGGCAAGACGATCAAGGAAGAAGAAGGCGTTGAAGTTTTCATCGAGGATGACCAGTGGGTGCTGTGCACTGACTGCGCTGATTTGATCAAGGCAGAGCTTAGCAAGAAGGACGGTGATGATGATGACGAGTAGAGAAGAACTCGAAGAACGCAAAGAGCGGCTCAAGGAAGAACTCAAGACGATTGTTGAGACGATGCTTTTGCACAAGGACGGGCTGCGCCGGTGTGAAGCGCGAATGGATCAGATTGAGAACTCGATTGATACGGTGAACGGCCAGTTGCAAAGGAACGTGTTGCCATTCTCGAAGTGGCATCGGCAGCAATTTCAACGCGCCATCGTGCGTGGTGAGGAAGGGATGAGCCGATGAGCAGACCAACGATAAATGAAATGCTGGCGTATTTGGATAATCTGCCTGGATATATCAAGGACAAAACTTACCTTGATCCTATCCGCGTCATTCTCCAACAGGAACAGATGCGTCAAGAACGCGATGCAAGACCGCATCAAGAGCAGTTCCCGCCTGAAATCAAGTGGGCAGATTACATCAAGGCTGGTGGGCGATGAGCCACGATGCCGCATGGCGCAACCATCACTGGTCAGATGAATTTCAGGTTCAGCACACGTGCCTCGGTTGCAACCTGCCGATTGATCCTGCCAAGCCGCACTTCAAGCGCAACAACGATCGTGACGTGTTCTGCATACCTTGCGCCATTAGTGGTGGTTGGCTGGCTGATCGTGCAAGCGGCAACGTCAAGGCTGTGGCCGATCGTCAGCTTGCTAATGCAATGAGAAAGCGAAGGTTCAGATGAGACTTCTGCGCGATGAGGAAGCAACCAGGCTTGGGCCTTGCGAGTGGTGCAAGGAACTGATCTACAAAGACGAGCCGCACCACATTCACGTCTTTCATTTCACCAAAGTTCATAAAACGGTGCGCGGTCTTTACTGCCAGTACTGCGCGGTGAAGGCGGGATGGATACCAGCACCGGAAGGTGCTCAGGTTGTTGAAGTGTTTAGGAGTCGTTTCGTCTCGTAGCAGTGACGATTCCGCAAGCGCGGCTGTTGTAGCGATCTACACGCGGCTCCTATTCAGGTTTCAGGCTGTGAAGAAAGCGAAAAAGTATAAATATATTTTATTGAATGCGCCGGATAATAAGCTGGATGTGATCTGTAGTTTGATCCCTGGTATGAAGAGCCCGACCATTTTGCCACTGGGTATTGAAGGCTGGAGTTCGCTGCATTCTGTTGTGCATGAAGATGATTTCTGGAACATTATTGAAGGCTTAAAAGAAAACGGCGCCCAGGGGATTTTGGTGGCACCTATTGAAAAAATGGTTTTATGATGCAGGTAATAAACTACCCGGAAAAAAAAGAATGGCAGGAACTATTAAAGCGCCCTTCACAGGATTTTACATCAGTAAAAAATGCGGTGCAAAATATTTTAGATGATGTAAAGCAACGTGGCGATGCAGCTTTGAAAGACTATACAAAACGATTTGATAAAATTGAATTGGCTAATCTTTGGGTTGATGAAGAAGAATGGCAAACTGCAGCAACTCTTGATGATCATCTGAAAAGCGCCATACAACTCGCTATAAAAAATGTGCGCACATTTCATGAAGCGCAAAAAGAACCGGTACAAAAAATTGAAACTATGCCTGGCGTTGTTTGCTGGCGAAGATCTGTTGTCATAGAAAAAGTTGGGTTATATATTCCGGGTGGCACAGCGCCCTT